>Ga0247771_1000688_pt1 | contig 10432 bp, 9 predicted proteins | sample UWRJL197509C6_FD_179948 | JGI IMG/M metagenome (GOLD analysis project Ga0247771, IMG submission 179948) | Plant litter microbial communities from Arlington Agricultural Research Station in Wisconsin, United States - UWRJ-L197-509C-6 | ecosystem: Environmental > Terrestrial > Plant litter >...
TGCCACGTCCCAGAGACGCAGACAAGGCTCACCGCTAACTATGATAAAAGGTCCGTTGCACCGCATACGGCACAGGTCATCCGACTCCCCCGGGGAATACACGTCGAGATCTTGAGTCCCGTCTGGATTCAATATTGCCTGAAGGTCGCGATATTGTGTTGAGTCGTTGACGTATGCAAAGTAGCCGACAAATTTGCCAACCACCTCGACCTCGGGCGCCGGCATCTGGTTAGGAACATCATTTCGTTCAAACGCCTTCGGAAGGCTCAACGCCCAGACAATCCTCTGAGGCTGTCCGAACGTGCCGTAGCGTCCGGTTTCAGGGCGTCTCGGCAAGAGTCCCAATGTCGTCTGCGGGTCGTCCAGGTTGCTTGCCGGGTAGATAGTTCGGTACCCAACGACAAGCGGCTGGAGATTCGGCGTCTCTGGGCTAGTGATGGCGACGGTTGGTTTGATGGATGGTATTGATTCTCCCTGGCTGGAAGTGGCGGCGGTGAGCTGTACAGAGCCCACGGTGGCCGGGCTGTCGCTTGGTCCTTGAGCAGACACATATCCGGCGGTGGTGCCGTTGCTCTCCGTCGCGTTGGCGCGCCGCCACGGACGATGGATGCTCGTACCAGGGGCGGCTGGCATTGGCGACGGGGTCTGCCAGCCACGATACGCATCTGCTGCGGCTGTTTTCCTTCTCCCCAGCCCCCGTGCCGATACGTACGGAACCCCTGCGGCCGTTGCGTTGTACCGAATATCGCGATTCTCGACGTTCTGGAAGGCCTGGCGGCTCAGCTCCAGCGCGACGAGAAATCCGATGATGTAAAGTGCGAGACCCGTCAGGAACGGCCAAGTCAGAGTAAATGGCAACTTGCCGATGTCACCCTTGGAGTCAGAGCCTCGTAGCGGGATCCGGGGGGGCCCGTCCCCTCTAGTCGTAGAGCTCCTCATTCTTCGTAGAGAAGATACGCGGGGTTGTTTGGTCAGGGTCCCAGACTACCGGTTCAATCATCATACCCAGGGCGTTGAGTCGACGTGTGCGCCGTAGCGGTCACTCAGCTGCATCGGCCCGTCCCTGAGGCGTGGCAGGCGGGTGATGGCCGTCAGAGGCGCAACGGCAAAGATATAGACACACGATCAACGAGAGATAGCCGGCCGTACTCCCCGCAGGGCTGTGCTGACCTAGAAAGCCTAACAAGATAGAGTACCAAGCGCCTAGCGGGCGGGTGTACCAGTTGACAGCGGTTCGATAAAACCCTATTGGCTGTTGAGTCTCGAGCCTGCGTCCTCCTGCCGGATTGAGTTCTTGTCACGCTGCGCCCAAAGTTTTGTATTCAGCTCGCCAAACAAGCCAATGGCCGTGCCTATTGTACCCAGCTCAGGTGTCTAAGATATTGTGGGGGCGGTTTGCTGATTGCATTGAACATTTAGCCGATGAACCCGCAGTCCGACTCCTCGCAAGGCTGGGAGTCTAGGACGGTATGCGTGTGTGACCGTAGTAAAGTGGCCAGCAGCCACACCAATTCCAGGGTCCTTTCAGCTCGGGCGCAGAGCGTCGCAATCCACCCTCCCACTACTACCTTCGATGCCGTGCTGGAGTCATCCACCGGCAGTTCTGGTAAGCCGAGGCAGCGAGCAACAGTCGGTTACAGTACTGCAGGAGGTCACTAGCATGCCCTGGCCCAGCTAAATCACGCCGGAGCGACGCATCGTTGGTACCGCAGCGCCGCACACGAATTGCACCACGTGTTGCGCTGCGGCGCTGCGGCAATGAGGTTATCGCTACTGCCGCCGTCTTGCCTCACCTGTTGTGCCTAGCTACAGGCCTGGCCACAAGTCTTTGTCGCGCCCAGCCACAGGTCTGGCCACCGGCCTTCGTAAAGGCCAGGGCGAAGGCCAGGGCGAAGGCCAATTGCGCTAGCGCAGGGCGGCAGCGTTGGTGGTAGCTTCACCTGTGGCGTGACTAGTGCGGCGGGTCGGCGTGACGCGGCACGCCCTGCGCACATCGACGCAGTGGCTAACGATGGCGACGCGACCGTCTTGCCGGCGAGATTTGGCTGTGAGCTAGGTCCCCATGCCACCGCTCGACATTCAGGGAGTGGCGGGCGCCTCCGGGCGCCTCCGGGTGCCTCCTGAGGCCTGAGGCGCCCGTTAGCCGTCCCAGTTGTCTCATGTTGCTGGACAAGCTTGGCGGCTGTCCAATGACCCGACACGAATCACGTCACGGTCTGACGCGAGAAGCATGGGTTGGCCTCCAAGCGCGCCTCGGCACCAGGTTGCCAGGCAGAAATGGTCCGTGCGGGTATGTTGGTCCTCGACAACACTTCTCTCGAAAATCAGCTTCATCGAAGCAGTGCGTGGCTAATCTTAAATCGTCAAGAAAGACTCTTCCTGAGCCGAATTCTATGGCCGGGCGGCGTCGTTCCTTGCCTTTGAGCTTCAAGGGCACAGCCAGCACCTGATCGCCATGGCCCCAAGGTCGAGAGTTGGGAAGCCGACCCAACAACGCAAGCGGCGAGATGCATCCGAGGAGGGCGGTGTCAACCGGCGCCGCAGTAAGAGACTTCGGACCGAAGACGGACCAGCGAGTCTCGATCGCGGCGTGTCTCACGATGTTGCGCTAGAGGCGGCGAGCTTTCGGCCTACGGCTGACCCGGCCTCTGCGACGTCCACGCAGCCCTCGCAGCCCTCGCGTGTTTCTCACATGGAGGATTACATAGACGGAGTTCCGGTTATCGATCTTACTGGGCCCTCGGACGACGAAGGACCGGTGTTGCCCCCAACAGCGGCGACGCCGATGAGCAGTCGGATCGGAAAGAGTCTTGATAGCGATTCCGACGAAGGAATCGCTTCGAGTTCCGCATCTAGTACAGGTAGGTCCGTGTTCATTTTTCAGAATTGGTGCTACGGAGATGTTCGTGGGTTCTTCATTAACCTTTGTTGACCCTGCTCAGCCGAGTGTCCTGCGCCACCCGTGGTGTCGCCAACGCCATTGTCATCTACCCAAGAGCTTCCCTATGATACTTGCTTCGGATTAGTAGGTGACTTTCCCTGCTTGATCCGGCTAACCTAAGGCTGATAGACTCAAGATTGAGTGCAAAGCAACGATCAGAACTTCGTTTGGTATGGACTCGGATGGCGCCCCGCTCGACATCCAGCCGAATGGAAAAACACTGAGCTTTTTCGAATTTGGATCCAACGATCGGATTGGCCTTCTGGTATCGCCCGTGCTCGGGGGAGTGTTGCAGGACTTCAAAGTCACACTCGCAGTAACCCTGAGTCCCCATCATGACGAAACGGCCCCCAGTCAAAATCGCAGCATCCAGAGGATGTACAGCCAAAGAGGCATCAGGATCGTTGTCTATGGGTTCAACTCCGAGAAGGACGGCGTGGCAGAGTTTCTTTCGAAGGGCAGTTTGTTTCTTCAGCATCCTTCCGTGTCCGAATGCGATGCCAGAGTGCCGTACGACAACCCACAATACTGGCTTCGCCCGGGAGCCACGATGCCTAAGCTTGAAGACCTCGCCATTTCAACCGAGACAGCCGGTGGAATATCTGCCAGCATGGTCCTGCAAGAAGCGGAGAAAGACCAACTGCTTCTCCTCTTCGAAAGTACAGTTACCCGAGAGGATGGCCGTGCCTCAATCCAACCTAGTCCGAGGATCGTGTCACAGTTGAAAGAACACCAAGCTGTGGCACTTGCCATGATGGTTGAGAAGGAATGTGGCATAATCGATGGTGCTAAATTTCCTCAACTTTGGGGAAAGTTCCACGATCCCAAGGATGATACCACAAAGTACCGGCACATCCTGACGGGCAAGATTCAGCATGACCATCCTACACCAGTTCGCGGTGGGATTCTCGCGGATGAAATGGGTTTAGGGAAAACACTGTCGGTGTTGTCGCTTATCTGTTGGCACCTAGATGCCATCAGCAACTTCACTGGAGCCGCAGATGACGGGCTGCGGATGACACTGATCATTTCACCTAAATCGACTCTCCAGCAGTGGCAGCAACAGATTCAGCGGCACCTGAAACCCGGAGCTGTTCGGGTTTCAATTTACCACGGACTCAAACGACAGGAAGCTGCATCGAGATGGCACGACGAAGATGTAGTTCTAACGACGTACGATACGCTGAGGGTGGACTGGACCGCTGACGGTCCCCTGTACGCGCGGGTTTGGGGCAGAGTCGTGCTTGATGAGGGTAAGTTGACAGTAACGTTATCCCGTTCCAGACCGCTCGCTGGTACCGGGGTCACGTTTATAACGTTTGGCCGCTTACAACTACTTTCAGCACACAACATTCGCAACCGAAATTCAAGAGTCTTCGGGGCGGCGTGCGCTCTCCGCTCGCGGGCCCGCTGGTGCATCACGGGAACTCCGATCCAAAACAGCCTCGACGACCTGGGAGCGCTATTAACCTTTATTGGGGTTACGCCATTCGTCACGCGGCAAGACTTCGACTATTGGGTTGGACGAGCAGTACGGTCCAAATCGCTCAACGCCTTTGAGCGCGTTCGGATGCTTGTAAAGGCTGTATGCCTCAGGCGTACGAAGGCGCTCAACCAAGCCGTCCTCCAGTTGCCAAAAAAGACGGAGAAATTGGAAGTGCTCGAGCTAGACGCCGACGAGAAGGCTCTCTACATGTTCTTCAAACGCCGCGCTTCGACCCTCGCCCGTATCTCGGCCCAAGGCAATGGCGCAGGCATGTTCGGGGTGAGGTCGGGCGGCGTTGGGATGCTGTCACTGATAGGGACCCTCAGACTCATCTGCGACCACGGCAAGAGCCTCCTCTCCCAATCCGCAAAGGCGGCGTGGGAGAGCAAAGACAATTCGGTGGTTGACTGGAGGCTCACAAATTCCATCGCGGCAAAATGCGACGCTTGTGGGGTGGGTATCGAAGAGACCGCAAGATCACAACTGGAGAGTCTGGAATACTCTTGCGGCCATATCATCTGCACTGGCTGCAGATTTGCTGAAGGGTCGCGGTCGACGTCGTCAGGCCTGGAAGAGTGCTGCAGGAAGTGCGCCGAGGTCCCGAGCACCTCTCTCGAAACTCTACCACCGAGTCCAAAGGCTATTTCGGCCGTCGCCGCTACCGAGGAAGCACACTACCGACCTTCCGTCAAAATACGAACACTGATGCGAAACCTACATAGCGAACTGGGCAGGGACGCAAGCGGCACAGAGAAACCGTCGAAAAGCGTGGTGTTCAGCTACTGGACAAGGATGCTTGATCTCATCCAGGTCAGCTTGAAGGCAGACGGCTTGCCGTTCCAGCGCATCGATGGACAGACCAGCTTATCCAAACGAATCGACGCTCTCAACAGCTTCAACAACGACTGCGACTGCCAAGTCTTGCTTGCCAGTATCGGCAGTATCGGAGAAGGGTAAGTCGACAGTGCTCAGCCTTTCACACTTAGCACGATGCAAGCTGACACTAAAGGGCAACAAAGGGTAGATTTAACCGCTGCAAGCCATGTCCACATCATGGAGCCGCAGTGGAACCCGATGATAGAGGCACAGGCTGTAGACAGGGTTCACCGGATCGGCCAGGGGCGAGATGTCTTCATCACCCGCTATACCATCCAAGACTCTATCGAGTCATACGTCATGTGGATACAGCAGGACAAGTTGAGCTTGATCAAAAAGTCCTTGATAACTTCTGCTACGGAGCAGACGGATGTTAACGAAAAGCGCTGGAAGATGCTCCTGGATTCGCTGCAATAGATGCGGCGCTGTTGGATGATGTCTTTTGGAATTTGGCTCGTCCACCTGGGCTCGTCTGGCGGCGTGGGGGCGTCCGTGGCATTCCTATTGATATAGATCAGGGGACACAGCAAGTTACCGTCAGTGGGGACAAAATGCAAATAAGCCGTGCCCCTCCAGCTGTGAAGTAGACATCGCCTGGCAAATTTGTCTCGTCCCGTATAAGGACTGAAGTCAGGCGGGGCACAGTGTTCCGACAAGTGCATGTCCCTGCGGTTTGACTGCATACCGGTACATGCACATACAGTAGACATGTATGCAGGTATACATCTACATATCACGGGCCCCCGCGTGGGCTTCGCGTTTGTGGGCGCTTTGCTGGCCAATCATAGAGCCCCACCATGCAGGCTGCTGCCTGGTCACCTGGTATATCTTCTTAGCGCCGTATGCTAATTATGGTCCATCCCGCCGCGGAACTTACCTGCCCTCAAACCTACCTACACAACTCACTCCGTGCCTGCCTGTCAACCCGGCAACGTCGCGACGCATCAGCCACGATGGCGGCGGATCAGGCAGGCCGAGACGCATTCAACCGAGCGAAGATGGACTTCGAAAAGGAGCTCAATGATCCAGGCCTGCTGAACGACATCCTCTCCATCAGTACACCCGGGGAATTATGGGACGCAATGCACCAAATCCAAACTGAACAGGAGAGCAAAGGCCAGCTACGATATCTGAAAAAGGTCACACCCTACTTGGATTGCCTGGCGGCCTACGCTGGCGTTGTGGAGGTGTTTGTCCAGGTGAAGCCCGACGTCCTGGCCCTCGTATGGGGACCCATCAAGTTCCTTCTGCTGTGGTCAAGCCAGCTGAAACAGTCATTCGACGCTGTCATCAACACAATGACAACCATTGGCGAGCTACTACCACGCTTTCAACGTACGGTAGAGATCTTCAAAGACGCTGAAAAGATCAGGGAGGTTCTGGCCTTGTTCTTCGAGGACATTCTGGATTTTTACCTGGCAATGCTGAAGCTCTTCAGGAAATCATGTGGGCTACCTCGTTCCTCTAACATCGGCATGTGCGGTTGCTGACTCTTGCATCCTATTTGTCCCCCATTCCAGACTGGAAGCAGATGTTCGAGGCCCTGTGGCCCAAGCAGAGGGACAAGATCGCCTTGATCGAGGGACATATAAGGAAACACGCCGACCTTTTCAACAATGAGGTCACCATTGAAAACATCCAGAAGGAGCATGAGGCACGGATAGCGACGCTCGAACGGTTCAAGCGACAAGAAAGCTTCGAAGCAAGTCAGAAGTTCCGAGCCTTGGAGAGCGCTGTTGGGCCACCTATGTTCGACGACAAGCTAGACTGGCTGCGAAGTCGGACCTGTGATGGATCGGCGAGGTGGTTCTTAGAGGACCCGGTCGTCAAACAGTGGCAAGACACATCAGCCCAGCTAACGAGGTTCCTTTGGCTCAGGGGCATTCCTGGCGCAGGTAAGATCAGCTGGTTTTGATTAAGAAACATGAGTCGTTAACTCGTTGGCTGACTCTTGTCATCTTATTCAAACGCGTATAGGCAAGACGTTCCTTGCAGGCTGCATCGCGGATGCTATTCGCAAGACACACCGAACAGCTTACGTATTCGCCAGCCATGCGGAAGACAAGACAACAGCGAAAGCCATCTTGCAGTCCATCCTATTTCAGCTTGCCTTCGCCGACCCCGAAATACAGCACATTCTCATCGAGTCCGACCAACGAGAGTTGAAGCATCGCACCGGGTCGGCCAAAGACTTGTTGAAACAAGCTCTTTCGTTGACCGGCCCCGTTTTCATCATAGTCGATGGCATAGACGAGATTGACGAGGAAGAGCGCCGGCAGCTGCTCAGCCATCTGCTCGAGGTTTTCGCCGAGCGCCCTGAGACGAGGCTATGCATCAGCAGCAGGACTGAGGACGACATCGCAAGAGCCATACAGCATGCAGCAGAAGCGATCCGAGTGGAGCAAAGGAATGCTGGGGGCATTCAATCCTACATCAAATACAGGTTGGACCAATGGATGAGTAAGACTGAGTTCAGTCAAGAAGCCAGGGTTGAGATCGAAGGACTCCTTTCGCCTCTCGCGGAGCACGCTAAGGGTATGAACCTCAAAAGCAAAAGATTGACAGCGACTAGGAATGTGTGTGCTGACTCCAACCCCATACTTGATAGGAATGTTTCTCTACTCTCGAATTGCAATGGACAACATCGAGCTCTTGGAAGACATTGGCGAAATCAGACGAGAAATGACGGTTCTCCCGAAGGACCTAGATGCTGCGTGAGACCTTCATCCACCTGTCGAGACTCCGTTGATGCGTTTTGCTCACATCGCGTCCTTTAGCTACGAGAGAATATTTTGTCGGATTGACCGATTGAAGCCACTCGCTGTCCGAGAAAAGGCTAGACGAATCCTAGGATGGATTGGCTGCTCTCCTGCGACCATGACGCGACAGGAAATGGAACAAGGACTTCTCGTCCACTCCAATGCCCACTCGGAAGATGGGGAACGAAAATCCGCAGCCTTGACCAGAACAGCAACCCCCCTCAACATCGTTCGGCTCTGCGGTCCAATTGTTGAGATGATAGGCGACTGTCCGCAGTTCGTTCATTTCACAGTCAAAGAGTAAGAAATTCATGCCCGGAGAGCTGGTGGTTCGACTGGCTGACCTTCCCGGATCTTAACCCATAGATACATTTTTAGCCCGCAGATTGCACATTGCGTCAGCATGCGCGATGCGACGCTGGATCTGCTGATGACGTGTCTACTCTACTTTGGCATGGTTCTCGAGGATCCCTCGAATCCCACGGCGTCAATCCTCAATGGGGAATATCGTCTCTGGGATTTCGCAGCCTCTTACTGGCTCTCCATTCTCCGACGCTACTTATCCATCGCGCATGAACAGAAGAGCAAGGATTTGGTCAGCTCGCTACTATCTGAGCTGGAATCAGATTGGTCGAACGGGAACTTTGAAGAATCCCCCGGGCCAGACGACAAGGCCAAGCGGGATCTTCTATACCATTCGCCAGGTCAAAGCCGTGAGATTCTTGACAAGTTCATACGGTTCAAAAGCCACCCTCACCAGGACGAGTGGACGGTGACCAGCAGTAAGTGGAGCCGAAGCATGAGTATCTCGCCTGCACCGCACAATCTCTGCCCGGATGACGAGAAAAGTCGGATGGCTGACGTTTCGTGGTTGGGAAACAGAAACCTCTTGGGTCGATTACGATCCACTTACCATCTCACGGCGCTGGGTAATCATCCGATTGGCCTACGACGATCTATGCAAAGGAGAGTGTTCGACGAAATCTTGCAATGTATGCCACAATGTGAAAAAGAATTATGGGTCTCGCGTTTACAAGTGCGACTTCGTATCTTGTCCTTACTCACGACAAGGATTCACATCGAAACAAGCTTGCAAAGATCACAGGAAGGACCACGCCAGGCCGTGGAAATGTTCGGTGCGGGCATGCGAATGGGCTGCCTTTGGATTCGAGACCAAGGGGAAACGGGACGACCACTGGATGCGGTGCCACCAGGCATCCGTCGCAGACCTGACCAACTCGCAGCTCTCCGTCTCGGAAATGGACGAGCTCCAACCCCTTCTCTTCGAGCTCGTTATCACCGGCAACGTGGACGAGCTGCAGAAGCTTCTGCCACACTGCGCCGCGCTACTCAACAGCGCCGACGCAGGCGCTGCAATACAGGCGGAGCTGCTCCGTGTCGCGGCCAGCCAAGGCTCGTTGGCAATCGTGCGGATGCTCCAGGCGGCCGGACAGTGGCTGGTCAGCGACGCGGCCGCCATGCCGATTGTACAGGCTGCCATCAAGAGCCAGGACGAGGAACTCGTGCAGTGGATCATGACCAAGCTCGTCGAGTGGAAAACGAAGAACCACTACCGACACGTCATCGCCGCGGTCATCAAGTCCGACTCGGCCGAGATATTCCGGATCTGGGAGGACTCCATCGCAGAGACCACGTCCTCTCTACCTGAGTACGATCGTCCGAAAATACAAGAAGCCCTCGTGAGCGCCGTCGTCCTCAACGCGGCCAAGAAATTTCCGGCGCAGGAAGCACGGCTCCTTGGAGTGTGGGGAGCGCTAGCCCGGGCTGGAACTCTAGGCAAATGGATCTTAGGAGAAGGCCTCATCAACGTCGCCAAGTCAAGCTGCTCTATCACCCAGGCCAAGGCGCTAATCAACCTGGGAGCCTTTGTCGACTACCCCCACGAGTGGCGGTCTTCGACGTCGCGGTCGTCGCGGTCGTCGCGGTCGAGGTCGACAGCGCTACACCACGCCGCTAAGAAGAAGTCGGCCGAGGCAGCGGACTTGGTCAAGTTTCTGCTGCTGGAAGGCGCCTCGGCGAATGTAATGTGCCGACGTCGGATGCCGCACATGGAGAGGGGTGCTCTTGGGATTCATCAATGGCTCGGAATGACTTGGGATGAACTAGTTGCGTGGACCCAGGAAATGGTTGAAAAAGGAAAGGGCAAGGAGAAAGAAGAAGGTTTCATGGATCTGGACCCTTGAGTCTGGCGTTACAGCACTGTGTTGTCTACAGACTCGCCGTCTTTACTTTCCTGGTTCCCTCTGGTCACTGCAGACTTGGGCATGCCATCATCCCCCCCCCCCCCCCCCCCCCCCCACCCCCGCCCCCGCCCGCCCCCGCCCCCGCCCCCGCGCACCCGCCGCCCCA
>Ga0247771_1000689_pt1 | contig 10431 bp, 13 predicted proteins | sample UWRJL197509C6_FD_179948 | JGI IMG/M metagenome (GOLD analysis project Ga0247771, IMG submission 179948) | Plant litter microbial communities from Arlington Agricultural Research Station in Wisconsin, United States - UWRJ-L197-509C-6 | ecosystem: Environmental > Terrestrial > Plant litter >...
GGTCCAATCTTCCATTTTCTCCGACGACATCTTGGCGGCGTCGGCAAAGTACCGGGATGTTCGCTCGCTTTTGTATTGTAACAGGGCAGTTAACTGCAGCCGCACCTGTTAGGTTGCCTGTTTCCTGCTGCGTGCCTATGCATATCAGGGGCAGTTGTACTCACCGTGACCTTGTCGTTTTCTAACCCTCGGGACAGAGCCGACAGGCGGCCGTGATGTATACCCAGGTCCCTGCTGAGACTCCTCGTTCTTCGAAAGAAGGCGGACAAATCGCCCTCGCATGACTCAATCTTGATGTGAGTAGTGAAGGCGTGCGAAGTGATGACGGCGCGATACTGCTCCTCAATCTCCTGGAGAACTCCCTTGTTCTGATCGATAGCAGCGAGTGCCTGCCCGACATCGTCGCCCAGGAAGTTCAGTTGCTGGAAGTTCTTAAACGCAAACTTCTTGTCGAGGTCTTCAAGGTGCTGAGCCTCGTCCGTGTCGCTTGCTTCATCTTCCGCCGGGCCGAGACCACATTCAAGCGTCCCGGCTTTCTCGTCGGCAAACCCTCCCGACTGCTGGCGGATCAGGCCAGACATTCGTCTGATTGCGGTAGCGAAGCCGGACGGTGACCGCTGGAATGGCCTTCCCGGGCTCGCAGGAGGGCTCCGCGGGCTGCTGGTTTGCGATTGGGGACCAAGGGAGCTTCCTCTGTGGACGACACTCGCCAAAGTGCCCCGGCGCGAAAAGTTATGATCCATAGCCGCCTTGCTAGTCATGTCTTCGACAGAGGCCACCTTCGCATCTACCGAGATGGCGCTGAGCTTGTCCTCCAGGTATTCGATGTACTCACCCCAGCTCTCGGCACACCAGTCCATGACCATCGTCTGCACTTGTAGCGTTGCAACGAAGGAGGCCTCCGGAGTAGTAATTACTGAGGGTTTCAGAAGCCTGTGTGTCTTGGTTGCATCGAGAAATCGCCTTGCCATCATTTGGTTGCCCTTGAGAAAGATCCAGAGGGTCCGGCCGCTGGAGATGTCGAAGGAGTGGTAGAGGGCGAATTGGCGCAGGGGCCATGGATTCCTCTCGTGACTGTCGGTGGCCCTTTCGACGGACAATAGGTTGAAGGCATGCTGGATCTGCATTCCAGACCTCCTAGGGTCGACCGGGTCGAGCTGAGGGCTATCGCGATCCAAGTAGGACTCATGTCTGAACAAGGCGCGCAGCAGCGGCCGTGCGCGGTTCTTGAACATCAACACAAAGTCCAGGAAGGACGGCATCACTTGATAGTATGTGAGAAGGAACGTGAGCTGCTCCCTTGAACAGCAGAGGGCCCCTCGTGAGGAGGCCGACTGAAGCGAGCTGGTGATACGCAGTCGTCAGCCGCTCCTCTCGATATATAAGGGAGATTTCAAATGCCGGTCTCATACACAAGTCTCCAGAGCGGAGCGCCATCCTCCTCGTCAATGACTTTGCTGAGCTTATCGAGCGTATCTAGCTTGGCGACTGGTTGAAACGCTGGTTCGGGGGTCAGTCATGTCGCGGGGTGCCGAGGCCCCTGTGACGGAGACTTTGGGAGGCGAACCGTCGCTCTGCTCGTAGAGATCGATGCAAACCAGCGATCGATACCTGGCGTGAAAGATTGCATTGCTGGCTAGTTGCTTGCGATACGACTCCAGGACATGGCCGAACGTCTCCGTCCTCGCGACATTGACCGGGTACGTTTCGTCACCCAACATGGCCTGCCCTTCTTCTCGGTGGGACAGCTGCTCGCGGTGGGGCCCTGGCGCTAAGGAGCGCTAAATCGAATGACCAAGAGTCCGAGAAGACTGCATCAATTCCCCCCCTCGACAGGCAGCCATGGAGCATATAACCAGAACCGGGGATCAGCCTCCAAATGCAGCCTTGCTCGGGCCTTTGTCGGTCAGCGTCAATGTGACGCCGGGCGAGGCAGGCGAGGCACATTCCGGGCGACACGGTCGCGGCGGCCTCTCGGTGGCGGGGAGCAGCGCGCCGTTTCCCCCAAGAGGCGCGGGGCGAAGGGGGCTATGGTGCGACAGCACACCCACTGCCGCCGCTCTGCTAATCCAACCAGTTCAAAGCATCGTCGCAGACCGCCGGTCGAAAAGACAAGTAGTCCAGCACCTGTTCTGATTGTACTTGGAGCCCAGCCCGACGAGTACCGCTGCGGGTTGTACATACAGTAGCAGAGTACATAGTTGGGCACCACCGCCCATTGCCCGCGTCCCCAACCTCAGAAGGCGAACTGATCGTCCACGTGGTACCGAACGTGCTCGTAGATGTAGTCCTTCTCCTCCTTCACGCGCAATCTTTAGCTGGGATGGCTCGCGGGATCTCTCAAGAGCCGTCGAGGGCGTAGCTACTCACATCCGACAGCTTCCGCGGGATTTTGAAGACATAGTACGTATTATTGTCGGGTGAAATCTGCCACGAGAAGGCGGACTTAGCCCGGTAGCTTAAGTGGGCGACGGCCGAGGCCACACGGTCGGGCCGCCGTCTTGGCTCACCTTTACGGGCACTTCCCTTTTGAACAACGCCTCGAGATGGTCGCGAAGATCATCGATCCGAAGGCGATACGTGACCACGTAGTCTTCCACCCGGCTCGGCTTCTTGGTGGGCATTGCAGGCTGAGGTCGGCGACTTGAAATGGGTTGGGTATCTTCAGCTGTCGCCGAGCGCGATCACAGAGTGCACGGTGGGATCCACCGCGATCCGCCGCCGGCCCCAAAAGCCGGCCATTCGCCACCAACTTATTGTCTGGGCGGCCCCCGTGCGGCTCTTCTCCTCGCCGGGGCCAACCCGCCGGCCGGAGGCTGTCCCAGAACCTCGCCGGCTTTCCCGCATTTCATTCGCTGGTGCTCGTGGTGGTTGCTGCTCCCGTGAGAGTCTCCCGCCAAGAACGGGCGCGGGGCGGGATGTTCCGTCCAATCGCAGACGACTGTGGCACGTCCAGGCCAGGCCGTGTGCATCGAGGAGGGTGTGCTTGGGTCGGCATTGCTCTACTTCTGAGGGCCTCTTCCTCAAGTTATGGTGAGAGAGTACCCAAGTCCAAAGCGGGGCGTCTCGGCCGCCGCCGAATGGGAACGACTCGATTTCTGTTGCACCCGGGGTCCCAGAAATCCGCCTGTAAGGCGGGATTCAAGGGGGTACGGCACAGTACCTTTCGCTCCTCGGGCAGCCCGGCGCTCAAATTCAGGACCATGCCCGCGGCCTGTCAGCAATTCCGCCGCCAGACCAACCAGCAACAGCACTCCACAGAAGAGCGAGCTGATGCACTTCGCATGAGCACACGACGCACCGACTGGGACTGTACGACTGGCAGGAGCAGCAGTCAAGCCGGTAGAATCAGCACGCTTCCTGGGGGCGTCAGCCCGGCTCTTGCCAGGCTGAGATGGCCCAGAGGGGATCGCCCGCCACCTCCCAAGCAACTCGGCGAAGTGCATGGATCCGACGAGGAGGAGGCTACGGTAGCCGGCACCGACTCGAGCGGGCCCTAGGCCGTCAAGGAGAAGGGAGAGCTCGAGGCGGCAGCGCTGCTAGTTTCGTCGGTAGAGAAGGTCTCGGACGAGCAGGTCAAGACCGTTCAGTTTGGATGTGCGTCGCTTGATATACGCTAGTGGTTAGATGCACAAGTCTTGGGGGATATACCTCGGACAGAGTTTGTACATATCGTAGTAGAATTAGCCGTTAGCGCTAGAAACGAAGTATAATGTTACTTACTTACTTACATATCGTAGTATAGATGATACCATCTTTCAAGCTATTGCAACGAAGCCCGTCAGAGGGTGACGACACGTAGCAGTCCAAATAGTCAACAACAGCTTAATGTGCTGGACGAATTTTGCCCTGTGCCATTTCAAACTTCGTGAGTGGGCTAGTGCTCCAGCCTATGCCGCCCTGTGCCACCCTTTGCAGCCCTGTGCAGCCATGTGCAACCCCGTGCGGTGGGTGTGCTGACCGTGGCGATGCTTCCGTAGTCTATTCTGCCGCCTCTGTTAGAGTTGCCGCAAGGCCTGAAACTATACGGAACCCTCTAAGAGTTTTTTTCTTTAAAGCTCCTTTGCACAATACGCGAGAGATATATGCCTTGTAAGTCTGCTGTAGCAGGTGCGACTCTTGACGACGTCGGTGCTGGCCTGCCTTATCCATTGTACATCTTTCTCACCTAATTATGCCACTGCCATCGCCTCTGGAATCTGGCTGCTGGGCAGCAAACGGTCATTCCCATTAGTCAAAAGGGGGTGAGTAAGGGAAACAGGAGCATAGAGCTTACAAGATCAACTAACTAGAATAGAATATTTGTATATAGATGTTATATGTGCTGTCGCCAGAAAATCTGCGTATGTGGCGTAGCTCTGCGAATTTGTTGCATGGATTCCCGCGTATGAATACTTTCCGTACGCGAGAATCCTTTACGACAAGGTTTCGCCTAAGCAGTACGTTCATCAACCAATCCGTGCCGAATAGCATGCGTAGGCAAAGATGCACTTTGCTCGATAAATTGAAGTCGACAGTTATTCGCTCGAAATCCTTCATATAAGCCGTTCGCACGAAGCCATCCCACAGCATGGGAACGCAGGCGCTCATCACCTCGTCGCCCAAGCAAGCCTGGCTGCCTTGACGGGTCTCGAGAAGCCCTTCTATGTCCGCACCGAAGTCAAAAGACGGCAAAAAGCCTTTGCCAATACGTCCTCATCACCCTGGCCTCCGTCATCGTTCTCTCCCGTCTGGCCAACGTCGGCTACATGTGCGTGGTCTCCTACTCCGACAGTGAGAGCGTGCCCGTCAAGATGGCCCTGAATTTCTTCCACCTCATCGCGCAGGGGGGCGGCCGGAAGAAGGACACGACAGCCTCGCAACGGGGCATTTCCATCATCCTGGCCATCATCATCTTCGGCACCAACATGACCCAGACTTTCACGGGCACCAGCGTCAAGCAGGAGATCGCCGAGGAATTCATCGGTCTGCCGTGGTTGCTGGCCTGCCTCAAGTTCGGATCCTACGCAGGCCGCACAGGTTCCGAAGCACCCAATACCCACGCAAGGCTGCGTCACAGCTCCATGTAGACCGGCAGGTAGCTCTGAACTTCAGCACGAGCGACTTGTCTGCAGCAAGGGTCATGGGATCCGCTGGGTGGGATTTGACGTTGCTGCAAGCGGCTCCACCGGTCAGACTCCTGCGGCACCCGAGGTTCCCGTTTCCCAAGTACGAGCGCGAGGGCCTCCAAGTCCGAACCCCGAGTTCTCAATACAAAAAGGCAGCATGTTGCCCGACATTCCCGCAGAGCATGGTTTCCTCAGCAAAGCGCCGTGTTTGTGACCAAAGACCAACCGTTCAGGATGGGAGTCCGCCGACCGTTCGTGACCCTTGTCGGTCTCTTCTGCAGCCTCCATGGCGTTTTGGCGCAGCGCGAGTGCACCGCCAAGACCACGTACAACTGGAACGTCATTGATGTCCAGTACTCCCAGCCGACCAGCTCGAGCGCGTCCGTGTACGCCGGCCTAGAGCTGGCCGAGGAGCCCGGCACGGACTTCGAATGCTACACGGAGTGGCCCGTCGCCTCCTGGGATGGGTGGTACGAAGGCGGGGACCGCCTCGTCTGGGCCCCCTGCACCAACTCGCCGGCCGGGACTAATCTCGAGAACGCCGTATCGATCGCCGTCGACTGGCGCAGTCGGGTGCTGTTCGTCGCGCACACCTTTCTCTGTTCGGACCGGAACTTGTGAGTGCGACGGCAGACAAACAAGCAGGAAGGGGGCGCGCCCCGGCTGACGACCTGCCTACCTAGTTACACCCTTGCGACGGGATCCGTGCAGTTGGGCGATAGCACGTCCGCCCAACTCACCACAAGACAAAAGCTGATCGCCCCGGATCCGTCCGGCTGCCCGGGGAGCCCGACAGCGTACTCCTCGTGGCACGTGGACAGGTGGCGCCGCGTCGACACAGGGCCAACTTTCAGCTCTACGCCCTGGCCACCGGCGAGACCTTCACCTGCCAGCCCTCGGGGGCACCGCAGAACGGCATATCGGAAGGGACCTGCAGACGAGGGTCCGACGCGTCCCGCACCACGGCCGCGTTCCGGTTCAATACCGAATCTGCCTTGCTCAAGGTGACGCAGTTTTGGAACTGCGGCAACACGTAAGTGCTGTCTCGTCGTGCAGGGTTTGTTTCTTGCGGCCGTCTACTCACCATGTTCCAGGACGACCTTCGAGACATCGGGGGCAGCATACATTGACGCCACTACATCGGGCCCTATCTTCATCGGTACGAAGGCATTCTAATATACTCTTGTGGAGAATGAGTGAAGTGATGTGTTTGGCGGATGCTCTCAGCAGTTCGTTCCCGTGGGAGGCGTGACATCTACCTTCGTATCAATTAGGCGCTTCTCATGAGCGGAACTGCAACTAGTCTATAAAGCCTAATTGCTATCTACGTACGGCATTCAATGAGCAAAGCGCCTTAGGCAGGACTCGATTCGCATGTTAAATTATCGTGGTTTCGCTACTGTCGGGCCTTCGTCGCATAACTGGGTCATCGTGTGCCCTCCGACGTCTCCTCGATGTCCGAACCGTCGTAGCTAATCCTCCGCCGGCAGGCTGTACGTCTGCTTCCCGCTAAACAGCCCATCTCCCGTCTTCCCGTCCAGAAACGACTCGAACCACGTCCACACAAGCCCGATGTCACCTGCCGTCAGCACCACCACGTCTTTCAAGCGCTCCGTGGACTCCGGCCCCTCCGGCAACTCCGGCCCCTCCGGCAACGCAACGGTCATCCTGCGCAGCGAATCCTCCACCAGCGCGCCAGTCAGCGCGTCGGCCTCCCCTGGCGTCTTCCCCACCCGATTCCGCACAACCGCGTCACCGCCCAATCGTCCAGGCTGCTTGGCCAGCGTGACGACGGCCCGACTGCGCGGCGCTCCTGTCGGGGCGGCCGCCCTGCAATACGGCCTAGACGGCAGCGATGCGCGCGTGGAAAAAGCCCTCTGCGCCGGGGAGGAGAGTGTGCCCCGCCAGCTCGCTTCGGATGCGCCTGGGCGGGCCTCGGCAGTGTCAAGGGTTTGGAGGAGGGTTTGTTAGTACATCAAGGGGCCTAAGCCTCGTCTCTCCCTCGTACCGTACAGGTCTGGCACTTACGTCCCTATCGAGATCATGTAATCCCCGCTTAGCACCTTCTACGGGTTGTTGCAGCTGAAGGGTGGGCCACGCCCTATTCCACAGGGGAATCGCTTATAGCTCCTTAGAGTTACCGTTTCAAGCTCCAGCCTCAATCTTCTATTTTCCCCTTACAATCACCCCTCAACTTCCCAGGGGCTCTACCTAAGGTACTATAGTTAAGACCACTCAAGGTAAGAAATAACTCATTTAGATCAACTCCCTGGGTGTTTGCACCCAGCTAACTCAATCCCAAGAGAATTCTCTCTCGACTCTTTAGTTGCGTATAAGTAGACGCGATTGGTCTCTCGTTTTGCCGCCCCATTAGGCTTAGCGCAGTCTAGGTACCACGTGACGGTGCAGAGATTTCTCACCAAGACACCACCGTTTTTGCGCCGCCGTCTAAAATGTCCACAGACGTTATAACTTCACACCGCTAGAACCCTGCGGGCAATTGGCAAACCGACAAACTAGCCGAGGAGGGAATGATTTAAATTTCGGTTATCATTAAAATGCACAAGTTTTCTAGTTCTAAAGGCGACCAATCCGTTGACCGCTCTCAAGGCTTCGGGTCCTTCGACTTCGCACCATACGCAGATCAAGCGGCGGAAAATTGTCCTCGGCACGAGGCAGATGCGTGGGAGTCCAAGGAAAACAGAACCCACGGAGATGCAAAAGCGACTCGTCTAGGGCCATTTCCAATCACAGGTCTCCCGCTCGAAATTCGACGAAGTATTTATACCGTTTTCGTGGATGCTCTCCGGGGCGGCCGTAAGATCGATGGGTACGATTTAGGCATCGGAGACGGCATTCGCTTCCGGCTTTCAGATACACTATACGAGCCGGACAACATAGAAATTAACTATGATCTCGCTGTTTACGGGCCTCCTGATCAGAGGAACGTTCGTACCAACCAGGACGCACTCGAAGTTGTGGACATTTTTAATACTTATATCGCCATCAAAGACGAGACGATGCGCCTCGACCAAGTCCCTTCGGGATGGAACGCAAGCATACAGACCGCCGAAGGAATGTTTGAAAACACCTCAGACGACGAGGCCGGCGATACCGGTTCCGACTCTAACAGCGAGTCTGACCTCGAGGACACCACTTGCCAGGAGGCCACGCTATGGAGCAGCTCAGGGCTCGGCCGTTGGGCTCCCGCCTACCGTATCTGGGTCAGCCGCGTCAAGTCCCCGGCGTCGGAATGCTACCACTCGTGCGACTCGCACAACGACGACGGCACCTGGACCAGTCTAGCCTGGGCTCTCTACTGCGGCGATCCGCCTCCGGAGATGGCCCACAAGTCCGTGGAGTGCGAATGCCCGAACGGAAAGGGGAGCCAGCTGGACGACTGCATCTGCTCCTACCGGCAGCGCGCCGACTACGACAATGTGCGGCACCTCGCGGCCGCCCACCCACAGGTGGCGCGCGAGCTCGGCGAGATGCTCTGGGAGGGTGCCACACTTGACGTTGGGAGCCTCGAGGTGTTCCCCGCCTTCGCGGCCGACCGACCGGCGGCGCTGAGCCGCGTAGCTGCGATGGTGCTACATATTGCTGCTTGCGGCGACGCCTTCGACACCATCACGTCGGAGCTCGAGGCTGTCTGCAGGCTGGCGGGCGGGGCAACGAACCTGCGCGTCTGTACGGTGGTGCTGCGCACGACGCTGGCCGGCCCAGACCCAGTGCTGCGCCGAGAAGATCCTGACGCAATGGCCCGCGCGGAGGCGAGGTTGCAGGAGTGGGCGCCATTATTTCGCGGGATTCGGGTCCGGGAGCGCTTTGTTGTATTCGCGCAGGGAATGAACGATGATTGCGGTGATGAGATTGTTAGACAGCCGCTAAATGATAATGCGGCGAAGCTTCGGGAACGGCTTCTGGAGATGTGGCAGCCGGATTGTCCGCAGCCAGGTAGACTAACAGAGGAAATCTAATATATTCAAAGGGCGCCATATGCTGATCTTCTCTCAAGTACTGTAAGTTACTTGTAGTGTCAACTTCGGTAACAATTACTACATCGACGACAACTGTCCTCGGAGGCAATCAGATGGCCAAGCGCCAGCAGACAGCGATTCCAAGCGTCTTTCCATCTTATGCTTCCGTCTGCTCCGATTTTGCCAGGTACTCGAGCGCATGCTCTTGCCTAACTGGCGTCGTCACAACAGTCGCCACACCGACGAAAACAAGCTCGACGACGACGACAAAATCAACCACCACGACAGTGTCAGCGACAGCTACCGAGACAGCCGGAGCCTTCTATATCCGGGTGACATCTGGCACGCTGACAGGCAAGTATGCTTATGTGCCGCCTTACGCGGACGGCTCGCCGAACTCGGCCTTCTCTCGCCTCAGGTTCGGTGCCGTCGACACAACTGCAGCCGCTCTGTTCTACGTTGACCACGACGGCATCCTTCGCCCCGTCATACCGATCCCTCAGGACGCCGAACAGGGTGGGACCGTTGTCGCGTACTACGACAACCCGGACGGCAACGAGGTTGCTTGGATCTGGGGGAAGGCAGATAGCTTGTCTAATGACTTCTCCTTATTGGACTGTGCTATCGGCGGTGGTAACTAGCTCAACTGTGGAGCCAATTCCCCCAACTAGCCCCGGGTGTTCATCAACTGCAGCGGGTTCGGCTATATTGGGAGTGGCCCAGTGTCTTGCGAAGCTGTTACCGTCGAGGTGGTCTATCCCTAAGGAAGTTCCAATGAGCGAGGCGGTGCTTGTAGTTACATATAGGCTTTACGCTATGGAATGCACGTATAGGCAACCAGGTTACGATCTTGTATGGCGGATAGACGCTGTTCTTGCTGTGTAGGTTGCCTGTAGCTGAATCTATGAAGCTTGTCGGAGAGGCGTACATGTACAGCCTCATGGCTGGGGAGGCAGTCGTTGGCAGCATCGCGGAGGAAGGGGGCATGCAAGTGCTGCATTTGGCATAAGTATTGCTACGTTGCCTACCTCATACGCCATCTCCTTCACGTCGAGAAAACCCGGTTCTTCGCCGTCTTCCCGAACGTGAGCTGACCGCAACAAAGACACGGTCGACGCTTCTATGCCGGAGTTGACACCAATCCCGATGACAGCTTTGATATCGCCATTCAAGTGCTGTAACGTGATTCATCACCTGGCCGCCATTATGGCCTGCCCGCCACTTTTTCCATTGCGTCGCGACCTCCTGACTCAATTGCACCACGACAATACATTAAATTCAATCGGACGCTACGTAGCTACCTTCATCTGACGTCTCCTCGACCTCTTGATAGGTTCGCACAT
>Ga0247771_1000690_pt1 | contig 10425 bp, 10 predicted proteins | sample UWRJL197509C6_FD_179948 | JGI IMG/M metagenome (GOLD analysis project Ga0247771, IMG submission 179948) | Plant litter microbial communities from Arlington Agricultural Research Station in Wisconsin, United States - UWRJ-L197-509C-6 | ecosystem: Environmental > Terrestrial > Plant litter >...
TCATCCTTCTTGGAGATCGTGTTGTACCAGATGGGAAAGCGAAGAGACACAATCCGAATCCTGCGACACCGGGAAGACAGGCTTCCCTCACGCTCTCGAGAGCCGCAGCGTTTTCTGCAGCCGGGACAACGTCGCATTTAGCTCGGTCTGCGAGTGCTCCATTGTGCCGCTCACGTGGTTCCGTGTTAGTCGCCGGTTTGGAGATTTGGCGAGGACCGTTTTCTACTCGCGCGCGGAGTTCGAATTATTTGGGTGGACAGGCGTTCGAGTGTCACCCATGCATCCCAGCGCGGACGCCGATACCGATCGATGCGCGCCGAAGTGCTTCCGCGACTTCCTGCGTTGCCACGACCACAACCCGATACGCCAGACGAGGAAGCTTACACTCATTTTCCCTCCTATGGACCCTACCTACCTGACCCCGGAGCGGAAGTCGTGGGCGTTGTGGCTCGAAACTATCGAACTTCTGGCGACGACCGCCGACTTACCTAGCCTGGAGCTGAGGGTCTGCTTCGCTAGTCACATATACCCACCGGAACAGGACGAAAGCAACTGGTATAGGTTCAATAGAATCAAGGATGTCGAGGAGGGGGAGATGCGAGCAGCGTATAGGCAAATAATCATGCCGATGAAGCGGTTGAGCGGGTTGAAGCAGCTATTCATCCACGTTGCTTGGCCATGTCGCGACGGCTTGGCCGACGTGCGGAGGGCGGATGAACAGATGCTGGAACAAACTGTTATGGGCGAGTCGTACGACTCGAGAAAGCTCCAGAAGCCTTTGGACATGTTCTGGTCTCAGCCAGGGTTCATTGACTGGTGGAGCTGAGGCCTCGGCCAAGCGGATCAGCCTCGTTGCGGTACTGCAGATAACGGCATCGTAGGGCAATTCCACTTAAATTTGCAAAGTTGACGATTCCTACGCCTTTCATGGCGATGTAGTTTCTTGACCTCTGAAAATAATCACGCCATATGCTAATAGACTAGTCTATTCCAACAGGTGCCATTCATTACTCGGGCTTTGACGGACCAGAGGCAAGTGAGCCGCTGCCCCGATCCGCCGCAGCCGTTGCCGATTGCGCTCGGCTGTTCGACCCTTTGCTCAGCTCACTCGGCTTCCTCGCCTCCGCCTTGGCTGCGGATTGCCCACCCCGCCCCTTCTCCCAGTATTTCTCCAGTTCCTTACCCTTGGCGCCCTCTTTCTCATTACCCTCGTCCGGAGCCACCCCGGCGAAGGGCTTTTTGCGTTGTCTCACCTGGATCGAGTCAAAGCCCCCTGTGGCCACGCCTCCGGCAGCCCGTGGACGAATCTTCAGAGAAGCCTTGTAGGTGTGCGACGTCTCCACTTTGAGCTGTCCGTCGTGGAAGAGGTCCCACGGGTCGATCAAGCATATGATCTTGGGCTCCCTGCGCACATTGGAAATACGGATCAGAACGGCCGCGTTTTTCCAGGGAGAAGCCAAAGCCGGCGCCGAGGTGTCGGACTCTGAGGCATTTTGGATCGAGTATTGCCGAAACTGGGAGGCGGAAGCCGTGTTAGCATCTCCGTCGGCACAGAGCTCATCGCGGGCCGACAATCGAAGCTTCGTGTGCTTACCCTGTCAATTTCGGTTTGGGACAGCTTGAACTCCTGCCCGTCCTCCTTGTCCGTCGACTTGACGTCAATATGGTAGATGGTGTTCCCGTATGCTTGGCCCCTGATGGAAATACCTTCCAGTCGCATGAGGAAAGACGTGAATCGCCCTTGGCCGTCCTCGCAGGTGAAAGTCGCTGCGTTGGCGTTCTTCGAGTGCCGTCCCGTCCACATGACTTTCTCGTCCCACTGAACGCCGAAGATGGTGCTGAGAATATTGGAAACCTACGCTCAATCAGCATTCAGCCCTCCTGGTGCGGCTGGCGCCGTCTCGCTGGGGTGAGGGGGGGGGGCACGCACGATCATCTCGCCGATCTCCGCATTAGTCTGCACAAGACTAACAGCGCGATCAAGCAGGGTCGGGGCCTGGGAGGGCGTTCCGACGAGACTTCCGTTCTTTTCGACCACCTCTAACTCTTTCATTATCCCTTTGATGGACTTCATGGTGAATGGGCTAGGCGCTGTTCGAACAGTGTCGCCCGGTTGACCGTGGACTCCCTGTGTTGAACGAGCTACGGCCGGCCCGAGACCGTGCAGGGGCACCCGTGTGGTTCTGTTCGTCTTGGCACTGGATAACGCCGGGGAGAATTTGATGCGGCGTAAAAGTCGAGCCGGCCGTGATTCCCTGGGTGGCGGGAGGTTCTCCTCGGGCTCGTAAGCCGGTATCCACGTGTTGCTGAGATCCTCATCTTCCGATGACTTAAGGTTGGGAACCGGGACCTCCTCGTCAACCAATGGGGCTATGCCCCTCGACTCAAAGAGCTCGCTCAGCCGCTGGACGCTCCCGGTCAACGCGGCGCTCACTAGATCGCCATGCTCGGGGGCGATGTTGAAAAACAGGCGTAGTTGAGTTGCCAGCTCGACCGGATGTGTCTCGAGCTCGTAGCCTCTGCGCATATAGATTCGGAGGTCCCCTGCGTAGTCGCTTTCCAAGAACGCGGTGCCGTCCGCCTGCGTGCTCTGGACCGAATCGAGGCCGACGTTGGCGCGCCAGTACTGCACGACGCTCGAGGAGGTGTAGACCTCGACCCGGCGGAATTTTTCCCGCAACTGGTTCCGATCGTGCTGCGATTCCGGAATGAGTCTGTCTGCGGTTAGCCCATCGAGATCTGAGAGATTCCCCAGAGGGAACAGAGGATACGAACCGGAAAAAGAAGTCGCCCCTCGATCGGTACCGGTCCGTAAGTCTTCCGTCGAGTTCCACGTTGCCGTGCGCTTCGGTGATGGTGGTGGCCCTTTCGCTTAGAAAACGGTTCTTGAGGTCGAGCAAATAGAGAAATTCCCTGATCTTGAGCACGTTCTCGACACTGAGGACGAGGATGGGCAGGATGTCCCGAAACTGCTCTCTGAAGATGGCCCTGTCCGCGATCAACCACTGCTTCGTATCGCCGACTGTTGCTAGGTACTCGTAAGGCTTATCGGTGGTAGAGCTGACAGCGACGGGAAACATCCGCAACGTTGTCTTGAGCCTCTCCAACTGAGTCAGGTTTGGTCGAGCTACTTTCGCGTGCGAGGCAAGCGCAAGCAGAATCTTCTCGATGTGGGCCATGGTGTGGCCGTGCTTGATCAGAGCGGCCTCCTCGATGATGTGGCCGACGTTCGAGTTCGGGATATTGAGATAGTTCCGGAACAAGGCGGAGTTGTTTGGATAGTATGTCTCAAGGGGGACGACCTGGGTCAGCCACGCCTCGCCCCTCCAGACGCATTCGTGGAGCGCCTGCCACTGCACCGATTTCCCATCCTTCGATGGCACAGGCACAAGAGACTGTCCCTTGAATTTCTCCCTGCGAGAGAGGGGTTAGCTAAAGTTTCCGGCGCCAGCTGCCTTCGGAAGGAAAGCCAAGACCCACCGCAGTTGCCTGAGATCCGAAGCGCTCTTCACTTCGATATTCCGTACCAGGCCACGAACTTCGCTCATCGGGACATCTCCCTTGGCTTTGGCGCCAAGCAGGCAGGCAAGGTAGAAGCGGAGGTCGGTATCGCTTCCGACGCCCAGCTGCCCTAGAAGTTTTGTCCAATTCGGGTTTTCGGGGTCGGGAATATCCAGGAACGGCACGAGCCCGTTCGCTTCTTCGACTAGGCGACGGAGTGGTTGGAAGGTGCTGGTGATGTTGATCCCTCCGGTCGTCCGAACGCTGAGGCCCTGGAAGTATGCCTTCACTCCCTGGATCACGGTATCATTGACACCGGGATGGCTTCCGGCGCTTCTATCGAAGAATGGCCCATAGTAGGACCAGCCTTCTCTCAGTAGCACCAGGACCTGTTTAGAAAGGTGGTCCTGAACAATGAGCTTAAAGTCGTCGTGGATGTGCGTCTTTATATCGGAGGTGTAGTAGTTCGTGAAGCTGGTTTTGAGCAACCGTGGGTAGAGGCGCACCCTCATGTGCTGTTGCAGCCACAGGTAAAATTGTCCCTTGCCTGATTTGACGTCGGAATCCACATAGAGTGGATGGAGGAAGCCGTATGCTGCGCTTTGCCGGCCATTCGGTAGAATGAGGCTCGCGGCTCCGGGGGTCGCGGACGGAAAGTACATGGCCGAGCCCTTCCTGCACTTGCCGTCTTCCGACTCCATCCATAAGTCGTGTGAAGGCGCCACGCTGTAATGGCTGGCTAGGGGATTTTTCCAGTTCAGGTTGAAGAGAAATCGAGCGTGAGAGACGATGATCCCAGCGGCAAAATCGTCAGGCTTGAAGTGTGGATCCGCATGGCGCAACGTTATGGCATTGATTATCTTCTGATCGACATACTCCTCTACGCCGATGGACGCGTAGAGTTTCCGGCGGTCAGGGTCCGCTGCGGCGCCGGGATCCACGACTCGGATGTTGAGACCCTCTGGAATGGCGGCCAACTTCGACTCGCTCGTGGGGAAGATGATAGTCCCGCTGCCGGTGTCTGCCCACGTCCCGCCACGTAGGGGTATGATGGGCAACTGCCGTAACGTTGGTTGATGGTCACCGGCCATGACTATCAGGTTTTTCGCAAAGGATTTGTGCCATTGCTTGGTCTTTCCTCGGAAGAATCTCTCCGGCGCTTTGGTAGCGGAGCCTAGCTCAGCGAAGAACGTTACGCGGGACATTTTTGGGACGCCTAATGCCTCGAGATACTCGTTGTCCTGTTCATCGTACTCGGGAGAGAGGAGATTACCCTTGTTCGAGTCGGTAAGGACGAATGGCTGGCCGCTCTGATCGCAGAAATCACCCGGTACCATGGTCAGCTCACTCGGGTGATGCTTCTCGCCAGCATACGAATCCAGTAGCGCGATGGATCTAAGTCTCTCGAGAGTGCCTGTGCGGAATGTCTCGAAGATGGGGGTCTGGGAGGGCAACGTTGGTATGTATCGTATCCAGGTGTACCGGAGCCGGTTGGAGGCGCCGCTCATGTGATGCGTTGCATCCACAAACGCAACCATGGCCTGCTGGATGAGTGTTTTGTTCCAAGGGGAATCGCTGATGACATCCTCTCGGTTTGCGGGAAGAAGGAAGTCGGCTTGTAAAAGAAACTACGACAGAAGGGTCAATAGCTATCCCATGTTTGCTCCGGCATGCGGTGATCGCTGATCGCCGATGCTTGCAAGAGGGTAACTCGCCTTGAAGCCGTAGTCGCGAACCGGCAGGAAAGCATAGACGCTTTGCTCTTCGAGAATCGGCTCGTCCCCGTTCCGACCAAGAGGGAAGGCAACGACAATCTCGGAGCTGTCGATGCCCGGTCGCCGTTCTTCTTTCGGCATACCCGTTGCAGTGTGTCGCCATACGAGATATTTCTTCTTCTCGGTATTGTTCTGCAGCAACATCATGCGCGGGTCCGCCTCGGAGCTGCTCAGACGACGGAGAACCTTCTTGAAACCGCCGAGCCGCACCGGACACTCATCGGCGCTGATTTCGAGTCTCCGCAGTCTTCGAAGGAATACGAGGATCCTGGAATCGTAGGTGCGCAGCTCGTTGAACACGGCCTTCCCGTTACAATCCGGGGCGAGCTCCAAGACGATGGACGTGCTGACGCTCGGTCTCTTCGTTTCGGGGAACTCGGCCCAGACCGGGGCGATCATGCCGAGGTGGGCGTCGCGGTTGAACTTGAACGAGTAGTGGCCCGAGGAGATCCACACGGTGGAGGCGACCTTGAAGACGGCCTTGAAGCCGATGCCCTTCTCGCCGACGAAGCCGGTGCTCTTGCTCCGGCCGCTCTTGGTGCTCTTGCAGATGCGGCAGATGGCCTCGACGTTGTTCTTGGCGAAGCCGCGCTCGTTGCAGTCGATGCGCACCCTGCCCGGCGTGTACGTGATGGCGAGCGTCGGCTCCTCGACGTCGTAAAAGTTGTCATCGGCATTCTGGATCAGCTCGAGGAGAAAGTGATTGGCCGTCTGGTAGAGATCGGTAGAAAGGCTAGCCACTTTCAGAGCCGGTCCAACATGCGCCCAGGGGTCGTCTGATACACATCATTGCAGACGGTACGGAGGACTCACACTTTCAACGCCGACTCGAGGTCCGCTGCATTGTTCCCAAGCTGTCCGGGGTCATCGCCGAGGCCCTTGTCTCGACGGATTTGGCGGATGTGCTCCTTGGCCTCCTCAGCGGATCTGGGGTACGCAGAGGCCATGTTGGCTCTCCGTCTTGCTTTGGTGTGCTCGCAGAATGCGTCGAGAGACGAGGTATGCGCCCCAAGGAGGAAGATAAAGCTTTTCGGCGATGGCATTGAAGGTCCTGCGCCCGAGGGACAGTCTGCCCCGCCTCGGTCGCCCATACAAGCTGGGCAAATCGCATCCCGACCACAAGCAACATCGTGATTGGCACCGTAGATGCGTCCAGGTGCCTGTAGCTGCAGGGAAGGGCGCCAAAGGACGGCGTTCTGCCTTGCCGGGACATGCTGGGCAATGCTTACGCTGGGAAGTCCGCCTCCAAAAGGTCAAGGGGTGGGTCGGTAAGCAACCGCCTGAGCGGACGAACTTCTCCCGCTGGGCTCATATCCGCGCTAACGGAACCGGTACGCCTTGCTAACACGTGGTGTTCGCCCGCGTTTTTGGGCAGCACAGCGCGGAGCTTCAGACGGAAACCCGAATCCTTGCCAAATACCACGGCCGACCTCATGTGGGTTCAAGGGGCGCCAAGGATCGTGTGGCGATGCTCGGGAGTCATATGCCTGTTACCGAGCTGGATTCTGTCACCGAGCTGGATTCCGTCACCGAGCTGAATTCTGCCAAAGGGAAGGCGGAGATTCGCATAATCAAGGCCGCCTTGCAGCTTCGTTTTGGGATCCCGGATGCGTTTTGGGACCCCTTGGTAATTCGGGTATCTATTTTCTGCTCCCTCGGCTGGAGTTGAAGACGGCCCCGAGTTCCATTGTCGGCAGGATTCCTGAGAGCTTCCGCTGCTTTAACCTGAACTGCCCTGGGCCGCCTTGAGCTGCCCTGAGCTCGGAGCTACAGATCACGAGGGTCGCATAAGGAAACGTGGTGTGTCCGTCGGGGTATATGATTAAGCTGCTGTCTGAACAACAATTTCGATTACGTGACGAATTGACGACACGCTGCACCCTTGAACACCGAGCGAGGCAGTTGGCCCAAACGAGTGCAGTAGGAGTATATCGAGTTAGCCAACCATTACGAGCAACATATCAGCATCCTGTAATTCAAGACCATAGCTACATCCAGTTCAAGTCTCCCGGTTACGATCTCATCCCGCAATCGGTCTAGCCGCCCTTCACATCAGTGTGATCCCCGTCAGTGCCCGCTCATCCGACGTGTATACCTTCTCTTTGGCCGTACCATCCAGATTGCACCGGTACAGCGACCCTCCCAGATCCGTAAGATAGATGTGCCCGGCCTCGACGTCCAGCTTCAACCCGATGGCCTCATTAAGGTGTCTCACAATGACGTCGAAATGGGGTCTACGGTGACCTGACTCCGCTACGAGCCCGGTGCTCGGGTCTAGCTGAGCGCGGTTGACCGAGTTTCCAAACGGGAGTTCTCCACGGTCGGTCCAGTAAAGCATGCTGGCCTTTTCGTCAATCTCCAAGTCGATCGGCTCCGGTAAGCCATCGAACAGGAACTTTATATCGGTCCTGGTTGTGGCCGACTGTCCCGCTGGCATGGCGATGTCGGCACAGAGTATGCGTCCCTTGCCACCCTTAGATGGCCCCTTCTGCGTCCAGTAGAGCTTCCCTGTTTTTGGTGACACAGCGACGCCCACGCACCATTTCGTCTGATCATCAAAGCCATCTGTCTTCCAGTCGCCGTTCTGGACCAGAGTCTCGAGCTCGCTGCCGTCGTAGTTGCACCGAAGCACCCGGAGGCCCTCGCGGTCGCAGAAGTACAGCTTTTTGGCGCTTCGCTCGGCGACTAGCTGCTTCGGAGTGTTGACGATGCCCTTGGGAACGATGCACCGAACGTCAAAGCCGTCCAGGCTGGCCGAATAGAGTTCACCGTCGTCGCGTCCTGGGACGCCCATGTCGGTCCAGAAAACTTTACCCGCATCCGGATCGACATCAATGCCGTCGGGAGCCGATTGAAACGACACAAGCGCCTTCTCTGTCTTGCCATCCCCTGAGAGCTCGAGTACGTATCCCGACGTGGCGGACGGGCTCGCCGAGGCCAAACCGATGTCAAGAACTAATAGTTTCGGGACACGAGGGTAGAGCCCGCCTTTTCCTGATTTGTTACCCAACTTCCCTTTGACCAGATAGTTGGCCCGCAAAAAGTCGACAGTCTTCTCAGGGGACAGTTGGCGGTCCTCAACGTAGTGGCTTTCGATGAAGGCCACCGTATCCAGCCCGACGCCTACCGCGAATCATGTCAGCGTATTCCGTAAATTCCGCTCCTTCTTGCCGGGGCCTACTCACTGTCCATAGCCCTGCACGGATAAGCCTGGTTCTTGATGAACATTGCGGCCCAGAGCTCGTCTATCTCCTGCGGCACCGATACGCCTTCGGCTAGAATGGTCAAGACCTCGCGCTTGATGGCCGCCCACAGACGGTTTATGATGAATCCTGTCGACTCCTTGCGCGCCACGTAAGGCGTGGTGCCTGCCTCGCGCTGCCTCTCGGCGAGGAACGAGATGACGGCGGGGTCGGTGTGGCCGTCCGTCATCAACTCGACAAACATGACCTCGGGGGGCATCATGTAGTGCGAGTTCATGATGCGCGTCTTGGTGGCGTCGCTGACTTTCCCCACCATGTCGGATGACTTGTACGACGAGGAGTTGCTCGTCATAATGGCATCCGGGCGCACGAGGGGCTCAAGCTCGGCGAAGGTGGCAATCTTGAGGGGCAGCTTCTCAGGCACGCACTCGATGACCAAGAAGGCATCTTTGACCGCAGGCGCGAGTTCCTGATGCGTAGCTATCTTTCCCAGGCGGTGTCTCGCGCCGACTGCCGCTGGGTAGACAGGGGCATACTGGGCGACGTATTCGGCACACGCGGCGGCCTGGGCCGCATCCGGGTCACGCACGACGACGTCGTACCCCGCCGAGACCCAACAAGCAGCTGTTTATCGTTAGCGTTTTAGGTTCTCTGGGCCTCAAGTCTGTGGTCCTTGCAGTGTCCCGGAAGTTGAGGTAGCCGCCCACTCACCAATGCGACGGCCCAACACGCCTCCACCGAGGATGGCGACGGGCCTATTGCGGTAGTCTTGCGGTGCTTGCCACTGGGAACCCATTGCAGAAGCTTGTCTTTATTAACCGGAGACAATATTTGAGAGTTACCTTCGATACGTACCAGCGGCGTATCGAACAGCTGGAGCAAATAACTCTGAAGATGGTCGGCGGCTGGTGGGGCGAGCTTCTGTGTTTATAATCCCAACACCAACCATCACTGACTAGCAGTAACCCCTTGTGCGGGACAGTTCGCCCTCGTTGGCACATGTTCCATCCCAGTCGCACCAGGTTTGCATCCTACAGATCGGCCAAGGAGCATGATTGCCTTACTCAGCGCCAATTTTTCAGTATCGGCGATGAGAAGCCGTTTGACATGTGTAAATGCCGCGGCGGTTGAGTAATCGGCCTTGAGTAATCGAGCCTTGTTACCTACCTAGGTAATTAGGCCTCCCGTTTCTTTGAAAACTCATCAATTCGGCTTGGGAAGCTATCGCCTTGGGCCCGCCTGCACATTTCCGTAGGCTCCTCATGAGGCTCATCAAACCTGCTTCCTCGGGCGGAACTAAGTGTACGGCTTGTCGCCGCTGTCGATTCCACCTCAGGATCGTACAGAGTAGAGGCGGTTATTGTTTTCGCGGCAGCGACTCGCCCACTGAGCTTCATGCTACTTATTCCACGCTTCTATGTTTACTAGTATGGAACCACCTGAAGCGAGGATAATACTGACGCTCTTGTCCTCAGAGCTGTTAAGTGTTAGAATACGCCCGCAACGCTTGGGACGTTCAAATTAGTGGTGTTATTCAGCCTGACTAGACTGATCAATTGGGAGTAATTGTTGAAGATGGCCGCGTGCGCTTGTAGCATCGCCGGCCAGCAAAAATACGGTAGCTAGGGGTGGCTTGGTCGATATAGGCCACAGCCGGCGTTCCCGGTCCAGCCAGTCCAGATAACCCCTGAATTGCGCACCAAGTTTCCAGGTACATTTTACGGAAACTCTACCTACGAACCGACCGTCATGCGTAAGCCGACCGCCACCAGCAACGAGTTACATCGCTGTCGCAAACTTGGCCAAGCTAGCGGTACTGTATCAAAAAAGAAATATCTGATCCGTCATCTTACCGATAGCTCCGGGCTCTTGGAAACCCATCTCGACTAGCATCTCCTTGGCTGCATTGACCATGCCTGGCGGCCCGCAGAGCAGCATCTTGGTGT
>Ga0247771_1000691_pt1 | contig 10420 bp, 10 predicted proteins | sample UWRJL197509C6_FD_179948 | JGI IMG/M metagenome (GOLD analysis project Ga0247771, IMG submission 179948) | Plant litter microbial communities from Arlington Agricultural Research Station in Wisconsin, United States - UWRJ-L197-509C-6 | ecosystem: Environmental > Terrestrial > Plant litter >...
CCGCACTGGCGATAGTTATAATGAAGGGCTGCGATTTGCAGGAACTGTTCCTCCCGGTCTTGCGTGGCGGCAACCACCTCGTCGACATAAGCTGCGAGGGTTGGCTCGGCTTCGTCGCGGGCCAGCGTACGCTTGTCGGTGCCGAGGAGGGCGGTATGTATGATGCGGTTCCAGCTTTCCATCAGATGCCTTTATAAGATTGTTGATGCCACACGCCTACGGGCTCGTACTGGCTGCCGCGCCCGACCACGGCCATGTGCAGCGGGCGGCCGCCGCTGAGGGCGAGCAGCTTCCATATTCCCCCGAAATTTTCCTTGATGGACATGAGGTCTTCGTTGCGGTCCTTGAGCCACCAGCGGCCTTCGTAGTGTACGGGCACGAGGCTTTCGATGGCATAGGGGCGGTCGTTGCGCGCGGGGAAGGCGGCATAGGCGGCCGCTTCGGCTTCGGCCACGTCTTTCCATGAACCAAATAATTGACGCGGCGCCGAAGGCGCCGCATGGGTATGGCTCTTCACGAGCGCACGCAGCGGCACGACGGAAGGATAGAACGCCAGCTCGGCATCGATAAAAAGTCCGGGACTCAGGAGCAGCGCGCCGCCCTGTCCACGCACGATGAACTGCAGCACCAGCGCATACTGCTGCGTGCCGAGTCCATAGAGCCAGTTGCGTTCGACGGTGATATTATCGTCGTCGCTCACCTGCTTGCCCAGCACGATCCAGGTATCCCTGATGCCCGGGCCTTCCTTCAGCTCGTCCTGGTTGACGGTAAAGCCGATCCAGCCGCGCACTTCCTGAAGCAGCGGCGGTGACAGCGATTGCTTATTCTGATAAGCCTTGGCCACGAGGTAGAGAGAAAGCAGGTTATTGAGAAATTCTTCCTGCCAGCCTTCGCGGAAAAAATTAACGGCGGCAAGACTGCGCACCATGCCGGCGAGGCCGGGCGCTTGCGCATCCACCATGCGGCGGGCGGTGCCCTCCCAGTAGGCGGGGTCCTTGTCCGGCAGCCCGATCAGGCCATGACGAACGATGTCGCCGATCCATACGAGCAGCTCGCCGATGCCGTCGGCCACTTTTTGCTCGCGGGCCTGCTGGCGCTTGGCCTGTGCGGCTTCATCCACGGGCTTTTCGGCCTTGACGGTTTCCTCTTTCTGCGCGCGCTTGCCGATCCATTCGCTCACCCAGGGCGGCAGCTCGGTCTGTGTGAAGAGGGCGGGCTGGCGTGCGTAAAGAAGACCGAGGGCGATGCCGTGCTTGCAGGGAAATTTGCGGCTGGGACAGGAGCATTTAAAAGCGATCGACGAGCGGTCCACCTGGGTTTGATACGGCTTGCTGCCGCTGCCCTGGCATTCGCCCCAGAGCGCCTTTTCATTGGCGCCGGTGTTGGCCCATTTCCCGGGTTGCGCCAGGCCCAGCCCCGCCTTTTTCGACGACTCGTCCGGAGCGAGGCTCAATATCTGTTCTTCTCCTAAATTCACGCGTAAAATATAGGGAGGAAGTTAGGAGAAATGACGCTAATAACAAGCTCCCGCATTTCATTTTTATGCGAAGTTTCGAACCGTAAAAATGAGCAGGATCAGCACACGGTATCGTTAGTGATGACACGGTCCAATCGTTTGCAAACACATAAAAAAAATGTCATGCCCAAGGGCATGACAGTAAGATTGCGCGCAAGCTCGCTTATTGCTCTACGGCTACTTCCCGGGGGTTGGGTTTTCCCTTGCCCGTAGCCACGAGGTTGCGCAGGCTGTTTTGCAGATAATCGGTCCAGGCATTCGCACAGAGGTCGAAGCATTCATAATCGGGAACGAGGCCGACGTGCGTGAAGCGAAGCTGCGTCCTGCCGTCTTTTTCCGAAATATCAAAAACGATCTGCGTATCCTTCCACTCGCTTTTATCCTTCGTGAAATTGAAATAATTGTCGAGCACCAGCCACACGACCTTCTCGCCGCGCACCGCTTCCGTCAGTCTTATGCGGCAGCGATGAACATCCTTAAAATGATAGTAAAATTCATCGCCGATATTTGTCGTTCCGCCCTCGACCTCTTCCGACCACCAGCCGCGCACGTTATTGATCGCATCGAAGAGCTCTTCGGGGCTTTGGTCGACGATCAGCGTCGTGCTGAAACTCTTGCCGGTCGCGGTCTTCTCGCCCGACTTCTCCTCCACTTCCGCGTTCAGCACATTCGGCTCGCCCTTGCCCGTGGTGATCAGCTTCAGCAGGCTATGCTGCAGGAACTGGTTCCACCCGTGCGAGCAGTCGCGGAAGCATTCGATCTCCGGCACCAGGCCGATATGCGTGAATACGATGCGCGTTCTGCCCTCGTGCTCCGATATATCGAATTCGATCTTCGTTCCCGTCCATTCGTTTTTATTTTGAAGAAAGCTCAGGTGGCTCGCCGTCACCAGCCAGACGATTTTCTTGCCGGGCACGACCTCTACCAGCTTCTGCTTCGAATAATGCACATCGCCGAAGCGCGCCTCGAACTCGTCGCCAAGCTTTTCGGAAGTGCCTTTAAAGTCTTCCGACCACCACGCGCGAATGTCGTTGATGGCATCGAATGCCTGCATGGGTGTTTGATCCACGGTGAGGGTGAGGGTAAAATCAGGTGTCGCCATTTTATTGTTTTATGATTGTGTGAAGGCAAAATTATTGTCCGGATACCGCTTCGGGCGGGTGGGAAATAGACTTTCTAACGGGTTGATCCGGACATCGAACCTGACTATCTTTATCCAAATTACCGCGATGAAGCACCTGACCATAATCGTTCCCGACGGCGAGAATAACCTGAGCAGCATAGTGGGCGCCTACAAGATCTTCACGAAAGCAAACGAGCGCTGGCGCACGGGCGGGCGGCGCGACCTGTTCAGGATCGAGCTCGCCGGACTGTCGAAGGAGGTGGACTTTTACGGCGGACTGTTCTCGGCCAAGCCGCATGCGCATATTTCCGAGATTGCACGAACGGACCTCATCATCATTCCCTCGCTCAACCACAATTACCAAAAAACGCTGAAGGGCAACGAGCTGCTGGCCGACTGGATAGCGCACCAGTATAAATACGGGGCCGCGGTCGCGAGCATCTGCACGGGCGCCTTCATCCTGGCTTCGGCGGGACTGCTCGATGGGCGCTCCTGCTCCACGCACTGGTCGGCGGCGGAAGATTTCAAGACCATGTTCCCGAAAGTGAAGCTCCGGACCGACAGGCTGATCACTGACGAGAACGGGATCTATACCAATGGCGGCGCCTATTCCTTTCTGAACCTGATGATCTACCTCGTGGAAAAATACTACGACCGGCAGACCGCCATTTTCTGTTCCAAGGTTTTTCAGATCGAGCTGGACCGGCACAGCCAGTCGGAGTTCACGATCTTCACAGGCCAGAAGGCACATGGCGACGACATGGTGAAAAAGGCGCAGGCATTTATAGAGAGCAATGTGCAGGAAAAAATATCGGTGGAAGACCTCTCGTCGCGCTTTGCCGTCGGCCGGCGCAATTTCGACCGGAGGTTTATCAAGGCTACGGGCAATACGCCGCTGGAATATGCGCAGCGGGTAAAGATCGAGTCGGCAAAAAAGGAATTTGAGAACAGCCGCAAAACGATCAACGAGGTGATGTATGAGGTGGGCTATTCCGATGTAAAAGCCTTCCGCGAAGTATTCAGAAAGATTACCGGCATGTCCCCGCTCGAATACCGCGTCAAGTACAACAAGGAAGCATCGGTTCTATAAACGTGCATCGATCAAGCTCTAGCTCAGCGGTTTTACAAGCTCATTCGTTAGGCTTCATGGCCTTCATGTATTCGGCGATCAGCTGCTCGTTCGTATCGGTGCTATGTGAGAGGGTGTCGATGATCCTTGCTTTCTCGGTATCCGTCCGGTTCTGGCTCAGCTTTTTCTTGGCCTGCACTTCGGTTACGTGAATTTCAAAAGCGACGATGCCGTTCACCATCTTTTGCCTGTATGCCTCTGGGAAGCCCTCCCATTGGGAGCGGTAGGAGGATTCGTAAAAATCGATCGTCCGGCCGAGCACGCGGAAGGCGTCTTCGTTGCCAAGTAATCTGCCCTCGCCGTAAGCATGGACGGAAATATAATTCCAGGTCGGCACGCTGAGCTCGCGGTCGTAATTCTTCGGGGAGATATAAGCATGAGGCTCGCTGAAGATGACAAGCACCTTGTTCCCTTCGATGTCCGCCCACTGGCCGTTGGCCCGCGCAAAATGCGATGACAATATGATCCGCCCGTCATCCGCAGAAACGATAAAAGGCAGGTGCGTAGCCACGGGCAGGCCGTCTTTAGCCGTAACGATGGTGGCGAAGCCGAACCTTTTCATAAAGGCAACGATCTCGTCGCGGTCCGTCGACAGGTTTATTTTGGGTATGTACATTTCTTTAAGTGGGTTCGATACGGCACAAATTTACCGACAACCGCCGGGCTTTCCGCAACCGCTCATCCTACCAAAAATTGCCGTCCCTCACCTTCGCTTTCAACAAACAAAAGACCACATTTATGCCTGAAAGCAGAATAATATATTTAATAATTATATTAATATTTAAAATTAAACAAGACCACCTCCTGTTCGTACAGCAATTCCATCCCTCAAAGCCGCCTTTCTTGAAAGCACGTGACACATCCGTACCATTCGACTGACTCCATGCAATCTGAAGGGCACTCCGCGCTCCGCTCCCTTTCTCCACACTCGCCCGTGTTTCTTGCTCATAAAATAAAACAATTATTATATTTGAATGAAACGGCAAGTGAGGCGGCGCGCCCCTGGAACTTGCATAAACGGCCCCGCGGCCACCACCACGCTTATGAGAATTGTACGCCCGGCCAACAAGTACGTATATGCGGCAGACGTTTGCATACTCACCTCCTACTTCAACCCGACGGGCTACAGCTCCAAGCTCCGCAACTACCGCAAGTTCATCGCCCCCATCATCAAAGGCGGCCTGCACCACGTGGTCGTGGAGTGCTCCTTCAACAACGGCGGCTACGAAATACCCGAAGGCCCGGGCGTGGTCCGCGTCAATGCGAACGACATACTCTGGCAGAAAGAACGCCTGCTCAACATCGCCCTGCAGCACGTGCCATCTACCTGCACCAAAGTAGTGTGGATCGATTCGGACATACTCTTCGCCAACCCGCGCTGGGCCGTGGAAACCTCCGCCCTCCTCGACGACTACCACATCGTGCAGCCCTACGAATACGCCATACGCCTGCCCAGGAACCGCGTGAACTATACCAGCGGCGGACTTACCTACAACAGCTTCGCCCTCGTATATAATAAATACCCAAATGCCCTCATCAACGGCAATTTCAACAAGCACGGTCATACCGGCTTTGTATGGGCCGGCCGCAAGGACGTCTTCGAAGACCTCGGCTTCTACGATGCCTGCCTCTCCGGCGTGGCCGACCATCTCATGGCCCACAGCTTTTGCGGCGACTGGCATTCGCCCTGCCTGCAGCGCATGTTCCTCGACAACAAAATATTTTTCGGTCACTACGAGGCCTGGAGCAAAAAGATCTTCGAGCGCGTGCAGGGCCGCATGGGCTGTACCCCCGGCACCGTCCTCCACCTCTGGCACGGCGAGATGGCCAACCGCCGCTACCTCGAGAACATGCAGCACCTCGCCGGCACCGACTTCGATCCCGCACAGGACCTCGCCCTCAACGACGCCCACTGCTGGGAACTGCGGCGCAATAACGGCGAGATCGTGTCCTGGACAAAATCCTATTTTACACAAAGGCAGGAAGACTAAACCATGATGTACGAAGAAACCAAACAGACCGTCACCGGGCGCATAGAACGAATGCGGCAGCGCTACAACAATGCCCGCCAACCCATCGACGCGGAATGCAGCGCCGCCATCGACCGGATAAATAACTGTGCAAGCGTGGAGGAAGCGCTGGCCGTCGAAAGCAGCCTGCTGAGCGCCTGCGAGGAAAAATTCCCGACCGACTGGGCCGGCATCCTCTCCGACCTCAACCTCTACGAGCAGCACTACGACCACGAAACCTTCCTCGACCGCTGCGGCGCACAACCCGCAGACAATACCAAAAAAGAACCTTCAACGATATGAACAACGAAGCTTCCAACGACGAAGAGCGCGAAGACCCCTTCTCCGAATATGCCGTAGTGAAAAACGCCAACGGCGACCACTCCATCTGGCCCACCCTCCGCGACATACCGCTGGGCTGGACCTCCCTCGGCATCACCGGCAGCAAGGACCACTGCCTCGACTGGATCGAAAAGAACTGGGAAGGACCAAAGGTGAGCAAGTGAGAAAGAGAGCGGATTAAATCAGGACCAGTATTTATACGGGTTAGAATCGAGGGCTTTGTCCGGCGGCTGCGTTTTCCAGTATGCTCACGGCTATTTGCTGATCGTCGTATTTTTTGAAGATGTTGCGCATTGCCTCCACGCGGTGGCGATAGGCGGCATCGGCAAGCAGTTGCGCTATTAAAAATTTTATTCGATTGCTGTCGGCGCCGCGGTGCATGAAGCCAAGACCGTGAAAAACGACGCGGGCCGCCATGCCCGGCTGGTCCACGCGGTGGGGCAGCACCAGCATCGGCCGGCCGGCCAATATGGCTTCTTTTACGGAGGCGCTGCCGCCGTGGTTCACCACTGCATCCGCTTCGGCGAGGTATTCGCCGCGGCCCACCCATGTTTTAATGAAGACCCGCTCCGGGCAAGGGTTGCAGCCGGCAAGCAAGGCAGTGGTTGCCTCATCCGATGTGGCTATAACGGCCCGCCAGTCTTTTGTATCTGCTATTGCCTCCAGCACGGCGCGGTAACGCTTTCGCAAGCGGTCCGTATGCTGAAGATTTACGGTGCCCAGGCTTACGAAGATAAAGGGCCTTGAACCTGCAGGCAGATCTATCGGCGTGGTGATGACGGGCAGGTCGGTGCAGGGACCGATATAGGCGCCGGGGCCTTCGAGTGCGTGCAGCCGCGGCAGCTCCAGCTCGGCGGCATGCACCACCAGTTCGGGCACCGAGGCAAAACGCAGGTCGAGGGCATAGGGCCGCGTGCGCCATTCTTTTTTCCAATCGAGTCCCGATGCTTTGGCGATGGCGAGCGTGAGGCTGCGGTGCGAGTGGCCGGTCTTCCATTCGTTTATGGTACAACGCAGGCGGTAGCGGGCATAGGCGATGCGGGCCCGCTGGCAGGCGCTCCACACACGCAGCCGGCCGAGGGGCGTATCTGCAGGCACGAGGGCGCTGGTATAAGGCGGCACGAGCGGGTCGGTGGTGAGAAGCGGCTTGGTGCTCAGCGATACGGCGGGTGCAAGAGACCGCAGCGCGGGCCAGAAGCAAAGCATGAAGGGATCGAAGATGAGCAGGTCGGGCTTGTAGTGCCCGAGCAAAAGGGGAAGGCCGCGGCAGATATCGGCGGCCCGTATTTCTACGGTTGCCCGCCAGCCGGCGCGGGTAGCCGGCGGTGCCTGATCGGAGATAATGGAAGGATCGAGCAGGGTATCGGCCACGCTGTCGAAGCCGGCGGCGGCTATGGTGCCTTGCCATTTACCGGGCGAGTAGAAACGTACGGCATGACCTGCACCCAGCAGGCGCGCAGCGATGCCGGCATGCGCATAGAAATGGCTGATGTGGTCATCCACGAAAAAGGCAAAGCGGTAGCGCGGTTCCATGGCCGGGCATCACGGGTTCGGGGGTGACGACTGGCCGCGGGCGGGCGATGCGTTCATGATCAGAAGATGTCCTTTTCTTCGAAGGCCCGGAAAAGCTGGCTCACGGAGGCGTCGTTGAAGGTGCCGCCATTGCGCTCGATGAGCTCGAGGCGTACGCCGGAGCCGATCTCCCTTTTAAGGAAAACCTGGCGGATGCCGTCGCCCTCGATGATATCGACGTCGTTGGCCCGGCCCTCGCCCGAGATCTTTTCCAGCGTGTCTTCTATATTGTCGACGGAAATTGCCAGGTGCTGCACGCCGGTGCCGAAGGAAGAAACGAATTTACTGATCTGCGACTCGGGCTCCTCGCCCTGGAGGAGGACGATGACGGTGCCCTTTTTCGTGAGGACGGCGGAGACCATTCCCGAGCTTTCGCCCCGGGTGGTGCGCCTTTCGATTAGCTCGAAGCCCAGGACGCCCTGGTAGAGCTCTATGGATTTTTCCAGATCGGTTACGGCAATAGCGATGTGATCGACCATAAGCAAAAAAGTTTGGCAGACCAATATAAATAAATTTTTACAATAATACGAAAAGCAGGAGGAGAAGAGTACGATTTATTGGGTGTAAATTTCGTGAGAAGCTTAAAATATGTTAAAATATTAAATTTATAAATTTATATATAAATATAGCCGAATGCAGTAAAGTGTTTTTGTTGCGCGTGAGCCCTCCTGCTCTTTCTCTTTCTGTTTCTTACATTTGTCCATGACCCCGGTTCCGGCATTATTCTCCTGCGGCCTTATCGGCGGCGGACAGCTTACCATCGCCTGCGGCAACCTGCTGCTGGAAAGGGGCCACCGCATTGCCTGGGTGCAGGCCCGCGGCGCGGCCGTGGCCGACTGGGCGCGGCAACACAATATACCGCTATGCGAAAGTCCGGCCGACATAAGCGCCACCGGCCCTTTCGATTTTCTTTTCAGCATTGTAAACGACCTGGTGCTGAGCGAAGCCTATCTCACCCTGCCCCGCCTCGGCGCCATCAACTACCACAACGCCCTGCTGCCGCGCTATGCCGGCGTATTCGCCACCTCCTGGGCCCTGCTGAACAACGAAAAGGAACATGGCATCACCTGGCACCTCATGGAGCCCCGCGTGGATGCCGGCGACATACTGATCCAACGCACCGTTCCCATCGAACCGCACCATACGGCCTACACCCTGAACCAGGCCTGCCATGCCGCCGCGCTGGCCGCCCTTGCCGGCCTGCTCGACCAATGGCGGCAGGGCCTTTACCCGCGCACGCCCCAGGATCCGGCCAACCGCACTTACTACCCCTTGCAGCGAAAGCCGCCGCAGGCGGGCTTGATCGTCTGGCCGGACGAGACGGCATCGATCGCACGGCTGGTGCGGGCCCTCCTGCGCGGCACCATCGACAACTCCTTCGAGCTGCCCCGCTTTCTTTACGGCAACAGCTTCATGATCGTCGAGGCTATTGAAACGGCACCCGTATTTATACGGTCATCGCCCGGCACCATCGTCGCTATAGATACGACCGGCATCAGCATCGCTACCGGCGATGGGGCAGTCCGACTGCCGCAGCTTCAATACCCCGACGGCCGGTCGATCGCAGCCGTCGACTGGGCCCGCACCGAAGGATTGCCGGCCGGCTACCAGCTTCCGGTACCGGGCCATGCGCTTGCACATCGCCTCGAGCAAGCCTGTACCGCCATGGCCCGCCATGAGGACGACTGCCTCCGCGCCTGGCGCCTTGCAAAGACCGACTGGCTGCCGATGCCCGCAACGGAAATGAACGATGCGCAAGGACCACTCATCACCCACCCTGCCGATGCCGCAACCTTGATGGCAGCCTTTGTAAGGTTGATCCGCCCCTGGATAGCTGGCGATACCGTGCCGATACTTTTTTCTTTCCCGCTTCCGGCGGACCTGCAGGAACTCTCGCCCTTCCTCGACCCATCCCTGCCCCTGCACTTCTCTTTCACCGATAATGAAACGCTTGCCACCCTGCAGGAAAAAGCAGGTACGCTCATGCAAAGCGCCATGCGGTCGGGCATCCACAGCCGAGACCTGCTGCTCCGCCGCCGTGTGAAACGTCCGCCAGTACACGCAGCTTTTCAACTATGCCGCGAGGACGATAGCATTAGTCATGATGCCCTCATCGCCTTTCAGTATTTCCCCCACCGACATGCGTGGCGCTTAATATCGCACGCGGGTACTACAGGCGGCCTTTCCGAAAATTTCCTGCAACAGCAAACCGCGCTGCTGCTGGCGTTCCTGGCATAACGGAACCGTATGATCGGCCTAGCCTCCATGTGAAATTTCACACCGCACTCTTTCTTTCAATTATTTCACATAAAAAATTATCTTTATTAATGTGGGAGAGATATTGAGGCAACCGTTAAAACCAGTCAGCTTATAATATGAACCCATCGAATGTACAATCGCCCGCCGGCAACCCGCTCCTGCGTTACATATACCACCCCGCCGATGCACAGGCCACCCGTCAATCGAAACTGCTCCGCACCACGCCCCTTTCCGAAGACGACATGCCGAGCCGCAACCCGGCCGACACGGTGCAGGACCGCATCGACGCGCTTTACCGCATCGTGGATTATCTGGACGTAGAGAACAGCCCGCGCTATGCGCCTGGCTCCGTTGAAGAAACGTATTGCAACATCTATGCGCGGGACTACTGCTACCTTGCCGGCGCTTACCTCCCGAACCTCTGGTGGCGTCCCGAGGCCATCGCCGACCTGCTCGCCGGCAGACCCGTA
>Ga0247771_1000692_pt1 | contig 10418 bp, 10 predicted proteins | sample UWRJL197509C6_FD_179948 | JGI IMG/M metagenome (GOLD analysis project Ga0247771, IMG submission 179948) | Plant litter microbial communities from Arlington Agricultural Research Station in Wisconsin, United States - UWRJ-L197-509C-6 | ecosystem: Environmental > Terrestrial > Plant litter >...
GACCTGCCCTACGACCCCTTCGCCGCACATATTGTGCCGACGAGCTACCTCCCATGGCAAGCACATATCTCTGAGCCGGAGATCAAGGCAGCCACCATATCAGTTAAGAGCACCTCCCCGGGCCCAGACGGAACGACAGTCCGCCTCCTGAAAGCCTGCTGGCAGGGGATCAAAGACCACGTCCACCGGCTCTTCGAGGCATGCCTCCAGATCGGGCATCACCCGCGGCCATTCCGGACCGCAGAGGTGGTAATGCTCCGCAAGCCAAACAAGAAGGACCTGGCCTCCCCACGCTCGTGGCGACCCATCGCACTACTCTCCTGCCTTGGCAAAGGCCTCGAAAGGCTAGTAGCAAGAAGAATCGCCTCGACAGCCCTCACGCACAAGGTGCTCAGCCAACAACAGGCAGGAGCGCTCCCGACACGCGCTGCAACCGACCTCCTGGCCTGCGTCACGCACGAGATCGAGCATGCCCTGGAAAACAGACGAACGGCCACAATGATGACGCTAGACGTACAGGGAGCCTTCGACGCCACCCTCCGAAAACGACTCATGCTCCGCATGCGCCTGCAAGGGTGGCCGGCGAACCTAGTCAGGTTTGTCGGGTCCTTTATGGAGGAGAGACGGGCCCGAATCCGCCTGGAGGACGTGACAACCGAAACCCAAAGGATCGCCTGCGGACTGCCTCAGGGGTCACCGGCCTCCCCGGTCCTTTTCTTGCTTTACATAGCGGACATCTTCCTCGAGGACCCGATACACCGCTTTGGCTACGCAGACGACATCTGCGTCCTCCGGACAGGCCGAACCCTGGACGAGAATGCCAAACAACTCAGCCAGGACCTAACGCAAATCCTAGGCTGGGGAACAGAGCATAAGGTTGCCTTTGACCCTGACAAATGCGAGCTCCTGCACCTTACCCGATCAAAGGACACGACACACTCTCCACGCGTCTCGGCCGACCCCTTCGACTTCACGATCGAGGCTGTACAAGAGCCAGCGATGCGATGGCTCGGGGTCTGGTTCGATCGCAAGCTCACGTTTCGTTGCCACGTGATGAAACGTACGACACAAGCGAACATAGCAGCAAACCACATCAGGAGCTTGGCCAACATGCAAAGGGGGCCGCCCGCTGCCACCCTCCGAAACGCGGTCATGACATGCGTGCTTCCAATCCTCACGTATGGATCGGAAGCCTGGTACGCAGGGGCCACAAAAACCAGAAGAAACCAGGGCCAAGGATTGAGCCACGAGGTGAGCTCGAGGCAGGAACACCTGGTCGACGAGGTTGCAAAGGTGCTCAATGGAGCTATCCGCGCAGTACTACCAGTCTGGAGAACCACACCCAACGAGACCCTCTACCGGGATTCGGGCATCCCCACGGCCAGAGTAGCCCTGGAGCAAGCCAGACTGAGGTTCGCGCACCGCATCCTGGCGGTAGATAAGGAACATCCGCTAGCGTCCCGGGCAGCTAGACGCCCTTTCCCTTATGGAAGAGGCTACGGCGGCTTGCAGCCAGCACGAACTAGACTCCAGAAAGCAGCGGAACTCTTACCCGAGTTCCCCCGACCCACATACCAACCGAAGCGCTACCCGCCAACCGAGCCCCCGACCGGAAACATGACCAAGACCCAAGCAGCAGACGCCTTTAGAGCCTGGCTCAGGAGTCTACCGGACACTCACATCGTGGTCTACACGGACGGCTCCAAGTCAACAAACGGCGCAGTCGGCTGGGGATATGCCGTCTACGAAGGCCGCAGGAAAACCGCCCAAGGAAAGGGCCGCCTCGGCACAGCAGAAGTTTTCGACGGAGAGGCGGAAGGCGCGCGCCACGGCCTCTTCCATGCCCACCGAGCTCACCCGGGCCGCACAATCCATATCTGTCTGGACAACACAGCTGTCGTTCGAGGGCTCACAGGCGAGATACCGGCCAGCTCGCAGGAAGCCTTTCTGGCGTTCCAAGAACTGGCCAGCATCGCAAACATACAAGTACACTGGGTCCCCGGCCACGAGGGAATCGAAGGAAACGAGGAAGCAGACCGGCTAGCCAAAGAAGGAGCGGCACTCCCGGAGGACGGCCAAAAGCCTACTCTCGCGGGCGTCCGCGGCATGGCACGCACCAAAGCAAACGAACTGTTCAAGGAATGGTGGGAGCAATCCCTAGCCGACCGCAAGAGATATGCCCAACTCGGGTTCAAATCCGCATCCCTGAGGTGCCCACCGGAACTCAAACTCCCCAGAGCCACACTGCACCACCTCCTCGCGATGAGAAGCGCCCACGGCGACTTTGAATGGTATCACCTAAAACATAACCACAGAGACACCACGACATGCTCGTGCGGGAGGCCCAAAACCCCCGAGCACATCGTCCACTGCCGAAAGACTACCCGACTCCGAGACAAATGGCCTGTCTTTAAGCCTATGCCTAAGACACCGAACGACTACTGGCTTCGCTTAATATCCAGCCCAAAGGACTTTGAACATTTCCTACGAGTCACACGCTTCTACGAGGAAATATGCCCCTGGCAACCAGGCGGGCCCCCGGCAGACCCATAGCAAACTCTACCCATTCCCTAATCAATATCTCCTTTCCTTTGTACCCTTGCCCGGGCTACCAAGTTCCGAACACAGCGCATTAAGATAGACCCCAGGTCCACACCACTACGGGCCCAGCCCAGACATAGCTCCCTTACCTGATCCGAGTCACTACCCGGGTCACACTCCCACAACCGAACACGAGCTCAAACGGCGGAGCCAACGGATGCGGTACACCTTTCACAATGCCACTGGGCTTGATTTGCAGGATATTCTTCTTGTATATAAGGTAGATAGTCTCCTGCACGCCGCATGCCCCTTGGGAGGCCTGGACGCGAGTCCACCGGCGTAAAGCACGTCTGTCTGTCTGTCTCCCTCAGCGCGAGCGTCTGCCGGTGCATCTGCTCGGCCTCCTCGTACTTCCCCTGGCTGTTGAGCACGATTGCGAGGTTGTTCATGCTGGCGATGGTGTTGGGATGCTTGCGGCCCAGCGTCTCACCTATGTGCTTTCTGCCCAACACTTTCTTTATGAGCTTGCCGGTCAATATCCTCTTTCTAAAATTGCCTGATGCCTTTTTCGTAGTCTGGTGGCTCAGCGTATCGTCGCTTAACTGGACCGCCTGCCGGTACATTCGCTCGGCCTGCTTATTGTTCCCAGTAATGGCGTAACATTCCGCCACGTTGAAAACGATTCGCCATTGCGCGTTCGTGTCGGTGCAGTCGGCTTGAAATTTCAGGGCCGCCTCGACATGCGACAAATACCCCGTCCAAACGTCTCGATTCTCGTGCTCGGGGAAAGGGAAGACCTCGACAAGCCGCCGCATCGCAGAAGTCGCGCACTCTTTGCGTTTTCCCTCCCTCGCGATCCATGCCTGGGTGGCTAATCGAACAAGCCGGTGCATGTCGAACAGTCCCGGCTTGCCCTGCTCGTTGAGAAACGAGTATGCCATCAGCGTGCCTATCGCCTCATCGGTCGCCTTCTCGTCGTCCATCGCCAGCAGAGACTTCGGGATGGATTTCTCGGCAAGGAAACATATGAACCGAAGATGCTGTGCGGCGAGCGGATTGTCCCGGGAGATGTGCTCAAACGAGATCAGCCACGTCGTGGCGACGGGATTCCTGATGTTCTGGTACCGGTTTCGATCCTCAAACTCAGTACTCAGAATATCGATCGTGTTCTTGTCGCTTGACCGGCAGTACGCGAGATACTGTGCAGCAGTGGTCCCCGTCTTGTCCATGTAGGCGGAGGCCTGCTTGATTGCCAGCGGCAGATCGGCGAGGAAGTCCAGCAGGTCGTCCGTGCTTTGGGCATCTCGTATCTGCCTTTCCTCTAGAGAATTTCGTAGCATGGCAAGGCCCTCCGGTCGGGTCATCTCAGCCGTCCTGATCACATTCCTTTTTGGAACGTCGAGCCGGAGTGTGATGTCGTGGTTCCGGGTAGTAAGCAGAATAGAGCCTTTCTGGTTGAACGGCAGATAGTAGGAGAGTTGCTTTGAACCGAAAAGCTCTGCATTGTCCGCGTTGTCGACGATCAAGAGCCAGCAGCCGGTGGTTCGGCCCAAGGCCGTCTGGACGAGCGCTTTGACATCAGCGTTGTCCTCGTCGATCCCTTTCACCTCAAGCGCTCGGCCGATCTCGCGATAGGCGTTCTCAAAGCTGATAGCGTCCACCGCTGAAACCCAAAAGACGGAGCAATCCGGAAGATTGTCGCGCACACGGAAGGCGACTTCGAGCGCGATCTGCGTCTTCCCGACCCCGCCGAGGCCCTCGACGACTGTCCGCTGGCAGTCATCCTGGTCAGCATCCGGAGAGATCCTCTCGAGCAGCTCTTCGAGGATGGATTCGCGCCCGACAAATTCTCGATTACGCCCAAAGGGGACCATCCAATGACGTCCCGGGCCGCCCGCCGAAGTCGGTTCGCGGCTTTTGGGTAAATCACTAGCATCCGAGGCTTGATGTTGGCATATCTCCCTCAGCTTCCCCAAGACCACCTGGCAGTTTGGATCCCCTTCACGGAACTTGACCATATCCGAGTGGTTTTCGTTGATGGGGAAGATAGACATGGAGCCAGACGCATAGAGACCCCGCGTAGCAGACTGTGGAGTCACGAGGATTTCCTCCATGCCCGTCCTGGCAAAAGATCCATCCTCCTGTTTCTACGCCGGTCAGCTGACTTCCTTGCGGTAAGAGGTCTACTCACAGCCACCGTGGGACTGGTTCTAGTTTCATACGCCCAGAACAGCTTCATCCCGTGCGAGGCAACATCGAAGAATCGGTCCTCTAGGGACTGCAGGTAGTCTGAACCAATAGTCAAGTCGCGCACGATCGCCTCGTTGGCTTGTCCGCGGACTATGGTCATAAGCGCCTGCGTCTCCATGCCACGGGACGGCACACCGAACAGGACAGCGCCGACCACATGCTGCAGCATCTGTCGCTCCCGGTCCAAAGCCTCCTTGAGGACGATGCCACCTAGGCTGTGAGCGAGGAACAGGAGCGGCTTCGAGGCGAAGCCCGAGGCTTTTAGGGTCCCGCCGAGGGAGGAACCCAGGTCGGTGGCGGTCTGAAACGAGTTGCTCTTGATGAGTGTCGTGTCGTAGCCGTAGAGAAGAACCCTGATATTCGGGAAAACCTCTGGCAACTCGTCACGAAGCCACATCCAGTGACTGTTGTCCTTGGGGCGCCATGACCCAAACGGATGGGACGCCAGCCCCGAAATGGCGACACAACTGCTCTTGTCAGGCAACGTAGCTAACAGACTTGGAAACATACTCAAACTCGTGCTTCTGTGCGTCGACGTCGTTTAACGGCGTCAGGCCGAGGAAGTGAGTGTCCAGGATGAGGCCCTGGAGGCCGTGTCCTTCTATCCTCCACTCCTTCTTAGCCTTTATGTCAATAACCGACGGAAGTCTTGCAAAAGTCAGCGTAGCCGTCTTGGTCGGCGGCGTTTCCCACGGCGCGCTAGCCAGGGAGTGGATGCGGATATCGTCAGGCGCGATGGCAAAAGCCGCACTCAGCTTTTCGCGGAGGGCCGCTTCACGAACGCTGGTGGGACACCCGCGCAGGCGGAATGCGAACGCATCCGACGACACCATCTAGATATCCGGCTTGGCAACGAATACACTGAAGGTAGTTGGGTCGGCTTCCGGTCGTCCGATCTCAACGAGCTGGAGGCCGCTGGGGCTGAACCTTGTGGGCGCCTGGGTCTGAGGCGCCCACTAGGCGCACCGGTCGGTGCGCCTTAGTCAGCCCAAACGCTGAATCAGCCCCCTTATATGCATTGCCTGCGCGCGCCCGCCTGCGCGCGCCAACTCCCGCATGAAGCCATCACCAATATCAACGCCTGCACCAAGGCCTTCGCAACGCCCGCACCAAGGCCTGCCCCAAGGCCTGCACCAAGGCCAACAACCCGACTTGTCGCAGCTGTTTCCCTTGCAAGGGTGCGGCGTCATGAGCGTAGCCTGCGAGTTGCACTCGAGAATGTCCATTTCGTTGCAGCAATAACCCCTAGATTTACCGATAGGTTGTCCCAGCGTACACGTGACCGGTCACGAAACCGTGACAAAAAATGGGAACGTGGCCGAGAACTGGGCACGAACGATCCGATGGCAATCCTAGTGGCAATTGCCTTGGGCGACCCTTTCACTCGCCGTCGCTATCCTGAAGAACCGTTGAAATCCTCGTCATGAACGTTGCGTTGTTGCCGATCGATCAGCTTGACATCGTAACGGTACCGGTTCATACTTCGCCGGTATCCCTGGATGACGCCGTGCCAGGCCGTGATGCAGCAATGGCCCAAACACATTTCTCCGCACTGGAATCGTGAGCTCGACTTAAGGACGCGGGACCAAACCCCGATTTCTCAATTTTGTTGCCATTCGCAGCCCGCGACCCCGCCCCCAATCCATCCACCTGCATGAAAGGCATCCACTTGTCTCTGCACGCAATCAGCCACTGAAATCCCCATCCGGTCAACCCCACTACGAGCAGTCGCGGGCCGGTCCAGCTCTGCCGTTCGCGACACCTCATCCATCCTTTACATCGTGTTATTCGCCAACGTCCTCCAAACGGATGGTGTTCCATTGGCCGCGATCTCCTCTTGTTGTCAGCGTTATCTCCATTCTGCAGCGGTTGAGCCTGGGCGCATAGTTTGTCTCCTCTCGCGCCAATCCGGTGCACTGTTCTGACCTCTGTGGTTCCTTGCTTGACAAATTCGGGCATGCCTCTAACGCTCAGTTCGACCGGTGAATCTCTGGTGTGGCACCCTCTTCGGAAGGCAGCGCTTGGCAGCCTGCGGCTCAAATGGGCACAAAGTATGGCGGACGAGGTTGTCCAGGTTCCTGCCGGGGACGCCTCATGCCACCCAGTTTGGCATACCAGCTTTCGAACGGCCGCCTTCCCTTCTTTCCGCTTTCTGGCCGTTGAAATACCTTGTCTATTAAGGAGAACAATATGAGACTTCCCTCGATGCTCCCGTTTAGCTCATCAATTGCAGCAGCCACCGTGACTGTCGTTCCTCGTCAGGGCCAGCCCCATTACATCACTCTTACAATCCCGCGCGCGTCCTACACGGCATCCACGATCATTCTGCTTGGCACGCGGACAACAGAGGACCGCCAGGAAGCCGTCACAATCCCACCCGCGTCCCCTACAGCTGCTACTACAGCTGCTCCTAGTGCTGCTAGTTCCGTGTCCAACGGGCCCGATAATGTACAAACGGCTTTGATCATTCTCGGCGTGCTATTCGCTGTATTCTCGGCTGCCCTGTTCTGGTGCCTTTGCTACCGGAAGAAGAAACGGCCCGTGAAGCCACGTCGTCTTGCTCGAGACGGACGGGACGGACGAGACGGACGGGATGGACTGTGAGTGAGATGACTGTTTCGTGAGCCAGCGTCGCCCCCATAACAACTGGTCATCTCCCAGCCGGCAACCAGAAGTACAGCTGACAATAACGCAGTCAAGGCGACCAAGGACTTCCTGGCCCGGGTGCGTGCTCCTTACGGATACTTTAGGCTCTCTCCATACGAAAGGGAAATGCGGATTCAAAGCTTGGTCTCTACAGCAACTGCTAACGTTGAGCGGCCAGCTGGTCCACGCGGTGCTCTAGGTGATCGTGGCCCTCCTGGCCCTCCTGGCCCTCCTGGCCGTGATGGCCAAGCCGGCCGTGACGGTGCCCAAGGACGCGATGGACGCGATGGACCCGTTGGTCCCGCCGGACGCGATGGACATGACGGTCGTCAAGGTGATCGCGGGGGCACCGGTCCGAGTACGTACCTTTCCGTGCCGCCATGGTACTCCTGCTGACTCTGTGCAGTTGGTCCTCAAGGGCCGCCTGGCCGAGATGGGCGCGAGGGCAGAGATGGGCGTGACGGGGATGAGTACGCATCCCATTTCTTTCCCAGGAACCGCCTCGTACGGAGGACGATCATGCCCCTGCACTTACCTCAAAATCGTTAAGTGTCGCGAGCACTCACTGCACATGAAGTCTGACCGGCTGATTCATCATGAACAGCGGCCAGCAAGGCCTACCAGGACCACCCGGCCCCGCAGGTCCTCAAGGAGCCTGTCTGCCATGCTTACCTCGATGCCCTCCACGCTGCGCCTCTCACTGCCATCATCACTGTGTCCACTTTTGTGAGGGCAGCAGAGAACACCGGGATTAGAAAGCGAAGAGAATGAGGATGTCCTCTTAAACCGAATGTGTTCGCTTGATTTCAGCGGGATGTAGACAGCAGCACGACCTCTGCTTCGAGACCGTCCTACGTTAGCTTAACAGAGAGCAGCAGCTCGGGCGGCCATGTTGAAGCTTCCAGTATCAAGCTCCTAAAAGTGGCGTTCTGCTGTCTTCTCCCGGTCGTCTCGTTCCCAGAAAGTCGGAAGTCCTCCACTGCGTCGACGTGTCGACTAGGTACGACCCAGTAACCAGATCCCAGCGTAGCGGATCGGAACCCAAAGGTCATTCTGCGCGCTGCCGGAGTTGCTGTCGTCGCAATCGTCACCCGAGCCTCCGTTGGAAGAACTAGATCCGCCGAGTCAGCCGGGACCGCCGCCAGCACACCAACGGTGCGCGCGCGGCGCCTCCGTAGTCCACGCGAAAACAAGGGCAGCGCCTCTCCTTGTGCAACTCCACGAGTCCGAGGTGCCCGATGATGCCGTCGCCCTGGGGGAGCGGGATGCCAAGACAGCACTTCTTCGCCCACGCCTCGCCGCAGCCGTGCAAAGTTTTGGTCCGTGATGATGGCTTCAACTTGTACTTGTATCGGACCCCCTTCCGGACCGCGGCACAGCGCTGTGATAGATCCGTGCTGGGGGCACGGATCCGGCTTTCAGGAGTGACCCCTGATCACGTGGTACTTAAGGGGCCTTCCGGCCCCGACCGACCTCCGTGTAGACTTCCTCCTTTTTCTTCAGCTTTCACAATAACAACCTATCGGCACCTACCTGGCTCCAGCCCGTAGTCTGCCCTATAACAAGCGCAGCTATTAAACAAGCCTCTTGTCATGCTAGCCTAGACGCAAAGACGCGACTGGAGGAATGGAGACGGCCGCTGCAGCCCACAGCAGCTTTACTTATGCCATCTTTCAACCGGATGTGCACGTGACGGTAGGAAATGGATGGTCAGTGCGGCACAGGACAGATTGCCTGAAAAATTTGCAGGCGGGCAGTCGGGCGGGCAACAGTCACAACAGACAGCAATTACGTTCGCCGGTCAACACCGTCCACCCCTGATCTGGCGCCACGAACCCCAGCCAGTGGCGCGCCTGTGGATCGTCAGAACTTCGTCGGAGCTAGGCCGAGTTCTGCTGCACTCACGAGTCGGCCGCGACGACGAGCAAGCACCTCACCCAATTGACGCCAAAGCGCAACCCCTATGCGCTCGACCTTGTCCTCTGATGCTGCCCTGATGAGCTGAAAAGACCGCACAGAGACATGCCGGGCCCGAGATCCCTACTGCCGGGCGTCGGCGCCGTCGACAATGTGTGCTGGAGGTGCTGCCGGCGCCGCCTGCCAGCCGCAGGGCAAAGATTTCTGGCCCCTCTCTCGACCACCGCACGCCCGAGAGCTGCGGCCGCGGCTGCTTCTGCGGCCGGCACGGGCAGCGCGCCCGCCCAATCGCCCCGTGTCAAGGGCGCCTACTTTCTGTCAAACACGCTGCTGGAGAGGTTTGGCGGCATCCAGTTCCGGACAAGGGCGCGGAACATGGGCGCGGCTGCGGTGACGTCGCCTCCAGCAGCAACCTCAACCAAGCTCGGCTCAACCTCCTCATCACAAGCTACCTCGGACGCGTCCTCCCCCGCGACCGCCGCCGCTACCGCTACCGCCGAACCATTACCACATCGCCGGAGACAGGCCGCCAAGCAGAACGCCGAGGCCTCTGCTCTTTCCGCCGCCTTAGCCTCCGTCAAGCCAACACCCTCCTCACCTGACGTGCCCAACTACCTCCCGATGCGTCCTCGATCCTCGCCGAGGCCGCGGCCAAGCAGCCGGCCGACTCGATGCGGCGCAAGCTCTCGGCGCTGCTCTCGCTATCCAAACCGCGTCTAACCTTCGTCGTCGTCCTCTCGGCCATGGTCCCCTACGCCATATACCCGGTCCCGGCCTTCCTCTCACCAGGCGCCGCCGAGGCGACCCTGCCCTCCCTCTCGCCGCTCACGCTGCTCTTCCTGACCACTGGCACGACGCTCTGCTCCGCCGCCGCAAACGCCCTCAACATGCTCTACGAGCCGCGCACCGACGCCCTCATGAGCCGCACGCGCGTGCGCCCCCTGGTCCGCGGCCTCGTGTCGACGCGCGCCGCGCTCCTCTTCGCCGCCGGCTGCGCCCTCGCCGGCGTCGCCGCCCTGCACCTGGGCGTCAACCCGACGGTGGCGTTCCTGGGCGCGGCAAAC
>Ga0247771_1000693_pt1 | contig 10409 bp, 6 predicted proteins | sample UWRJL197509C6_FD_179948 | JGI IMG/M metagenome (GOLD analysis project Ga0247771, IMG submission 179948) | Plant litter microbial communities from Arlington Agricultural Research Station in Wisconsin, United States - UWRJ-L197-509C-6 | ecosystem: Environmental > Terrestrial > Plant litter >...
TGAGGACTGGTTCCTGCATTTCCAGGACAAGGATGCCTACGGCCGCGTGGTGCATTTGCAACCGATGAAGTGGGTGAGGGACTGGCCCGTGATCGGCATCGACCCCGATAACGATGGCAAGGGCGAGCCCGTGCTGCGCTACAAAAAACCCAACGTCGGCAAGACCTATCCGATACAGACCCCGCCCGAAAGCGACGAGTTCAACGGCCGCACGCTGGGCCTGCAATGGCAGTGGATGGCCAACCCGCGCGCCGAATGGTCTTACCTCAATCCCGCCGCCGGCAGCCTGCGTCTTTATTCGGCACGCATGCCCGACAGCGCGCGCAACTTGTGGGACGTGCCCAATGTGCTCCTTCAAAAATTTCCCGCCGAAACCTTCAGCGCTACCACGCGCATAAGCTTTTTTCCCAACCCCAAGCTCACCGGCGAATCGGGCGGGATTGCGGTGATGGGACTGAGCTATGCCTCGCTGGCCGTTCGCAAAGGCAGGCGGGGACTGGAATTGATCTATGTCACTTGCATCGATGCGGACAAGGGCAAGGCCGAAAAGGAAACCGTTGTGGCGCAGCTCGATACCGCTACGCTCTACCTGCGTGTAGAGGTGCGGAGCGGCGGCCGCTGCACGTTCGGCTACAGCATCGACGGTACGGTGTTTAAAAATATCGACGAGGTCTTTACCGCCACGCCGGGCCGCTGGATCGGCGCCAAGGTTGGGCTTTTCTGCACGCGCCGCACGCAAACCAACGATGCGGGCTGGCTCGATGCGGACTGGTTCCGGATCGCACCGCTGCAATAGGGCATAATGCTTTTACTTTGCTTTAAATCATCTCCATGCAACCCATCTCCACAGCCGTGTTATCGTTCGGCATGTCCGGCCAGGTCTTTCATGCGCCCTTCATTCATGTGCACCCGCATTTCCAGCTGAGGGCCGCCTGGGAACGTTCGAAAAACCTGTCCTCCGAAAAATATCCCGGCACCATCGTTTACCGCACGCTGGAAGAGTTGCTGGCCGACAAGGAGATCGAGCTGGTGGTGGTGAACACGCCTAATACGACACACTACGAATATGCGCGGCAGGCCCTGCTGGCCGGCAAGCACGTGATCGTTGAAAAACCTTTTACAGTAACGGTGGCCGAAGGCGAGGAGCTGATAGCGCTGGCAAAGAAGGGCGGCTTATTGCTGTCGGTATACCAGAACCGCCGCTTCGACAGCGACTACCGCATCGTAAAAAAAGTGGTGGAGGAAGGCTTGCTGGGCGAGCTCGTCGAGGCTGAATTTCATTACGATCGTTTCAAGGAAGAGCTGAGTCCGAAGACCCACAAGGAAACGCCGGTGCCGGGTACGGGCGCGCTCTACGACCTCGGCTCGCACCTCATCGACCAGGCGCTTCAGCTCTTTGGCCGTCCGGGGGAATTGTTTGCGGATATACGGGTGCTGCGGCCGCATTCGCAAGTGGATGATTATTTCGAGCTGCTGTTCTATTATCCTTCGATGCGAGTACGCCTGCATTGCAGCTATATCGTGCGCGAGGCGCTGCCGGCTTATCAGCTTCATGGTTTCAAGGGTTCTTTCATCAAGCAAAAGACCGATGTGCAGGAAGCCGAGCTGCAGGCGGGCGGCGTGCCGGGCACACCGGGCTGGGGCAGCGAACCTGAAGACCAGAAGGGCTTCCTTCACACCGAAAAAGACGGGCAGACCATCCGAGAGCATCTGTCATCGCCGGCAGGCAACTACGGCGATTATTACGAAGGTATCTACCAGGCCCTGCGCCATGGCGCCACGCCGCCGGTAACTGCCGAGCAAGGCCTTGACGTGATCCGCATCATCGAAGCCGCCCGCAGAAGCCACGAGGAGCGGAAAGTGGTGGAAGTGGTCTGGTGATTAAAAAATATATTAATATATATTAATAATAATTATTTATTAAATAAATATAAAATTTATTAATGGATTATGGTTCCAGGGTTGCCGTTAAATAGTAGTCGATGTTATCGGTAAATTTTGCCTGCAGATCGGGGAATGAGGCCTGGTCGTAATATTCCCAGTCCTGTCCCCAGTTATTATCTCCGCATGGTTTGTAGATGATGGATTCAAGAAAACCGTCATCATTATAGGAAGCTTCAAGCAATTCCTCGCCGTCGTCATCAAAATAGTATTTGTCCGTTTTTTTATAATCGGCCAAACCCGTGTTCAGGTCCAGTGTTTCCCAGCAAACCTTGAACCCGCGCCTGACGAGGTATCTTGACCAGAAAAGCAATATATCCTTTTCAAATTCTTTTTCCGTTTCTATCGTGTCCGCCCCTTGAGCATTTCTTACGACAATGCTGAAACGGTCGCAGATGTTTTTGAGCTCATCGAGCTTATCCTGCTCATTCTCTTCGGCATAAAGTACGTAGTTCACAAATGCCAGGCTTCCGTTTTCATATATACGCTTCACCTTTATCAGGTTAGTTGCCGGGTCTATCAGCACGTCCTTGTATATGTCGAGCGCCGGCAGTTGGTCCGAACCTACTTTTTTGTCTTCTGCATCTCTGAATTCCTGTATCATGCCGATCAATTTAACCATTGAATAACCTTGCTTTAAGCCGGACGCTTCTGTAAGCTCCGTAGCGCAATCCGGGCTGCGATTGCTCAAATATGCGCAACATTTCCAATAGCCAGTACCTTAGAAACCAATTTCTTTCTGAACCACCCGGGCATTCCTTAAAGCCGCTGCATCGGGCTGGCAGCCGCCGGCGGAGAGCAGCACGCGTCCCGAGAAAGGCATGGCTTCGCCCGCGTCGTTAAAGGTGGAGAGACTTTCGGAAGAGATGTCGAACCGCACGATCCTGCTTTCGCCGCGCCTGAGAAAGATGCGTTGGAAGCCCGCGAGCGAGCGCACCGGCAGCGTCCCCTTGCCCTGCGCCGATACATAAACCTGTACCACTTCCTCGCCGTCACGGCTGCCCGTATTTGTTACACGCACGCTAAGCTGATTGGTTGCGCCTTTCTTCATAATCGGCATTTGCAGTTGATCGTAACGAAAGGTCGTATAGCTCAGGCCATAGCCGAAACCATAAAGCGGCACGCCCTTGAAATAGCGGTACGTACGGTTGCTCATCGCATAATCGCCGAAGGGCGGCAGGTCTTCATCGCCCTTGTAAAAAGTTATGGGCAGGCGTCCGGCCGGGTTGTAATCGCCGAAGAGCACATCGGCCAGCGCCGTACCCGCCGACTGACCGCCATACCAGGCATTGACGATCGCCGGTACGTTCTGCGCCTCCCAGGGAATGGCAATGGCGCTGCCCGTCATCATCACGAACACCAGCGGCTTGCCCGTCGACTTCAATGCTTTCAGCAGTTCGGTCTGTACCCTGGGAAGCATAATCGATACGCGGTCGCCGCCATTGAAACCGGGTTCGTTCACTTTCATTTCCTCGCCTTCGAGCTGGGGCGAGATGCCACCGACAAACACGATCGCATCCACGTCTTTCAATCGTGCGGCCAGCGCGGCAAAATCGGTTTTGAGCAGGTGGCCGGCGCGGAGATGAACCATGGCCTTGCCGCCGGCCTGATAGTATTCCAGCACGAGGCGATAGGTCCTTCCTTTTTCAACCGCCAGCTTATACGTGCGGGCACCCCAGCGGTTGCGCGACCAGGCATCGATCGCTTCCCTGCTGTCGATGAGTAGTTTATAACCGTCATCGGCCTCAAGCTCGAAGGTGATGGCGCCGGTCTCGCTTGCAACATAATCCGTACTATAGCGCACGGAAAAATTGTAGGCCTTCAGCGTATCCACCACCAGCTGCCCTTCCTGCCAGTCGTTGTCGATAGACGTTTCCCTGCGAACGAGGAGGGGCGTGCCTTTCAGCTCCATGTTGTTGAAATATTCTGCATTAAAACCCTGCCTGCCCTGCCAGGAATAATTGTTGCCGATGTCGGCATATTGCAATAAGGTATCGTTTGTAAAGCCTACGGCCTTTTCATATACAACCTGCATGCTGCTGCCCGCTTTGTCGCGGATGCCTTGCAGCGCGGTGACGATGCCGGAAGGCGTGCCGTTGTAGTTTCCCAGCACCGCGATGGCATTGTCCGCATTGGGGCCGAGCACCGCGATCTTCCTCATATTTTTTTTGAGGGGCAAAGTATTATTCTCGTTGCGCAGCAACACGATCGACTGCCGCGCCATCTTCAGCGACTGCGCCTTGTGCTCCGCACTTTCCAATGCAGCCTCCGGTGTTTGCGCATAGGGCACCATCGAGGGCGGATCGAAAAGACCCAGGCGGAAGCGAATGGTGAACAGCCTTTTTACGGAAACGTCAATCTGGCTTTCGCTGATCTTTCCATCGCGCACGGCCTGCACCAGCGATTTGTACGCATCGCGGCCGCACTCCACGTCCGTGCCGTGAAAGACCGCATCGGCGGACGCGTCCTCGGCATTGGCGTGCGTCTTGTGCGTTTTGAAAAAATCATCGATGGCCCAGCAGTCAGAAGTGACGTAACCCGTGAAGTTCCAGCGGCGGCGCAATATGTCGATCATCAATTGGTCGGAGCCGCAGCAGGGCTGGGTTTTGAAGGCATTGTACGCGCACATCACGCCCGCTACATTGGCGCGTGTAACCAGTTGGCGGAAGGCAGGCAGGTAGGTGTTCCAAAGATCGTAATCGCTCGGGCTCACGTCGAATACATGGCGCAGCGGCTCGGGACCGCTGTGCACCGCATAGTGCTTGGCGCAGGCCGCGGCCTTCAGGTATTTGGGATCGTCGCCCTGCAGGCCGTGAACGAAGGCCGTGCCCATCATTCCCGTAAGGAAGGGATCTTCGCCATACGTTTCCTGTCCGCGGCCCCAGCGCGGATCGCGGAAGATGTTGATGTTGGGCGTCCAGTACGTGAGGCCCACGTAGCGCTGCCCGCTCTTGCCTTCGGTAACGGCCTTGTTGTAGATCGCGCGGCCTTCGTCGGCGGAATAGCTCGCCATCAGCCGCAGCGATGCCGTGTCGAAGGTGGCGGCCATGGCGATGGCCTGCGGGTATACCGTAACATGATAGGGCGTGCGCGCCACACCGTGCAGCACTTCGTTCCACCAGTCGTAGGCCGGTATGTTCAGCCGCAGTACCGCCGGCGCGGAGTTGAGCATCTGGCCCACTTTTTCCTCGAGCGTCATACGGGAAACGAGGTCGTTCACGCGCGTTTCGAAATCGAGTGAGGCATTCTGAAAAGGATAGGTCGTTTGCGCAGTGCAGAAGGTGCTGTAGCAAATAGCTGCGGCAAAGAATATTTTTTTGAGGATCATTACTACATCTTTTACGGTTGACTTACCAGCTGTATTGCGCGATGGCGGGCAAGGCCTTTTTCGGTTTGAGATTGCTGTCGAAAAGCAGGGGATGATCCTTGCGGTTGCGTACCGGGAAATCATCGAGCCAGCTGCTGCGGTCGGAGACGTTCCAGAACGTAATGCCCGAGATCTGCTTGCGGTATTTTTTAAAGACCTCGAAACAGTTGCGATAGACCTCCGCCTGCTTCGCCTCGCGCGCGGGCGTAAAGGCCGTGTCGGCATCTTCGGGCCGGCGGGGGCGCGCGTCGTGCTCCTTCGGATAAACGGATATATCGAGCTCGGTGATCTGGATCGTAAGCCCGAGGCCGGCGAAGCGGCCGATGGTGCTGTCGAGCTGCGCCTTCGATGGTTCGTTGATCGCCCAATGACCCTGCAGGCCAATGCCCGTGATCGGTATGCCCGCATCCTTCAAGCCCTTCACGAGGCGGTACATCTTTTCACGCTTGATGGGACTGATCTCGTTATAGTCGTTATAAAAAAGGAGGGCGTCGGGGTCGGCCTCGTGGGCGTACTCGAAGGCTTTGGCGATATAGTCTTCGCCGCAGATCTGCAGCCAGCGCGAGTTTCGGAGGTATTCATCGGGCTTGTCGGAGATCGCTTCATTCACCACGTCCCAGGCATAGATCTTTCCCTTGTAGCGCCCCACAACGGCCTGGATATGCTCGCGCAAGCGCCGCAGCAGCACCTCTTTCGAAACCGCCTTGCCGCTTGAATCGGTAAAGAACCACCCGGGCGCCTGGTTGTGCCAGCAGAGGTTGTGGCCGCGTATGCGCAGTCCGTTGCGCTGCGCAAAATCGACGATCGAGTCGGCGTCGCGCCAGTTGTAGCGGTCGGGTCGCGGATGGATCGGTCCCATCTTCATGGCGTTCTCCGGCGTAAGGCTGTTGAACTGTTTCAGGATGAAGGCCGCCTCGTCGCCCTTTAGATTGTACGGTCCTACGGCCACGCCGATCGGGATCGAAAAACAATCCTTTAATGCCTTATCCGAGACAGCAGCCTGATCCTGCCGGATATTCTTGCCGGCATTGCAGGAGAGGAGCAGGGCGAGATAGACTACGGCCGCCAGCTTATGCGGAATTATTTTCATGATATAAATTATATATTATTATATTAATGTAATTTTTTAAGATGCTTTTCGCTGAACTCTATAAAGGCCGGCCAGTTGGGCCCCGGCGTATGTCCGCCGTTGTGCTGGCGGAAAGCAAGGTCGCCCTTCATCAGTCCCGTTTCCACCGGCGGAAATTCGGTGGTGCCAAGGTCCTTTCTGCCCAATAGCCGGTACACCGGACCGGCCGCTACCGCCGCCAGGAACATGCCCCGCACATCTACCCAGGCATCGCCCTTGTTGCCGCCGCTGATAAACACCGGCCGCGGCGCACATAGTGCAATCAGCTCGTGCGCATCCACGGGCAGGTCGTTCCAGCCGAGCGGACCCGCATATTTTATAAAGTTGCCGGCCATCCAGTGATACTCGCCGGAACTGGCTACGTTCTCTACCAGCTCGCCGGCATTACGGCGGTGGAGCTTGGCGCCGCCCTCGCCCGAAGACGATATGAAGGCAATGGCGAAACGCTGGTCGTAGGCCATCGCCACCAGTGCGGCCTTGCCAAAACGCGAGTGACCTTCGAGGCCCACGCGTAGCGCATTTACGTTCCGGTCGGTTGCGAAATAATCGAGCGCGCGGCTCGCGCCCCAGGCCCAGGCCCTGAGTGCGCCCCAGTCGTCGGGCTTGCGGTAGGCGCCTTTGTTGGCAAGACCGATGATGCCCTGCCGGAGACCCGCGCCATTGTCGGCCTGCACGCTCGTAGGTAGGTAAGTCGCATAGCCCCAGCCTTTTTGCAGCAGCTGCTGCTGCCAGGAGGGCGGCGGGTTTTTCGTGGTATCGCGGGGCGGCGTGTAGCCCGGTGGAAATACATAACCAAACTCCATGATCACCGGCACGCGGCCCTTTGCATTTGCGGGTGTCGACAGCGTGAGCTGGATGTCGACGCTTACCTGCGGGTAGGCGCTGTTGTCAGCATGACCGATAATTTTTTTTGTGATGACTGCAATGTCGCCGTTCATTTCCTCCACGGTGCTCACTACTTCCCACGATACGGCGGGCAGGTCTTTAGGTAAACGTCCGTATACCTCACGGTCGAAATCTTCAAGAAGCTCGGGACGGCGTTTGGTGCGCCAGGTTCTTGCGTTGGTCACGGGCGTGCCGTCGTTGAGCTTTAGCGGATCGGGAAGGATGGGATAGGGGTTGGCCTTGGACTCGTCGTAGTTGGCGGCATTGGGCGCATTTGGGTTGCCGCTGGGCCCGGGGCGGATCGATGTGATGTGGAGCTGGTCGAGCATCTGCCGGTAATCCTTTTGTGTCACCTTGCTGATGCTGTCGCGCCGCAGGCTGTCGGCCGGCGATAGCCGCACTTGCGCATGACTGATGAAAAAGGAGAGTCCGCAGGCGATAAGAACAATTGACTTTTGCATCGGCTATCGCTTGTGTTGTTGGTACTGCCTGATGTGTTCCGCCACGTCGATCATCGGCGCGGTCCAGATGGAGCGTTGGTTTGCCTTGAGGAAATGCAGCAGGCGGCTGTGCGCTTCCAGCGATACGTTGAGGCCGTGGCCGCCGCCAACGCCATGAAAAAGAAAAACGATCAGGGCCTTCTTTTCCATCGCCTGTTTCACCAATGCTATCAGCTCATCGCCGGTCTGGCCGTTGATGCCATAGCAACCGATATTGTAAAGGTCAACCTTGTTAATGAGGATCAATTCGGGTTGTACGCCGCGGGCCGCAACGAAGTCGGCTTTCATAGCGTCGATGTAAGATGTATCGTGAATTTTGGTGTCGCCGCAGGGGTAGGCAAAGGTGCGCTTGTCCTTGCCGTCGAGGGCTTTAAGGAAATTGCTCATCGTCCTTGTTTCGTCAACGATGCGTTTGACCGTATAAAAACGCAGGTCATAGTCTTTCACGAAGTCGCGGCCCGGACCGCCGGTGCAGGGATGCCATACGGTATGGTTGGCCAGCTCGTGTCCTTCGGCTGCGGCCCGCTTCCAGCCTGCGATCTGGGCCGAAAGACCGTTGAAATAATCGGAGATGTAAAAAGTTCCTTTGAGCCCTACGGAGTCGAGCGCGGGTATGGCATGGCTCAGGTCCACATCGAGGGCGTCGTCGTAGGTGAGCACGACGGCGCAGGGTTTTCCGTGCCAGGTGGTGTCGGTCTGGGCGGCAGCGCCGAGACTGAGTAATGTTGAAAAAATTAATATTATTTTTCTCATATTATTTATCGGTTCTGAAGGGTGATGCGGGCAGTCCTTCGCGGTTGCAGAGGTTGGGGTTTACAGGGTTGTCGGCCCAGGCATAGCGCACGTACACCGGCTGCGGTACCGAATCGCTCCAGACTATTACCGAATCTCCTTCGATCCTGGCGCTCGCCCAAACAAATTTTTTATCGGCGCCGGCAATGGCAATGGATGCGGGTTGTTCGCCGTCGCAGGTCTTCAGCCCGCTGCCCGTACTCGTAAAGCTTATGATAATGCGGTTGCCCTCTGCACGTGCATCGTGAAAGACAGGGCCGGAGGCGACGAGGTCTTTCTCGCCATACACCAGCTTGCGGGCCGCAAGGGCAAGGCGGTCGCCCACTTCTTTTTTACGGTCGGGATGAACATCGTTCCATTCGCCGAGGTCGATGGCTACGGCCATGGCGGTATTGGGCAGCGAAAGGGTTTTGAGCTGGCCTTCGCGCACGAGGGCCCAGCCGCTTTCGGTAGGCAGGTAATCATAATCCTGGAAGCCGGGCAGCTGCACATAAAGAAAAGGGAGGTCGCTTTTTGCGAATTGCCTGCGCCAGTCCCGTATCAATGCCGGCAGCAGCTGTTCGTATTGAGATGCGTTGCCGATATTGCTTTCGCCCTGGTACCAGAGCACGCCCCTGATGCCATAGTCGAGCGCCGGCGCTACCATCGCATTGAAGAGAGCCGTCGGTTGGTTCTGCGCGGAAAAATATACGGATGCTTTTTGCCGGGGTTCGAACACATCGCCCACCTTGTATTGCCACGTGCCTTTCAGATCGAGCGTGTCGTTGCCGGCAACGAGGCAGTAAGGTTTGTCGGGTACGAAGCCGCCCTTGCCTTCATTGTTGATCACGCGCACCACGATGGTGTTGATGCCGGGATGCAGGACCGTTGCGGCAAGATCGTAACGGCGTTGGGGGTAGAGATAGGTTGTGTTGCCGACAAGCACGCCGTTCACGTAGGTATAGTCGGCATCGACGATGCGGCCGAGCAGCAGGCGCGCGGGCTTGCCGGTCATGCGCGCGGGTACAAGGATCTCCCTGCGGTACCAGACGATGCCGTCAAGGTTGTGCAGGCCCTGGTCTTCCCAATAGCCCGGCACGTTGATGGACCGCCAGTCTGCAGGCGTGTAAGCGGTATCCTGCCATTTTATATTTCCGAGAAGACCCTTGTCGCGGAGTGGCGGCCGTAAGGCGCTCTGGGCCTGCATCTGACGGGCTATGCCATTTACATACGCAGTATCGCTGTTTTGCCGGATGGTCTTTTGCGCTGCCGGAAATTCCTTCAATCCTTCAGCGCTGGTCCATGCTTCGATGGGCGTGCCGCCGACGCTGGCATTTATAAGTCCGACAGGAATGCCGTAGCGGTCATGAATATTTTTGGCAAAGAAATAAGCCACGGCCGAGAACTGAAGCACGTCGTTGCCGACGGCGGACCGCCAGGCGCCGGCGGACATATCGGTACGCGGACCTTGCAGGTCGGTCGTGTTGGGCACGAAGAACTGGCGGATCGTGGGATCGTTAGCGGCGGCGATCTCGGCATGGTAGCGGTCGCGATGAAGGGCAAGCTGGTGCACCATGTTCGACTGGCCCGAGCAGAACCACACATCACCCACTAAAATATTTTTCAGCGTGATATGGTTGCTGCCATCGATCGATAAAGTATAAGGACCGCCGGCATGCGCGGGCGCCAGCATGATCTTCCACTTGCCGTCGCTGCCGGTTTTGGTGCGGTAGGTCTTGCCGAGGAAACGCACGCGCACGGCCTCGCGGGCCGAAGCCCAGCCCCAGACGGCAATGCGGGCATCGCGCTGCAGCAC
>Ga0247771_1000694_pt1 | contig 10402 bp, 7 predicted proteins | sample UWRJL197509C6_FD_179948 | JGI IMG/M metagenome (GOLD analysis project Ga0247771, IMG submission 179948) | Plant litter microbial communities from Arlington Agricultural Research Station in Wisconsin, United States - UWRJ-L197-509C-6 | ecosystem: Environmental > Terrestrial > Plant litter >...
CAGGCGGGAATGACGTTGATTCAGTCCGGGGTAGGATGAAGACTCTGAGGTAGGACGGGTAACCCGCTGATCGCGTTGCGGGACGCTTGCCTCTCTCGGCAGCTCGTAGGTAGGGCTGGGTGTCCTCCATGATCCTGACTGCGCTTGCGGCTGACCACCTCCGGGCGCCCATGTGCCAGACGGAAGGTAGCTGGACTGGTCTTGTTGAGGCGGTGTCGGCTGATACGATGTTGACGGCTCGGGGTCTGAGTACCAGGGGCGACCAGATGGGCGGCCGACGTTGGCGGGGACTTGAAAAAAGTTAGTGGTGCCAAAACTTCGGATCAAGGGACTGTGAGGAGGGTATGGTAAAGTACCTAATGGCGGCCGGAAACTGGTCGCGGTCAACTGGACGAGTTCCACGATGCTCTGTGCAACCGGCTGCCAGTTTTGGTCGTATACATCCCGGAACTTGCCCATCTCCTGGTGCGTGACGCGTAGGCCGAACCTCTTCACTTCATTTGTCACATTCAAGACCGCCGAATTACGGTCGACGATCTAGTGCCAACTCAAATCGTTAACCAGGGATCCTTCGGTCGCATCCGCGGCGACGTACCTGGTGCCCCCCTGCCGTCTCGTAGAAGGTGTGGATGGATATGCCGGCACAGATGTTGGAGAACTTGCTGGATATCTCGAACAGGGCCGGGCTATCCCTCTTCAAATCTCGGAGGTTGTCCTGGGCGAACAGTCGATACCCCGGCGTGGCTGCCTTGACGACGGATGCCACGACGTTTCCGATGTTGGCCGCGCGGGAGCCCTGATGGGGCGTCGAGAGGAACACGATGCCGGCCGTGGTCGCACGGATGGATTGGTACCGAGCCGTCAGCTGGGCTTCCACCAGCGCCTGGAAGGAAGGTCAGCGATGTCGTGGCGCGGCGGTGACGAGGGGAGCACAAACATGCTTCACAACGATGCCACCGAGTGAGTGACACACCCAGAGAATCTTGCGGTTCTGATGGAAAAGATCAGCTTCGTGCGATTCGCCCCAGCAGTCAACCGTGCGGCACCGACCTCCTGTCCTTTCCTGACGCCCTTCACCCGGTCCAGGAGGGTGAGCGCGAGCTCGTATATGGTAGCCGTCTGGAAAGTGATGTCCGCGGGGTACCCAAACGTCCAAATTCTCGCCATATCGGTGTTGGTTTGGTTTCGGATGTATTCGGGGAGGAGATGCTGGAACCAGATAACGCCCGACTCCGGATGTTGCCATGACTTGGTGGCTCCGCCATGTAGGCCGTGAACGATGAAGATGCTGGTAGGTCTCCGCTTAGCTCAGTCAACAGGGATGATACTGGTGAAGCTCACTCGCATGTGCACCGTCTTTCTTGATCCGGATCCTGCGGGTGAACGAGGTAGAGGCCGGGGTCGTTTTGCCCAGCAAATCGGGCTATCGCCAGCGAAGTGGCCTTGAGTTGACATGTTAGTATTGGCGCTTGAACGAAGAAAATAAGATGCCATCCTGGTGTGATACCATTGTCACAGATTAGTCTTCTCGTCCTGACCGTTCGAAGCCGGTGATGGGCGCCGCAGGTGCCCAATATGCCCTGGGCAAGGTGGAAGCGGGGAAGAAGCTCGACAGGAACGAGTCGAGGAATATGGCGCAGACGGGACTCGAGCCACTGGCGGCGAATGTCTCTGCACTTTTCCCCTTTTGGCTGACGCCCCTAATGCGTGTCGAAAGGAGCCGTGAGGCTGTGGGCAGAAGTGAAACGCATCCCACCTTTCGTGGCGTACGCTTCCAATGCGCGCGGTTGCCGGAACGTGCCTCCAATTGGCCTACTTCCCCGTGGCTTCGCTTAAACGGAGGTTGATGGGTGTGTGGGGCGTCAGAGAGCAGGGTTTCCATCGAAAGGCTGAGGCCTGGCCAGCTGTCTTTCCCTCCTACTTTGGGTACCTACCTATCTTTGGTAGAACAGCAAGTTCATCAGTAATCCTCAAATTCCAGCAGCAGTTCTAATGCACATTCGTCAAGTTCCTCCTCGTAGCGTAGAGCCGTATGTTACAGAACAGGAGCATCGATACGGATGAACTAGGGGGTGAGGTCGACCTGTGCCAGAGTCAGGTACCTATGTCAAAGCGGTCGGCAGCAGGCTCTGTCCTAGACCAAATGGCGCAATACGGTTCCGACGAAAGCCGACCAGCAGACGCCACTTATCGGTAACGTTACCTAGGTGGGTAAGTAGTACCGTACCTTACTTCCTGGTGTAATAGGAGATTAGGTAGTACCCAGCCTCAGAATGCCTGAGCATAGCCACGCCCCAGTCCTTTGACTTCGGCATCGGCAACAGCTATGAATTATTCAAACTAGCTATGAGCTCTGAGAGGGTGTTTAGGGGGAGGGGGGTACTGGCGGTCGGCCAATGTCCTAGATCTGGGTTCATGACCAGTGGGCCATGCTCGCAGGTCCACCCCTTGGCCAAAACCACGGCAAATCTAGCCGGGCAGCTCAAACCAAGCCGCCTTCCGATCAGAATGGCTCACGGTTGCTTCGGCTAAAACGGCGCCTGCTCAACCTCGAATAGGATAGGGCAATCCCTGGTGTTTGGATCAGGGCCACGTTCTGGCTGCTTCTCTCGGATAAGGTACGGAACGCCCACATATACCGCGCGGGGCCTCGTACATTTGCTGCGTGGCCTACCGGTTCAGTGACGACAGCCTTTCTCCGAGCCGTCCCGCGACGATCTAGCCAAGGCGGGTTCCTCGTTTACTTCGCGTGGGGCTGCAGCCTTCTAGAAGCTTTCGTACAGGCAGAATGCAGGGGTCCCCAACCAACCCGCGCGGCGTGACACCCGAGGTGAAGAACAGCTGCCGGCGTAACATACGACCACTAACTCGGTGATAGTGATATCAGATCGGCGGCCAATATGCCGGCTAGGTAATCCCGTGGCAGCACGTAAGAGTGAGGTCGCATTCGATGCTCACCTCGGATTAATTGTACTCTGGGACCCAGGGTCGGGAGTTCCCATCAGAAGAACTAGGCGTATCATTCACATTTTCACTCCATGCGCCAAGAAGAACCTGATGCAGAAACACCACCAACATGACGATCCCCCAAGTCGCTATTGCCGTCGTAGCGCTGGTTTTGCTGTCTCTGACGCCGCGGAGTCAGGGAGCCAGCCTCCGGGTGCCCACCCGGGACACGAACGTTGATGATCCTGCTTCCCGGGCGGACCTGTTTTCCTACGAGAAGAAGCAACTCACGCGCCAAGGTTTGCACCGACTGCGCAGCGACATAGGGGTCTTGGAGCATGCCGACCTCCTATCGTTTGACGATGGAAGCCAGAATACCGGTAGGCTACTCCAGAGCGGAGAGTGCAAAGAGTTCCCCGACACCTCCTCCTGGCCTATACTATCCGCCTGGCAGGCGCTGGACAAGGCATTTGGTGGCGCCCTGATTCCTACAACGCCGCTAGCCGCACCCTGCTTCAAGAGCTGGAGTGTGTACAACACCGAAAGGTGTGCGACCATCAGAGATAGTTTCAGCAAACCGTATACGCACGAGAACGACCCGACGTCAACCATGTGGCCGCTGTACCAGGGACGAACCTGCCTTCCGACGGCGGACCCGAACGCCACGTGTACCCTCGGCGGTTCTCCCTCCTTCGCCGTCAATGTTAGCACCGTGGAGCACGTCCAGCTCGCCGTCAACTTTGCTCGGAACGCGAACCTCCGGCTGGTCATCAAGAACACGGGACATTGCTACTTGGGAAAGTCCAACGGGGCGGGTGCCTTAAGCGTCTGGACACACAACCTGAAGGAGATCAAGTTCATACCACAGTACAAAGACGACAACTACTCGGGCGCCGCAATGAAACTCGGGGCGGGGGTGACAGTGCGTGAACTATACGATACCGCGGACCACCACAACGTAACAGCCGTTGCCGGTATCTGCCAAGTTCGTCGTCTAGACACCCTATGTGCTATTGCCCCGAAACTGACATCCAACAGACTGTAGGATACACCGGCGGCTACCTCGCGGGAGGCGGCCACTCGCCCCTGGCCAGCCTCTACGGCATGGCATCCGACCACGTCCTCTCCTTCGAAGTCGTGACAGCCGACGGGCGCTTCGTCACAGCTTCGCCGACGCAGAACACGGATCTCTTCTGGGCACTTAGGGGCGGCGGCGGCGGGACCTTCGGCGTCGTGACGTCGGCCACCGTCCGCGTCCACCCCGCGCTGCCCATCGTGACGAGCGCCTTCAACTTCACCAGCGCCACCCCCGGCATCACACCCGATGTCTTCTGGGACGGCGTGGGCGCGTATGTCGAGTCGATCCCCGCCTTCACCGATGCCGGCGTGTACTCGTACTTCTGGGTCTACAACCGGTCGGGCGTCTACTCGTTCGAGATGCGGCCCCTGTTTGCACCCAACCATACACTCGCCTCCTTCGCCGCCCTGGCCCGGCCACTATGGGACCGGCTACGAGCGCTGGGCATCGGCGTCTCGCCATACACTACGCTCCACAGCAACTACTTGACGGCCTACGACTCGTGGTGGGGCAAGGCGAACGCCGCCGAGTCAGTGGGCGGCGTGCGCAGCATCTCGGGCAACCGGCTCTTTCCTCGCGCCAACTGGGCGTCGCCGGCAAGGCTCGCGGCCACGACAGCGGCACTGCGGCGGCACAGCGAGGCCGGCCGGCTGTTTGGCGGCTACGGGCTCTCGACACGGGTGCGTGTCGGGGACGATGACGGCGGGGCCGTGTCGTCGGCGTTCCGCGCGACAGCCATGTTCCTCGTCACCATGACGCCCGTGCCCGACGGCGCGACGGCGGCGGAGCTAGCAGCGGCGTCGCGCGGGCTGGGCGCGGGGCTCGCGGCGTGGCGCGCCGTGTCGCCCGAGGCAGAGGGCGGCGGATCGTACCTCAACGAGGCGCACGTCATGGAGCCCAACTGGCGCGAGAGCTTCTACGGAACGCAGTACGCCGAACTGCTGCGCCTCAAGCGCCTCTGGGACCCCAAGGCCGTCTTCTACGCCACTACGGCGGTCGGGAGCGAAGACTGGGAGGTCCGGGACGGGAATGTGGGATTCCAGACGCAGAACGGGAGACTGTGCCGGCGGTAGACCCCGGGAACGGGTTGTTTCCCGCCGTACTTCTGATCAGAAGATTGTACCAACGTACGTGCACCATTTGCTCATACTAGGTACCTAGGTAGGTATCTATGCATGACCAGTGGAAACAACTCCGCCATGTCCATAACCAGATACTCTATCATCGAACCCACCACGCGCGCCCACATGATCTGTCCCACGGGCATGGACTCTCTCATCTCAAAATAGCATGAAAGATCTAGCGTCCCCCTTTTCCACGCAAGTTCCGGGATCTCCGAGGCGTGTAAACGTCGAAGACTTGCAATCTCTGTCACGGTACGCTGGCAGAAGTAACGCATTGTCAGCTCCCACTTAATTCAGAGTCTCCTCAACCTCGGTGGGCTCTTTCTCAATGCACTAGAGGCAGATCCGCGATTGTAGAAGAAGGCACCCGTCTGGTCGTCGAGGTTGTAGCACCTGCTCGAGACCGGAGCGGCGTGATAGAGGATGCTCCGGTCATTCCAACTGCGTCATTTGTGTAAGTATGTTGCCCATCCCCCAAACCCAGAATGGGGTATCTTACCAGTCGTCCATGTTCCTGTACTGGTTGAGCTTAGGCTTGTCGGCGTTCGCAGCCATCGGCAAGACCGTAGCGAGCAGAAAGAAGAGTGACTTCATGGTTACTTGTGTTTGAGAGGGGGCTTGATGCTGCGTTGAGAGGGTGAGTCGATGAGGAGGCTTGCTTCGAGCAAAAACTTGACTAACTTAGGGGGAAGAATAGGTCTTTATACACGTGCCCGCATAACCCGAGACGTTGAGTTGCGACGAAGTCGAGGGTCCAGGTTACATGGTGTGGAAGTCTGCGGCGAGTCGGTCTGAAAGCCGTGGGCAGTGTCAATTAGGACCGAAGACTCGCCGTATGTGGGCCTGGAGCTGGAAGAAGCAATGACAACTGCAAGGCTCAGTATATCCCGTATCGCCTAACGTAGGGGCGTGGCGCAGCCTGGCGTCCGAGGCGGCGCGAGGGAGTGCGAGGGAGTGCGAGGGTCTCGGTTGTGACCTACGTGGGTCTGCTACCTAGCCTAAGTTTATCACGACGGTAAGCATAATTTGTCAAGTACGCTAATTCGTCGCCTTCCGGCCCGGCCGTTGTGTCTTTGCCTCTTTCCTGCCTTAGTCGGCCAATTTTATGGCCTTATCGTTGTGGTCAACCAGGCTATCGGCCCTGCGGCCCCGACAGTTCGGCCCTGCGGCTTCGGACAGTTTGGCCCCGTGGCTCTGGACGGCTTTGGATCCATATTTACATTCAAGTGCCCGGGGCGAAGGCATAAGCGTGCCAACGACCTTGAGCGCGTGGTTGCGCTAGTACCTGGATGAGCCATCCATGACGGGAACGCCGTACTCCACTTCCCGTTCCCCCTATCGTCAATGCCGTCCCTGTATTCGCCGCAGTGGTGGCGCCGAAGCGTCGTTTCCATCCTGCATAACGCAATAGGGCGGCGTCGGAAAGTCCTCGGATCCAAGCCTCGCAGCGGAAACCGTTCGTTCGTGACTCGCTGCCTCGAGTCATCGCCGGCGTCTTCAGAGATTCGGAGAGCTAAGAAGCGGTTCGCACGGCGGCGAGCCTGGAATCGGACTCTGAGAGTGCTTTCCAGAGTCCTCCGTCGCCCATCCGAGATCTCCGCGTCCTTCGACGGACTGGTCAAGCTCCCGTCGTCGAGGCCCCCTCGGCCGACGGTCGGCAGCTCGTCGGGAAATACGGGAGACGGCATTCTTATGTACGCAGCCACTTAAGGGAAAGTGGGAGTGAAAAGGGAGGGGCATGTGTAAATCTATAAAGACTAAGAGGAACAAAGATCATCACCGCGTTAATCCTCCTTACCATCCATCAGACTCGTCGGAGCCTTCGTCGGAGCTACTATGCAGGTTGAACCAGTCCTCCACGGCCTCAAACTTTTCGTAAAACTCGAACGACTTCCTCGTAAACCTCCTCACGTACTGGTAGCGAGGTTTATCTGACTCATCTTCAACCCCCAGTTCGCCAAGCTCTTCCTGCTCATCATCCATTAGGACGACCGGAACGGGAAGCGTGCGGCCTTCGTCGACATCAACTACCCAGTCATTCCTGAAGAAGTCCAGCACCAAGTGGAAGCACTCCTCGTGCTCCCTCGTCTGAATGGGCGGGACCAGCAGCTTCGGCGCGGGGATTTCCTCACCGACGCCGACGTAATCGTCCGCGAAGGGCCGGTCGCCCCAGCATGCGGCAAAGTTCACGGGCGGGAGCACCTTCCCGCCCTCCGTGACGAGGAAGTACATCTTGTCTCCTTCGATCCGGACGTTTTCCTCGTTGATTACGGCCTCGCCGCCGAGGAGAAGCAACGGCGCGCCGTACAGCCCGGCGCGCGCGTGGAGCCAGCACGCCTCGTACATGTTGACGACGTCCTCGTTCTTCCAGGGGTTGAAGTTCGTGTGCGAGTGCAAGGGGCAGCAACCGTCGCCATCCGAGTCGTACTCCTCGTCCGGATCATCCCACTCGTATACCTCGCGAACGAAGGGCTTATCGGGCCCGCTCTTGCGGAAGGCATCGATGCGATCCTTGTCTAGCCGCTTGAAAACTTCCCCAGGAGCGGCGGCCGCCCCCTCCGCCGCGGCAGCCAGGAGTTTCCACACGTCCTGCGCGCTGCCCACCTTCTCGCGTAGCGTTGTGGACCAGCACAGAGACCGGAAGGGCTCCCCCGCAATCTTGCAGTTGAAGTAGTCCAGGACGGCCACCATGCCACAGTCGGGGCCGCTCGCGCCCCCAAGCTTGGGGAACCAGTAGTCGTACCCGTTGGTGACGAAGTCGAGGCCGCGGAACCGCTTCCGGAGGTAGACGGAGGTCGCCCCGGGCTCCCGCTCGACCGCCCAATGCAGCGAGTTGGCGCGCTCGTAGCAGTCGTGTGCGTACCGCGCCAGCTCGTCGTTGAACAGTCCCTGGCCGGTAAAGTAACAAGCCCGGCCGAACAGGGAGCCGATCTGCGGGTCGTGGCGCAGCTTCTTATCCCTGTAGATGAGCTCCGTGCGAAGGAAGATTTTCTTGCCGTCGACAAACGGGCGGCCCTCGTGCTCGTAGCTCTGGTCGAAGACGACGCACGTCAGCGCCTCGACATCGCGCATCTCCGCCCCCTTGACACTCAGGGCCGGCTCGCCCCGCCCCGAGGTCAAGTAGATCAGTAGCGTGTATTTGGAGACGTGGGCGCGAGCGGAATCGTAGTAGGGCGTGTCGCGGTGGGAGTCGAACTTGGCGCTGTCCGGAGAGAACCGGTTGCAGCGGAAGACGTAGTTGACGAACTTGAAGTTGCGGGACAGGGCGCCATCCGCGATCTCGCCGAGGAGGTCGCTCTCCCGCACCGCCTCCGTGAGGGCCTTGCTGAGCAGGCTGCTCTGGAAGATGAACCGCTCACCGCCGCGGGTGGACTTGTTCAGCGGCGGGATGTAGAGGTCCAGCGAAGAGAGCTGCTTAAGGATGGCGGCCGAGGCTTCGCCCCGCAGCTTGCAGGTGAAGATCTCCATTCCCTCCTTGACCCGAGCGCAGTCCTCCAGCGAGATGGACAGTCCTCCGTCGTCACCGCCAGAGAAACCCGGTCGCGTCTCAATCCACCGGTCCAGGGGCACGATGTTTTCGAAGTTGTGGAACGACAGTTCGCCCGGGTCGACAAAGACGACGAACAGCCGCGGCACGCTCATCACCTGCGCGAAGAATGGCCGCAGGGTGTCAGCCGCTCTGGTTTCGATGCCTCCGACGAACTTGGCCACCTTATAGCGGGCCGATGGGTGGAAGGAGGCGGTCATGCCTTCGATCTCGACGCTGCCCGTGCTCTCGTCGAGGATGTCGACCACGCTCTTGAGGATGTGCCGCTCCTCGTCGGACAAGAGCCCCCGCGACGCCGCGAGGAATAGGTCCCGCACGCCGATGCCGACGAGCCGCTTCTTCGTGTCCGTGAGCGCGGCGTACTCGGCCCGGCCCGCGGCCGCGTTGGCGGCTAGGTCCCGGAGGAAGGGCAACGACCGCAGCCGCACGGAGTCGTTGTTGTCTTCATCGTCGACCGAGTCGAACAGGAGCGGGTGCAGCTGCGAGGTCGGCTTCGCTCCGAGGACGAGGTTGCGGACGTAGTCCGAATCATCTCGCTGGCTCGACGAGAGGAAGCTCTTGATCCTGGACTCATCCCAGCCGTAGCTGCCGTCGCGGTGCGGGCTGCACCACCGAGCGCATGCGCCGTCGACTTTTTCCCAGTCCGAGTCGCTGTGGCCGGCGTTTTCGGCGAGATCAACGACGACTATTTCATCATCTGAGTGTTGGCTCGCGGGGCCCGGAGTATCGTCGCCGTCGCGCCTCAGCCTCTTCGTTCCATAGACGCCCGACTGCTGGGCCGAGTCGCCAGCGACCGCGCGCTTTGTTCCTGTGGCCTGGACATCCATTTTCGGTTCTTCGTCTGAATAGTTATCCACCCCCGACCTTATGTTTCTCGTTCGGGTGATTAAATGCCCAGGTGGTAGGCATCTTTGCGAATATGCGGTGAGGGATGCTGTGCTGCCTGGAGCTGAGCGCCTACCCGAGCCTAAAGCGCCGGGCTCATCGAAACTGACTTTTATTGGCGGTTCCAGATGAGCCGAGGTCCTCCCGGTGGTAGTTATGAAATGGCACCCTTGCCAAATCAACAACCGCCAGATAGAACTGAGAAAGCGACGAGGTCGCGGGCAAGGCAGTACTGCGCCGCGTCTTATCAAGTCCAGAGTGAGCCTCGTTTCGATCACCTTAGGAGGGCTGGGTTTTCAGTCGTAGAGATTAGAGTTGAAGGAATTATGATCTGCTACTCTACGAAGGTAGGTAGGTATCTACAATGATGCTCGGGGCTAGAGAGGCTGAGTAGCGCCCGAGCAAACCTTGGTAAAGTAGCAAGTCATCAGGTAGGTGCTGCCAGGTGCGGTTGTCCAGATTATCTCACCTAACGTCAAAGCATACTCTAGAGGTGGCAGCCAAGACACCTCGCGCGTCCCTGAGCATCAGACCTCGTCGAAGAATCATGTGCCGGCCAGCTGACAAGTAAACCTCTGGTCGCGCGGTGCTTGCCGGATCAACCACTGTCTTACCGGCGTCATGTTGTAACCGTGACTAACACCTTGGACCTATTGGTTCTCGCTCCCGGCCAACCACTCGGAAAGCATCTGAGCAACCACCGAGTGCCGGCAGCTGAAGGCAGCTTCAAATCCCGAAGAATTTCTGCTACGCTTGGCGCTCATCACGTAGAAACCTCCGAGGGACGCCTTTTCACTCGGCAAGTGGTGTCACCCCAGTTCT
>Ga0247771_1000695_pt1 | contig 10401 bp, 5 predicted proteins | sample UWRJL197509C6_FD_179948 | JGI IMG/M metagenome (GOLD analysis project Ga0247771, IMG submission 179948) | Plant litter microbial communities from Arlington Agricultural Research Station in Wisconsin, United States - UWRJ-L197-509C-6 | ecosystem: Environmental > Terrestrial > Plant litter >...
GATGAGGTCGTCGGACACGAGGCCGCCGGCCTTCATCGTACTCTCGACCTTGATGCCTTGAGTCCGGTCAGCGCCGCCAACAGCTCCGGGGGGCCCGCGCGACTTACCCAAGGCCGTCCTGTTCTTAACATTGTTGCGGAGGAGATCGCCCGAGCTGATGGACGAGAGCTGGGGAAATCGACGGAGGAGCCGTTCGGACTGTGTCCCCTTTCCAACACCGGGGGCTCCGACCAAGATGACACGCGCCGCCTTTCGCAGTCGCATGTTATGCGCAGCGCGAATCGGGGAACGAAGGACGAGGAATCGGGGGAGCTGGAGTCGCCGGCCGGGGCGAGGCGGAAGGCCTCGGCAAAGATCGGAGGCCGAGGGACGCGGGTTTGGTCGCGACGAGGCGAGTCAGAGAAGCTCGGAAAGCTAGGAGAAGTCCATCTTGGAAAGAAAGCGAGAGCGACGGTCTAACGGGTCAAGGATGAGGGAAATAGGGCCGGGCGCGATGAACGGGTGCCCTAGTCTTATCAGCAGCCTCGAGGTTCGGCAGACGCTGGGGTTCCAGCCAAGGGGACCGGAACGCGGGGAACTTAGGAACCTCCGTTCGCGAGCCACCCACATGCATTGGTCCGTGCCTCCAATTTGTTGCTGGGCTGCAGGGGTACAACGGGCTTGCTCAGCAGAAATCAGGGACGATTTGTTGAGGGCGGCGATGGAGTCCACGGCGCCGTCAGCGCGACCGATTCTCCGGAACGTCCGGACTTGGGCCTCGGCTTGCAGCTTTGGCCTCGCTCCTTGTTCCCATTGTATTGGAATCTCTGAAGGGCAGTTCTGGTGGCAGTTGCCAGGGGCCAACGGTCCAAGGGGCCTGCTTTGTTTGGAACGCCACAGCATGTGAGAAGGCCAGATCCACCGACGACGAGGCTACCTGCCAGGTACGAGTCTCCGAGATAAACCCAGCTGAAGGCCCAAACAGTGCTATTCTCCCATCCACGGCAGAAGAGCTATTCATTTGACACTGCAATACATGGAAGAGTAAAATACCCCTGGTTTCCAGGATGGGTAGTGGTCGTCGGAGTGTCCCGCGCGCTGCAGAGATCGGCAAAAGGTCGCTGTGTCATGACAGGTGGCGCACGGCTGCAAGCCACGTTCCCCCTTGTCCGTCACGGGAAGCAAAGGGGCTCATGGGCTTAGGAAGCCCGGAGCCCGACAACCATCATCCAAAGTCACCGTGACCGAACCCCTCGCAGCGCTTTTGGCGAGACCATACCAGACCCGCCTTTACTGTTTTATCCTTTTACTTTCATCTCAACCGGTTGATGCTGCTTCCTTCCTTCTCGCCTCTTTCTTCCTCCAAACCGCCGTGACCATGACGGCATCAGCGAATGTCGCCCGTCGGGCGATGATGCTGAACACCGGTCGCGTTGTTCTCCCTCGACCCGTCTTGCGCGCATCGTCCGCCCATCTACTGCGCAACGCGTTCGCCGGTCGAGGCCCCGCCGTGGCCTTCCTCGTCCCCGTTCGCGCCCTCTCAACTCAGCCCCACGCGACGCCCGGGGCGGGACCGCCGTCGGCGCCCCCGCCCGGCTTTGACGCGGAGAAGGCTAAGGTTCCTCCGCCGAAGGGAAGCCAGTCGTCTGCGAAGACCGCGACAAAGTCCACCGATGCCGAGAAGGCGGAAGACCTGAAGAAGCAGGCCAAGGAGGCGGTCGACAAACCCTCCACGCTCTCGGAGCTGGCGGCCGACAAGCAGCAGGGCGTCGAGAAGCAGGACGCAAAGAAGGACGAAAAGAAACTGACGCTGGCGCAAAAGATCAAGAGGGAGGTTCTGCATTACTGGGACGGCACGAAGCTGCTGGCCACCGAAGTCAGAATCAGCACTCGTCTCGCCGTCAAGATGGCGGCGGGCTACGAGCTCACGAGGAGAGAGAGCCGGCAACTGCAGCGGACGGTCCAGGATCTCGGGCGGCTGGTGCCGTTTTCCGTCTTCGTCATCGTGCCCTTCGCCGAACTCCTGCTGCCCGTCGCCCTGAAGCTCTTCCCGAACCTCCTGCCCAGCACGTACGAGGGCCAGAGGGACAAGGACAAGAAGGCGGCCTTCCTCCGGTCGACGCGGAAGGAGGTCAGCGTCTTCCTGCGCCAGACGCTGAAGGAGACGGGGCTACCCATGACGGTGGCCACGACGCAGAAGGAGGAGTTTGCCAACTTCTTCCGCAAGGTGCGCGCCACCGGGGAGCAGCCGACGGCCGAGGACGTCATCAAGGTCTGCAAGATCTTCAAGGACGACCTCACCCTCGACAACCTGTCCCGGCCCCAGCTGGTGTCCATGTGCCGGTACATGAACCTCAACACCTTCGGCACCGACATGATGCTCCGCTACCAGGTCCGGCATAGGATGCGACAAATCAAGCGAGACGACCGGGCCATTAGCTACGAGGGCGTAGACAGCCTGACCGTGGCCGAGCTCCAGATGGCCTGCGCTAGCCGGGGCATCAAGACGCACGGCGTGTCTCCGGCCCGGCTGCGCGAGGACCTCCAGACCTGGCTGGACCTGCGGCTCCGGGACGGCGTCCCCTCGACGCTCCTGGTGCTGAGCAACGCCTACATGTACGGCCAGTCCGGCACCGGCGAGGGCGCAGCGTCTACGCAGATAGAGGCCCTCACGGGCGTCCTGTCGTCCATCCCCGAGGAGCTCTACCACGAGATCGAGCTGGAGATCCACAACGCCGAAGGCGCGGCGACGAACAAGCAGCGGCTGGAGGTGCTCAAGGAGCAGCAGGAGCTGATCCAGGACGAGGCGGAGCAGAACCAGGGCAACGAGGAGACGGGGTTCGCGACTCCCCGGGACACGGACAACATCGACGAGAAGGACGAGAAGCACCAACAGCTGGCGACGCCGGAAGGCGTCGAGACAGCGCAACTCAGCGAGGCCGCAGACGCGGAGAAGGATCACGTGGAGGCTGCTCGAGAGGCCCGGGCCGAGGAAGAAGCCGCGCGAGAGGACAGAAAGTAACCGCTGCTCAGTGTACATTCTCTCTTTTGTCTCGGGCATGAGGACCCGGTCCGAGGTGCGGCCGCGTGCCCACCGTGGTGGACTGATGCGGGCTACGGAAAGGGATAGACCAAGACATCGTCACTCGAATGAATAGACGTCCATGGCGCATAAGAACTTTGCTCGCTTGAGACGTCGCGTGAAGGGGGGTGAAGGGGGCTGTTGAGGTGGGTTTCCTAGAGGTCCGGGGGATCGCTGGGTGGGTGGGTGCTGTTAGATGCTGTTAGTGTTTAGGCAAAAACCGCGGTGAGTCCTAAACACGCAGCAACGCAAGCAATCCCCTCGGCCGCAGCTCAAGGCAGCTCCCCACTCCGTACCACACGGCTACGTCAACTCGGCCGTCCTCCACACCCGAATGTTTCCTCAGCTCCCGAGGCGATGACGAGGCCGCGACTCCCGCCACGACAACCCAGCAAACTTCAGCCTACGGCGCCGAATGCGCGCTTCACACCGTCCCCGCCCTCTCGACCCCTCCGCAGGTTAGCGACGGTCGCCGTCGCAAGTTAGGGCGCCATGGCCGTCATCGACCAGGACAACTTCTCCAACATCTCGTGGACCAGCGAAGGGCCCGCGCCCGCCTCGGCCTCGGCCGCCGCCGGTCAGGATGCCCGGGCCCCGGAAGACGCCAACGGGCGAGACCACCCGGAGCCTCCGGAGGCGAGCTACCTGAACCAGCTCGACGCCGGCGGCCTGGGAGGGGAGACGCTCGAGTGCACCGTCGGCTCGCCCCTGGCCGAGAACGAGGGCACCAACTCGCAGTTTGTATCATATCTCGTCACCACGAACGTACGTCCTCGGCCGCCCTTCCCCTTCTCCCCCAGAGTCTTCGCCGCCGCCGCGGAGCGAGCAAGCAGGAAGGCTGACGGTCCCCCTCCAGACCACCTTTGCTACCTTTCAGAAGCCCAACATCACCGTCCGGCGGCGCTTCACCGACTTCCTCTTCCTCTACAACTCGCTGTCCCGGGACCACCCCGAGTGCGCGGTCCCGCCCATCCCGGACAAGCAGCACATGGCGCGGGTGACGGGCAACCGGTTCGGGCCCGACTTCACCAACCGGCGGGCCTACAGCCTGCAGCGGTTCCTCACGCGCTGCGCGCTGCACCCGATCCTGCGGCGGTCGGCGGTGCTGCACACGTTCCTCGAGTCGGGCGAGTGGAACGCGACGATGCGCAGCCAGAGCGCGCGCGTGTCGAGCGCCAACGCCGCCGACGCCGGCTCGGGCGGCGTCTTCGACAGCTTCGCCGACTCCTTCATCAACGTCTTCACCAAGATGCACAAGCCCGACCGCCGCTTCATCGAGGTGCGCGACAAGTCGGACAAGCTGGACGAGGACCTGCGGCACGTCGAAAAGGTCGTCGACCGCGTGGCCCGCCGCGAGGCCGACATCGAGGCCGACCTCAAGGACCTGGCCGAGCAGTTCCAGAAGCTCATCACGCTCGAGCCCGGCGTCGAGTCGGCCGTGCACGCCTTCGCCGCCTCGGTCGAGGACGCGGCCGCCCGCCTGCGCCGCCTGCGCGACGCCACGGACCAGGACTACCTGGGCAGCCTGCGCGACATGGCCGCCTACAGCGGCGCGCTCAAGAACCTGCTCAAGGCCCGCGAGCAGAAGCAGCTCGACTACGAGCAGCTGACCGAGTACCTCAACAAGAGCACCGTCGACCGCGACATGCTGGCCTCGGGCTACCACGGCACCTCGGGCGGCGGGCCCCTGGCCGGCCCCACGAGCTTCCTGCGCTCCAAGCTCGAGGACGTGCGCGGCGTCGACCACGAGCAGTCGCGCCGCGAGCGCCAGCGCAAGCTCGAGCTGCGCATCGAGGAGCTGACGGCCGAGGTCGAGCACGCCAAGGCCACGTCGGAGATGTTCGACGAGGAGGTGGTGCGCGAGGTGGCCGACTTCGAGCGCATCAAGCGCGCCGAGTTCAAGCACCAGTTCGGCGCCTTCGCCGACGCCCACATCGACTTCTACGACGCCGTCGGCGCCATCTGGGAGCAGTACGTCAGCGAGATGGAGAAGGACGGCGTCATCGCCCCCTGACGCCGCCGCGGCGACGACGGCGGCGGCCCCGGGCCGTAATGGAGTTGTCCTGGGGTTGCGGAGCGGCGGAGCGGCTCGGGGCATCGTTACCCTTCATGACGGGCGGAGTACCACGAGGGCGTTGGGATCACCCCGCTGAGGATATGTATCCGGCGTTAGGAGGGAAGAAGGGGTCTGCTCGGCTGCTGTAGAAAATACAACCGCATGCGTTATTCCCCCTTTACGGAGCCAGGAGACCTTGCTGCGGTCGACTCGACCGGATCACCCTACGAGAGCTCCTGCTTTGAACACCACGGCTTTATGGGGCCCGGCGCGCATCGTGATGGGAACCGCTCCAATGCTGATTTTTCCTACAAGAAACGAATTCTAGGGCCCATGTACAGGATGCGCCGTCAAGTGCACGAGAAAAACGTCAACGCCGGCCCAGCAATGTCCTGTCCTGCTGCTCCTCGTCGTCCGAGTCGTCCCCGATGACGTGGTGCAGGTCGTCGTCCTCCTCGTCGCCCCGTGCGGCCGCCCGCCGCCCTTGCTTCTCGTCGAGCGCGGCCGCGTCGCCGTCGTCGGCGCCGCCGTCGGCCGACCGGTCGTGGTAGCCGTCGCTGCCGAAGTCGTCGTCGTCGTCGTCGCTGCCGCCCGCGAAGGCGTCGTACAGCTCGCCGCCGCGCGTCTTGCGGCCCTTGCGGCCCCCGGCGAACGTCTTCTCGCCGCCGTTGAGGCCCTTGGCCTCCTCGTCGTCGAGCAGCTCGAACTCGTAGTCGTCGCGCGGGTTGTTGCGCAGGCGCCGCCGCCGCGCCAGGTACAGCCACACGCCCAGGCCGGCGCAGAAGGCCACGATGAGCCCCAGCGCGCCGTAGATCCAGATCTGCGTCTTGGTCGAGAGGTTGGCCAGGAACGACGGCAGCCACGACGAGCTGTGCGTTTCCGACGCGGCGGGCGCGTCGCCCGTAGCAGACCCCTGGTCCGCCGGGTTTCCTGTGGGCTTGGTGGGACGGTCGGGGTGGTCCGTCGGGTTGGCCGTGGGCATGACCGTGGTCTGGGGGTTAGGAGGGAGAGTGGTGGTGGAGGCAACGGCCGTCGTCGTATCGAGCTTGTCGTGATCCTCATCGTCCTCTTCCGTGGGCATAGGCAGGAGAACCGTCTTGGCGGCATCGATAGCCTCGCCCCACAGCTTAAGGTGCCAATCGGTAAAGCTCCCGCTGTGTTCGTTGACGATGGTATCCTTGACCACGAGGGTCCACTTTCCGATGCCGGATTCGCCCCTAAAGCGTTCGTTAGCGGAGATTTTGCTATCGAAGAAGCGGAGACCCTTACCAGTGAACGACGCTCATGAACGTCCAGTCGTCATAGCCGCCCTTGAAGTCGTCGTATCTCCGCGGAACCGAGAGGTGGCTGACGATGTTGTCCGGGCTGATGAGGTCAACGCTGATGTCGCCCCGCCTTGTGTGCTCCGTGTTCATCGTGACTTGGACGTGCTCCAGGCGTGCGAGGTTCGCCTTCTTCAGCATGGCCTCGGTGACCTCGAAGGTGACGGCAAGTCCTTGCTCCCCCTGCGGGATTGCCTGCTTGACGTGAATCCACGGGGACCAGAACCAGGACTGGGGCTTGACGTTCTTCCACGTCTTGGCAGCCTCGACGAGGGCGTAGGTATCGACCTTGCCATAGGCGTACGTGTGGCTGTACTTCTTGCCAATGGTGGTTTCCTGCCACTCGTCCTTCTCGTCGAGGTGGACGGGGACGGCCGTGTCCATGGCCAGGTACTGCATGTCTCGCCAGGTGAGAGCCGGATTGACCTGCAAGGCCAGAGCGAAGATGCCCGCGGCGAGGGGCGCCGCCGCCGACGTCCCGCCGTGACCCGTATAGCAGTTGTTGGCGCCAACGTCGGTCGTGTGCTGTCGTATCGGGTCAGCAAACCTTCTAGGCGACAGCTCCCCGGTTTACTCACGATCGCGTCTCCGCTGCCGCTGGAGTAAGTAACAACAAGGCTGGCCGAGCACTTCTCCGAGTAGTACGGGTGGAGGCCCTTCCTGTCGATGGCACCCACGGTGATGCTGTAGATGCTGTTGGTGTAGCCGTCAAAGTTGCAGTTATCGTCCTGGGCGGCTCCGTTACCACTAGCGAATACGTAGATGGAGCCGAGCCCGCCGCGACCGTTCTGGACGGCGTTCAACATGGCCCTCCTGATAATGATGCCGGGGGCGTCCATGCTCTTGCCGTCGTCGGGGGGGCCCCACGAGCACGAGTAAATCAGGTTGTGCTGAAAGTCGTAGTTCATGGCGATCGCCTCGTCGGCGTCCGATATCGCCTTACTAAGGATTCGCAGACCAGCGATCTTGGAGTCGTAGGCCACACCGACGCCGCACACGTTGTTCTTGACGGCGGAGACCTCTCCGGCACAGCGGGTGCCGTGGCGATCGTCGGACAACCGCGGCTTGGGCTCGTCGACCTTGTCGTTGAAGTCGTACGAGCCGGCGGCGTAGTAGTTCGCCTTGAGGTCGTCGCTGTACATGTCGAGGCCGTCGTCGACTATGGCGACGGTGGTGTTCTTGCCAGTGATTCCCTGCAGCCACACGTCCGTGACGTTGACGTCGTGCCCGACCTGGACGGGGTTGAACAGGTGCCACTGCTCGTGGAAGATGGGATCGCGGATTTCGAGCTGCGTGGCCACCTCTGCCTGCTTCTTGACCGCCCACGCGACGGGTGCGTCAGTGTCCCGGGGGCGAGGGAGCGGCCCCAGCGGCGGCGGTGGAACCCGCTTCTCCCACGGCTTGCGCAGCTTCTGCTTTTGTGAGAAGAGGACCGAGTCGACGACATCGCGGCCGTTGAGGTCCAGGCTCCGTTTCCGTCGCCGCCGTTCCCTCACTTCCCTCTTGACGACATCGTGTTCTGCGCAACCCCCCGAGAAGACGTGGTGGTCTCTCAACTCTCCGAGCTCGCCCTCGTGGACAAGCCCGAGGCGCAGGGCGACCTGGCTTGGCGAGGCGCCCTTGTCGAGGTGGAGGACATAGTAGTCGTTGGCATCGAAGTCTCGCGGCGCGGGCTTCGGGCCGGCGCCGGCGGCGACGGCGGCGAGGCCGACCGCGCCGAGCAGTGCGGCGGCTGTCCTCATCTCGTCGCCGGACTCGGGATCTGGAGATGTCGGCCTGCGAGGCCACGTGCGGCGGGCTGTCGAGGAGTCGGGAGGTCGGTGAATGGGCAGGCTAGAAGCGCCTCGTCATGGAGAGGGAGCGGAGCCGTCGTATGCTAACGATACTCGGAATGCGGTTCAAGACAGGTCGTCGTCAGCTCGGAGTCGAGACAAAGGCGGAAGAGCGAGGTGCAGGTCCGAAACGGAACGCTGCAGGGAGAAACGCTCTGCGGAGTGGATGGGCTCCAAAGCCGAGGAGAGACGTAGCTGCGTCAAGAGGGGATCGAAAGAGAAAGAGTAGAACCCGGGATAGAGACAGGTTTCATGATGCGAGGAAAGTCGAGTGGACGCTCGAGGTTTCGCAACTGCCTGGATGGACCCCTTTCGCCGGATTTCTGACGAAGGTGGCCTCGACCAACGCCGACGCGCGAGTTGGCCCTCGGCCTGCGGCGGAGCGGCGCAGGGGGCGTTTTAGCGGGCTGCACCCGCTGTGGCAGTGGAAAGGCCGCTGAAGCCCAAAATCGGGGTTTGGCATCGCCTGCCAACGACAGAGATGTGGCGGGATCGGCAAGCGGTTGGACGGAGGCGCGGGCTCAGCCACATCAGCAGGTCAGCCAGCTCCGGCACAACAGGAACGGCACCCGGCGCCTGGAAGTATTCCAATATGATGGATGTTGTATCCAATATTTCATTCTATTTACCGTCTCTCCGTCTCTCCAAACCGACCTGATCACTGCGGACCTCTTCACCACAACTCTGTAACGCCGAGCCTCGCAGTCTGCGACATCCCCGTGAATCGACGGCGGCCTGGGTGGTTGGCTTGGAACGAACGCCAAGCCAAACCTCGATCTCGAGGGCCAGGTAAACATGGGCTTGAAGCCGAGTCCGCATACGGAGTATCTGTCGTCCCAGACGGGATGAGAAGGACACTGTCTCGGCCATCTCAGACTTCTCCCGCCGCTCGATGCGTGCCGCCCGCCACGTCGAATCGGGTTTACCCCACATTCTCCACCCCGGGGCACCTTGCTTGCCATCTCGTCTTGAGCCTCTCTTGTCCAGGTGTGCCTATATTACCAGGTTGGTATGAAGTACCCTGGAGTCGACTTGCTGCAGGAATAGGACGCTAGCAGCATCGTTGTGCAACTGCCATGCCGAGCATCCTGTCGCCCTGGGTCGTGTCCAACAAGCTAAAGCCGACCCTCGTATCTGGATAAAAGAGACGCCCCGGCGTGCGATGCCTGAGGTGACCCACGGAGTACCTGCTGTCAGCGGCAGGACGGAAGTCGACTCCCGACAACACGGGACCCGACGTAGCAGCACCTCCGCAACGCTTGAGAGAGCCTCGCCTGGCCCGCTGTCGCTTCGGCAGTTGGAGTTCCGTTGCGAAAAGCTTCCTTGTCGTCCGTAGCAGCCTGCGCCGAACTGGGCCGTGGGATGGATCCTCGCCCCGGGGACGCGCCCAGCCCCCCGGCCATCCACCGCGAAAGCTCGGATGCATGTGATGGCATCGTAGTCGGCAAGGCCACACCGACTCGCTCGACCGCCTCTTCGGAGATGTCGCACGGGGCGGACCCCTGTCCCCGACAAGTCGGTCGAGCCGCTGCAGGGCTGCAAACAACCCAGAGCTCGTCCCGGTGGAGGAGGGCAAAAGTGGTGCTGTCTCTCCGAAGACCCCTGCTCGACGGCACCGAGCTTTCCCGCGATGCGGCGCCAAAAAAGTTGGAACTCGGGCATGTTCAACCTCCCCATTTTCGCTCACCACCTCTTTTTCTTCGCTCTCCCGCCGGCTTCCCTTGATTAATTGCGGTCGCTGCAGGCCGAGCTGCATGTGTTTTCACTGCATTGGCTCGTCTGTATTTTTTTTCCCTTGCCTACCGTAAACAGCATGATTCTGGGTCCCCGTTCAGCTTAAAACGCGGCCTATAGCCGTCTGGAGCGGCCGCTCGTTCGGGTCCCGGAGCCCAATCACCGCCCCATCTCGTCACAGTCGTCATGACCTCTCAGCCGCCCTACTGGGGCCAGCTCCCAGCTCCCACGTCCGGCGTCCCCAGGCCCGGCGTCCACTCCAAGGCCCCAGGTCGCCGCTACTCCAACGACGACAGTCCGACCGCCGACCGCACTCCCCGGCGCGCCAACCCGAACCGGGTGTCGGTCCAGACTACAAATACCGATGCGCCCACCGAATCGACCCTGAGCCCCTAC
>Ga0247771_1000696_pt1 | contig 10395 bp, 6 predicted proteins | sample UWRJL197509C6_FD_179948 | JGI IMG/M metagenome (GOLD analysis project Ga0247771, IMG submission 179948) | Plant litter microbial communities from Arlington Agricultural Research Station in Wisconsin, United States - UWRJ-L197-509C-6 | ecosystem: Environmental > Terrestrial > Plant litter >...
GAGGACGCGGGCAGCGTCGACAGCACCTCGATCGGGAACCCCGCCTTGAGCACGGCCACCTGCGCGCCGTTCGGCGACACCGCGACCGAGTCCGCGACCAGCGTCGCGCGGAGCAGGACGGGGGAGTCGGTGCGCAGGTCCGGCAGCGCGGTCAGCGCGTCGCCCGTGGCCACGACGTCGCAGCCCGCGGTGAACACGCCGTGGCCGGGGACGTCGACGGCCTCCTGGACGTCCTCGACGAGCACCGAACCCGACTCGGCCATCCCCAGGAGCGCTTTCCCGCGCAGCCCGCACCGGCCGACGACGGGGTTCGCGCCGTCGGCCGCAGGCTGCCCCACGCCCTTGCGGACCGGCGTGGTCGTCCACCCGGCGGTGTCGGTCGGGGCGATCACGATCGTGGCGGTGTTGTGGTGGACCGCCGCGAACCTGCCGCCGGACAAGGGTTCCAGGGTCGTGGCGAAGCGCCGTTGGAAGGTCCCGGCGGTGTCGACGAGCGTGGTCGTGCGGTCGTCGCGGGTCCAGCCGACGACCCCGTCGTCGGTCAGCCACGCGAGGTCGTCCCGGCCGGGGACCAACGCCACGTCCGCCGCCGCGTCGGGCACGGTGACCGGGCGCAGGACGCCCGCGCCGTCCTGGAGCGCCGCCACGCCCCAGTGCGTCCGGTCGAACCCGACCAGGAAGCCCCGCGAGTCCGCGGAGCTGACGGAGACACCGGGCGTCGTCGTCACGGGCACGGGTCCGGCGGCGGTCACGAGGGTGACGCCGGCGGGCCCGACGACGGCCGCCGTGCGGGACAGGAGGTCCGCGGCCACGGCCGTGACGCCGTCGATCCGCTCCGCCTTCCCCCGTGTGGTCACGGAGTAGGCGGCGCCGGCGCTGTGCAGCACCACGCCGTCGGCGTACTGGTGGACCTCGCAGTCCTGGCCGCCGTCGAGCCGGGTCGTCGTCGCGGCGGCCAGGTCGACCACCACCGGCCCGGACGCGGCGCACCCGGCGAGCCGGTCGTCGCCCAGCCGGACGACGTCCCGCAGCTCCGTGGCGTCGACGGTGGTGTCCACGGCCGTCGCGCCGGTCGCCACGGTCCACCCGTGCACGTGCGACGTGCCCGCGTCACGACCCTTGCCCCACGCCAGCAGTTGCGTGCCGTCCGTGGTGAACCGGGCCCCGTCGACGGGGTGGCCGGTGTCCGGGTAGACGACCGCCCGCTTCAACCGGCGGTTGGCCTGCGACACGGCCAGCATCGCCGACCGCACGGTGGGACTGCCGCTGGTGTTCGCCGCCCGCAGCGCCCGGCCGATGGCCAGGGTCGGCGAGTCCGCCGCGGCCAGCAGCGCCTCGGAGGCGTCGGCCTGCGCGAGCGCCTCCCGCTCGTTGCGCCGCGCCTCGGCCGCGCTGTCGTTGGCGCGCACGGCGTTGACGACCGCGAAGGCGACGGCGACCGCGAGCACCACGGCGACGGCGGAGATCGTCCGCGTCCGCCTGCGCTGGAAGATCGCCTCCTCCTGGAGGTACTCGGCGGGGTCGACGTCCATCAGCTTCGAGCAGAGCCCGGCGATCCCGTCCCGGCTCCGCAGCAGCGGGCGGGCGGCGTAGTCGACCCACTTCTGCTCCACGGCGAACAGGTCGCGCAGCGGGGCCGGGATCCCTTGCGGGGAGCGGAATCCGGACGTGCCCCAGGCCAGGTCGAGCCGCTCGTCGACCCGCACCAGGAACAGCCGGTCACGGGTGCCGCCCGTGGCCAGCCAGTGCTCGACCTCGGCCGCCACCCACGGCGACTCGACGGTCTCGGTGTCCAGCACCACGACCAGGTTCCGCGACTTCTCCACGGCGGCGCGGATCTCCGCGGTGAGCGACCCCGGCCGCAGGTGCGCCGTGTCGAGGAAGACCCGCAGCCCGTCGTCGCCGCGGTGCCGCTTGGCGACGGAGTACAGGTCGTCCCGGAGCCTGCGCGCGGCGAGGTGCGACGACCGCTTGTAGCTGATGAAGGCGTCGTAGCCCTCGTCGGTCATGGCACGGGGCAATCCGCAGGCCGGGGCCTGCCGAGCGTGATCTGGTGGTAGCCGCCGAGCCGGGTCTCGACGCCGCCGGAGCGCCGCGCGAGCGCCGGGTTCTCGTAGTCGCCGTTGGCCGTCAGGACGTCCTCGCAGCCGGGCCCGTTCCACCGCGTCGCCGGGTGGCCGGTGCTGTCGACCACGGTCCCGGTGGCGGTGTCGAAGTCCCGTCGCCAGACCTCCGGCCTCGGGTCGCAGGTCTCGCCCTCCGGAGGCGCGTGCAGTTGGCCGGTGGCCGACAGCGCGCCGCCGCGCCAGACCAGGTCGGTGAGGAAGAACCAGGAGTCGTCGCCGGAACTCCGCGCCTTCCCCGGCAGTGCCGGGGTGAACGTCCGCACCCGCAACGAGTCCGTGTCCACGACGACCGGTGACGACAGGGTGATGCAGGCCCCGGCCGACCCGCCGACCCCGACGGCGACGTGCCGCCCGTCCGGCGAGACGGCGGACCTGCCGAGCACGCCGTCCACGGACGTGGAGGCGAGGAGCTTCCCGTCGAGGCCGTACCGCGCCACGATCGACGGGCCCCGGCGCACGCCGCCGTCCCTGGCCAGGTAGCCCACGGTGACCGCGGAGGCGTCCGCCGCGAGGGTGACCGGCGACGCGGTGTTCTCACCGGGGTAGTCGGTGGTGGACCGCTCCTCCAGCCGTTCGGCCTGGACCACCCGGCTCGGCGTGAGGTCGTGCCGCAGGAGCAGCAGGTCGAACCCGTTGCCGGGCGTGTAGTTCTTGCGGGTGGTGACGACCAGGTCGGGCGTCACGGCGAGGCCCGAGCAGTCCGCGCAGTCGACGACCACCGGCGGCACGTGCGGCCGCACGACGGCGAGCCGTCCGCCCGCGAGCACCACCGCGCCGGTCGCGTCCAGCGGCACGGCCAACGCTCCGGCGTACCCCGCGTCCCGCCCGTCCAGGCCGGACACCGGTTCCAGCCAGTCCTGGCCGACCAGCGCGACGCCGTCGGCGCCCGCCACGACGGCGAAGTCCGGCTCCCCCGCGGCGGGCGTGGCGACGCCCGCGACCTGGCACGCCCCGAGCAGGAGCGCCGCGAGCCCAAGTCCGGCAACGGTTTTCACGGTCCAGCCCCTCTCCCCGTGAAGGGAATCGCGGGCGGCGGAACGGCCGTTAGCCCGGTGCGACGTTCGGGTGAACCTCCGCTCGTTCGGTACCGGCGGGCGCGAACGGCGCGATAGACGGACTCCGGCGGGCGTCCCGCCGTCCGAGCGAAGGGATTCCGTGGCCACCGTCTTCATGTCCTACGCCCGCGAGGACCAGGAGTTCGTCCGTCGGCTGGTCAAACGGCTCACGTTGCGCGGCCAGGAGGTCTGGGTCGACTGGGAGGACATCCTGCCCTCGGCCGAGTGGATGCGGGAGATCTCCGAGGCGATCGACGCGAACGAGGTGTTCGTGTTCGTCATCAGCCCCGACTCGGTCGCGTCGGAGGTGTGCCGCGCCGAACTGGACCTCGCGGTCGCCGGGGGCAAGCGGATCGTGCCCGTCCTGCACCGCGAGACGCCCACCGATGACGTGCCCCGCGTGGTCGCCGGGCTCAACTGGCTGCTGCCACCGCCCCCGGACGACTTCTCCGAGCTGATCGACGCGCTGGTGCTGGCCGCGGACCTGGACCTGGAGTGGGTCCGGTTCCACACCCGGCTGCTGGTGCGGGCCCGCGAGTGGCGCGACCACGACGGCGACCCGTCGTACCTGATGCGGGGCAAGGACCTGGAGGAGACACAAGGCGTTCTGACCACCGCGGAAGGGCGTGAACCGCGGCTCAGCCCGTTGCAGACGGCGTACGTGGCCGAGAGCGAGGCCGTCGCCCTGGAGCGGCAACGCGGGGAGGGGCGCGGGTTCGCCGTGACGAGCCTGGTGTTCGGGGTGCTCCAGGCCGCGGTGATCTACGTGTTCGCGTTCGACGACATCAGCGAGACCGGCCTGATCCGGCTGGCGCCGCTGTGGATCTTCTCGATCGCCTTCGGCGGCAGCGGTTTCGTGATGGCGCGGCCGACGCCGGTCAAGATGGGGTCGGTGGGTCTGGCGGCCGTGGCGCTGGCGGTGTTCCTCTACCTGACCGTCTGGCCGGCGCTCTAGGGTCGTCCAGCACCCGCGGTCGAGGTCGGTGCGTCGCGCGGCGGTGGAGCAGTGCGCCGCCGCCGACGAGCAGCACGGCGACCAGCGTGAACACCGGGGCGACCGCGAGGATCTGCCTGGCGTCGTCCAGGGCGTACCGCGCGCCCCTGGCGAGGCTCTCGGACTCCGCCGGGTCCCCCTGCGCCAGCGCCTGTTCCGCCCGCGCCAGCAGGGACTCCCCGCGACCCTGCTCGTCGGCGTACCGCACCCAGGTCCGGGCGCCCGCGACCGCCGCGAAGAGCCCCACCGCGATCAGGAGCAGGGCGATCACCCGCCGCCGCGTCACGCCGACGTCCAGCGCCACACCAGCGGCGGACGGCCGCCCTTGGGCAGCGCGGCCGCGTGCTGGGCCGTGCGCTCCAGGCCAGGCACGCGGTCCATCGTGCGGCCGAGGTTGGCCGGGTACGGGCGGTCGCCGGTGAGGGACTCGGTCACGTCCAACGCCTGCGCCGTGGTGAACTCGGGCCCGAGCAGGCCCGCGGTGAACACCGGGTCGCGCCACAGCCGGTCGGCCAGCAGCGGACGGCAGTCGGCGACGATCCGGGCGTGGTCGAACGCCAGCGGCGGCACGTCGTCCAACGGCGTCCACGTCGGCGTGCCGTCGTCCGGCCGCGCGGGGTGGACCGTGGCCCACAGCGCGATCGACAGCGTCGGCCCGCGCGGGTCGCGGGACGGCTCGTCGAACATGGCGAGCTGGCCCGTCGCGGTCACCGCCTCGTCCGGGACGCCGAGCTTGCCGGTGACGGCCCGGCGGGTGGCGTCGCGCAAGCGTTCGCCCCTGCCCAGCAGGACTCCGGGGAGCGCCAACTCGCCCGCGAACGGGTCCAGCGCGCGCGGTGCCACCCCCAGGAGCACCGCGCGCGCGTCGAGGTCGAACCGGAGCACGACCACGTCCACCGAGACCAACGTCGACTCGATCATGTCGGGATTGTCCCGCACCTCACCGCGGGACCGGGGTCCGCACGGCGTAGTCCGCCCGGTCGGCCCCCGCACCGGTGACGAGCACCGGCGCGCCGACCAGGTCCTCCAGGAACGCCACCGGGTCGGGCAGCGCCTCCAGTTCCGGCACGCAGCCCGCCACGGACGGCGTCGACAGCTCGGTGACCCGCGTCCCCCCGGTGCGGTAGGCCGTGGCGACCCGCAGGTCCGGCGCGTCCAGGTGGGTCACGGCGAGCGCGTCCACCCCGCCGCACGCGGCCACGGCGTACCGCAGCAGCACGGCGTCGAGGTGCCCGGCCCGCCACGCCCCCTGGTACTCGCCGGTGCCGTTGTGGCGCTCGGGGAACCGGGCGAGCACGGCGGCGTCCTCGGTCGGCAGCGGCCCCGCCCCGTGCCGCGTCTGGTAGGTGCGGGTCACGCCCAGCACGCGGGCGTTCCGGCCGCCGAGCAGCGCCTTCGCGTTGCGCGGCACGACGGTGGACCACGTGGTGTGCGGGTGGAACCCGTGCGTCTCGTCGAGGAGGACCCCCTGCGCCCCCTCGAACACGAGCCGTCCGGCGTCGGCGAGCCGCCCCGCCTCGTCCCCGGTCGTGGTCCGCACGGCTCCCGCGAACGCCCGGTAGAGCGCCACCAGGTCGTCCACGGAGATGCCGTCGCCGATCAGCGGCTCGTAGCACCGGGCGAGCACGTCCAGCTTGCGCCGCAACAGGACCGGGTCCGCGCAGTCGCCGACCGTCGGCGCCGGGCCGGGCGTGCCCGGCACCTCCTGCCCCTCCACGACGTCGCCGCGCCCGGCCCCCCGACCGGCCAGCAGCGCGTACCAGGCGGTCTCACCGATGCCCTTGCCGCACGAGCCGTGCCGGTCGCGGCCCCTGGCGTCCTCCCGCGCCCGGTTCGCCGCGACGTGGAACGGGGTCGTGAGCAGCGCGTCCGCGTCGATCGACACCATCCCCAACGGGTCGTCGACGCCGAGCGCGGCCAGTTCCCGCGACTCCGTCGCCAGCGCGATCGGCTCCACGAGCACGTGCCGGGACAGCCAGGTCGGCACGCCCGCGAGCGTGCCGGACCCGAACTGGCTGAACGTGTGGTGCCGGTCGCCGACGACCACGTTGTGCGCGGCCTGCGCGCCCCCGTTGAACCGCACCACCGCCGACACCGGTCCGTCGGCGCACAGCGCGTCGACGACCGCCCCCTTGCCCTCGTCGCCGAACCCCAACCCGACGACGACCACGTGCTCCCCGGCGCTCATGTCAGCTCAGCGCCACGTCGTCGGGGCCGTCGAGGCCCAGGGGAGTGGCCGACGTGGCGAGCGTCTTCGCGCCGACCGCGACCAGCGCCTTGCCGACTGCCTCGCTCTCGGCGGCCGACCCGATCTCGGCCAGGTCCACCAGCGCCTGGTCCAGGTCGACCACCCGCTCCTCCAGCCCGATGGTCGCGGCGATCAGCTCGCACACCGCGCCGGGGTCGTCCAGCTTGAGGAAGTTCTGGCCGAGGATCGTGCGCCAGTGCTCGCCGATGGCGTCGTCGTTGTAGTACGAGGACTGGTTGGGCAGGATGAAGTAGACGTGCCACTTGCGGGCCAGTTCCCGGTACACCGACACGGGGTCGATGTCCTGCGCGAGGTCGTCGCCGATGATCCGGCGGATGTGCCGGGCCTCCAGCCGCGGCTTGTTCAGCTCGTCGCCGATCAGGAACAGGTAGCCCTTGCGCCCGCGCTTCTGCCAGGCGTCGGTGACGACGTGGCGGGCGACGAAGTACGCGGCCAGCTCGTAGGACTCGCTCTTCTGGCCGCCGCCGTTGCCCTCCAGGAAGATGTCGCGCAGCTGCTCGTCCATCCGGTTGTCCGACTCGAACTGCCCGACCTGCAACGGCACCCGGTCGCTGTCGGCGTCACCGATCCCGCCGAACATCAGCTGCGGGTCGGCGAGGTACCCCTTGCGCTGCAACAACCCGTGCAGCTTCCCGAGCTTGCCCTGCATGATCTTCGGGACGCTGCCCATCGAGCCGGTCACGTCGAACAGCACCGCGATCGGCGTCGAGTCGGCGTGGTCGGGCGAGTCGCGGCACTCGCGGGCCGCCACGCCGTACGGGTCCAGTGACGGCGCGGCCTTCCAGCTCGACGACGGCTTGCCCTTCGTCGCGGCGGTGTAGCCGAAGTCGGCGATCCCCTTGGCCGCGCGGAAGGTCTTGGCCGCCGCGTAGGCGTTGTCGTCCCAGCTGCCGTGTCCCATGTCAGGCTCCTGTCTGCTTCGGAACGGTGAACGGGCGGAAAACCCGTGCGCCGTAGAGGTCTTCGAGCAGGTCGTCGTACTCGTCGATCAGGTCGACGGCGTCCGGCCGCCTGCTCGGGCTGTCCTGCGTGCACCCGCGCGCGAACGTGCGCTGCCGGGTCTCGTTGGGGGCCAACAGGTCCAGCATCAGCGTGTGTGCCATGTGGACGTCCGTGGCCGTGGTGGCCGGTTCGCCCAGGTCGACTTCCGGCGGGTAGGCGATGGACTTGCTGGTGGCCAAGAGCCGCTGCCCCGACTCGACGCTGAACGACCACCCGACCAGCACGATCCCGTGCTTCTCGGGGTGCACCAGCACGTTCTCGGCGGTGACGGCCCCGTGCACGAGCCCGAGCCCGTGCGCCCCGGCCAACGCCTTGAGCAGCCGCCGGTGCATCCACGCGTAGTCCCGCCCGTCCAGCCCACCGGGAAACGCCTTCCGCACCTCGGCCAACGTCACGAACCCGTCCACCAGCGGCGCCAGGACCGTGAAGGCCCGCTCACCCCGCTCGACGTCCCCCGACGTGTCGAGCAGCCGCGGGTAGTAGGGCCGCAGCCACCGGTGCTGGTCGGTGAACCGCCCCAACGCCCGCAACGCCTCCCACTCGCCGCGCAGCAACGGGTTCAACACCGGGTTGCGCACGACCTTCACCATGTGCGGTCCGTCGGACCGGTACACGTTCGCCACGCTGCCCACCGCGAACGGCTCCCCGATCCGGTAGACCCCGGTGGCCGTCCGCAGCTCGACGGTGGCCCCGTTGATCCACTCGTGGTGCATCCGGGTCAGTTCGGCGGACGCCGCGTGCGCCCGCACGTCCCCGGCCTCCGTCACATCCGGGTGCAACACGGAGGCCAACGCCCGGTACAGCCGCTGAACCTCCTTGCGCTTCGCCGGGTCACCGGTAGGAGGCCCGAAGAGCCCCACGGCCGACCCGGCCCGCTCCACCCGCTCCAGCGCCTCTTCCCTGGTGACCATAGTTTGAGTCTATGTAACTCAAACCAGGGGTGCAACTGTTTTCCGGTCCGGTGTGACCCACGCCGCTGATCGTCCGAACACGACGAAGGGCCGCACCCGGAGCGGGTGCGGCCCTTCGTGGGGGTGGGGCTAGCGTTCGATCAGCACGCCCGGCAGGGTCTTCAGGTCGCCGAAGAATGACGGGGTGGTGGCGACGCGGAAGTTGTCCACCACGTACAGCTCCTTCGTCCTGTCCCGGCGCTGCACGTTGAGGTGCACGGGGACGTCGCCGGTGTGCGAGGCGAGGGTCTGCTTCAGCTCCTCGACCAGTTCCGGCGTCAACGTCTTGGTGCTGAGGCCCAGGACGATCGGCGGGGCGACGCCGGGGTTGTTCTCGGCGTCGGAGATGTCCAGCGGGACGACGTCGCTGCCGAAGATGGACATCTTGTCCTCGCGCCAGTTCACCCGGCCCTTCACGCACACCGCCGAGTCGAGTTCCAGGTCGCCGTAGAGGACCGAGTACGACTTCGGGAAGAACAGGACCTCCACGGCGGCGTCGAGGTCCTCGATCGTGACGATCGCCCACGGCTCGCCGTTCTTGTTGACCCGCCGCTCCATCGCGGAGATCATCCCGGAGACGATCAGCTCGCCTTCCTTCGGCGGGTCGTCCAGGACGACCGCGATCGGGCGCGGCGCGTACTTGCGCAGGATCCGCTCGGTGCCGTCCAGCGGGTGGGCCGAGACGTACAGGCCCAGCATCTCCTTCTCCAGCGACAGCATCTGCTTGCGCGGCCACTCCTCGGAGCCGATCTTGAGGTGCGCCAGCGCCGAGCTGTCGTCGTCCTTCTCCGCGTCGTCGTCACCGCCGCCGAAGAGGTCGAACTGGCCGTCCGCCTCCTTGCGCTTGATCGGGACGACGATGTCGACCGCGTCCTCGTGCACCTGGATCAGCGACAGGCGCGTGTGGTCGAACGAGTCGAACGCGCCGGCCTTGATCAGCGACTCGACGACCCTCTTGTTGCACACCACCAGTTCGGACTTGTCCATGAAGTCCGTGAACGACGCGTACTTGCCGCGCTTCTGCCGCGTGGCCACGATCGAGTCGACCACGTTCGCGCCGACGTTGCGGATCGCGCCCAGACCGAAGCGGATGTCCGTGCCGACCGCACCGAAGCGGAGCGCGGACTCGTTGACGTCCGGCGGCAGCACCTTGATGCCCAGGCGACGGCACTCGGCGAGGTAGACGGCCGACTTGTCCTTGTTGTCCGCCACCGACGTCAGCAGCGCGGCCATGTACTCCGCGCGGAAGTTCGCCTTGAGGTAGGCGGTCCAGTACGAGATCAGGCCGTACGCGGCCGCGTGCGACTTGTTGAACGCGTAGCCCGCGAACGGGAGGATCGTGTCCCACAGGGCCTTGATGGCCTCGTCGGAGAACTTCAGCTCGTGGTTCCGCATGCCGTCGCGGAAACCCTCGAACTCCTTGGCCAGCACCTCGGCCTTCTTCTTGCCCATCGCCTTGCGGAGCACGTCCGCGCGCCCCATGGAGTAGTTGGCGACCTTCTGGGCGATGAACATGATCTGTTCCTGGTAGACGATCAGACCGTAGGTCTCGCCCAGGATGTCCTTCAGCGGCTCCGCCAGCTCCGGGTGGATCGGCGTGACCTCCTGCCGCCCGTTCTTGCGGTCGGCGTAGTCGTTGTGCGCGTTCATGCCCATCGGGCCGGGGCGGTACAGCGCGCCGACCGCGACGATGTCCTCGAACGACGTCGGCTGCATCCGGCGCAGCAGGTCGCGCATGGGCCCGCCGTCCAGCTGGAACACGCCGAGCGTGTCACCGCGGCTGAGCAGGGCGTACGTCTCCGGGTCGTCCAGCGCGAGGTTGTCGAAGTCCGGGATCGTCTCCTTGCCCCGGTTCGCCTCGATGTTGTCGATGGCGTCGCCCATGACCGTCAGGTTGCGCAGGCCGAGGAAGTCCATCTTCAACAGGCCGATGTTCTCGCAGGACGGGTAGTCCCAGCCCGTGATGATCGAGCCGTCGTCGCGCATCCACAGCGGGACG
>Ga0247771_1000697_pt1 | contig 10390 bp, 6 predicted proteins | sample UWRJL197509C6_FD_179948 | JGI IMG/M metagenome (GOLD analysis project Ga0247771, IMG submission 179948) | Plant litter microbial communities from Arlington Agricultural Research Station in Wisconsin, United States - UWRJ-L197-509C-6 | ecosystem: Environmental > Terrestrial > Plant litter >...
AGCTTCGCCGCGCGCTCCAGGGCGACCGGGGACAGCGCCGGGTCGACCGTGCGCTCGTACCGCTTCGCCGCCTCGCTGGGCAGCTTGTGGCGGCGCACGGTGCGGGCGATGGTCGCCGGGTCCCAGATGGCGGCTTCCAGCAGGATGTCGCCGGTCTTGTCGCCGACCTCGGTCGACGCGCCGCCCATGACACCGGCCATCGAGATGACGCCGCTGTCGTCGGTGATGACGATGTCGTCCGCGTCGAGCACGCGCACGGTGTCGTCGAGCGTGGTGAGCTTCTCGCCCGCCTTCGCGCGCCGCACGACCAGGCCGCCGCGGACCTTCGAGGCGTCGAACGCGTGCAGCGGGTGCCCGAGTTCGATCATCACGTAGTTGGTCACGTCGACCGGCAGCGAGATCGAGCGGATGCCCGCGAGCATCAGCCTGCGGCGCATCCACCACGGCGTCGGCGCCGTCGGGTCGACGCCGCTGACCTGGCGCGCGACGAACCGCGCGCAGCCCGCGCCGTCCTCGATGTGGACGGGCCACACCTCGCCCTCGGCCTCGGGGACCTCGACCACGGCCGGGTCGCCGAACGCCACGTCGAACGCGCACGCGATCTCGCGGGCGAGCCCGCGCACCGAGAAGGCGTAGCCGCGGTCGGGCGTGGGCGTGATCTCCAGGACGGTGTCGTCCAGGCCGAGCAGTTCCACGGCGTCGTCACCGGGCTGGGCGGTGCCGCTGGGCAGCACGAGGATGCCCGAGTGGTCGTCGCCGAGACCCAGTTCCGAGGCGGAGCAGATCATGCCGTCGCTGGTGTGGCCGTACGTCTTGCGCGCGGAGATCGTGAAGTCGCCGGGCAGCACCGCGCCGGGCAGCGCCACGACGACCGTGTCGCCCTCGACGAAGTTCGTCGCACCGCAGACGATGCCGTTGACCTGGCCGGGACCGACCTCGACCTGGCAGAAGCGGATGGGCTTCTTGAACTCCTTGAGCTCCTCGATCTCGACCACGCGCGCGGCCACGACGGGACCGGTGACCGGACCCAGCGGGCGGACGTCGTCGATCTCCATGCCGATCCGGATGAAGGCGTCGGCCAACTCCTCCGGCGTGGGCGCCTCGGCGAACTCGAGGTGCTCGGTCAACCAGCTAACCGGAATACGCACCGGTCAGGCCTCCGTTCCGAAGGGCAGCGTGAAGCGGACATCGCCCTCGACCATGTCGCGCATGTCGGGCAGGCCGTTGCGGAACTGCAGCGTGCGCTCGAGGCCCATGCCGAAGGCGAAGCCCGAGTAGACGTCCGGGTCGACGCCGGTGGCGCGCAGGACGTTCGGGTTGACCATGCCGCAGCCGCCCCACTCGACCCAGCCCGCGCCGCCCTTCTTCTCCGGGAACCACACGTCCACCTCGGCGGACGGCTCGGTGAACGGGAAGAAGTGCGGGCGCAGCCGCGTCTTCGAGTTCTCGCCGAACATGGACCGCGCGAACGCGTCCAGGGTGCCCTTGAGGTGCGCCATGGTGAGGCCCTTGTCGATGGCGAGGCCCTCGACCTGGTGGAACACCGGCGTGTGCGTGGAGTCCAGCTCGTCCGTGCGGAACGTGCGACCGGGGCACACCACGTAGATCGGCGGCGTGCGCTCCAGCATCGTGCGGGCCTGCACCGGCGAGGTGTGCGTGCGCAGCACCAGGCCCGAGTCGGCGGGCGCGACGTAGAAGGTGTCCGACATCGTGCGCGCCGGGTGGTCCTTGCCGAAGTTCAGCGCGTCGAAGTTGAACCACTCCGTGTCGAGCTCGGGGCCCTCGGCGACCTCGTAGCCCATGGCCACGAAGACGTCGGCCACGCGCTCGGCGAGCGTGGTGATGGGGTGGCGGGCGCCGCGCGGCGTCCGGTCCCACGGCAGCGTGACGTCGACGGACTCCTCGCGCAGCACGCGCTCGTCCCGTTCGGCCTGCAGCACGAGGAGGCGCTCCTCGAACGCCTTCCTCACGGCGGCCTGGGCCACGTTGACCCGCTTGCCCGCCTCGGCCTTGGCCTTGGGGGGCAGCGCGCCGATCTCGCGGCGGGCCAGCAGGACCGGGGACCGGTCGCCGACGTGCGCGGGCTTCAGCGCGGCGAGCGCGTCGAGGTCGGCCGCGGCGGCGAACGCCTCCTGGGCCTTCTGGACGGCCGCGTCGAGGGCCTCCGGCGCGAGCGCCGCGACCTCCTTGGGGTCGTACGGGTCGTTTGCTCCGGACATGAGTGGTGGACAGCTCCCGTTGGGCACGTCGCGGATAGGCGGAATCGACTCCACCACCCGACACGCGGCGGAGCAGGCCGATAGTAGGCGATCGACTCCGCGAGCTTCCCCCGCGTGCCCGGTCCGTCGCCCAGCGGGCGTTCGGTGACGTCAGCGGAACGGGTGACGGGCCACGAGGTCGAGCGCGGAATCCGCGGTGGGTTCGACGGCGGTGGCGGCGCGGGCGTCGCGGAACCCGCGCTCCACGCCCGGATCGGCGTCGCCGCACAGCTTCATGGCCAGGTCGGTGACGGCGAGCAGGGCGTCGGCGGCGGCGAGGGTGAGCTGGCACGCCTTGCGCCGGGCGCGGGCGGGTTCCCAGCCGTGGGCGGCGAGGGCGTCGTCGTGCAGGACGCGGACGGCGTCGGTGCGCAAGCGCATGCGGGCCAGGTCGGCGGCCGGGTCGCGGCGGTGGTCGAGGGTGGCGGCGAGCGCGCCCTCCATCAGGCCGAGCGCGACGGAGGAGCCCAGCAGCGCGAACCACGGCAGGGCGTCGTGCAGGAGGGTGTCCAGTCCCGCGCCGTCCGCGCCGAGGCGGCAGCTCGCGGGGACGCGGACGGGGTCGGCCCAGACCGTGGTGGCCCCGCTGCCGCGCAGGCCGATGCCGTCTTGGACCGCCGGGACGAGCAGGTCGGGGGCGTGGCCGGAGACGAGCCAGAGGGTCGCCGCCCCCGGTTCGCGGACCGGGGCGGACGACCAGACGTAGCTGTCGGCCTCGCCCGCCGAGATCACCCTGGTCTTGCGATCCCGCAGAGACACGACGTCGCCCCGCCGGGACGCGGTACCGGTCGGGGCGAGGAGGTCGCCGGTGTGGAAGACGGCGAGCGTGGCGAGGTGCCGCCCGGCGGCGACCTCGGCGCGGAGGGCGCGGTCGCCGTGCCGGTCCAGCACGGCGACCGCGGCGAAGTGCGAGCGCAGCACGGTCGCGGTCCCGGCGCAGTGCCGGGCGACCTCCTCCACGACCCGGCTCGCCTCCGCCGGTCCCTGCCCGCCGCCGCCGAGGCCGCGCGGGACCGTCATGCCGAGGATCCCGGCACGGCCGAACGCCTGGACGGCCGCGCGCGGGAACCGGTGGTCGCGGTCGGTCGCCACCGCGGCGGGGGCGACGACGGTCCTGGTGATCCGGGTCAGCTCGGAGCGGAGCGACATCGTCCTCCCCCTTCGGCGTCAGGTCGGCGGGTAGAGCGAGTAGGACGGGAAGTTGCCGTACAGGCGTTCGCCCGCCGGTCCCTCGGTGACGGCGTGGACCAGCAGCGCGCCGCCGACGAAGGCCCCGCGCCAGGACGCGCCCCGGCCGCCGAAGACCTCGTCGCGGTCGCCGCGCGAGCGGGGTTTGTTGACGCCGACCTTGAACGCCTGGAGGTCGGCGGACAGCCGTTTCGCGGTGGCGGCGTCGTCGCACGCGAGCGTGGCGACCAGCGCGCCGTTGCTGGCGTTCATCGCCGACAGGAGTTCGGCTTCTGTATCCACGAGGACGATCGTGTCGACGGGCCCGAAGGGTTCGGCGTGGTGCAGGGGCGACGAGCGCGGCGGCGACAGGATCGCGGTCGGCGGCAGGTAGGCGGCGGTCTGCTGGCCGGGCAGGAAACGACCGTCGTCGAGCGAGCCCCGGTAGAGCGGGACGCCGCCCATCCGGACGGCCTCGTCGACCACGTCGGTCAGCTCCTTGGCCTTCGCGTCGGTGATCAACGGCCCGAAGTCCAGGTCCGGCAGCGGGCCGTCCGGGTGCTCGACGGCCAGCGGGTGGCCGAAGGCGACACCGCGCACGGCGGGCAGGTAGACGGCGAGGAAGCGGTCGAACAGCTCCCGCTGCACGACGTACCGCGGGTAGGCCGTGCAGCGCTGCTTGGCGTAGTCGAACGCCTTGCGGATCTGCGGGCCGAGGCTGTCCCAGTCGCCGAACTCCCAGACGCCCCAGCAGTTCAGCCCCTCCTGCTCCAGGACGTGCCGCTTGTCGGAGTCGACCAGGCTCGCCACGATCTCGCCGCCGACACCCCGCCCGCCGACGAACGACAGGCAGCCGATGTCCGGCGACCCCACGAGCACCGGCGACAGCTCGCCGCCGCTGCCGCTGACCAGCGTGAGCGGCAGGCCGTGCCGGGCGGCCAACGCCGTGGCCAGGGTCAGGCAGCTCACGCCGCCGTCGGTTGGGGCCTTGGCGACGGCGGCGTTGCCCGCGAGGACCTGCACCAGCATGGCGTGCACCAGGACGCTCATCGGGTAGTTCCAGCTGGCGATGTTGCTGACCGGGCCGCTCAACGGCGTGCGGCCCGCCAGCATCGCGTCGATCTCCTCGACGTACCAGCGCACTCCCTCGATACACCGGTCCACGTCGGCGGTCGCGAGCCGCCACGGCTTGCCGATCTCCCACACCAGCAGCAGGGACAGCAGGTCCCGATGGTTTTCCAGGTCGTCCAGCGCGGCCGTGACGCGGGCTTTCCGTTCTTGGAGCGGCACTTCGGCCCACGCGCGATGGTCGTCGAGCGCGGCCGCGACGGCGGCACCGGCGCTGCCCGCGTCCAGCCGGGGCGGACCGGCGATGGTGCTGCCGTCGACCGGCGAGGTCGCCGGGCTGGGCAAGCCCTCGCGACGCCAGCGGCCGCCGTAGAAGTTGAGGAGGCGGTCGTCGTGGAACGCCTCCGGGGCGATCTCGGCGCAGCGGGCGTACAGCTCGCGCCACGACGTTCCGGGCTTGAGGATCAAGGACATGCGCGGACCTCCCGGTCTAGCGGTTCTGCACGTGCTGCCAGCCGAAGCGGCCCTTGATGCAGAGGTTCCCGTGGGTCACCGAACTGTCGTGCGGCGACGTGACCTTGACGATCTCGTTGTCCTGCACGTGGAGCGTGAGGTTGCAGCCGACGCCGCAGAACGTGCAGATGGTCGTGGTCTCGGTCTGCCGATCCTCGTCCCACGTGCCGTTCTCGCGCCGGTCGTGCTCGGCCTTGAAGCTCAGCGCGCCCGTCGGGCACACCTCGACGCAGTTGCCGCAGTACACGCAGGCGCTGTCCGGCAACGGGTTCGCGAACTCGGTGGAGATCCGCGCGTCGAAACCGCGGCCCGCGACCGTGATGGCGAAGGAGTTCTGCCACTGGTCGCCGCACGCGTCGACGCACTTGTAGCAGAGGATGCACTTGCCGTAGTCCCTGACGTACAAGGCGTTGTCGACCTTCACCGGTTGACGCACGGTCGCGGCCGTCATCCCGTCCGGGATCTCGTGCTCGCCCGGTTGGCGGTGGTCGCGGTCGTCGCTCGGCGGCGCGGGCGGGCCGAACCGTTCCGGCTCGGCGCCGGTGTCCTCCATCCACCCCTGGACCTCCGGGGTGGTGGACAGGTCGGTCGCCGACGCCAGCAGCTCCAGCACGACCTTGCGGCTGGTCCTCGTCCGCTCGGTGTCGGTGCGCACGACCATGCCCGGCTCGACCTTGCGCGAGCACGACGGGACGAGCGTCCGCGAGCCCTCGACCTCCACCATGCAGACGCGGCAGGCGTTCGCGGGCTGGAGCGTGTCGCCGTAGCAGAGCGTGGGGATCTTCGTGCCCGCCGCGGTGCAGGCGTCGAGGATCGTGGCGTTCTCCGGCACCCGCACGGGTTCGCCGTCCAGCTCGAACTCGACGAGCCTGCGCGGCAACCCGATGTCGATGGCGGTCATGCGCGCGTCCCCTTCTCCAGTGCGCCGAGGCGGTCGATGGCCGATTCGACGGCGTTCCACGCGGTCTGGCCGAGGCCGCAGATGGAGGAGTCGCGCATGACCTGGCCGACCTCGCGCAGCACCTTCAGGTCGTCGCTGTCGGTGCTCAGCTTGCGACCGCCGACGACGCGGTGCAGCGCCTCCTCCTGGCGCACGGTGCCGATGCGGCACGGCACGCACTGCCCGCACGACTCGTCGCGGAAGAACGCGGCGATGCGCAGCAGGAACCCGCCGAGGTCGGCGGTGTCGTCCAGCACCAGCACCACGCCGGAGCCCAACGTCGTGCCCGCCGCCCGCGCGTCCTCCATGGTGAGCTTGAGGTCCAGCTCGTCCGGCCGGACGAACCCGCCCGCCGCGCCGCCGAGCAGGATCGCCCGCAGCTCCCGACCGTCCGGCACGCCGCCCGCCAGGTCCAGCAGCTCACCGAGGGTCGCGCCGAACGGGACCTCGTAGACGCCGGGCCGCCGCACGTTGCCGGACAGGCAGAACAGCTTCGACCCGGTCGAGCCCGGCGTGCCGATCCCGGCGTACGCCTCGCAGCCCTCCGTGAGGATCAGCGGGACGTTGACCAGCGTCTCGACGTTGTTGACCACGGTCGGCTTGCCGAACAGGCCCGCCTCCACCGGGAACGGCGGTTTCGTGCGGGGTTCGCCGCGGAAGCCCTCGATGGAGCCGAAGATCGCGGTTTCCTCGCCGCAGATGTACGCGCCCGCGCCGCGCCGGATCTCGATGTCGAACGAGAATCCCGCGTGTCCCATGATGTTGTCACCGAGGAAACCGCGTTCGCGCGCCTTGGCGAGGGCGTTCTCCAGCAGGTGCAGCGCCAGCGGGTACTCGCCGCGCAGGTACAGGTAGCCCTTGGCGCAGCCGGTGGCGAACGCCGCGATGGTCATCGCCTCGACCAGCGCGAACGGGTCGCCCTCGAGCAGGACGCGGTCCTTGAACGTGCCGGGCTCGCTCTCGTCGGCGTTGCACACCAGGTAGTGCGGCCGGACCGGCTGCCGCGCCGTGGCGTCCCACTTGCGGCCGGTCGGGAACGCCGCGCCACCGCGACCCATCAGCTTCGAGTCGGTGACCTCGCGGATCACGCCGACCGGGCCGAGCAGCAACGCGTTGCGCAGCCCCGAATACCCACCGGTGGCGCGGTAGTCGTCCAGGCTCGTCGGGTCGACCACGCCGACCCGCTTGAGCAGCCGCAGGCTCGGGTCGCCCTCCTGCGGGACGCGCGTCCGTTCGTCCACTGTGGAGGGTACGCGCTTCGCGGCTGTGACGAGCGCTTGTGGTTCCGCCGGGGCCAGCAGTTGCTCGGTCGCCGGGTCGCCCGCCTGGAACACCAGCGCGGCGGGCGCGCGTTCGCAGACGCCGAGGCACGGGCTGCGCGACCACGTGACGTCACCGGTCTTGCCGCTCGCCGGGCCGAACGCGTCGGTGAGGGCGTCGGTCAGCTTCTCGGCCCCGTTGACCTTGCAGGCCAGGTCGACGCAGGCGTGCACGACCCGCTTCGGGCGTTCCACCAGGGAGAACAGCGAGTAGAAGCTCGCGACGCCGTACGCGTCGGCGGGTGGCACCTCCAAGGTCTGGCAGACGTGGTTGAGCGCGCCCTGGCTGATCCAACCGACCCGGTCGTTGACCGCGTGCAGCACGGGCAGCAGCAGGTCCCGCGTCGGCGGCTTCCCGGCGACGGCCCGGTCCACGGCGTCGCGCTCGTCGTCGGTCGGGGTGAAGCTGAGGAACTTCAGGTCCACGATGACTCCCCTGCTAGACGGGCACGACGGTGAACCGGTCGTCCTCGGTGAAACCGGGCGGCAGCTTGTCGACCCGGATCGCGGACGCCTTGTACTCGGCGGTGCCCGCGATGGGGCAGGTCGCCTCGATGGTGATCACGTTGACGTCGATCTCGTCCGGGAAGTGGAACGTCATGAACGCCAGCCCCGGCTTGAGCCCGTCGTCGATCCGCACCGGCGCGACGATCGCGCCCCGCCGTGAGGAGATCTGCACCAGCTCGTCCTCGCGGACGCCGAGCAGTTCGGCGTCGGCCTGGCAGAGGTCCAGGGTCTCGCCGCGACGCAGCGGCGACTCGAAACCGCCGGACTGGACGCCGGTGTTGTAGGAGTCCAGCCGCCTGCCCGTGGTGAGGCGCAACGGGAACTCGGTGGTGAGCAGGTCGACCGGCGGGCTGTGGTCCAGCACCGAGAACGGCGCGGGCCTGCCGCGCTTGGCCGGGTCCTCCTCCCACAGGCGGCCGTGCAAGAAGCTCGGTTCGAGCGTGTCCTCGCTGTAGCAGGGCCACTGGATGCCGCCGAGGTCGGCGAGCCGCTGGTAGGTCATGCCCGCGTGCATCGGCGACAGCTGCCGGAGCTCGTCCCACACCTGTTCGGCGCTGGAGTAGTCCCACTCGTCGTGGCCGAGCCTGCGGGCGAGGTCGCAGAGGATCGCGATGTCGTCCCGCGCGCCCTCGGGCGCCTGCAAGGCCTTGCGCACGCGTTGGACGCGGCGCTCGCTGTTGGTGAACGTGCCGTCGGTCTCGCACCAGGCGGCGGACGCGGGCAGCACGACGTCGGCGAGCTGCGCGGTCTTGGTGAGGAAGATGTCCTGCACCACCACGTGGTCGAGGTTCGACAGGCGTTTGCGGGTGTGCTCGGAGTCGGCCTCGGACTGAACCGGGTTCTCGCCGATGATGTAGACGCAGGTCATGTCCCCGCGCTCCATCGCCTCCAGCATCTGCGTGAGGTTCTGGCCCTTGTACGGCGGAATGGTCGAGCCCCACAGCGCGTCGTACTTCGCGCGGACCTCGGGGCTCAGGACGTCCTGGAACCCCGGCAGCCGGTCCGGGATCGCGCCCATGTCACCGCCGCCCTGCACGTTGTTCTGCCCGCGCAACGGGTTCAGGCCCGCGCCGTAGCGGCCGACGTGCCCGCAGAGCAGGGCGAGGTTGATCAGGGAGAGGACGTTGTTGGTGCCGTTGTGGTGTTCGGTGATGCCGAGCGTCCACGACATCTGACCGCGGTCGGCGCGGGCGTAGGCGTGGGCGAGTTCGCGGATCAGCTCCTTCGGCACGCCGGTCACCTCCTCGGCGACCTCCAGCGTCCACGGCTCGACGGATGCCCTGAACTCGGCGAACCCCTCGGTGGCGCGCTCGATGAAGGCGTCGTTGGCGAGGTTCGCGTGGATGATCTCGCGGGCGATGGCGTGGGCCAGCGGGATGTCCGTGCCCACGTGCAGCTGGAGCCACCGGTGGCCCCACTTCGCGGTGCTGGTGCGGCGGGGGTCGACCACGAACAGCTTCGCGCCCTTGTGCACCGCTTTGAGGACGTGCTGGAAGAAGATCGGGTGCGCTTCCCGCGCGTTGGACCCCCACAGGACGATGACGTCGGCGTCCTCGATCTCCCGGTAGGACGACGTGCCACCACCGCTGTCGAACACACGGGCCAGCCCGGCGACGCTCGGCGCGTGGCAGGTGCGGTTGCAGGAGTCCACGTTGTTGGTGCCGATCACCGCACGGGCGAACTTCTGCGCCACGTAGTTCATCTCGTTGGTGGCCCGCGCACACGAGAACATCCCGAACGCGTCAGCCCCTTTCGCAGCCACATTCCGCCGAAACCCCTCAGCCGCCCGCCCCAACGCCTCTTCCCAGCTGGCGGGCCTCAACACCCCGTGCTCCCGCACCAACGGCTCCACCAGCCGCACGTACGGCTCGCTCTTCCTGCGCTTCATCGCAGACCTCCCGCGCACGGCGCTGATAGTCGACTGTATGCAACATACGTTATGTGACCACGGTCATGAAGGGAAGAGCCCAACCCAGCGAAACCCCCCGCCCCCACAACCCCCCCCGCCCCTCACCCAGCCAGACGACCCGAGTCCCACCCCACAACCAGCACCGACGTCAACCACCTTCACGCGCCGGTCCCAGCTCCAAAGCCCCCAGCGGCCAGCACGATCCCGCCCAACCAGCGACCACCTTCACCCGATCAAGCGAACCGACCAGCAGTCACCTTCACGCAACCGGACAGACCACAGTCCGCCCCAACACCGCCCACAAGAAGCCGGCGACCACCTTCAAACCAGCCCGCACCCCATCTGGTCAGCGCTCACCACGCCCCTCACCCACCCGACGACGGCTCCCGCACGATGGAGCCAACCGCCCCAGCCCCAGCACCCCCGACAACCAGCGCGAAACCCGGCCAACCGCGCAGACACCTTCACCCAACCAAACAGACCAAGCCACGCCCCGGCACCATCCTGCGGCCAGCTCGAACCCAACCAACCCCCGCAGACACCTTCGCCCGATCGAGCAAACCAAGTCCTGCCCCAGCACCATCCCGCGGCCAACACGAACCCGACCAACCCCACGGACGCCTTCGCCCGATCGAGCAGACCAAGTCCTGCACCGGCACCACCCCGCGGTCAGCGCGAACCCCGCCACTCCGACCGCCACCGCGCGACT
>Ga0247771_1000698_pt1 | contig 10388 bp, 9 predicted proteins | sample UWRJL197509C6_FD_179948 | JGI IMG/M metagenome (GOLD analysis project Ga0247771, IMG submission 179948) | Plant litter microbial communities from Arlington Agricultural Research Station in Wisconsin, United States - UWRJ-L197-509C-6 | ecosystem: Environmental > Terrestrial > Plant litter >...
GAAAAGCGATCTTATCATTTGCAACCCGGAAAAATCCGCAACCCCTCAATCCATTTGGATCTTTCCATTCAAGTATCGCCCATTCACGATCCTCAAAAATATTCTCTACGATGCAAACCATGTTTGCGTTTGCAAATTCTGTAACGAACATATTTTTAATAGCAGCTTTTCCAACTACAGGTTCATTTGCCACCTGGTGATTGATGGCATGTTCATCATAAAACTCAGCAAGCGTAGCTGCATCAGCACGATTAAAGGCAACAACCCATTTGGCAACAAGTTCTTTTGGAGTCATAAATTATAGTAGCAATTACAGCTAAATTAAAAATATTTTGATAAAACCGGGAAAGTGATAATTACCGTCATGGAAACAGAAAATTTTGCTAAATAAGGCAATTAAGAGTAGATTATATGTAAACTGTTTTTGTAATACAAGAGCCGTTCAGCACAAAAAATTCTTTTATTATCTAAAATCTGCGTATCATTGCATCGGAAAAGGCTGAGAAGATTATCCAAATGTCATATTCCTTCAGTAATTCAGCCACTTCCATCACCATAATTTCAACTTCAATTTTTACAGAACTTAAGAGCGGAATTTTTTGAAAAACGCATTTTCTCATATTTTATGTACAACATATCTCAACTGAACGACCTGCTCGTTCCGGAACTGCTTGATATAGCAGAACAATTTAGCATCCCGAATTCTAAAAAAATGAACAAACAGGATCTGGTTGATACTATCCTGGAAAAACAATCTCTTATGACAGACTCAACAAAAAAATCTGATGGCGAAAAACCAAAACGCAAAAGGATTTTAAAAGGCGAAGCCGGCAGCGAACCAGCAGGAGCAGCAAAAGAAGAAGCAGGAAAAAAAGAAATGGCTGCCAATAAACCTAAAAAAGCAGAACCAGAAAAAAAACCGCTTAAAAGACCGAAGCTTGAATCAATAGAAGAAGATGATGAAGAGGAATTACAACCGATCACTTCCGAAGACAGCAGTATTCCCCCTGCCATAGCGCAAATGTTACAGGAAGAAGATATTCAGCAACCGGAAGTAAGCATGGAAGAACCCGAAAGGCCAAGTAGGGAAAACAAACCTTACCAGCAAAGAAGAGAACAACCCGCATTCAATATAGAATTCGATGGGGTAGTATTAGGTGAAGGCGTTTTGGAAATGATGCCCGACGGTTATGGGTTTTTGCGCAGCAGCGATTACAATTATCTTTCTTCTCCAGATGATATTTATGTTTCACCATCTCAAATAAAATTATTCGGATTAAAAACAGGTGATACTGTTTATGGTTCTGTACGCCCGCCCAAAGAAGGTGAAAAATATTTTGCTTTGTTGAAAGTAGAAACCATCAATGGTAAAAGTCCCGAAGAAGTTCGTGACCGTGTACCATTTGATTACCTGACACCACTTTTTCCTTACGAAAAACTGGAGCTTACAACAAAGGCAGATAATTACAGTACAAGGATCATGGATCTTTTTACTCCAATAGGCAAAGGACAACGTGGACTGATAGTAGCCCAGCCAAAAACGGGTAAGACGATGTTGCTGAAAGAACTTGCAAATGCCATTGCAGAAAATCACCCGGAATGTTACCTGATGGTTGTGCTTGTAGATGAAAGGCCTGAAGAGGTTACCGATATGGAACGCAGCGTTAAAGCAGAAGTGATCGCTTCTACTTTTGATGAACCTGCAGAGAAACACGTTAAAGTGAGCAACATGGCTTTGCAAAAAGCAAAACGTTTGGTAGAATGCGGCCATGATGTAGTAATACTATTGGATTCGATCACCCGTCTGGCAAGAGCGCATAACACAGTTGCTCCATCTTCTGGTAAAGTATTATCAGGTGGTGTGGAAGCAAATGCGATGCAAAAACCAAAACAATTTTTTGGAGCAGCACGTAAAATAGAAAATGGCGGCTCACTTACGATCATTGCTACGGCACTGGTTGATACGGGAAGTAAAATGGATGAAGTGATCTTTGAAGAATTTAAAGGAACCGGTAACATGGAATTACAACTGGAACGTAAACTTTCAAACCGCCGTATTTATCCTGCGATCGATATCGTGTCTTCTTCAACACGCCGTGATGACCTGTTGCTTGAAAAAGATACCTTCCAGCGTATGTGGGTATTGCGAAAGCATATGGCCGACATGAACCCGGAAGAAGCATTGAATACACTTTTGAAAAATATGAAGGGAACAAAAGACAATGCCGAATTCCTGACGAGCATGAATGGATAATTCAGCAGTAAATTACTAATTACAGAACCGGGGAGCGATCGCCGGTTTTTTTATACTTTCATAATAGCAACATGTTAACAAAATAAAAATATATTTTTAGGCTTTATACAAATCATCATTGAAAAAGAAACTCCTATACCCGCTGCTATTGCTATTACTTCCTGCATTTTCTTTTTCGCAGGATATTACCGGCGTATGGAAAGGAGAATTCTATGTTGACTCCACTAAACAATACTATCCTTTTGAACTAACGATCAGTGAAGACAAAGGAAAACTCACAGGTTATTCCCGCATCAGTTTTGAAGAAAAAGGAATAAAACATGTTGTTTTCAGGGATCATAAGATAAGGATGCAGGCAGATTCGATCATCATTGAAGATGATAACCAGCTTACAAAAGCATCCAGTGTTTCACAACCAAGGGAAGTAAAAAAGATCATGGTTGTTGGCCTTACTAAACTGGACAGCACGATGCGTCTTAGCGGCCGGTGGAGCACAAACAAAACCAGGCATTACCTCGCCGCTTCCGGTTCTGTTGCGATCCAGAAAAAAAATGATTTCAAAGAAACAGCCATATTTAAAAAACTGGATTCGCTTTCACTGGCAAAAAAATTATCGTTTAACAAACCGCCGGTTGCTGAGCCGGAACCTGTAGAAGAAACTGCAAAGCTTGATAAAGTAATACTGGATAATATTGCAAAGCTTCAAATAGCAAAGAGAATACCAGCTGCCCGCACCGCAGTAACCAAACCTTCTTTTTCAATAAAACATACCGAACCACCCATCGCAAAAACTGAAAAACCTGTGATACCGGAAGAAAAACCAGTTGCTGTAATTCCACAACCAGAGAAAAAAGCCACTCCTCCTGTTGTTAAGCCACAGCCCGTCGTAAAACAACCGGCAGCGCCCATTGTAAAAAATGACAAGCCGGTAATACCTAAACCTGCCATTGTTAAAACAGAACAACCGGTAACCAAACCTGCAGAAAAGAGAAATGTTGTTTTACCCGAACAAAAAAATGTAGCGGTGGATGTTTCTAAACGAACAGTGAACAGTATGCAGGAATTCTTTTTTAGTTCAGACAGCCTGCAACTCACTTTATATGACAATGGAGAAATTGACGGGGATACTGTAAGCGTACTCTTAAACGGGAAAGTGATCATTGCAAAAAAAGGCCTTGATACAAAACCCAATTCATATACAATTTATTTCGACAAAGCAGTTGCAGATTCTCAAATGCTGGTCATGTACGCAGAAAATTTAGGAACCATACCTCCCAATACAGGTTTGTTGGTTATAAGAGAAGGCAGGTCTGTCCAGGAAGTAAGGTTCAGCGCCGACCTTAAAACAAACGCAGCCATAATCCTGAGAAGAAAAAAGGATGATTAACTTTATGCCTACAGTTTTTACATGGCTATAGAGAAAATTTCAACAGAACAATTATTATTGCTTGCAAAACAATATCCCGTACTGGATGTGCGCAGCCCGGGAGAATATATCCATGCACAGATACCCGGCGCCCATAGCCTGCCGTTATTCACTGATGAAGAAAGAAAAATAATCGGCACTGCTTACAAAAAACAAAGCAGGGATATCGCCATCAAACTCGGACTTGATTTTTTTGGCGTGAAGATGAAGAAAATGGTTGAGGAGGTTGAAAAGACTGTTTCGGGTTACGGGTTACGTGTTAGTGAACAAACCCGCAACCTTCCCGAAACCCGTAACTCTGTGATCGTTCATTGTTGGCGTGGCGGCATGCGCAGTTCGGCAGTAGCTTGGCTATTGAATTTTTACGGGTACAATGTTTACTTATTGGAAGGTGGATATAAAGCCTATCGCAACTGGGTATTGCAACAATTTGAAAAAGATTATGATCTTAATATCATTGGCGGCTACACAGGAAGCGGTAAAACAGGATTATTAAAAACATTACAGGAAAAAAAATACCCGGTTATAGACCTTGAAGGTTTTGCGAATCACAAAGGATCTGCATTTGGCGCCCTGGGCCAACCGCTGCAACCTACACAGGAAATGTTTGAAAATCTTTTGGCAACAGCGCTTCATCAAAACAGCAAAAACACTTGTTGGATTGAAGACGAAAGCCAGCGTATTGGTTCGTTGAATATTCCGCATGGTTTTTGGAACATCATGCGAACCAAGCCTGTCTTTTTCATTGACATTCCTTTTGAACAAAGGCTTGATCACATCACCGAAAATTATGGTTCTTTTGAAAAAGAATCATTGATCGAAGCCACCGAAAGGATAAAGAAAAGGCTTGGTCCCAATGAAGCAAAAACAGCGATCGCTTTTTTCAAAACGGGCCAGGATAAGGAAGCTTTCAGGATATTACTGGGTTACTACGATAAATCTTACCTGAAAGCCCTCAATAAACGGGAAAATCTTCCTGCTTTATTAAATAAAATAGACTGTTTGGGCGTTGATGCTATATCTAATACCGAAAAACTGATCTCATGCGCTATTGTAAATACCTGATCATATTTTTTATTGCTTTCTTACCGGCAAAAATATTTGCCCAGCCTGCTTTATCAGAAGAAATGGACATAACCGGTTTGTGGAAAGGGACCCTGTATAATGATAGCACTAAAAAATTCTATCGCTACGAGATCGGCATCAGTGAAGAAAAGGGAAAACTAAGCGGGTTCTCCCATACCTTTTTCCTGGTAGAGGACAAAGAATTTTATGGAGTGAAAAAGATAAAGATCAAAAAGAAAGACGGTAAGATCATTGTTGAAGATGCAGGGTTGCTCGCAAACAATTATCCCGAAGCGCCGGCCAAAGGAGTGAAGCAATTGAATGTGCTTACGCTTGAGATAAAAGACAGCATCATGATCCTGTCCGGCCCTTTTACAACAAACCGCACCAAGGATTACAGCCCTTTAACGGGAACAATTAACCTGCAAAGAAAAAATGATTTCTGGCAATCAGCCCTGGTTCCGCATTTACAGGAACTCGGCCTTCAAAATGACCTATCGTTTGTAAAAAAAGAAAATGAGCGTATAATAGAAGAAGAGATCAAAAAAGAAGCAGAAGCAATCGCTGCACAAAGTAAAAAACAAAAAATAGAGCAGGAGCTTGCTAAAAACGAAGAAGCAAAAAAAGCTGCATTAAAAAATACAAATGACTCCAAAAATATCGCAGCAGCTACAGAGCATAAAATAAAAACAGCTGAACCTAAACAGGAAGTAAAAACAACAGTTACGCAAAAAGAGATAGCCTCTAATACAACCCCTGTAAAACCAGAAGCAAAAAAAGAAACAAAAACAAACGAGCCTAAACCGGAAATAACATCAAAAGAAATTGTATCTAACACAACTCCTGTAAAGAACGAAACGGATAAGGAAATAAAAGCAGCCGAACCTAAACTGGAAGCAAAAACAATAGTCACGTCAAAAGAGATCGCTGCAAAAAGGGAAGCACAGAAATCCAATGCTCCCGCAGCAGAAGTAAATGCCAGGACCAATGTTATTCAGCAAACTGTTTATTTTGCTTCAGACAGCCTCCAGATATCTTTGTATGATAATGGAGAAGTGGACGGCGATACTGTAAGCGTACTAATGAATGGCCAGATCATTATGGCGAAGGAACGCCTTAGTACGAATGCTGTGAGAAAAACAATCTACCCGCCGGCAAATACAGATAGTATCGAATTGCTCATGTATGCTGAAAACCTTGGTACCATAGCGCCTAATACAGGCTTACTGGTTGTACACGATGGAAAAAGTATTTATGAGATCCGCTTTAGCGGCGACCTGAAAAAGAACGCTTCTATTATTTTGCGAAGAAGAAAAAATTAAAAACCACATGGCGGAAGAAATTAAAGCAGAAGCAACCAGGCTTACACAGTATTCAAGAGGCGCCGGCTGCGGCTGTAAAATTGCACCAAAAGTTTTGGAGGAGATATTACAAAACAGTTCTCATCAAATTTCAGATAAAAAATTATTGGTGGGTAATAGCAGCAACGATGACGCTGCCGTATATGATTTAGGAAATGGAATGGCAATGATTTCAACCACAGATTTTTTTATGCCCATCGTGGATGATGCATTTGATTTTGGAAGGATCGCTTCTGCCAACGCCATCAGTGATGTATATGCTATGGGGGGAAAACCATTGATGGCAATTGCTATCCTTGGCTGGCCTGTAGAAAAACTCTCCGCATCAATTGCACAACAGGTATTGAACGGGGCAAGAACTATTTGTGCTGAAGCCGGCATCGCCCTGGCCGGGGGTCATAGTATTGATTCGGCCGAACCCATATTCGGACTTGCCGTTAGCGGGATGGTTTCCATAGAAAATTTAAAACAAAACAATACAGCAGCAGCAGGAGATTTTATTTTCCTGACAAAACCGATCGGCGTAGGCATTTTATCTACGGCTCAAAAAAGAGGATTGTTAAAAGACGAACATTTGAAAATAATGATCAGCCAAATGACATCGCTGAATAAAACAGGAGAAGTGTTTGGTAAAACAAAAGCCGTTACCGCTATGACCGACGTTACCGGCTTTGGATTGCTGGGCCATCTCATGGAAATGGCGGAAGGGGCAAATATTTCTGCAGAACTGTATTACTCGCAGGTACCGGTGGCCGACGGAGTAAAAGAATACCTGGCACAGCGGATCGTACCGGATGCAACCTTTCGCAACTGGAACAGTTATAGTACAAAAGTTGGTTTTGAGAAAGGGGTGAATGTGATGGAAGCATTCAGCCTGCTACCTGATCCACAGACAAACGGGGGACTGCTGTTTAGTGTTAAAGGATCTGCGCTGGATGAAATAAAGGAAATATTATTGCAGCAAGGGTTAAAGGATTTTGTAAACCCTATCGGCCGCTTTGTGGAAAAGAATGATAAAGTAATCCAGGTAAAATTATAGCTATGAATTTTTCTGTTGCAGACTGGATCGGAATTGTCGGGGTTACGCTTTTGCTGGTAGCATTCCTGTTAAACCTGCTGAATAAGATAAAGCAAAACAGTTTGACCTATATTTTGTTGAATTGTATCGGCGCCGCACTTGCCTGCCTTGCCTCTGTATTGATAAATTATATTCCCTTTGTTATCCTTGAAGGAACATGGACAATCGTTTCTGTTATTGCGCTTATAAACTACTATAGGAAAGTAAATACAAATTAAAACTGTATTCATTCGTGTAATTCGTGCTCTGAAATTTGTGTTGTCAAATCAAAGCATCAATTTTTTCAGCCAGCTTCCTGTCCTTATCTGTAACAATATCACCTGCATCGTGCGTATTGAGCCACACTTCTACCGTGTTATATACATTCGTCCATAAAGGATGATGATTCATTTTTTCTGCCGCAAGCGCAACCCTTGTCATAAAGGCAAATGCTTCTGAGAAATCTTTGAATTCAAATTTGCGGTATAATTTATTATCGGCTTCTTTCCACATAATTATATGATTTGAGTATGATTTATACCAAACAATTACTAAGCCAATCATTATTCTTTGTAACGGTGAGCCTGTCAAACCGGTTTTGGAAATCCCACCCGCCTTCGACGGCTCAGGCTGACAGTATAAAATGAAATGATGCCTGCTCAGAGAATAAGGTGTTGTTTGTTCTTAATTTTTTCATGCGTCATTTCGTTTACCAGTTGTACGCCCGGTAATAATTTGATCGATTGCTGGAGCGACCCAAGGTCTTCTTTTTCTATTTCTTCCCCTTTGATCAGCCATAAAAAATCAAGGTGCTTGAATTCTGGTAGCAGGTATTCCCCGTCATATTGATTGTTATATAAATAATGGAACATAGAACAGTTTGGGACCTCGTATTCATACACTGCAAAAAAATAATTCCTTTCTTTTTTTCTCAACTGTATTTCCAGGCTGTTATTCAGGCGGAATTTAAATCCCAGTATTTGATTGATATGCCAGCTGAACTGGTAATCTTTAACAGGTGCAACAATGCCAAGAAGTTTTGTGCATTCAAAAAACTCTTCGACGAGCGTTTCGTTATCAATTTTTAATTTCATGGCCTGTTTACAAAAAAGATGAACCTTTTTTAGAATACAACATCCAGTGTTATTTCCTCTTTGCCCCGAATTAGTTTAACCTTGGTTGCATCTCCTTTATTGAATTTATTCAATGCATCCATATAGGTTTGTACATCATTGAATTTATGATCTCCCAGCTGGAACAAAACGTCCCCTGTTTTGATACCGGCTTTTTCTGCAGCTTTTCCTGCGCTCACACCGTCTACATGCACGCCATTTCCATCAAAAGTATAATCAGGCATAATGCCAAGGCTTACTTTAAAAGTGCTTTTCCCCATATTGGCTTCTTTTGTTTTCGTAAAAGCAAGCCTGTCCATACCGGCCGAAGATTTAATGATATCATAAACCAGTTTTATCACGTACAATTCTCCTGTATAATTTATTTTATCAGCATCATCGCTGGGCTTGTGATAATCCATATGTGTTCCTGTAAAAAAGAATAATACAGGAATATCTTTCCTGTAAAATGAAGTGTGGTCACTGGGGCCGGTTCCGCTGCTGTCGAATTTTATTTTTAAATGCTGGTTGCTCGTACCGATCAGCCGGTTCCAGGAAGGAGAAGTACCATAGCCGCCAATGCTTAATCCATGTGTACTGTCATTGAGCCTTCCCAACATATCCATGTTGATCATATAATTTACGCCAGCCAAATTAATGGTTGGGTGTTCAACAAAATATTTTGAACCATACAGCCCAAGTTCTTCACCGGAGAAAGCAATGAATAAATAATTATGCTTTTTCATTTTTGATGAGCGGAGCATTTTGCCCAGTTCTATCAGCGCAGCAGTACCACTTGCATTGTCATCAGCACCATTGTGTATCATGGCTGTTTTGCCCGTGTACAAAGAGTTGTGGTCTTCGCCATAACCCAAATGATCGTAGTGGGCGCCGAGTATAATGGTTGTTGCAGCATTATTATTAATAAAGCCGATCACATTATGGCCTGTACGTTTTTTGACTTCCAGGTTTACGGTAAGTTTTAATGTATGCATACTGATCTCATCGGCAAGGTATTTTGCTTTTGCCTGTTTGCTGAGATAGATAACAGGGATCCTGGCATTTTCGGTTTTGTCCTTCGCATCAAATTTTATATTATCAGCAATAGATGAATTGTTATAGAGGATCATTCCTGTTGCTCCTTTTTTTGCAAAGTCTGCCGCTTTTTTAATGATGGCATCCTGTATATCAAAATGCGGACTGCCCGAATTCTGATTCAATAATTCACCAAGATCTAAAAACCAGATCTCGCCCTGCTCTTTCAACGACATATAAACATCACACTGAACAGCTGCATTGGCAGAATACGCCAGTGGAAAAAAATCTTCATTCAGCGTCAATGCTTTTTCATTTACAGAAAAAGATGTTTCTTTCATGATCTCCTTTCCGTCATTCACCTCAAACTCCTGTAAAAAACCTGCATTTGCCTGTACCGGTACGAGCCCTGCATTTTTAAACTGCTCCGTTATATATTCATAAGCCAGTTTCTCTCCGGGAGTTCCGGTCCTTCTCCCTTCCAGTTTATCATCAGCGAGATAATTGATATGCGTTTTTAAATTGGCAACGATCTTTTTATCTGGTTTTGAAATTTTTTGTGCGAAAGAAAGCTGGCTACCCAATAGTAGTAATGCTAAGATATATTTCATGATGTATAAATGATATGGGTACAAAGTTAACGAACACAGCAGCTTTCTAAAAACTAATTCAATGTTATAAAATGGCCGCTTCTTTCCTAATTCGTAAGCACATCACCCGTTATAGCCTTACTTTTGCTGCACCTGATCCAGGGCCTTAGATATTCGTGGTAAAAAAAATAAACATAGCATTAGTCGGAAATCCAAACAGCGGTAAATCCTCTCTATTTAATGTACTTACCGGCTTAAATCAAAAAGTGGGCAATTTCCCGGGTGTAACAGTTGATAAGAAAACGGGCAAAAGTTCCATCTCAGAAAACTTACAGGCCAATATAATTGACCTTCCGGGAACCTACAGCCTGTATCCAAAGCGTACAGATGAATGGGTTTCTTATAAAGTGCTGATGATGCAGGATGAAGTGCTGCGGCCCGACCTGATCATCCTGGTTGCAGATGCAAGCAACCTGAAAAGGAATTTG
>Ga0247771_1000699_pt1 | contig 10384 bp, 12 predicted proteins | sample UWRJL197509C6_FD_179948 | JGI IMG/M metagenome (GOLD analysis project Ga0247771, IMG submission 179948) | Plant litter microbial communities from Arlington Agricultural Research Station in Wisconsin, United States - UWRJ-L197-509C-6 | ecosystem: Environmental > Terrestrial > Plant litter >...
CCGCCCTGTCTCTCTTCGCTCGGTTCGCCGCAGCACGTGTCCCGGCAGGGAGTCGAGGCGATTAAGCGCGAACTGCCGGCCTCCCCGACCGGCTCGTCACGCGCAGTCCCGGCGAGTCCGGGCTGGTCGGGGTGCTTGTCGGCCATCGAGCTCGCGTCACCGCAGCAGTCGTCCACATCTTCCCGTATCGGAGTCTGGATGGGGGCGGTCCGCTCGGAAGAGCCGGCCGCGGGCGGTCCGCAACAGCTGGAGCCGCAAGCCATGACTGATGATTCACCAGGTCTGTAAAATTGGGTACCTTGCGTACACCGTGCTTAGATGGTAGACGGACAGATTTGGCGTTGAGAGACGAGGTTGTCGAGGAAGGCGGGGTAGTTCCGGTGGGCGATAGGGCAAACCGTCGCAAAACCCAAAACGGGATTACTGCCTGCATTAACACACAACTAATACCAGTCACCTCCTCCGGTACAGCACCCTCTTGTATTTGCGCCAGTTTGCCCTCTTGCCCACTGAGGTAAGTCGCTGCAGAAGACGAAACACGTGCGGGCAACGCTGCGGTGCTGTCAGGTCCGCATTTAACGTGCTCGAGGAAGTCTCACGTAGTTGCAGATCCGAGACGGCCGCCCAAACCACGGTTTGCGTTACCACTAGCGGGGGTATGCCGTCTGTTGTCGTCTACGAGCGGCTATTCCAGGGCATGGTACATGGTGTCTTGCTTGGAAGAGAGCGAAGAAGCCGTGCCCGAAGGCGTGGCGATCACTCATGTCACTATTGCACTGTACTGTAGAGGCGAATATCATATCAAAGTATATCAAATACGGCGGCGTGGCGATCACGACGCCCGATCCCAGCATTTGTCTTTTTCTCTTCACATCTGAGGGATAAAACAAGCAAACGCTCAATGCTGACCGGGCATCATGGCGTTCCCGCATGTCCACGGCCGGCAAGCTCAACACGGTCGAAGACAAAGACGCCGCTCATCAACCCTTTCAACCGCAACTTCAACAGCCTGTGGGACAACGACATCCAGGCTCTGCGCAACATCCCCGTGTGCTCGCCCAGGGAGGCGACAGTGCTGGCGACCGACGACCTGGGCCACACCATCCCCGACGGCGATAGGGGCGAGCTCCCCGTGCCTGCGGGACCCGAGTAAGCGCTACGACAGCGGCTGGCTATCGTGGCCGAGGGGCGGCAGCGCGTCAGCCCCGGCCTCGCGGCGCGGTTCGACGCTAAAAGCCAACACCAAGATGCATTTCACCATGAAAGGTCCTTGCTACAACGGTCCTTGCCCTTCGGGTTATGGGAAATAGCCTTCAGTTCTGGGTATTCCTGAAGCAGGTCGCGGTGGACATTGGCTGTAGTCCCATCCCCGAAGCGAAGAGTGGCAATGCCACCCCCGTATGGGTACGCCCGAGATCGATATTCTCGCGTTAGCACGAAACCGAAGCCCGGAAAAGGCTGCCCGGCTCCCTGTGCACCGTACTCTTCCAGTAGCGCTTCGCCTGTCCCCGCTAGGCTACATCGTGGCGACACACACTTTGATGTACGTCCTGCCAAGGCACATGTCAAAGACCGGCGGCAATCGCTGGCTAGCCTCACATGCCCAACGGTGTGCCCCCCAGAATGCTCAACATCACCCCACTTACAGTACCAAAACGTATTGTTGGCCTCTCGACTAAGACGAGGCGGTGCCACGCCATTAAGTGAGGCTTTCCGCATTTCCGGGGCACCACGGCATCGTGAATGGTGCAATCATAACATCGGCGCGACCACCAGAGAACGCCACATGCTCCCCGCATATGCAATTCGTTCGGGGTTCGATAGGTACTCAAGTAGGACAGGCGCGGCCTCCAGTCGATCGATACTTTTGCGACCTTGAACTTTTGTTTCTTGTTGCCTTCTTCAAGCCTTCGCGATTCCACAACGATGGCGTCCGTTCTTACGGTCGAGATTACACGCCAAGATCTCGAAGACCTTCCCACTCCTCCGTCGCATACGGCGTTCATAACCGACGTCAAGCACCTGTCCTCCTACAATTGGATTGAGGCACCCACACCCACCATCGCTGTCCCGGGCAGTCCAGCTCTTTGGTCCGCTCCAAGAGTACCCCGACAGCTGAAGAAGGACTCCGGCCTTATCTACATCGCTCAAAACGCAGCTCGCCACCCAGACAGTCCGCTCGAGCCTCTATTTCGCGCGTTGCACATCACAGATCCTTCGTTCGACCTCAGATCGATTGATGTTGTGACGGACCGGAACAATATCCGCAAGCTTCTCTCCTTCGTGAATCCAGGCTCGAACACCAACAGCCTTGAACCATTCACAATCGGCATCGAGGTCACCAGAAACACCGCAATATTGTGTCGCGAGGAAGCCGAGACGCAAGTGTTCATTGGGCCACATGAATTCCAAGGGTTCGGTCACGAATTCGAGAAGGCGTACACGAAAGGCCGGGTCACCGGCAGCACTGGACATCACAGAATTATTGCATACCGCTTCGGAGATCTGAAGTTCATCGTCCGCCATGAAACGGACGGATATGTGGCCACTACAACGGCACAGTCTTCCAGCACCAAAGAGAAGGAACACGACGGTCTCTCCAGCATGCTCGCATCCTTGTCTCTATCTCCAGCCACCGGCCTTCCTACCACCGTACCTCCCGGGTCCAAGTTGACCATTCGCGAAGAAGGCGAGGTGGTTCCACTCGAATCGACCCTGGAAATCAAAACCAGGGTCTTCCACAGGCGTCTTGAGATCCAAGACGTCGCACCGCAACTCTGGGTGTCTCAAACTCCCAAACTCGTGCGAGCCTACCACCGCAACGGCATGTTTCAGGTGCCGGAGGTAGAACATGTAGCGGGCTCGATCATGAGGTGGGAGGAAAACAACCACAGGGATCTAACAAGATTGGCTGCACTGATCAACAAGATTCTTAGTGTGGCGAAGGAACTTGGCGGAGCTGCTGTCATGAAATACGATAGCAAGGGAGACAAATTGATAGTCTCCAAGGTTTCTGGGAAGAAGATGTTACCAGGCGACCTGTACTCCATGTGGGACGATACGCCAGTCGATACTTCGGTGAGTCGAAAGCACAGATCCTCGAAAATTTCGCTAACCAAAGGTGACGCACTATTGTGCAGGCGGTACAAGAAACGCCGAAATCCACTCTCAAAGCAGCAGAGATTGAGCCCCTTGCTGGCATGAGCGTAATGCCCTCACCCGGAGCATCGACTGGGTTTAGAGGCTCCCCGGCCCAAGGCGCGGCGTAATCTGGAAGGGATCGTACCGACCTTCCCTTCTTCGACATCATCACCTACGGCGTACAGAACGGGTATCGCAACTTCTTTCGTCGCATGCCATGCCAGCTGGCTGACTACCGCGTCTTGTGCGAGACCCTCAACACCCTCGCTGTCGATGTCCTCAAGCAGCAAAAGCTCCAGGACGTGGTGAAGGAATTGAAGTCGGGAGACGACGATTACGATCGAGAGGAACGAATGACAATCAAGGGCTCGAAGGGAGGGGCCCGCGATGCAGCTTTCACGCTGCTCTATTTCTTCCTCGTTGGCGAGTTCGAATCACCCGTCCGAGACGGTAATGTGGCATACAATGCGGTACTCTATATTGTATCCCACCGTCGGAAATTCAAGTACAGGACTCGCAAGATGGTTCGGGAGGCCTTTGAGGCGAAGTTTACGGTGACCCACAAACAACGCATGGGATTGGACAAGTGGCCGATCACCAGCCCGCAACCGGAGGGAGGGCAGGATACCGAGGGAACGACCGAGGAGGAGACTTCGGACTACTTCTGGTCATCTGACTGGTCGGATTGAGTTGGAGGCCGGCTATTGCGAGAGCGTGTGTTGGCGCGACCGTCTGTTTCTTTTGATGCGAGCGGCGAGTAGTTACGTGGGTGTACTAGGGTGCACCATCGCTTCTTTGTGCTTCACAAGTTGCCGGCTTGCGTACTAGTCATGATAACGTGCTCTGCCCATCCCCAAGAACTACTATGGTGGAACCACAATGAGGTGTGCGCCACGGTCGGCTCTCACCGGCCAGCCTCCGGCCCGGAGCCTGGCCTCCGCCCAGACCAATCTCGATAGCCACCAAGTAACGGGAGCGCCCGCACGGGCTACAGAAAAGCTGTGATCAGACGCGCGTGGCGCGTCTAACCTTATCGTTTCTTTCTTTCCTTTCAGGTTCAAAATGCTTGTAGAAGTAGGTACGCTTGTCGCAATAGACGCCCAGGACCTCACAGGAACCACCTTCGGCATCGATGGTTATCACACCGTAGCACAAAGCCAACCCGAAGATCCCCACGTACCAAGGAAACCTGGCTTGCGTTGAACGCGCAAGGGAGAAGTTAAACTTTGGCCACCGAGACTGTAACACCCGCCTGAGGACAGTCTTTGGCGGTGGGTACATCAGGTGCCAGCCGTATACGACATTCAATTTGCTTTATGCACCGTGCAGCCTTATAGACGGCGTCGGAAGTATTCTTGACCCTCAAGGATGGAACTCGACGGTCGCTCGGGGAGCTATCGCGATATGGATGATTGAAGGTATTGCTCTCAATCCCGGCAGTCTAGCTTTCGGCACCACCACTGTAGCAACTATAGGGCTAGCAGGCACGGGGCTTGGTCTACTTGTCGCTGTAACGATATGGGTGGGTTGGTTTTTTTGCATCGACAAGCACTGTTGGCATCGCCGCAACGCGCGCAGTCCGTACTTCGCTCCGGGAATGACCACCTCGAATTTCAGGCTCTACAAAATTTTCTTCCTCGTATAGAGAGCGATTTCAGTTAGTAGTATACTATCAAGCAGTAGGAGTGCTGAGTTGGAGGCTGGGTAATTGGCTACATAGTGTGGTGGTCCGGGCAATCTTTGGTGATAAGATGCGATTTGGATCTGACCAGAGCAGGGACAGGACACTCATGACGAGATCGTTGCCTATAGTCGCAGTATTCACGTTTTCGCAATACCAAGTTTGCCTGTCTGACTTCCCAGATCTAGGTTATCACCTGGGGGTCGACGGGGCCGTAGTTGCGACGAGCCTTTCGGGAGTAACCCGAGCCAGCCCGAGCAAGGAGGCCATATTTGGGCTACTCAAGCGTGTTGCGAGCATGCGCTCCTTGGATCGGTTTGGGACATTGGTGGATGGCGCCACCCGGCCTGGTTGCCTCCTGAAGATACAATTTGTTTCCATTTATACACGGGAAGGTGGCAGTATTACCAAAGAACCACCGTCCCATCACCAAGGCCCCCTCCTCACCTGCGGAGGAACCGCCTCTATGTTGTCGATGAGCTGCACCGGGTTGGTAAAAATACCGGGATGTGTGCCCTGGACGTGCTCCCGCGCTTCCCGGCGCCTGCTAAACATGCCCGGGTTCGTGGCAAGACATTCGGACAAGGGGCACGGGATGCGTGTGCAGAGCGAGTACCTCTCCCAGCGGTCCCGGTCGCGGAACCGCTCGCGCCTGCGGACGACGAGCATCGTGGCGATGGTGTGCAGCTCGCGCCGCACCGCGGCTTCCTCCATGTACCGCGCCACCCAGCGCCGCATCTCCCGGAACCGGCGGGACTTGAATTCGTCGAGCGGCAGGCCGCCCACGCGCTCGCCTCCCGTCCACTTGGCGTAGGTGCGGCCCGGGCTCGCGTCGCGCCATGTCTGCATCTGCCGCTGGATGCCGTAGGTGCTGGTGGCCGCCTCGCGCACCTGCTGTCCTTGCCGAACGCGGTTGGACAGCTGGTTCCTGCCCCAGACGGAGCGGATCTCGTCGCGCAGCCGGGGCTTGTACCCCGTCCCGAGGGAGAGCACGAGCTTGACGCAGTTCATGTTGCCTTCCCGGATCCGCGCGTCCTCGAGAAGCTCCCACGACGGATCGTTGAAGCCGATCCCCCCGTCGATGAACTTCAAGGGGCCGTCGTCCTCTGTCTCTAGCGCCACGATACGCTTGGACTTAAAGTAGGTAGGTGCAGCGGAAGTCGCACGGCCGGCGTCGATGATAGAACAGTTGTGCGCTCTTCCCGGGTTCTGGGGCTGACGGCCGCCCGGTGGCATTTCTTGGTTGTAGCTTCGAAGTAGATACGACTCGGCGCTGTATTTGCGCCGGGTAACGACTGCACTGTGGCGCTTCAGCAACTAGACAGACAACCACACCTCACTACACTGCACTGGTGTTCTGAAAGTCTTTGCAAGTGGGACGTCGGTCTTGGAAGCAGACGTACGTTCGGCAGACATCCTCGGGAGAGGGAAGGTTGAGTAACCGATCTTCAAATCCCAGATCGGCCGTGGGCAAGTGCTCCATAAGAATGGTGTTAATCTCCCTTTCGAGGTTCCTATAGTCGTACTTGTCTCGGAAGTGCCGGTTCATGTAGAGAGTCCGAGTCCGTCCGAAGATACCTTTGGCCAAGGCCGGGTATCGAACGATGCATTCCGCGGCGCTCATTCTCAGCCTTCCCAGCATCAAGGCTGCCAGTCTAAGACATCGCGGTCAGCCGAGATTACAGACTTATTGGATTGAATGCCATGAGCTCACCCTCCGGTGCTGGTGCCACCAATATAGTCGAAGTAGTGACAAGGTAGGTAAGTCAAGTTGTTGCCTCTCTCATCTTGCGCCCGTGCTCGTCTCTGTTCAGGCGCCATGCCGTCAAGAAATTCCTGCGACTCAGCTTCAAGGTCCACCGGTGTAGCCGGTGCGCCGTTGCCAGGCTGAAGCTGGGGTCCGAAGCTCGAGTTGTGAGGAATCCAATCCGAAGGGTCAAAGCCGTTGGTAGCTTCTTGGGGTGGCAATGGTGCTTGCTCAAGCGTTTTGATCTCATCCATCAGGTGATTAAGCATCAACAGGCTGGCAAATCCCCTTGTGCCGCCTCCGTCTGAGGGCAGGAAGTGATGGCGGTTAACGCGCGGTCCTTGGCGGCTTGGAGAGAGCCATGATTCAGGGAAGCTGCACTCCGGGAGGGGCTCACCCAATGCGAGGATTAGCTTGGAAGCCCATGCCTCGGCGGCACTAGCGGCGTGCGGATCTCGATCTTCGTTATCCATGTTGCGTCCGTTGATCGGCTCAACCTTGTCGAGAACGACTCATAGTCGACCCTTTATCGTTCGGCTCTAACGCACAAGTTGACAAATGGTGGCACCCTCGAGGACGGTCAACCGGCATCTCCAATTTCTTGTGGCCACGAGGAAGCCGGGCGACTTAAGACCCCAGCCGCAGATTGCGGCTTGGAGGGATGGAGGAGATTCAGAACGCCATCGGCTGCCGAAGGTGCCTCATCTTCCCCCAGCCTTTCGCAGCCTTTCGGTCGAAGTGAAAATGCCTCGAGGGTTCCTCACCGAATTTGGACATTCACCGCCAGGCAATGCGCCGCCGGAAGCCAATCACAGCGGTCTGCCCAGTACCGACTCAGACCTGCTCACGCCAACGAAGCCACAGGCGGTAGGGTGGTCAATAATGTGGCCTGTCGTGTCTTGAACGTGACGCAGCACACCACCTCCTGAGCTGCGTCTTCATGAGACCATGACCAACCCGTCATTGTTAGGCGAGTGGCGCCGCTGATCATACGGACCCGAGCCAGCGCCTCGGACCCCGCACGTTTTTAGCCCACTCCTTGCGTCCTTGCAGGTATCGAGCGGAGGTTCGCCAGGCTGCGGGTGCGCTTTTCCGCGTGCGGAATTGTGGCGTGCACTGCCATTCTCAAAGCGGATAGCGCGGGCACGGAAGGCGTACTCCCATGGCCGATTTCCGCGTTTGCGTCGCAGCTAAAACGGATGCGCCGCCCCTGAACAGCGACTCCAGCGTCGCACCTCAATCAACCGGCTGGGATCGCGCGAGTTCAGCACCAAGAGAAACCACGGCTGACTACCGAAATGGACCATGACCTGGAAAACATAGACCTCAGCGAGATCCGCGACGTCGACACACTGCTAGGAACCGCAATCCATCTGCAGCAGGCTGTCAGAGAGAGATCGGGAGACTTCTGGCCTGGGCGCGAATGGGTTCCGGCCGAGCAAGACTATCCCGGCGAGCCATCGGGACACCTCAACCGATCCAAGGCCTTCAACCCTCTTGTAATCTTATACGATTGCAAGACGCGTGACTTCAGAGTCACCGAGCTGGACGACCTCCGGCCCAAACATAACCCCGGCAGCAGCACCGGGCCGCCCAAGTACCTCTTCTCGCGCCTCCCGTCCCGTCGGCCCAACAAGACGCTCTACATCCGCATCGAGCGCATCACGCCCGACGGGGCCTTGGCCACGCCCCGCTTCCGCATCAGTAACCAACGCGACCCCGTCCTCACCATGGTGTCACGTCACGAGGTGCCGCTGCAGCAGCTGAGCTGGGGCACCAAGCTGCGCGTGCTGCGAGGCCAGATCGAGTGGATCTTCATCAGCAACCTATCACGGCACTTCTCTATTGATAGTCAAGATAGTGCCAACACGGCCGGCACCGGGGCGAGCTGAATTTGTTGCGGTTGGCGGGGTGGGTTGGCGTCATTGAGGGAATCATCCCAGCTGAGATGCTCTACAGTAAGCAATTCTCCCAGAGGGTTCACCACCGCGGCTTTGCTCATCATTTATCTTGTCTAGGGGACAACTCACGGGATATTTTGACTGAAGGGACCAGAGGGACTGGATGCCCCGAGGTTGGGGTTTATGATAACTAAGGTATCGCCTCAGGAGCATATGGTTGGGCTTAGGTAACGTGGTTTATGTACGTGCGGGCCATACAATCGACCGGGCCACCTGAAAATCAATCAAGGGAACTCGCGGGGCGGCCGAGGGGGAGAGGGGAGGAGGGGGTAAGGAGGAGATAGCATGCCTAGTCTACAGCAACTAGAGGAACCAAGAACGTGACGACAACACGTCTATAGACAAGGTAGTGCAGGAGATCAGTGAGGATTCCGCATCGGACGACGGCTTTTGCATTTGGGAGCAGACCCGAGATATGAGAATAAGGTGCAAACTTATACCGGGAGTCGTTTCATGCGTTCCTACACTTCCTCGAGATACAGCAGCGTCAGGGCTTTGCTGGTTTGGTTGCTGTTCCACCTCGGACTGGCAGGGCCTCTTCGGCCTTTCAGGGCTTCCGCACTGTAGATAGAATGGCGTGAGGAGCTTTTGGCGAGACTGGGCAGTCCTTGCACGCCGGCGGTCGAGGAATGGCCCCACGATCTTGAGGTGGACCTGCTGCGAGGTCAAGCGCATTGAGCTTATGGCCTGCTGCCTTGAAGCAGAATCGAAGGTCTGTCAGAGCGCTGCCCTCCAGCGCAAATTGGCGGCCGTCAGCTCCAAAGACTCCTTAGGTAAGCTCCTCTCCCTCTTTGCTTTCCTCCCTCTCGTCCATGGGCTGGCTAGCTTTGTTCGCCGCCTCGCATTATTTGCCGTTGTCGTTCAGTCAGCCCGACTATATCGCCGGCACCACGCTTTTGGGTTTAGTTGAATGCGGGTGGCCAGTGCTGGCCTTGACTAGGCAGCCCTAATTATGTGCGGCAGTCTTCATTAAGTGAAGACACGTGAGATGGGATGCTGAATGTTGTGAGAATTCATGCTGTTCACCTTGTTTGATTAACTGTCGCCCGACAACTATGGGCAATCTAATATCTGACCACCCTCCTGATCGATGCTAGTGTTGTCTTGTTATTCTGAAGTGAGTTCTTACGAATTTAATAAGGGAAATAGAGTATTCACGCTAGGAGTGTGTATGGTTTGCCCGATTTGTGGTGTTGTATTCTGCGAAGTCTTCGGTGAGGCTCGCCGGGATTTACGCCCGAGGCAGACAATGCTCCTTCGAAAACACCTAACCTTTTGCTTATTTTTCTTGCTCACCTGAATACTTAAACTCCGCCGCTTCTTCTCGAGTGTTCTCCCTCTGTTCTTTTGATAGTTGAAAACCTCCTCTCCCATTTACACCTGTCCGAGATAGCCTCTCAGTTTTTTTCCTTGACCATTCGAGCAGATTCGCACAGATCGGCCATGATGAAGTTCGCCATTGTCGCCACTCTCCTACTAGGAGCCGTTTCCGCAATTCCGATGAGAGGTAAAGTTCCCGTATGTGATATAAATGAATGCCACTAAATCGCTTGCTCTCAATAGATACGGATGCGGTGTCATATCAGGCCGACTGTTGCGACTGGTTGAACCCGTGTTGCAATACTACGACCTGTACTACCAGTAAGGAGGCCTGCATTGACTGGTGTGCCGGTGCTTGCAACGCCGGGTTCGGAAACGAAGGTGGTTGCTTTGGATGCCTGCTCGGTGAGTTAGCTTCCTCAGGGTGGGTATTACGAAAATACCAGTGGGCTCACAAAAGTATACTCTCGAACAGGTTGCCTTCATTGTTAAGAAGGGTTTAAATCATTGACCTGAGGCATGATACAGAGGACA
>Ga0247771_1000700_pt1 | contig 10380 bp, 11 predicted proteins | sample UWRJL197509C6_FD_179948 | JGI IMG/M metagenome (GOLD analysis project Ga0247771, IMG submission 179948) | Plant litter microbial communities from Arlington Agricultural Research Station in Wisconsin, United States - UWRJ-L197-509C-6 | ecosystem: Environmental > Terrestrial > Plant litter >...
GATGAATCCGGTGGCCGCCGACGGGCGTACAAGCCTCGGGGGGCCTCGGTCAATGTCACAATCTCTTCATCCGCAGTCTCTGAACGAAACCAAACCCGCCTGGATAGTCATGGAGAGACGGGATTCGGGGAACGAGGGTCGACACATGTGTACGAGTCACAGTCTGCTCTTAGACTGCGTCCATAGGAGAATAAGACAGAAAATTGTGGATTATTCGTCTTGATGAGAAGATGGGGAGGCGCAGAGATGCTGCCTTTGACTTCATGGGAGCCGGAGCCAGGCAGCAGGCTTTAGCTGACCGCCTGGCATATTAAAGCCTCGAGCTTGGCTACTCGGGGGATGGTGTTCGATTATCGGTGGAGCTAAACCTCCGGTATAGCTAGAGGCTATTGAACCTGTTGGAGATCCTAGGCGTGTCGGGCGCCCATCTCTTACCCGGCCCCCCGACGTTTCCCTGTTGGCAAAGATGATGTTCGAAACAAAGGGGTTCTGTGGCACACGGAGTGCGTGGGGGTAACAAGAACAATGGGACTTTTTACTAGAGGGCGATGTCTTCTGAGTAGTTGCAAGTCAACTTTCCGCGGGCATTCGAGGGTGACTCAAGGTCATTCGAGCCGAATGGACCAGACGTGTAACTAGAGCCCGTCATATTGGGTGGCAACTTTGCGAAGTTAATCCCATCTAAGCCCTCCTCCTTGTGGAACCCACTGACAAATCGCGCGGCAGAGGATGGGCGTGTAACAAAGGTACTGTCTGATGTAATGGCCTGTAGATGCTGAAGTATGTGAGAAAGGGGGGAAAAGACGACATGGCCGAGGTGGGAGTTTCTGCTTTGCCCGAGCGTAGATGTTTACACCTAGTAGTAGAGTTTACGAAAGCTTGGTTGAGTGATGATAAGTCGGCAACTGCTCGTTCGCTGGTTCGCCCAGTGGCTTTCCTACTACTAGTGTCTGGAAGGTCATGAGCCTTGTAGAGGATAAAACACCTCGCCTGACCACCCGTACTCGATCTAAAGAGTTCCGCTCCACGGGCTGTATGGAACCCCCACTAACGTGGTTTATCACCAAGCGGATCATATCACCAATCGGATCACTTCCCCGCCGCGCCCCCTTCGCGTCGCGACCTCGAACCTTCAATTCACCACCACCTCTACGAATTTCAATTCGCTACTTCGATACAGTCTTCAGTAGAGTCCCCCTTTGCCTTAGGGCAAGTTCGAACGTTGTGCCCAGCTTGCCCGCACTTGCGGCAGCACTGGGGAACCAATAGGCCAGCCTCTTCGTTACCCTCCCTCTTCAACCTTTTCTGTTGCTTCAACTGCTTTGCCTTCTTTGCAGCGTTTAAAACTACTACAGCGTCTCCAGTACAAGTCCCTCCCTCTTGAATACGTGTTCGTTTAGCTCTTCGACGCTTTGAAAGAGCCTCATTCGCCTTTTCAAGAGTTTTGACTCGATCCTCTATAAGAGTCAGCCGGTGCGCCATAGAGTCGTTCCCGACAGCCATTTTCAGTACAGCAGAGAAAATCGTAGTTGGAGAACTCCCTTAGTGTATTGTAATCCTATTTCGTACAAATTCGGACTGGGAGATCGCTTCTACTGGGTTGCAGGGTGTCTGGGAGACCCAAGGGTCAAGGCTAGGAGGAGGTCCTGTCGGCATTGGAGTCCATAACTTGATATCAAGCTTCGAAATAACAGCCTCAGGGTCGAAAGGCACTAAACCAGAGCCTCGAAAGCCAGCCTGGACGTTCTTCAGAATCATCACCTTGTTGTAGGCCGCATTGAATGCATGGAAGAACTCGAGTTTGGTGATATGCGTAATCGACGCCTTGATGAAGTCTTCGATTTCTCGGCCATATAACCGCTTAAGGATGCTAAAGCACCCAACATCGAGAGGCTAGGTAAGATGCGACAAGTGTACAGGGAGGCAAAGGGTAACGATATTCTTCTCCTTGCAGTACGCTTCGAAGGCAATTGAGAGGTGACTCTCATGGCCATCTAAGACAAGCATTCGCCAGACCCCCTTCCTCCGCCCCTCTGTATACTTGTCGAAGTGCTTAATCCACTCGATACCAGTGTTGTTGTCTGTCCAGCCATTTACTGAAGTCCGAATTGGCCAGTGTCCAGGGAGGCCGCCATCAGTATACCAGGACGCGAGGTGGTTTTTGCCTTGAACTACCAGCATTAGCGGCACTACAAACCCGTCTGCGCTTACACATTCAATCGCAGTTGCCCACTCTCGATTGCCAGGTTGTAGCTTCTTTGCTCTTCCTTTTCGTTCTAAGCTCGTAACAACCATGCCAGTGCCGTGGATAACGCCCATCATAAAGCCTGTCTCGTCGAAGTTGTAGAAGTCGTGATCTTGGATGCCGTACTTCGCGCGCATATTCTTCACCAGCTCGAACCACTTCCTTATAAGCTCAGGGTCTTCACAGCAAGCCCGTTGGAGGTCGTAGGGTCGAGTAAGACGCGCCTTTAGCCTTGGTTCGCTCTTGACGAAGCGGTATGCCCAGAGCTTGCCGACAGGCGACGCGTTACGCATCTCGCGAAGCCAATTCGCCATATCTTGTATATGCGTAATTCGAGGCGAAAATCCTCGTAAATCTAGGTCGATTACATATCGTATAAGCTCCTCCTCTTCTAATCTGGTCAATGGGCGTTGTTTGTCGCGTCTTCCAGCTCGCGGTTGGCTTCCTCGAAGGCGGCGGCGGAGTGTCGAGAATGGGACGTCGTACGCCTGCGCAGCGCGTCGTAGAGAGAGTGGCTTGGGTTGCTTAGTAGCTTGAATCGCTAGAAGAATTCGTCCTTCGTCGATTGTACGAGCCATGGCTTTTTCGTGGAGGTGGTGGTGAATTGAAGGTTCGAGGTCGCGACGCGAAGGGGGCGCGGCGGGGAAGTGATCCGATTGGTGATATGATCCGATTGGGTATAAACCACGTTACCAAGCTTTCAAGGACAAGATATCGAACCTCGGTATAGGTAGCTCATAGATAACCTATAGCTCTATAGATTACCTACAACTCTAGTTATACCCTGAAAGATGATCTATACCTCTAAGAATGACCTGTCTAACTAACAGAGTAGACGAGAAACTAAACTCTGTTGTGTGTGATCTCTGTTTCGCTGGGCTGAGGGACGCGGGTGTGGGTGGGTACAGCCCACGAAGCGAAAACGCACCGCCCGCGGAGCGGAACTCGATCTATATACTATGGACTTCGTGTCTCCCTAGCGTGTAATTGAAGTCAAGGTATACTGCCAACCCAGTTATCTGCAGCCCATCCCCATTGTCGCAAGATCAACACCCGGCCAGCCTCACAAGGTGGCCGCTCCGTGGGTCGATTCCTCTGGGCTTCACCCGCCCACCCGCCGCCTTTGACGTAGGCTAATGCAACGCGTGTCAGAACCTTTGGCCCGCTTTTGGATGCGTCCGACCCCGTTGGAGCCGTCGGCAAGACCGGGCGCCGCGGAAGGGTCCGGTCGCAGCGAAGCTATTCCCGTCGCGGCCATGGCGCGCTGCAAGCCCGCCGGAATCCCTGGGAATCCCTGCGCCATTGGCCGCGCCGTCTGCACCGGAAGCCATCCGTAGGCGACATCCGCAAACCCCGCAGCGACCCCTGGCTGCCGCTTGTGCAGAGTGTGATGAGCTCTTCCTCCCCCGCCGCACCGAGGGTTTTTGAAGGCACACGGCCCGCTTATCGGGAGCGTGTTCGACGAGGCACCCGTGGTCCCTCCCATCGCCTCTCCCACGAAGCCTACGACCGTCATGGCGGACACGAGCAAGGGGAAGGGCAAGGAACCGGCGTCTCCCGAGGCCGGTTCCTCCCCCGCCAAGGGCGAAGGCACCGTAACCGAAGGTCTCCTCCCGGCCGACCACTGGGCGGTGAGTGACGAGTAGTGGTTGGACTCGGCGCCTTCAAGATTGCTGATGATCCTCGTAGCAAGCTCCCCAGCTCGACGACGATGACGACGGGGACTCGGCCCTGGGGGACTTTGACAGTTCGACCGCGTCCATCTCGTCGACCATCTTGCAGTATAGGACGCTTCATGGTCGTACCTACCATAGCGAGCGAGGGAATGCCCAGTACTGGTCAGTCGCAAGTCATCCTCGCGATAGGACTCTGAACTGATCAGCTCTTAGGGGTTCCAACGACGAGCGGCAGCTGGAGTCCATGGACATTGCGTAGGGCGCTACAACACCCGATAAAAAGCCGTTGAACGCCACGACTAACCCGCCGCTGCCAGTCACCATGCCTTTGCCCTGGCCCTGAACGGCGAGCTGTACCTCGCTCCGCTCAACAAGGAGAAGCTTCATGTGTGACCTCTCTCCGTGGCAACGCCCACCAGCCAACTGACGATTCTGCAGAAAGTACTCGACGTGGGAACAGGCACGGGTTGGTAGTCCCTTTCTGCTTCGAGTCTGCGCTAGGAGCCGGCTAACCCAAGTCTAGGTATCTGGGCTATGTACGACGCCGTTGGGCACCCGGCAGACCCCGGAGACGAGCATGGCTAACCCGTCTTCCTCGCAGTGACTTCGCAGACGCCCACCCACAGGCTGCCGTGATCGGTACGTACTTTACTTTACTTTACTTTACTTAGGAAGCAAACACAGTAGACGGGATGTTGGTCTGCCAATGGACACACCAGCGAGCCACAGCGCGAGCGACAGCGAACGATCTGGACTGACCCACTCGCAGGTACAGACCTGTCGCCGATCCAGCCGTCGTGGGTGCCGGCGAACCTGCGGTTCGAGATCGAGGACTGCACCATTCCGTGGACTTTCGCGCCCAATTCGTTCGACTATATCCACCTGCGCTTCCTTCTAGGCAGCATCGACAACTGGGACGCGCTGCTGCAGCGCGCCTTCGAGGCCCTGAAGCCCGGCGGCTACGTCGAGAGCTTCGAGCCGTCGCCCACGATCGAGAGCGACGACGGCACCGTCACCGACCAGATGGCCATGGGCCAGTGGGGCAAGTTCTACGCCGAGGGCTCGCGCAAGTTCGGACGCAGCTTCGAGCTCTACCAGCACGGCACCGTGCGCAAGGCCGTCGAGGCCGCCGGGTTCGTCGATGTCGCCGAGACGGACCTCAAGACGCCGATTGGCGGCTGGGCCAAGGACCCGCGCCTCAAGGAGCTCGGCCAGTTCACGCAGCTGGGCTTCCTGCAGGACCCCGAGGGCTACATGCTCTTCATCGCCAACGCCCTGGGCTGGACTCGCGATGAGATCACTGTTTACCTAGCTCATTTGAAGCGCGAGCTACGCTCCCCAAAGATCCACGGCTATTACCGCCAGAAGATCGTCTGGGCCCGGAAACCCGAGGCCTGAGGAGACGCAAGCGCAACAGGGAGGGGAACACCGTTCACAAAAATGCAGCATCGCGAGGGACTGGATACGGGAAGCCGACATGGCGTCGGCCGGAATCTGGGAGGACGGGATATCTAAGGACGGACTAAGGACTCTTAATATCGTCATAAACCTAGAGTCACGATGCCACCTCGTAGACTTGAAATCATCAAAGGTGGTCAGTAATACTGTCGACGGCAGCGATACTAGTCACATGCATGATGTGTTGAAGACAAAGTGTAGAATGTCCAGCAGACAAATTTAATACCAGGTATCTAGGCGTGGTTGTCGTCTGAAAAGACGACGTGCTGCAGTTACAGGTAGGGTTGGGGGGGTCTCAAACTTGACCCCCGATGCCTCTTATCCCCTCAAGGGCTTTTCGCCCAGAAACGTACGACGTCGATTCCGTAGGCTGAGCTTTATTCGGACGTTACCAGTCCTGAAGTGAATACTGGAGCCTCCTGCGATCAGACGTGCTAGACATGTTGTAGGCTGAACTGGGCGGGCAAACACAGACGCTAATGGAATCTTCCGCATATTCCGAGGCGTACTCTGCCACCGCATTGGAGCCGTGCTCGAGGCTCGCCATGGACAGGGCCCGCGGATCTGTTCCCGCGCGGCTACTGCCTTCCCCTTCGCTGTGAGAACGGGCCGGCATCGTGCCAACCTCAGGGGTGATGTCCGGCACACGCTCGCAATCGGGGCCGCCGCCGTCGCGGCCTTGGTCGTCCCCAGCGTGGAGATCCCCCCCTGCAGCATCGTCAGCACATGAACCGGCATACCCCGACGGGGTGTCGACGATGCCGAGCGAGGACAGGGGCGAACAGGTGCTCGGGGTTGTGATCTCTCGCCCCTGGTTTGGGCCAGCGGGCGGGGGGCCCAGCTCTCGCTGCAGCTCTGCTAGCCATTGATGGCAATCGACCGGAGCGGCCGGAGCACCCGAGGAGAGCGAAGCGGCCGAAAGAGTAGGACGGGCTTCGACGCCGGCTCTGGGCGCGGCTGCCAGCTCCCGCACCAGCTCCCGCTCCAGCTGCTCTTCCACCCATAGCTCGGTCGTGAACGAGGCGGTCGGGCTGGGAGTGGGGGTGCCTACTCCCTGGGGATACCAACGCCTGTTTGTCCAGGAGGTCTCCTTCTCGTAGATCGGGGGGCTCGGCGAGCGCCAGGGCGCGGATGCGGCTTGCGACGGATCGCCCGTACCGCTCCCCGGGCCGCGTTCGATGCTGTCTGTGCCGGCGCCCACGGTTTCTATGCTGCGGAAGCGCAGCACTTGGCGAACACCGGGCTGCCCCGAGGAAATGGCGGGAGAGGCGTCTACTGCATGCAACGTTAGCAGCCTCGGGTCAGTGGTGCCTGCTTCCTCTGCCGGGCTACCGTCGTCACAGCTCAAGTGCTCGAACTCTCCGGGATCGAAGCCGTCCGGCGCCAGGCCCGGTTGCGGCGTCCGCCCGAACCGGTCTGCGTCCGTGACCCGTCGAAGATGCCCGTTGAGCCCGGGCAGGGCCAGGTTGCTGAAGTCGTTGAGGAGGACGGGGCAGAGGGGCCAATCCTCGAAGAGATGCTCGCCGATGGGATGGGGGAAATACCACTTCTCCGCCAGCCCGGAGAGCTCTCGGCAGAGCACCTCCCAACTGCCGGCGCAGAATTCGTCCAACAGGGGTGCGAGCTCCGGCTCGCCGAGAGGCTCGGAAAGGGTGGATAGTGGTCTTCCGGCCCGCAGGCGGAACAGCTTGCAGCCGATGGCAAAGATGCGAATGAGGATGCGGACGAACTCGGGATGCCTCTGGATGAGGTAGATGACGTCCTCGCTGCTCACGGGGCGGATGCTCCGCTCGTCCTCGGGCCGGATCACCTGGTGGTAAGGGGTCGACCACCAGCAGTAGTCCTGTCCGCAGACGTTGAACATCTCGAGACGGCAGCACGGGCCGTGCGAGGAGCAGTCGCTCATGTTGTGCCCGAAGCGTTCCGTATGGGGATGGTCGCAGGGAGTCGGCGGCTCGAAAGGATTGTAGACCACATAATTCGCGTCGGGGTTGATCAACGACGGCTGCCGTCCATCGTAGTGGCAGTAGTGTAGGTACACTGACAAGCACATCGTAACCGAACCCGAAGAAGTGTCGGGGAATATCTCGAGACGTTCTTGCAAGAGTCCGTTGCGATGGTGTTCAACCGGCCTGCTCAACTTCACACCGAGGGCCCAGCCAGAATGACGGGGACACAAATGGGGCGTCATAAATACTATCTTGGTACCACATGGGGCTAGATAACAACAAAGCGTCGTGGTCAGATACATTGGCTTTGTTGTGAACCACAGGGCTCGGCGTCGACGGACTTGAATGAGTTCGTCTCTGGAACAGCCGCTCGCCGGGGTATAATCGAACTGCGCTACGTATATTTCTTTCAACTAGAGGCACGAATCTACGCGTCGAGCGCTTGCCGCTCAAACCTGCTAATGCCGCGTTTGTGACGAGCGAGGGGCCGTGATGTTGGCAGCTGGCGACGACGGGGCATCGTGGACCGATCGGGGCCCACTGTCCGGTGTGTACGGCGCGAAGGCGCCGGGAGATGCCCGTGACGAAGTGATGCCGTTCTGCGGGGACTGTGTCGCCGCCGGGAACGGCGCTTGAAGCGGAACATGGGCGTAGCGAAGAGCGGACTTGGACACATCGGATGCCAGCTTGGCCGCCCGCGCCGTGGCCGCGGCCTCCCTCCAAGACCGCTTCGCCTCCTTCCGATTGTTCTGGAGGAGGTTCATGAGCCAGTTGATGGATCTGCCGCCACGAATCTTCTCCACCTCGGCCACCGCTTGCTCCTCGGTGAGGTCATCGTGGAGGAACTCCTTCATCTTGTCCCATACCAGCTTCCGTCTGCTGTACCACGTCCGATCCTTGGGCTCCGGTCGCCACTGCGGACCCCATATCTGGTCCAGAGACTCGATTGAGGGCTGCCCGTCGACCCCGTGCCGGTATTCCCGCCATAGGTCGGCGACGTTGCCTCCGTTCCCGTAGACCACCTGTGGCGGCTTGCCTTCTGCTCCAGTGATAACCTGGTATTTCGGGGGCGCGGCGCTGCTGCTGCCGTTGGATCTGGGGGTATCGCTAACGAGCTGGGACACGGTCGAAGCCCGTCGGGATGCCTGGCTCGGTGTGCCCAGCGATGGGGCCGGGGCGAGCACCGCTGGAGTTGTTGGTTGCGAAGGCAAGTGCACCGCCGGAGATCGTGAAGGCGCCGAGAAGGTCGGGGCATAATCGTGCGCAGCCGCAGCGGCGGCGGGCCACGGGGGTTGCGCGGGCGGCGGCGGCGCGACGAGTCTGGAGAAGTCGTGCTGCCGGAGGAACTGCGCGGGAGGAAGCCGGGTCAGCTTTGGCTGTCCCTGATCCGAGGTTGAGGGAGACTGGGACTCACTGGAGCTGCGGCATCTACCGCGGCCGATTGGGCGCTGAAGTAGGTTGAAACGCATTTCTTCATCTCGGCCAGTTGGTAGCGGAGGGCGTCGCATTGCGCCGCAAGGCCTGCGATCTGCTGGGCGAAATCGGCGCGCATGTGCATCACCAGATCGACGAGCTCGTCCGGAGTCCGCTCCTGAAGCCGTCGGTGGAAGACTTCAGTCGCGAAGTGAGGGGTATGCGCCCTGCCATTCTGGTCGCTCCGGAGGCCCTGGGGCGGGAGGGAGGTCTGCTGTCGGCTTGCGGCGTCTGGCGCGATGCGCTTCGGTGTTGGAGCGGCGTCGTCGAAGTCGTCATCGTCCTCGGGAGGCGGTCGCTTTACCGCGGCGGCCACGTCCGGGCTGGCCGGTATCGAAGGCGGTGATTCGGTGGTCTGCCCGCTCATTGTCATTGCCTTGGGCCCTGCCCTCGACAACGGCGAGGGTCAACGGGGAGGCGCTGGTCGAACTGTTCGTTTGGGGTGATGGTGGAGCTGGTGTCCCGTGACTTAACTTTAAATGAACCTCGAAACCACGCGTTGCATTATGCGCACTGTGCACCTCAGCTCCTTCCCACACTTTGGGGCGCGTCGCACCTCCTTCAGCACAGTACGAAGAAGGGTTGTTGAGATGCCTGGGTTTCCCTTATCAATTTGGTAGGAGAGTAGGAGTTGGCTCTCTCAATGCCATGATTCTAGTCAAGTGGGGAGGCACGGTTCTCTTCGTCGTCGCTTTGCGCCACCAACCTAGGTTTGCACTTGCACCATGGCTCGAACATGGGCACTGTCCCTCCTAGGTACCTACCTACCTACCTGGGTGAAGCCTGCATTAACACTCATCCCAGTATCCAGGGCGAGATCTGCTTCCCCAAAGTCCGGATATGTAAACTCGCCGTGACCACAAGGAGCAAACCGGATCATCTTCGCTTGTTGCAACCACAGGTGCCTCCGTCTCTTGTCGTGATGATGGTTACGTACTCGGTGCCTACCCACGACCTCAGCATCTCAGCAGGATGCACGAGAGCGATGCCTTCACTATTTCTCCGTCAAGCGTGGTAGAGAATACCGCACTTGCCGGGCCCTTGCCGGCTGGTGATGACTTCTCGGCCGCGCCGTCAGTTCATTGGCTCAGCTGCAAAAGCCTAAACACACCGGATAACAAGCCCCACCGTTCGCTACAGTCTTGGTGGAAGCGGCGAGAAATACCTATGACGACAGAGTCACCCTTCACATCGCGTTCGAGCCCTGTGCTTCTCTCTTCTGGCTGCCAAGGCACCCGCGCCGTCCCTCGCGATGACATAGCCCACGTGGGCGTCGCGCGGCTGGCCCACATGGGAGCTCGATAGCCTCCTCGCCGGGTACACCCTCCTTTTGCCCCGACAGACTCCTTCGTTCCTGACCAGTAGGTCCCTGTAAACTTCAAGTGGATTCGGCGAATACCTACCAGGTAGCTAACCAATTCTTTCAATAAGGGGCACTTGTTAGGGCCACAGCTCTTCTAGCTGACTTGATTTGGGTCATTTTTGGTCATCATGTCATATCCATGCTTGGGGCTATGTTCGCCCAGTCCACTAGGCTCGATGTCCCAACTGAGCTCTGGCGAGTGGTCGACGACATTGA
>Ga0247771_1000701_pt1 | contig 10375 bp, 3 predicted proteins | sample UWRJL197509C6_FD_179948 | JGI IMG/M metagenome (GOLD analysis project Ga0247771, IMG submission 179948) | Plant litter microbial communities from Arlington Agricultural Research Station in Wisconsin, United States - UWRJ-L197-509C-6 | ecosystem: Environmental > Terrestrial > Plant litter >...
AGCGGAACGGGAAACAAGAAACCAACGCCATGGATGCACGGAGCTATACCGAGAATTGAATTAAGTTCTCAAGAGTGAATAGCGCCAGGTTCTCATGTAGAAGCCAGGCCAGCTGAGGATCACCAGGGGCTGATCTTCACTCGTGGCGGACAGCCACATTACGGAACTGACAATCCTCCGAACATGTCGGCGCGGCGAACCCGGCCCGGGATCGAAGACACAGGAGACCTATACGGAAATGGTTCACCGCAGCTACAAAGGACTAATTGCGGTGAGAAACGCCATCACGGCCGCTGACGTGAGGGTCAGGGTGTGGGTGATCTTAGTACGGCCAGATGCTTGAAGTGTACACGAGATGCAGACCCATGATGTTTTGAACGTACCACTAACATGGAAGGAAGTGGAGAGCTACTCCATCCGTTCTCCTCTGTACTGAGGTTTCCAGAATCGTTCGAGCAACGGCATGGGAATACGCCCTGACGTTTGACAAACCTGTTGACGAAAGCAGATAGCCTTCGAAGTCGAGTCTTACAGGATGGAGTAATTTCTGGTCGATGGCCATATTTTACCGTCGCTTTTCGTTTCTTGAGCCCTTTGGAACAATACTCGTCTCCTGGCCTTCGAGAGAGGCCGTCAGGTACCACGTGGGGGAGATATGCCTCAACTTGACTCCCTGGAGTACGGCGCAGTTCCAGGATTTCCGCGCTGTCGAGTTCCTTCCAGCACGACGAAGATCGGACACTATCGTACCCAGTAACACAAAGATCGATCTGTCCCTCCTAAAGTATATGCTGCCGGATGACGCTGAACGGTAGGCTGACTACCAAAGCGCGAGGGCAATGGTCACTCTTCCTACTCCAAGCCGAATCCCCCTGGGCGAGGAGTGCCTAGCCAGTCTCCCGCCACGAGCATCGACGGAACAATAATCCCGCGGCCAGAATGCTTCCAGAACGATAAGGCGAACGGCTTCCCCGCCGTGGGACCATGGTGGCTTTGAAGAGATAAGATGGATAAGATGGACGTTGTCGGCGGTTGGTCATCGCCGCAACGGAGCCCAGCTGGACGCAACCCCTGGTCGCGAAATCAGCCTCCGTGGGGATGGAACGGCATCTTCGAGCCGAGCCAAGACGCCGGCGCAAGAAACGAAGCAGGGAGCCAGGGGCCCCCTGAGTCGTGCCGCGGGGGCCGCGTCTCAGCAGCCGCAACGCCGACCAGAAGCGGAAGGGCGGCGGGACGTCACCCAACGGTGCACAGTCCGCCGTCGGGAGCGCGGGCACTGTGATGGGCGTATCGGCACTGTCGCTGCCCTTGCCTTGGAACGGGATCTCGTGCCGGTTGCATGATCCAAGGAACCCTAAGGAGGATTTGGTAGGCCGACACGCGACCCTCTGCTCCCCGGGCTCCCTTGAACAACGTCATGGTTCGACACGAGGGACGCGGCCGACAGAACCCGGAGTGTCATGTGCTCGCGGACTCGGCTCCACAGCCTCGATCGTAAAGAGCGGGCGGAGCATCGGAGTGGTTGAGGGTCAGCAGCAGAAGCACCTACACCGTCTGTGGCGCCGGCTGGGGCTTACCTACAGTATCTGACATGGCCCAGCTGGGCTTGCCAGGCGTTCAGGCCCGCCGCTCGTAGCATGGACAGCGCGGGTGATTGACGAAGATCAGACTCGCGTCGTTAAGCTTCGTTCAGATGGCGCTCGGCAGCCGCCTACTCTGCACATCACAGCGTTTTACCAAGTCATTCGGAAACGCCAAGACTTTGCTCCCCACGCCCCCCAGCCTCTGCTACTGCCCTACGGGATGGGGAAGGCCGTGGGACGCAGCTCGAGCCGGAGCCCGGAGGTTGAACGAGCTGCCGGCCTGGGCTCGTCGACCTTCGCAACGGAGCTCGGCACGCCGCCAGCCTCGCTGCAAGCAGAGGACGCGCGTCAGCCCAGGCCGAGTCCCGATTCCGTTGGGCCTCCCGGCTGGCAGGCCAGGGCGGCTGCGCGGTGGGGCCAATCTATCCGCCGCGGGCCTGTGAGGTCATTGGAGGTTCCTCTCGCGGCAGGGCCAGCTTTCGGGTAGGTTTGCCTTTGCTGCATTGCCACCGGGGAACAACGCATTCGACCGTCAGCACACCTGAGTCAGGAAGCGTTAGGAACGTTGGGCGGCTGAAGGGGACGGCGACGTCGAACGGCGCGGGAGCCGGCGGTTCGTCCTGGGCTCTGCAATGCGCTGGAGCCGCTGCCGTTCGAGAAGGGGTTCCTAGCAAGGTCGAGACGGAGATCGAGACGACAAGAATAGAATAGGCGTCGGACCGGCTTTGGATTCTGGGACCGGCATTGGGACGGGAGTCTGAAGGCGTGCGCTGGTGTGGCGCCGAGGCGTGCAGACCGAAACGGAGCCAAACGTGCGCCAGGCCCCTCGAGTAAATTTGTGCCCAGGCTCTCAGCGTGATAAGAGGTCGGGCAAGCAGCGGAGAACAGGTCATTGACGACTTGTCTACCGAGCACGATTACGTTGCCAGACCTTGGCCGAGCAGGCGGGCTGGGGAGCGCCGACGTCGAGAAGCTGGACAATCCCAAGCCGGCGCCTGGGCCAAACGGAAGAACAGCCAACCGGCGCACGGCACCGGAGACGGGGCACGGTGCGAATCGCTGTGGCTGGGCGGCCGGCCGTTGCTGCGCACCGCACTTGGCAGGCGCATCCCCTACCACGGTGTCTTCTTGGCTTCGCCTTGACCCGTGGCGCGTGTTCAGCTAAAACATCCCTCTCGCGCCGTTCGGAGCCTTTTGGTCTCTACATTATCCCACCATCACCGCCGTCCCCTCTCCTCCCCGAGCCACTACCGGACGGCCGACGACTCGGGAAGGTTGCGACGGCCGACTTCCAGTTGGGTTCGGTTTTCCGCGCATGACGACGGCCCGCCTGCAGTGCATGAGCAAAAGGTACCACACGCCCGCATTGGCTCATCTCACTTTACCTGCCACACGCGACCTCCGTCCCTCCGGTCCTCCGACCTCGCCCATACTCGTCTGCCCCAGGGTCGCGATTCCGACGCAGAGTACTTATGGACCGGGCCTGTACGACTTGACGCTCTGAAAGGACCAAGACGCACCCCCGCCCGTGCGACGAGCCAGGAGGCATCTCGCATCGTTGCGCGGCATCCCAACACAGTGCTGCCGGGACCAGGCCGAGTCGGATCTTCTGATCGGATCGACATTGCTGTGTCCCACAGGCCCGCCTGCTATTTTTTCGACAAGCAACGCCCCTCCCTCCTCGGCAGAGACCCGGATCGGCTGGGACCCTCTGGAAGCGGATCCGACCCGGACTCGTTTTGGTTTGGGGCTGGATCTGGAGGACGACGTGGGGATCCGGGCAGGGGGTGTCGACGTCGACGTCGCGGACCGCCTTCTCTCGCCGGACCACTCTCTCGGGAGTCGAGCAGCCAACGTCGACTCTATGCACCGCTAGTGGTCCGGCTGCCCACGTCACTTCTATTCACCATGAAGCCCTTAGTACCTCTGCTCTGGCTGCTCCCGCTCGTCCAGGCTGCGCCTACACTCCCAGAACCGGAGCCAGAACCTGCACCTTCCGCGCCCGCGCTCTCCGCCGCCGTGCCATCCGCGGCCGTGCCATCCGTGGTCCCGACGCCGGCCGTCGAGAAGCGGAACCTCGAGCCGGACACCAAGTACTTCCACGAGCCGGGCCAGGATAACGAACTGGGCCACTACGACATCCGATACTTCAGCCACAAGATCGAGTACGAGGAGCACCGCCCGGCCCTGCGGCACCTGATCCGCTCCTACCTGACGACGTTCCGCAAGCTGGGCGTCGAGACGTGGCTGGCGCACGGCACGCTGCTGGGCTGGTGGTGGAACGGCCGCATCATGCCCTGGGACTACGACCTGGACGTGCAGGTGTCGGCCGCCACGCTCTACTACCTGGGCCAGCACCACAACCGCTCGACGTACGAGTACCGGTACCGCGACGAGGCCTCGGGCGAGATCAAGCTGAAGGAGTACCTGCTCGACGTCAACCCCCACCACGTCGAGCGCGGCCGCGGCGACGGCCAGAACGTCATCGACGCGCGCTGGATCGACACGGCCAACGGCATGTTCATCGACATCACCGGCCTCGCCGAGCGCGAGCCCACCGCGGACCCGGGCATCTGGAGCTGCAAGAACTTCCACCGCTACCGCACCCGCGACCTCTACCCTATGAGGGAGTCCGAGTTCGAGGGCGTCCCCGCCACGGTGCCCTACAGCTTCGACCGCATCCTGACCGAGGAGTACGGCATGAAGAGCCTCGTGACCACCGAGTGGGAAGGGTGAGCTCCCTCCCCCGCCCCAAGATGCTGCTTGCGGCGAGCGCGTACTGACTGTGGCTGCTAGGCACCGCTGGGAAGCCGACTTAAAGGAATGGGTCAGGCTGCCGACGCCGCCCCAATTCGACGGCCACCAGCACCCGACGTCCTGAAGGCCGCGACCTCTTGTACAGATGCGCATACTAGACCGAGGGGAGCCTCACCGGCGGAGTCGAGACTCGCGAAAGACGGGGGCGTGTGCTCGCCATCCGGCGACACGCCCAACATAGCACCACCACTATTACTTGCAACTAATCGCATCGGAACGGCGTCACGGGAATGGGGCGCATGTTCGCATACACTCGCATAGCATAGACGAGCGCGGGTTTTCCATTGGCGCTGCCGCGAGGGCGGAAAGGGATCCAAGGCGTTGCGAAAAGTCATTGGAAACAGGACGGGGCGGCGGTCGGGTTGGCGCCGCCTGGCGGCATCGTGACATAGTTCTTAGAGCCTTTGATACCCCAATTGACCGTACATCAAGACACCCGCTGTGCGAGTACGCCTCTGGTGAAAATTTCAGAAAATACAAGTGTTCCTCGACGCGGTGCCCAGGAAAGGACCGTAACGCCGCCCGACGATGGGCATCCTTGACCGCGAGAGGTGCTACGAAGCCGATGCAAACGCCGCCACCATGAACCCACTCGAGATACCGTAAGTCCAAGTTGGTATACAACCGCTTCCTGCGCACAACCTGGTATGCAAGACCCGAACTCCCGGCGCCGAACGCTCCGCTCTACGCCCGCCGTTCTCTCGCCGCGCCGCTGCTCGACCCCTCGCCGTTGTCCCTCCGCCGCTCCTCGTCGCGCACCTGCTCCTTCATCCGGCGGGACCTCTCCTCGGCCGCCCGGGCCAGTATCTCGCGGCGCGTCAGCGGCGCCTCGCCCTGGGCGCCGGCGGGCGCGCGGCCGCCGAGCACGAACTCGCCGCCCTCCCAGCCGCCGTGGTCCGTAGCGAACTCCTCGTCGCGGCCGGGGGGCGGGGCGCGCTCGGCGGGGTCCCCGTCGACGGTGCGGCCGCCGCTGCGGTAGTCGCCCTCGTCGACTTCGCGCTCGATCTGGTGGCACAGGTCCCAGAAGGCCCGGTCGTGGGGCCCGTGGACGTTGTGGGCCAGCTCGTGGCACAGGGTGCGGCGGATGGTGCGGTAGTCGCGGTAGCCGTCGCCGGCGTCGGTGCGCAGGCGCAGCTCGATGACCTCGCCGCGGTTGCGGTTGAGCCCGAGGATGCGCGTGGTGCCCTCGTGCGTCGACTCGGTGTAGGCGGCCGGGTCCATCTCGGTCAGCAGGCCGACGGTGAAGCGGTGGCGGCGCATGGCGGCGCGCACGCCCGCGTCCTGGGCCAGCCGCCGCAGGAAGGCCAGCGACCGCTCCGGCGCCGGCAGGTTGGGCAGCGGCCGGATGTCGAGGAACGTGTAGGTCGCGGCCTCGCGGTCGGGGGCGGCGCGCGACCAGGTCCGGGGCGTGGGGACCCGGCGGCGCTGCTCGCGGCGGCTGTGCGCGGCGGCGGCGGCGGCCTTGGCCTCGAGCACCGACAGCTTGGTCGCCATGGCGCGCAGCTTCTTGCCCGGGGCCAGGGCGGGGAGGGGGACGGCGGCGTGGGCGTCGGCCTTGAGCAGCGACTGCGGCGGCGGCGCGATGAACTTGGCGGCGGCCCAGCGGTACTCGGGCCAGGCGAGCTCGAGCTCCGAGACGAGGTCGCCCAGCACGGCGCCGGCGGGGAGGGCGAAGCTGCGCGTCTCGCCGCCGAAGGTCACGGGGATCGAGAGGGTGCGCTCCGGGGCGCCGCCGTACGAATAGTTGCCGGGGTAGCTCGACTCGTCGGGTTCGTCAAAGGGGGCGGGCCGAGGCGAGCCATCGGGGACTTCGCTTGCTTCCATGTTGCCGTTGACTGATCTGTTCGCAGGATGCGCCGCTGTCCGGAATGTCTGGCAGACTGGGAAACGATAGATATAGTACAGTGTTCCTATAATCGCTCCAGCCAGAGTGTCAAAAACAAACGCTTACGATGACGACCCATCTTCGGCCGGCAAGGCTGTCGTCGTCGGTAATCAAATACTTCATCGCGGGGAGCGCGAGGTGTGGTTTGTCAGGCAGCTTTAGTCATACGTCACACGAGGCCGCCGCGGCAAGCCGGACTCGGCGATGCGTCGGAATGCGTCCGTTGATACTGGTAAGGAGCGACCCTAGATTTGGCGAGAGTCTGGCGTGTACGGGAGACTTCTCTTAACAGATAATCCCTTCGGCACTTGCGGAGGCACCGGAATCAGCCGAGTTCCATTGGGGGAGGTCGCCAAAACAGGCCGTCCACAGTGGAGCGTTCCTGGCCGTGGCGGACCGCGGCAGCGCGAATCGGGTGAAACCAGCCACAGCCAATCGCTGCAATCGCGTTCGTGTCCTTTTGCTTCCTGCAAACCTGGAACTCAACAGCTCGACATCGCACGGCGTGCTTCCACAACCCCACGCTCCTTTTGGGCCCCGTTTCGCTCGCCGAGTCTTCCACACGCGCCAGACGGCCCAAGGACCGACCGCGCCGTTCGCATTGACGACAACTGCTCGCTGCTGGCCGCCGGCAGCCGCCCCGACGACACACGCTCCGGCCGCGTTGGACTGCGCCCGAGGCGCTGCACGGCGATCAAGATGCCTCTCAACGTGTTCCGCGTGCTCGGTGCGCATCCCCCTGCCCCCGGCCCCCGGCGCGGCGAGCCGCAAGCTAACCCCCGCTGCAGCGGACTTCTCCCACCTGGGGTCCATCCTAATTCTCCTCCACAAGATGATGCAGCTTAAGGTGTGTGCCGCGCGCCATCCAACCGGTGCCGGGAGGGGATGCTAACTGCGGCCGAAGAGCTGTTCGGGCATCTCATTCAAGTCGCAAGCCCTCTACTTCCTGGTTTACGTTACGAGATACCTCGGTATGCTTGGCCGGCCCCGACGTTGCCCGCTGGCGTGGAACCATGCTGACGGGACGCTGCAGACCTCTTCTCGACGGACAGCATCTACAACCTGATATTCAAGATCCTCTTCATCTCGGCGCAGGGCTACATCATCTACCTGATGACCACGGCCTACAAGCCGACCAACGACCCCAACCTCGACACGTTCCGGATCCAGTATCTGCTGGGCGGTGCCGCGGTGCTGGCGGTCCTGATCCCGTACAAGTACACTGTTTCGGAGATCCTGTGGGCCTTCTCGATCTGGCTCGAGGCGGTCGCCATCCTCCCGCAGCTGTTCATGCTGCAACGGACGGGCGAGGCCGAGACCATCACGACGCACTACCTGTTCGCCCTGGGCATCTACCGCGCGTTGTACATTCCAAACTGGATCTACCGGTACATCTCGGAGCCCACGCACAAAGTCGACTGGATTGCCATCGTCGCCGGCATCATCCAGACCATCCTGTACAGTGACTTCTTCTGGATCTACTACCAGAAGGTACTAAAGGGCCAGAAGTTTAAGCTTCCAGTATAATCCTGCTGGGGACGCTTCTGCGGACGCGGTACCGTGGCGGGAAAAGGGGCAAACGGCGGCCGCAGGGAAACTAGAGCCTGCACCACCCAGTTCCTTCACCGAGCTATCGGCCGACGTTTAGGCGGCGCGACGAAAGGGAGAAACCGATGCGGTGGGAGAATGGGGCGGGACTGGACGACAGGACGACGACGACGACGTACGGCCGCCTGGAACTCTTAATATGCACAGGCAAGTGTTGGATGGAGCACCTCTGCTGCAGGACGGAGTATGAGGAAAAGGGGGACCGAGGAAATGCCGCCCGTCGACAATGTCGTGCTGGGTCCATGTTGTGCATGGTCGGCGTTGGGGATCACAGGCCCGACATTTGCATGAAGATGCAACGACGGTGTCAGGCCGACAAAAGCCTCGCCTTTCAAACCGTCAGGTCCGGCATGCTGTACTAGATCGGGACGTTGAAATGTACATAAAGAGGCCCTGAATGCATTTTGTACGATGCAGAACTCGTGACCGTCGAGCACCGCGTCTTGAGACGGTTAGAGTCGCAGGGTGGCTTGGCCCACCGCGGCGACTGTGTGGCGGGCATCAATGCCTTGACGCCTGTCGTCTTCTGGAAAGGAGGAGCAACCGGGGCCGGGCTAACAATAATAGAAACCGGGAGTTGGTCGTGTGGCAGCCCCCTTTCCTGGTTTGCTACTCGGATCGGCTCCGGGACGTCGTCTCCATGCGCCCGGGTCCGCCGGGACAACCTGGACTGCTCTCGAGCTCTGCTACGAGGGGGACGCCTCGGTCGATCCACCGATTTTCTTTGCTTTCCGACAAGGTCAGGCGGCCGGCACTTCTTATGACAGCCGCGCTCAGCGCCGCGTTTGTCCAACAGCCGTTGAGGCGTCCGACAGATCTTCAGGAAACGACGCCGGCAGCTGTCCGCCGAGGAGGCGTCTCCTCCACAGGGACCTTGACAGCCTTGGCCCGTCTCTCCCGACAGTCTGATAAGGCATCCGACGTCTCAGCTGGGCGTTGACCCGTCTAGAGAGACAGCAGGGCCGGCGGCCGAACGACTAGACGGGACGGACGAGTCGTCCCCGGCCTTCTCGAGGTGGCGCGGCGAGAGCGCGGCGTCTCCTACCGTGGTCCCTTTCGAGACCTCGGAAGACCAGGCTCCCTAGCATCTCCGGCCTCGTCGACCTCTTTTCTGCGGAAGGCATGGCCGTGACAGCGGTACAGCGTTTCCAGTCCGTCTGTGCCCCCGGCCCGCCGAATCAGGAGATCGGACCGCTCCGCCCCCTGAGACTCGTGGCGACCCACAGACCCCGGCATACGGACCCCGGTAGCAAAACCACAGATCCGTCGTGTCTCAGATCCAAACTTCACCACCAACCTTCGAGCGGCGTCCCCCCTGCCGCCCCAAGAAACTGACGTGACGGAGCCCCGCCGACGTCTGTCATGCCGTGCCCATCATGCTCTCCCTTGGAAGGGGGGGAGGGGTCGCCTGGCACCGCTGGGGATCCAACAGCTCCCGCCCCATGAGCTCGGCAGCCTCCGACCGGGTGGGACGACGTGACAGGAAACGGGCTGGCCGGACCCGTCGGACACGATATGATGTCTGCCCGGTCCGCTCGCCCTTTTGTTTCCATCTCGCCTTCTGCCTATTTCCTCCCGTTCACATCACTTTTGTTTACCACGGCAGGCCGACCATGATACCCCGGTGTTTCTTATGATACTTTACTCTCCTAATCACGACATGGCGAAGGGACGACAGCTCGTGCGGCTCGCGCTGCTCCTCCTTCTCTCGGCGAGTTCGGCGGCGGGCAGCGCCGCGGAAGGGAGCGACGGGCTTTCGGCGGCCGAGGACTCGCTCTGGAGGAGATGGGGCCATGGCTCGGGAGTCATGGCCGCCGACGTGGCCGAGGCGAGACAACAGATCGCAAGAGGGCTGGTGACGGAGCAGGAGCGGTTCGAGCGGCGACGTGACGCGCTGCTGCGGAGAGAGAGCCCGGCCGAGGTCGACGACGCCGCGGCGGCCGCCATCACGCCGGCACCGGCACTGCCCGACTGGCTCCTCGCGAAGCGCCAGGACAACGGGCAGATCCAGGCGCTGAGCGGCCAGATCCGGTCCATCTCCGAGGTGGCCAACTCGTTCAGCCGCGCGAGCCAGCAGGTCTCGCAGTCGTCGCAGCAGCTGTCGCAGTCGGTGCAGCAGCTGTCGCAGTCGTCGTCGCGGCTGTCGTCGTCCATCCAGAGCCTGCAGCAGGTCTCGCAGCAGCTGCAGCAGTCGGCGCAGCAGGCCCAGCAGTCGGCGCAGCAGGCCGGCGACGCCGCCCGGCAGGCCTCGGAGTCGGCGTCGCGCGCCATCTCGTCGGCCGAGTCGAGCGCCTCGGCCGCCATCGCCGCCAACGTGGCCAGCGCCACGGGCGCCGCCGCCGAGAGCATGTCCAGACTGCTCAGCGCCGCCAGCCAGAGCGCCCAGGGCATCATGCAGGCTGCCAGCAGCCAAGTACGCGCGGCACAGGCCGACGCAACTCTCGCGAGGGTACGTCTTCTGCTTGCTTCTCCTTTATCCAAA
>Ga0247771_1000702_pt1 | contig 10374 bp, 17 predicted proteins | sample UWRJL197509C6_FD_179948 | JGI IMG/M metagenome (GOLD analysis project Ga0247771, IMG submission 179948) | Plant litter microbial communities from Arlington Agricultural Research Station in Wisconsin, United States - UWRJ-L197-509C-6 | ecosystem: Environmental > Terrestrial > Plant litter >...
ATAAAGGGGCTACACGGCGGAAAGAGGGTCAGAACGGCCCGGCCGGGGGGGACGCGTGACTCTCAGGGACTCACTCCATGACGATGACGCCCCCGATGACGCCGGAGTCCCAGCCGAAACACATGGCGCCGAAGCAAGCCTGCCGAAATCAGTACCAGCGCGCGAACCCACGGTGGTGCCGGCCTCTCCACTCACGGAACACGCCAGCAGGAACACCCTCCAGCCGTAAATCTCGGGCGGGTCGTGCTTCATGGCATCGTTGCGGACAATCCTCTGCAACACCCGCATGGTCAACGACGGGCTACGTCCGTCCTCCATTTCGTCACCGCCGGCTCCCGGCCGGAGCGTCGTGCCTTGTTCGGGTTGGAATGGGGGTCAGGGGCTCCGAGACGCGGCCCAGAGACGTTCGCAGAAGACGCGCGAGGTAGGTTCGGAGACCAGACCGGCACCAGCAGAGCGAGTCGGCCGCCATCTCGCATCGCCGGGGCCGCGGAGCTCCTTTTAAACGGCTTTCTCTCCCGTGCGCTCGTTCGGTTCCGTTCCTCCACTTTGGCAGAGTGGTTCTTCCTGGAGCCCGGACCGTCAGCGTCGAATAGGCAACATCCCTGTTCGAGCCGTTAGGCGTGGCCACTGCGGGGACTCCACCCTCCCTGGGCACCGGCGCCTTGGCGGAGGCGTCGATGGCTGGTATTGGCCACGGAGGTCGATTTTCCACCAAGAAAAACGCGGCCCAGAGCCGCCTCTCCCGACCCACCGCCATGTGCTGTTGAAGGCGCCGGCGCCGCCGTCCCGGGTTCGCCAAGATGGACTCTCTGCCCCGGAAGGAGTCCACCGCGAGCACGTCAGTCGTCGAAGCGGTATCCTGTCCCTACCCCTGACACGACCCTCCTCAAGCCCAGCTCATGTTTTCTGCCAATCTCGTCTTCCACGCCGGCCATTGCCGCTGGGATGTTCCTTGCCGGTGAGAGCTTATCAGCGGTTTACCTTAGGCTAAATTGCGGTGTGGGGACCAGACCGGGTTCAGGGCCCCAGACTCGCGCGAAGCCGCGGTCTTCGTCATGTGAAGACGGGTCTTACCCAGGTGCTAGACGTTGGAGAACTGCGGAGGTTTGCAGCGGGGTTCCTTTGCGTTTCCCTTGGCTCCGCACGCCCCGTTCGGGCCAGAGGCGCAGAGGAGGGCAGCGGACAGTGTTGTGGCAGCCACGTCCTGATTTCCTGATTTAGCCAGCTCGCGCTACCTAGACGGACCATTGCCGTCTATTGTGTGGATCCCCGGGAGTGATTGCTCTCCCGTCCCTGCTGTCTCCGTAGGTCCTTGCTTCGAGCTTACCTGCTAGGTACCTAGGTAGGCAATCGTGGCGTCGTCCCGAGTATTTTGTTTCCCAGGGTCTACCTCGGCAGCCGGCCTCGACCAGGGCATCCAGCCACGGAGGCGATAACCGAACGGCCGGGAGTGTGCCGGGGAGACCGCACCTTTATCCACAAATCACGGAGGTTGAAATCACCGACCGACAATGGCCAAATTCTGCCTCCCGGATCCCGTGGTAACGATCCTGGGGCCGGACCCGACTCATCGGAGCTGCGTGCTGAACGGCAACTCGTTCCAGCAGGACGCCATTACGTCCTTCAACAGCTGGCAGTACGCAGTTTTCTACAGCTCCTCGTCCGGGGGCCCACCCGAGCCGCTCTACGTACACCTCGCCCGTCGGAAACTCCCGAGAGGCCCATGGCAGATCCTGGTCTTTGGTGATTATCGTCAGACCGTGGACGACTCCCACAACTCCGCACAACTCGGACTATGCCACGGCGACGGGACGGTGCACTTATCTTTTGATCATCATTGCGACAGGTACGTACCCCATCTTTCCCATGGGCCACTACACGCGTCTAAGCGAAGGGGGTTAAGACTGCGGTATCGAGTTTCGGTTCGGGGGCTCGCCACTACCCCCGAGCGGTTTTCTTGGCATCCCGATCTCTTCACGCCGACGCTCGACTACCTTCCCGGTCTCCCGAGCACACACAAGCCGTTCGGGTACGTAACGTATCCCCGTTTCGGGGTCATGGGGCATGATATGTTCTGCTCGTTCCGGGACGGGAAGGCGGGCCTCGGGGACGACCATCTCTACATCTACCGCGCCGAGGCCGGTCATTTTTCGTACGTGGGAAAGCACCTAACCGGCGTACAAAGTAACCCTTACGTTCATGGAATCGACTACCAGAACGGGCGGCTTCATATTAGTTGGGTGTACCGGGCATTCGTTCACTACGACGGCTGGGACGACCCCTTGGACACCAAGCACAAGCAGCAGGCCGGGCCCAACAGCGCCGCCAACAACCACAACATCTGCTACGCGTTCAGCGACGACAAGGGGTACACGTGGAAAAACGCCGGAGGCAAGGTTGTTGCGTCGCTGGAACGCGGGGAGACCGTGACAAACTATTCGGACGGCATCGTCGCGGTCGAGATTCCGAAGCGTTCGGGGCTTTCGAACCAAGAGTCGCAGGCAGTTGACCTTACCGGCGGTATGCACATCCTCAACAGAGGCCGGACCTCTGAGGGAGCATACGTCTGGAAGCATTACTACCGCCCTTCCGAAGGCACGTGGCATGGGTCCCTCGCTTTCCCGGTCCCCCCGGGTCTTATTCCACCGCTGACAAAGCCGAAGGCGAATGGGAAGAGCGAGCTCTCGGTCCTATCGGTGGCCACCACCGGGGGCAACTTGCAATTGGTCCCGGCGGCCAGCTGCTTGTCGTCTTGCCCAACGCTGCAGCCAACACAATGAGCCTCCTAAGCGCCACGGCAAAGGCGTCGTACAAAGACTACGCTCTCATCTGGGAGGGAAAGGGTCTATCTGGCGAACCCCTGGTTGACAAGTGCCGGCTAAGAGACGATGGAGTTCTCTCGTTATTCACTCGTCAAGACGCTGACGACGGCCTAAGAAATGTGATAGTAGCTGACCTACTCTGTTCTTTTCCGGCGTAGAATGTCAGAAGCTGTCCTAGGTGTACTGTCCCTAAGTACTCAACCTCTAGAGTGTAAAACCCAGTGGATCTATCATACACATCTTAGGGCCCGGATCCCAAGGCGGGATTGAACGCTCTAGTTGTCAACATAAGTTCTACTACGCAGACCCTTGTTCTGCTTCATTTTCCTGCTGTCGCTACGGCCCTCCTGATAACCTCAACCACACGGGCCACCTTCATGGATCGAGTCCAGAAAGCCTGCGGAAGTCAGAATTGCTAATCACGCAGAGGTCCCCGATCTTCTCGATTCCCGGTCCGGCCATCTTTTCCTCCCACTTGCCCATTGCCGTCTCCGCCAGAAACCTGCCGAGGGGCTGTGTCGGGCTGCATCTGCCCGGCAGTGCGGCGCGGAAGACGGGCCCAAGCAACGTTATCGCCGCCTGCTTCATCATGGGCCTCGGCGAGATGTAGGGTATGATTGCGTCGTGACCGGCCCAGTCGACGAAGCCCGGCCGCACCGAGTTCGCGTGAAGCTGCGGGGTGGCCTTGCGCACCTCGGCGAGGGCAACCTCGGCTTCCCCCTTGATCCGCGCGTAGAGCGGCGTCAGCGCCCCTGGCTCAGAGGTGGCACCATCCCCTGACACGAAAACGAACTGGAATGCGTCTTTGCCGGAGGCGAGACCCGCGAAGGCTTTGGCGGCCTCCACGGCGTATGTCGTCGTAATTTTCACGTACTCCCTATTTCCAGGTCAGGGGCTGGAATCTCGTCTCACCGGGCGGGATGTCCTTGGGGTCATACTCTCTAGAGACGGCGTTCTGGCTTGTTCCTAGAGCCCATACGCAGCCGCTGGCTCCCTTGAGCTGGGCTAGAACTTCAGCGCCGTATCTGGTGAAGTCGTTGTGGATGATGACATGGATCCGGGCATCGTTTGCGGCTTCCGCCATCTTCACGGGGCGTCTGCTGAGTATCGATATCCTCGTGACCTCCGTCATGTTGATCATGGCGCTCAAGACGGCCGAGCCAACCAGGCCAGTCGCGCCAGTCAAGATGAGATGCATCGTGGTCGATCCACTCTTTTCGTTTTGGCTGGGAGAAAAGGAGGAGGGGGCTGATGAGACGGATGAGATGCCAGGCACTTCCGAGCAGGACGCAAGGCCCTTTATTCCCTTCGTGTACGCGGAATTTGCCGAGACTGTTGTGCCCAAAATCCGGTCTTAGCATTTCGCGTTGGACGTTATGCGTATGCAGGTGAGTGCATGAGGTTAGTGCATGACTCGTCAAAACCCGAGAGGGCTGCTGACGCAGTCCGGGGCCAATCGGTTATCACAGGAAGTTGCACAGCGCTCTTGGAGGAAACCTTCAACGCATTCGAATTCCAACCCGACTGCTCGTCCCCCGCTGAGCTTGGCACAACCGGCGCACCTACGGTCACGCCCTCAAAGCGGCGGCCCTGGGTGAGTCCCATGGAGGGCCCGAAGGCAGCTTGTCAAGGTATTGGGTGTCAAAATGATTATAGCTAAGGAGATTTCCGCCGAAGAACAACTAGTCCAGTGCCTTATGCAGGCGAAGATACAGGTTAGGAATCATTGTCGCGCTCTACCGAACTGCTTGAGCTCATAAGGCATAGCCGGGGCAGCACCGGGCCCTCGAGGGGAAAGAGTGCCAGCATCATCGCTGCCGATTGTCGAAAGCCCCCCAGGCCCCCGGGGATGCCAGGAGTGGACTAAGCTTGAGAGTCCCGAGGGCGATGCCGGGGTGTAGACAGGTGGCGGTGGGTACCCCGAGTCCGAGAAGGGGCCAGTTATCGAAGCATCTCGTGGAATGGGCGTTGGCTGACGGCGATTCCGCCGGCTCCTGGGAATGAGCCAGGCGATCAAAAAGACGATGGCGACGAGAGCAAGACATCCGATAACGCCCCCTATTATTGCGCCAATGGGTGGTGGCGGCGGGTCTGTAGATGTGGACGAAGGAACGGGAGTTGAACTTGACGTTGAAGAAGCCGAAGTCGCGGGAGAAGTACGGTCGATGAAAATGGTAGAGGCTTGAGGTGGTGCGTCCTCTTCTACGAAAAGACGTCAGTACACAACGCGTTGGGGAGATGTCCAGAAAACATGGGGGTGCGACCCACAGCGGACGTGGAACAATGCCGCGGCAGCCAGGAAAACCGACAACACGGCGAGGTACCCACTCTGAGTATTGACAGTCGGAGTATCCCCCGAGCGGGAAGTTGCTGGTGGCGCGGCGCTCGTAGCCACAGCCGTGGTTACTGGGGTCACGACCGTCGGTCCCACGGCGGTGGCCTGTCCCGGATGTTAGCAGCCGTAGCGTCGCAACCTCTGAAAACAACGGCTACCAGGTCATACCGGCGCGGGGGGAGCAGACGTGGGGACTGCGGCGCAAAACTGTTCGAAGATCTGCGTGGCCCTGACTGGCGTTCCCGTGTCACCTCTTTTGCAAAGGTACTCGGCCTTGTCGCGGATGTAGTCCGTCAGGCGCTTCCTCTTCAGAGAGTCGCAGAGGCAAGAGGCTGTTGTGCAGCTAGACAGAGTCACCGCGTCTGTTTCCCCCCAGCATGGTGAGCAAGTTGCGCTCCTCGCAAGGGCGCATTGTCCGCAGCAGGGGAGGTCGGCAAAGCCTGGAACAGCGCGAACTTTGTCTTGCAGGTCCCGTACGGTGTCGCCTCTGACGGGGATGCACGTAAGGGATAATGAAAGGACGCCGTAGAGTGTCAACTTCATTTTGCTAGTAGATGGATGGGGTGCACGGCTTTGTGGGTGGTTGGAACGACGGGGCAACTGATGGCGATGGCAGCGAGGGCGATGGCGGGCGACGGCGCCTTATTATGCCGTGTGAAGTTCCTAAGGAGGCCGCCGCGGCAAGCAGTGAGGCTCTCCCGCATAACAAGGACTTGTGGGAGCCTAGCGGGGCTAGACCGGAACCGTCTTCATGGGGTTAGTTTCAAGGGACCATGATTCAGACTTTGTGCAGCCCTGTTTAGGGAAGTAGGCCCCTCTTGCCGCGAAGTCCCTCTTCCCTCGTCACCGGAGCGAGACCGAGGCCGGAGCCGCCTATGAATCTGCCTAAGGATAACCCTAGAGCATGTATGGATGCAAACAAGCGAGCTCATATCCAATCACCCAGCTCATAGGGGGCAGTGTGTTCGAAAGCGCGGAGGTAGCGGCTTGGCACCTGCCAGGCGAGGGGGCAAGCGAGTGGGCTTTGAGCCTCCTATGCGGCCAACCAGTTACGCCAGGGCGACCTGCAAGACGTTCCTAAGACCGGACAGCTGATGAGGTTAGCTACGTCTGCGAGTGGCGGGGCTTGGCAGCGCGATTCTCAACCATCTTACACGCGGGGCATTCGGAGTGGACGGAGCAAACTGCCCGGCTTAGGCCTCGGTCGAAAGCGCCAGTGGTCCATCCACTAAGATAGAAGGTTTCTTTTCGACGGTATTATGGTACGTCAGCGGCTGGAATGATGTCAGCGTTTCCGAATGTGCAGTTCTGGGAACCTGCAGAGCGACGCGGCTCTCGCCCGGCCAAGATTCCAGCTCCAGAGCCAACGCCAGGCATGCGGCAACGTGGCATGGTACAGTTTTTACCTGCCCGTGCAGGGGCGACCTCAAACTGCCTAGCGGGCCGCAGGGCGTGCCTGTCGGGATTTATGCTGCTAGAAAGTAACTGCCCTGGGCGACGCCTCGCACAGCGGCGCCTCGTACTAGCCGCTACCGCCGCTCGACGAAGGGCCAACGTGAGAGATGGTAGAGGCGTGGATTGACAGGTGTCCTGTGTCACGGGGGTAGTTAAGTAGCCTTGGCTTTCAACTGGTGGCAGCTTAGCCAGCCTGCGGTAACGGCGGCTTAGCAGGACTTGTCATGCTAGCACCCCAGTGCTACGGTATGGCCCCTAATACCATGAGATCTACTGCCGAGGCTTTCTCGAGGCTCACCCAGGTCGCCGCTTTGAGGTCGTCACAGTGGGCGAGCCGGGCGAGCCGAAACCGCCCCGGGTGACAACAGGGTGAGCTGGGTGAGCTGGGTACACTTGGTGACCTGGCGTCTCCACAAGCCCGAGATATCTGGATGCCTAGATGGCTTGATAGCAGTCAGCTAGCTACGTAGCCCACCTGGTAGACCCGTAGGGCGACCCTGGTTAGTTCGCCTACTGGAGCCTTGGCACACTGCTTACCGCTTCTACATTGACTAGGGGGGTGGGCAGAGTTGCCAACGTACGCCAAGATTCCTATGTGGTACCGAAAGCTCCTTGTTATCTCCGTAACCACCAGCTTTTGTCCCTGGTTGAATCTGAACCTACAAGCGGAAGATATCGTTATTAGCCCAGCGACACCCCTTGTTCATTGATTTTGATCGTCAGCCTCCCTGTAACAAGTGATTTCAGAAGTGACTTTAGATTGCCAGCAAAGGAGGAGACTGCGTAACGTCGGACATGCCAAAGGAGCGACAGAACATCAAGCCATCCGTGTATACATGTTGCAGACCACAACCCAGGTTTCGCACTGCTGACATGGTGATCGGCTGTGGCACTGCTCCGGAGGAACCTCGAGCAGCAGGCACCACATGACGACGATGTGCTGGGCGAATCTTGCCCTATGCCATCTGGTGCCACCTGGTGCGGGCCTGCGCGGTGGGTTTGCTGGGTGTTCCGACTGCGGTGGAGTCTGCGAGCCTTATTCTGCCACCACCTCGGTTGATGTTACCTAAACTTTTTTGCGCCCCACCGTAGGAACGAATGCCCAGATGGTGGAAACCCAATGCCTGCGGAGTACAGCGCTTCCGAGTCCCGGTGAAGGGGAAGCCGCTAGCTCGACAAGATTGACGCGGATTGGCGCGAGGCACACCGGGGAGAACATCCTGCCGATGCTGCAGAAAGTCAAAGACTCCCATTCACTCCGTTGATTTTGCCCGCGGGGGAACTGCTGTACAAGGGCCGGCGCATGCAGACGCCACCCACTTGCACGACGAATGATATCGGTGTAAAGTCAGCCCCGGCTGTCCTTCTCACCCAACAAGACCGGCTTCCGGGATGGGCCGTGATTCCCCGCTGCAGCTTTCGGAGCTCACCCAGCGTTAGCCAATGGTACGACATTAACGGCTCGAGAACGGGTGTGCCCGACGGCCAAGGACGGGCGCATTTGGGATAGTGCGGGGGTGTCCTGCAAGCTAGGACGGCCCGTGGCCCAAAAGCAAGCGGACACGCATCCGGTGCGCCAAGTATATAGCTCAGCGCGGGCGGGGGACTCGGAACGAAAGGTTAGGTGGAGGTGGCGTACCGCCGAACCTCGGTCATCGAAAACTCTTGTGCTACCTTTAGGGTTCCCGGCGACCAACGCCCTCTTCTACTCAGCAATACAGCTTGCGCAGGCACTTATACGAGGTCAACAATGGCGTCTGAGCCACAGCATCCGCCGCCTCAAGACGGCCAGGGAGAGGTCCTGGTTCACGACGACAACCCGGATGTAAGAGACAGGCCCGGATACGCCCCAGCTCCTTCAATGGACCCTGAGGGCGAGATTTCTCCCCCGTTGATGTCAATACAACATGACGAGCCAGACACTAACGTGGTATCTCGCGTGTAGTCGGACCAAGACTCGGTACTCGAATCGGTAGGCTTCTAATGGGCCATGATTCCGGAAGGAGGATTCATTCTGACAGTGTACCGCGCCAGGTGCTCGGCTCAACTGCAAGCCTAACCTCGAGTATCATGAAATCCCGTCAGGAATATGGCCGGACTTACCATCGCTACAAAGAAGGAAGTCAGTGGCCATATGCGATTATTCCTTCGGTGAACCAGATACCCAAGTAGTATCAGGGCGATGGGCAGATGAGAAGATTGCTGACCCGCATTCTTTTTCCTTTCCAATAGAATACTCTTTCCCCAACGACGAGGCCGAGAGCGAAAGACTTGGTACGCATTTTAAACCCTAAGCCCCGCGTCGGACGTCGCCTGCGGACTGACTGGGCCCCTTCAGATTTGCAATACCACACCCTCATTCTGACCTTCGACGGCAAGCTTGGCTTATGCCCCTTGATGGATAAAGACGCAAAAGTCAATAGAGTACTGGACGCCGGCTGCGGTACCGGTATCTGGTCTATCGACTACGGTACGAACCCGCGCTTCGTTGCCACCTGTTCAGGTTCTAACACGGCAGTAATCAGCTGATGAGCATCCCGAGGCTACGGTATGAGACCAGAACGCCAAATCTTGACTCAATGCGCATCGCACATGCCGCTAACCTAGAAACCACCGCCACGTAGATCATTGGTGTTGACTTGTCTCCTATCCAGCCGAGCTTGTAAGTAAATGGCAGCTTGGGAAAACATGTGTCAGCAAGCCGCTGACAGGAAACTGTCACAGCGTCCCACCGAACGTCGAGTTCCAAATCGACGACTTGGAGGAGCCGTGGAACTTTGGCGCCAAGTTCGATCTGATCCACAGTTCCATGATGACAGCGGCCATCGCCGACTGGGACAACTACTTGCAACAGTGCTATGAGTAAGACCAACACAACGCTGACTTGACCCCCGGCCCGAGATCCAATGTGTCTAACCGCGAACCCAACCAAACAGCAACCTCGAGCCTGGCGGATACCTCGAGATGACTGACATCATGCTGCCCTACGAGTCCGACGACGGCACCCTGCTCGAGTCGCACGCGCACCACGAGTGGTCCTTGCTGCTGTGCAAAGGTTCGGAGAAAATGGGACGCCCCTTCCAAGACGTCAGGACCTACAAGCCCAGGATGGAGAAGATTGGCTTCACCGACGTAGTCATGGTCAAGAACAAGTGGCCGCTCAACACTTGGCCCAAGGACAAGAAGTACAAGGACATTGGCATGTGGTCGTGCGAGAACATCACCTCGGGGGCGGCTGCCTTCTCTTACATCCTGCTCACCCACGGCCTGGGCTGGACCAGGGAGGCCATCGACGTCTTCCTAGTCGAAGTGCGCAAGGGGATCAGGGATAGAAGTATCCACGCATACCTACCCGTTTATACTGTTTACGGGAGGAAGCCGGGGGGCTCATCGTAGCGGCTTATGTGTTCCACGAGTGTCATTATGTTTGGAGGTTTCGGGAGCTACCTAGGTAGCAAATTCATACCAAGTGTTGACTACCTAACTTGGTTCAAATGTCGTGCAGCCTGTTCCGTTAGACAACTCAACACGGCTGTCCCAGTTAGCCCGTTCGAAGGCATCCAGGCGGGGTCCTCTCCATACCCGCCTTCGCGATAACGGGCAAAGGGGGCAGGGGACATAACTACCCGGGGTTCTCCTCAACTTACAGGCCGTCTACGGCGGTACTAGAACAACAACGGGGTTAAGATTTAAAAAGCACAACAATAGAGATTCTAGTGTAGGGGATAGGATTAAGCCTTTTTAGGACACCACCTACAT
>Ga0247771_1000703_pt1 | contig 10372 bp, 9 predicted proteins | sample UWRJL197509C6_FD_179948 | JGI IMG/M metagenome (GOLD analysis project Ga0247771, IMG submission 179948) | Plant litter microbial communities from Arlington Agricultural Research Station in Wisconsin, United States - UWRJ-L197-509C-6 | ecosystem: Environmental > Terrestrial > Plant litter >...
GCGGGAAGCGATATGAGCAAGGTTGTAAAAACAACGATCTTTATGGTTGCCGGCAATGACTTTGGCGTTATCAATAAAGTGTATGCCGAGTTTTTTCCCGAAAATCCACCGGCGCGGTCTACCCCCCAGGTGATGCCCTTTCCCGCCGGCATTTTAATTTCGGTAGAGTGTATCGCCCTTCAATAAAAATCAATCAACCTATTACATTTTATAAAGTAGTTTGCCATTGTTTTGGCATAGCAGGTGCATCGTCCGACAGGATGGAGCTCAAAACTTCAAAGCACTCGTCCTAGCCTGCATCATGATCTTGCTGAAATCCTTTTCCATGTATGAGACCGCACTGGTCATAGCCTCCGGCTCTTCGTATAGCCGTTCTTTTGCAGCCACTGCATCACCTTGTCGCGCTGGTCGCCCTGGATGATGATCTCGTTATCCTTGGCGGAGCCGCCGGTGCCGCAGTAGTTCTTCAGCTGCTTGCCGAGTATCTGCAGGTCTTCGTCGGTGCCGGTAAAGCCCGTGATGAGGGTGACGGTCTTGCCGCCGCGGTGCTTGTTCTCGAGCTTTATTTTCAGGGGTTGCTGCGCCGGCGGCAGGGTTTCCGCGGCGGGTCCGTTTTCGTTTTCGAATTGAAACTGCGGATCGGTACTATAGACAAAGCCATTCCTGTCGGCCTTATTTTTCTTGCTCATGGTCCCCTTTTGAATGGTTGTGATCGATGACGGCCTTCAGGCTCAGGTCGAGGCTGCGGGCCTGGTGAATGACGGCGCCGGCGCTCACGAAATCCACGCCGGTAGCGGCATAGTCGCGAAGGTTGTCGAGGTTGATGCCGCCGCTGGCTTCCGTCTCGAAAGCGCCGTCGATGAGGGCGAGCGCTTCGGTGATCTGTGCCGGTGTAAAATTGTCGAGCATGAGGCGGAAGACCTTGCCGCGGCCCTGCGCCAGCACTTCTTTCACATCGTCCAGCGATCTTGTTTCGATCTCGATCTTGAGGTCGGGACGGTAGCGCTGCACATAGTCCCAGGCGCGGTCGATGGCCGGTGCGATGCCGCCGCAGTAGTCGATGTGGTTGTCCTTCAGCATGATCATGTCGAAGAGGCCGAAGCGGTGGTTGGTGCCGCCGCCGATGCGCACGGCTTCTTTTTCCAGCAGGCGGAAATTGGGCGTGGTCTTGCGGGTATCAAGCAGGCGCGTTTTATATCCTTTTAATTGTTCGGTGTATTGATGCGTGAGGGTGGCGATGCCGCTCATGCGCTGCATGCAGTTGAGCACGAGGCGCTCGAGCTGCAGGATGGTATGAACGAAGGTCGTAACCTCGAAGGCCGTTTCGCCGGGCTGCATGGTATCTCCGTCTTTTTTGAAGGCGGTGAAGGTGCAGGTAGGCTTGCGGTAGCGGAAGATCTTTTCGGCCACGCCGATGCCGGCAAGTATGCCTTCCTGCTTGATGCGGAGCACGGCGCGTCCCTGTACGCCGGCGGGTATGCAGCAGAGGGTGGAATGGTCGCCGTCGCCGACGTCCTCGCGCAGGGCATTATCGATCAGCTGGTGCAGGCGCGCGTCGAAATCTTTCATGCGGCAAAGGTAGGAGAGTTCGCCCTCCTTCGCTAAAGCTATGGCGGGCGCAGCAGTTTTCAGTTGGCAGTTGGATTCCTAAAGAAGCAATGACATTAAAATATCACCCTATGCCGGATAGTGATGACCGAGCAATAGTTCACCAACTGCTAACTGCCAGCCCACCGCAGCGCAGCGGAGGTAGCGAACTGCAAATTGTTAACTTCACTAAAGTGCCTGGAACCGGATCTCCTTAACGAGCTGCCGTCCGTCCTTGGTCTTCATGAAAACCGTCGTACGGTAGTCACCGGAGCGGGTCTGCAGCTTGCCGACGCAGAACTGGCTGCCGCCGTTCTCACCCTTGAATTGCACTTCGAAGCCGGAGACATTGTTATGAGCGAAGAAATCCTTGAGCACCATCACGGCCTGGGCCCGGCTGTAGCTGTCGGATTTGTCGGGGAGGGAAATTTCGATATTGTCGTCCACATAGCGCGAGAGCTCCTGGGCATTGCCGGAACGCAGGGCGTTGATCACGTCATCAAGGCCGCTGATAGGACGAAAGGCGCTGAAAACGAATAAAAGAACGAGGGGGAAAAAGCGGAAAAGCTTTAACATAGGACTTTTGCTGGTTTGACCCCGAAGGATCGAAAAATGTGCCATAGAAGAAGTTTCACCGCGTGACAGGACTAAATTAAACAAAACCTTTACCTTTTTATAGCTTTGCACCCTTTGACGCAAATTTCTATGCCTGATAAGAAAGTAATCCTCGTGATCATGGACGGCTGGGGCCTTGGTAAGGTTCCCGCCGCCGACGCGATACAAAACGCCCGTACGCCTTTTGTCAGCTCGCTCTACGACCGCTTCCCCCACACCACCCTCACCACCTGCGGCGAGGCCGTGGGCCTGCCCGACGGGCAGATGGGCAATTCCGAAGTGGGCCACCTCAACCTCGGCGCCGGCCGCATCGTTTACCAGGAGCTCCAGCGGATCAACGTGGCCGTGCGCGACGGCAGCTTCGCCCGCAACCCCGTGCTCCTCGAAAGCCTGCGCTTCGCCCGCGACAACGGCAAGCCCCTCCACCTTCTCGGCCTCGTGAGCAACGGCGGCGTGCATTCCCACATCAACCACCTCAAGGCCCTCCTCGACACCTGCGCCGCCGAAGGCCTCCAACAGGTATACGTACACGCTTTTACCGACGGCCGGGACTGCGACCCGAAGAGCGGGCTGGCCTTCATCAACGAGCTTGAGGAGCACATGCGCAAGACCGTGGGCCGCATAGCTACCGTCAGCGGGCGCTATTACGCCATGGACCGCGACAACCGCTGGGAACGCGTGCAGCTGGCCTACGATGCGCTGGTGAAGGGTGAGGGACCGCAATGGTCGAGCGCCACCGAAGCCGTTCAATCGGCCTACAACGAAGGCACCACCGATGAGTTCATCAAGCCCTGCATCATCCTCGACAACGGCCAGCCGATAGCAACGATCAGGGACGGCGACGCGGCCATCTGCTTCAACTTCCGCACCGACCGCTGCCGCGAGATAACGAAGGCCCTCACCCAGCAGGATTTCCCGATGCAGAATATGCACGCCCTGCAATTGCACTACACCACCATGACCGAGTACGACGCGACCTTCAGCAACGTGCACGTGGTGTTCGAAAACGACAACCTCAATAACACCCTCGGCGAAGTGGTGGCCGCGCACGGCCTTCAGCAGATCCGCATCGCCGAGACCGAGAAATATCCCCACGTAACCTTTTTCTTCAGCGGCGGCCGCGAGAAGCCCTTCGATGGCGAGACCCGCATCATGGTGCCTTCGCCCAAGGTGGCCACTTACGATCTTCAGCCCGAGATGAGCGCCCGCGGACTCACCGACGCCATCGTGCCCGAGATCGAAAAAGAAGCGCCTTCCTTCATCTGCCTCAACTATGCCAATGCCGACATGGTGGGCCACACCGGCGTATGGGAAGCGGCCATAAAAGCGGTGGAGACGGTGGACGAATGCGTGAACCGCGTGGTGACCGCCGCGCTGGCGCATGGCTACACGGTCTTTCTTACCGCCGACCATGGCAACGCCGACTACATGATCAACGCCGACGGATCGCCGAATACGGCGCACACGCTGAACCTCGTGCCCTTCTTCGTGATCGATGCGAGCTGGAAGGGTAGCCTGCGCCCCGGCAAGCTCGGAGACCTGGCGCCGACCATCCTGACGATGATGGGACTGCCCCTGCCGCCCGAAATGACCGGCGATATCCTGACCGTGCCTGAATAAACCCGGTTTAAAGCGGTTTTTTTGGCCGAAATGTAGGCCCGGTGCAGCATTCGGTTAAGAAAATTGTCTTAAATTACAGGCAACCAAAGTGAGATTATGACCGAGGAAGCCATATTGCAAGGTTGCCTGAAAAACAACGCTGCAGCACAAAAAGCTTTGTACTTAAACTACAATGCAAAGATGTTGGTGGTTTGCTATCGTTACGCTCATAACCGGGAAGATGCAGAAGACATGCTGCAGGAAGGATTCATCAAGGTCTTTTCCCAGATACATACGTTCGAAGGCCGCGGTGCGCTGGAAGGCTGGATCAGGCGGATCATCGTTCATACCTGTATCAACAACCTGAAGAAGAACAAGCGCTTCAACGAAAGCGTGGACCTGATACACGCTACCACGCTGCAGGTCCGCGAAGAAAGCATCCCATCCATTATCCAGGCAAAGGAAGTTGTAGAGTGCATCCGCATGCTGCCCATCGGTTACCGCACGGTGCTGAACCTTTATGCCGTGGAAGGCTACTCCCACAAGGAGATCTCCCACATGCTCGACATCGAGGAAAGCACCAGCCGCAGCCAGTATACCCGGGCCAAGTCGATGCTTGAAGATATTTTAGTTCGTAAGAACATTTTGTATAAACCCAAGGAGCCGCTTTTCGCCGCGGCTTCGGGCCGATGATCCTTATCCCTAAACCGACTGATTATGGAGAGAAATTTTACAGATGAAAACTTTGAACGATTCCTGCGACAGAATGCCGAAGGCTTGCGGATGCGTCCCTCCGATAAGGTGTGGGACTCCATCAACAAACGCCTGAACCGCAAAAAACGCAGGTTCGGCTTCCTTGTTTCCTTTTCGCTTATCGCCGCCGCAGGGCTGGGCTATTTCCTTTACGACGCCCCCAACGGCCAGCACGCGACCGCAACAAACACCACGACCGCCGCAAGAACCGCCACCGGCGCGGCTTCCAACAGCACCGCCACTGCCGGCAGCACCCTCAGCACGAACACGACCGCAACCTCGACCCCGACGCCCCAAATCATTACCGGCCTTGCACGCAACTCCGTTCAGGCCCTCGCCCCTAACACACAGAGCAACAGCCGCACCCGTATAAATACGGGCAGGCGCCACGCTTCGTCCACCGCAGCCGAAGGCAACCGTATAAATACGGGTACCTTCGTCGCCGCGCCCGAATCCTTCATCCCCACCATCGTGGACAGCTACGAAGAAAACGTGCTGAACGAGCAAACGGCCATCGCCAAAGCCGCAAAGAAGGCCACCGACCCGCTCACCATCGAAAGCGTGGTGAACATTTACCACCCGCGCACCAGCCGCGTGAACTTCCAGGTTTATTTCACGCCCACCTTCAGCTACCGCAAGCTGCACGATGAGAACATCGCCAACGTAGTGACCCACAAGCCCGACTTCGGCTTCGAGATCGGACTGAGCGCCCGCTACCCGGTCAGCAAGCACCTGCGCGTGGTCGGCGGCCTCCAGTTCAACGTGAACCGCTACGACATAAAGACTTTCAACTCCACCCCGCAGAACGCCACCATCCGCCTGCGCAACGGCGTGGATTCGGTGAGCGCCTCTACCAGCTACAACAACTTCAGCGGCTACCGCTCCAACTGGCTCGAGAACTTCTTCTTCCAGATCTCCGCACCCGTGGGCGTGGAGCTGCGCCTGAGAGGCAACAACCGCACGCAGATCGGCATCGCCACAACGATACAGCCCACCTATGTGCTCGGCGACCGCGCCTACGTCATCTCGTCCGACTACAAGAACTACGCGGAAGTGCCGCGGCTCATCAGCCGCTGGAACATGAACACCAGCCTCGAGACCTTCGTAGCCTACGGCACCGGCCGCCTCAAATGGCAGGTAGGCCCGCAGGTCCGCTACCAGGTCTTCTCGACATACGATCGTAAATATCCCGTGAAAGAAAACTTATTCGACTTCGGCCTCAAGGTCGGCATCTCGCTTAACCAGTAGTGCCGGCGGACTAATTGCTTATTCAAACCCTGCAACATTCTTTGCAGGGTTTCGTTTTATAGAAATGTAATTTTGCGGGATGAAAAAACTGGCCGTCTGCCTCGTACTTGCCCTGCTGGCGCTCTCGTGCAAAAGCAAAAAAAAGAAGCCTGAATCCACCTATTTTTCGGTGCTCAACTACCTGCAGGCGCAGGTGCATGCGCTCGACACGGCCAACTACAGCTTCACCCGCATACAGACCGTCAACGGACTATCCGATACCGTGCCCGTACCCAAGTCGGCCGTACGCGGCTATGCCGCCGATTTCCTGGCCCTGCCCGACATCGCATCGCCGGACCTGAAGGATTCGTATGACGAGGCCAATACCTACGAGGAAAGCCTGAACAACGTGCTGCTGACCTATTCGGCCAATACGCCCGACGTGCCCGTGCGCTCGGAGACCGTGATGCTCGAACCCGACGAAGCCGGCAATACCAAGCCCGCCACCATCCTTGTAAAGCGCATCGACCAAAGCGACGACTCGACCGTAGTGAAAGACCTCACCTGGCACGTGAACAAACGCTTCCAGGTAGTGACCAAGACCAGCCGCAAAGGCCAGCCCGAAATCATCCGGACCCTGACCCTTAAATGGGAATGAATTTTTCTATAATCCTAGAGCAAGAGCACAGAAATGACGCAGAACGAATTTCATGAATTTTCCGCCGAGCTGCCCTCGCTGCCCGGCATCTACAAATACTACGATGCCACGGGCAGCCTGCTGTACGTGGGCAAGGCCAAGAACATCCGCAAGCGGGTGAGCTCCTATTTCAACAAGACCCTCTCGAGCTACAAGACCCACGAGCTGGTGAAGCGCATCCGCAAGATCGAGTTCACGATCGTCAACTCCGAGCAGGACGCCTTCCTCCTCGAGAACTCGCTCATCAAACAGTTCCAGCCGCTCTTCAACATCAACCTGAAGGACGACAAGACCTATCCCTACATCGTCATCAAGAACGAGAACTTCCCGCGCGTATACCTCACAAGGCAGAAGCTCGAGGACGGCGCCCGCTATTTCGGTCCCTATACCTCCGTAGGCAAGGTGCGCGAGCTCCTCAACTTCATCAAGCAGACGATACCGCTCCGCACCTGTCCCCTCAACCTGACGCAAAAGAATATCGAGAAGGGCAAGTTCCGCGTATGCCTCGAGTACCACCTCGGCAACTGCAAGGGACCCTGCGAGGCCTTCCAGTCAGAAGAGGATTACGACCAGAACATCAGCCAGGTAAAGAATTTTTTAAAGGGCAACCTCGGTCCCGTGATCCAGCACTTCAAGAACGAAATGAAGCAGAATGCCGTCGACCTCGAATTTGAGAAGGCGGAGCTGAACCGCAAGAAGATCACCTTCCTCGAAAACTACCAGTCGCGCTCCATCGTGGTCAATACCTCGCTGGGCAATGTGGACGTGTTCACGGTGCAGAAGGAAAACGATATCGCCTACGTCAATTACCTGATGGTGCAGAACGGCGCCATCATCCAGACCAAGACCACCCAGGTGGAAACCCACCTCGACGAAACCCTCGAGGAAACGCTGTCTTCGGCCATCGCCCAGCTGCGCACCACCTTCGACAGCGAGGCCCGCGAGGTGATCGTGCCCTTCGAGCTGGCCTACGACGAGCCGGATGTAATGATCACGGTGCCCAAGGCCGGCGATAAGAAAAAGCTCCTGGACCTTTCGGAAAAGAACGTGCAGTATTTTATCGACAACCTGCGCTCGAAGGAGCGGCTGCAGCTGGGCGTGAAGAATGCGGAAAAGTACAACGTGCTGCTCCAGATAAAGGAAGACCTGCAATTGCCGGTGGTGCCCGTGCACATCGAATGCTTCGATAACTCGAACTTTCACGGCTCCTACCCGGTATCGGCGATGGTCTGCTTCAAGAACGGCGAGCCGAGCAAAAAAGACTACCGGCTGTTCAACGTAAAGACGGTGGAAGGCATCAACGACTTCGCAACGATGAAGGAGGCCGTTTTTAGGCGCTACAGGCGCCTCAAGGAGGAAGGCGAGCCGTTTCCGCAGCTCGTCATCATCGACGGCGGCAAAGGCCAGCTGGGCGCCGCCTACGAAGCCATAGAGGAATTGAGGCTGGAAGGCCGCATGACCTTCGTGGGCCTGGCCAAGAACGAGGAGGAGCTTTTCTTCGTAGGCGACAACGAATCGCTGAAGCTGCCCTACGACAGCGAGAGCCACAAGCTTATCCGCCGCATCCGCGACGAGGTGCACCGCTTCGGCATCAATTTTCACCGCGAGAAAAGAAGCAAGGGAACGTTCAAGAACTCGCTGCAGGAGATCAAGGGCATCGGCGCCACGACGGCAACGCTTTTATTAAAGACCTTCCGGTCGATTAACAATATCAAGCAGCAGTCGGAAGACGAGCTGGCCAAGATCGTGGGCTCATCGAAAGCAAAAATCGTTCGGAGCTATTTTGAAAGCGGAGAGCAGTAGTGAAGATGGGGAAAGAGAAAGAGAGCGGAGAGGTGATGAGACGGGGGTAAAAAAAAAGGGGCCGGAATAGAAATTCAGCCCCGTTTTTAAAATCCAATATCCTATGAAAAACCGGGATAAAAATACTAAAATTTGAGAGATTTCCTATACTGCGGACGCAGAATTTTCTAAAAAAACAGAAGAGCTTGCTCACAAAAAAATCCCCCGCCGAGGCGAGGGATTTTTTTTATAAGATCGTTGTCCGATCAATAAGACCAGAGGTCCTGTTCGTAGTTGAAAATGCGATCCTTGATGTTGTCGCCTTCCAGCAATTGCAGGATGGGGTCCTTGATCATTTGCTTGATCGTTTTGTTCGAAGGATTGTCCAGCGTCGACTTCACGACGTAGCTGCTGAACATGCGGCTTTCGAAAAGCTCTTCCCAAGTCATGCGGCCGTTACCCATGTTCTTGCCGTTGTACACTTCATGCTTGGCAAGCATCGGGCGCAGGTCGGGGTAGTAAACCCAGAACATCACCGACTGGCCGCGTTCCTGTCCGTTGGGCAGGTATTCGGTTTTCAGGGGGGCGACGCCCAGGATGCGTACGAAGAGGCGGCTGGCTTCGCGGTCGAAGATCCATTCTTCCATGATACGCAGCTTGTTCACGCTTTTGGGGTCGAAGCTTTTTTGGGTTACGACGAATTTGTTGATCTTGGTAAGATCGTTCATGTCGTAAACGGCCGTTGTATCGGGAGCGCCACCGGAGGTGAGGCTCAGCAGCTCGCTGCGGGTGATGGGCTGAGTGAAGCGGTCGTCGGAGAAAGCGAGAACGCTATCCCTTCTTACGGCCTTGAGCAGCATATCGATGAACATCTGGCTGCCGTTATCATCTTCGGCGTTGTAGCGGAAGGACTGGTTCATCTTTTCACGCAGGTCAAGCTCTCTCCAAACCTTTTCGCTGTAGAGGGCATCGTCCCAGCGCAGGTGTTCGTACTGCAGGGGCGTGCGCTCGTTGATAAAATTCTTGTCGAACGCATCGGTAGGACGCATGGAGCGCTTCAGGACGGAGTCGTTGTAACCGGCGCCCGAAGAGTCTTTTTCGATCGGAATATTACCCGTGGGGTTGTAGCCCGACGGCGGCCGGCTAACGTTGGTCTGCTGGCTTTGGTCCGGCGCTGACTGGGAGTTGTTGTTAGCCGTTTTTTTCCTCGACGTGCGCTGAGCATCTGCCTTCAGCAGCAGGGTGGAAAAAACGGTCGCCAGTAAGCAAACCTTGATGATACGGCTTTTCATTTCCTTCTGTATTTATTTGATATAATAAATGATTGACGGTGCGGGCTGTGTACGGCCATCGGGGCCCATTACCCTGATGTTGTCCACGGTCACGAGGCGTCCGGCCTTAACGTTCTTGCGGATCATGCCACGTGCGCGGTCGTTCCACTGGTTGCCCTGTACATCCACCACGTCGATATCGCCTTCGTCATTGTCGCAGGAGATAGAGAAGCTGGTTACGGTGTATTTCAGGTCGAACGGAAAGTTCTTGATACCTGCGGCTACGCCGGGCTGCGCGGCGAAGGCGCCTGCCGGTACGTTGGAGCCGCTCTCGTAGTTACCTACGAAGGCGCCTGCCGCGGGGATGAGGCGTACGCGGAACTGTGATACACCGGCCACTTTGCCATCAACCGAAACGGTGATCTTGGCATCGTCGGTGGAAGAGGTAACGCGAACGTTGTATTTGCCTGCGGAAACCTTGGTGATGGTGCCGCCGCCGCCGGTGATGCTCACCTGCACTTTGTCGTCACCGCCGCCGCTGGCTGCGATGGATACGGGGTTGTCCACACCGACATACAGTACGTTCATCTTGTCGAGGGCGATGGAGGCGTTGGCCTGGCCTACGGTGTAGGTGATCACCTTGTCGATGGTCTGGGTCTTGCCGTCCTGGTCCTTGTATACGATGTGTACGGGGATGCTGTGGCTGCCGATGCCGCCGCCGGCGAACTTGGCATGAGAGGCACCGTCTTCGCCCAGAGGTGCGCCCTGGCCGTTGATGGTGATCTGGGGCTGGGATGCCTTGCTGAAGGCGCCTACGCCGGCCATGATCTCGATGTCCTGT
>Ga0247771_1000704_pt1 | contig 10362 bp, 7 predicted proteins | sample UWRJL197509C6_FD_179948 | JGI IMG/M metagenome (GOLD analysis project Ga0247771, IMG submission 179948) | Plant litter microbial communities from Arlington Agricultural Research Station in Wisconsin, United States - UWRJ-L197-509C-6 | ecosystem: Environmental > Terrestrial > Plant litter >...
TACAACCGCAGTTGCACCCATCAGGGACCCTTCGTCCGGCAACAAGCGTGACTATCTCTCGTACCAAGCGAGACGAGCACGTGAGCCACCTATGTTGCCCTCCGCAAAAGAAGGTCAACATGTGTGCCGGTGTGTGCCCGGGGTACCCCCACCTGGGAACGGGGCCATAGGGGTTGAAAGGATCGGCACCGCGGCTGCCCAACCAAAGGCAATATGCTGGGTCGACCGACTGTCGTATAAATGGCTGCGACGTCGAGGACTGAAGGGGAGTCATGCCGTTAGTATCAAGACCGTCGACATCCCGGAATCCTAATTGATATGCAACATCTGCTGTCCACTCGCTGAGCGTGTTCCAGTCCGGGAGGTGCCCTCCAGGAAAGCCCAGGAGGTGGAAAACCGAGCCGCAATATATGTCCTTTCGCAACCGCGGCCGAAGCATTCGAGGGACCTCAATTCCCTTTTGATTGAGCAACGTAATCACCTCGAGCACGCGGGAGTCCAACACTTGGGGTCGATCCAGTCCGAGTTGTTTGCAGTCAAACGAAGACAAGTAACTCCGCGCCAGCCGTGCCAATGCTACTCTCCTCCGCTTCAGCTCTTCGAGTAGCCTCAGTCTGGCTGACTGGGACGAACCTGACAAAAGCTCTGGCGCGAGAAATTGACTCAACAGGGCGCGTCTAACGGGAAACCTCGGGGAGCCCGGGCGCTGGGGCCACGTCTCGAAACTTGGTCCCTGCTCGAGAAGTAGGTCCAATGCTGAAGTGCAATCGCAGTTCGTGCAAGCGGTTGGTGAAGTCCCAAGTGTACAGTGCCTCGAGCTCAATGCAACGGCATAAGAGACGGCGTGGTAGCCATGGCAGTCGAGACGATCGATGGTCGATAGGTCGTCATGACCAACTAGAACCTTCATGACACTGGGGCAACCGGCAGCAAGATGAAAAGGGGTCTGCGAGAAACTGTTTACTTCTGAGATGGCGGTAGGGCACTTCCTCAGGATTTCACGGATCCCGTCAGCGTCCCGAGCGAGGACGGCGAGGCTCAAAGGGCCACAACCGTACCCTACAAAAGCGTCAATATTAAGCCGCTTCATAGGAAGTTTCGAGGGACAAAGAGTGGAAGTTGCATACCTTCCGCGACAACCTTAGAGCGCTGGAGAAAATCGAGAGCTTCCACCGCGAGCCCATAAGGTTTGACAGGTCCAATTGGTGAAAGGGTATCGGGTGCTAGGTCGTGCAAAAAGTTGATATATCTCGTATCCGAGCTCTTGTCGAAAGTTGAACCCTGGCGTAGTAGGCTCATGATGGGGGTTCTTTGAAGAGTGCCATACATGTTAGCAGGCCAGTCTTATTCGTGTGCCTCCTTACCAGATTCAATTTCCCAGCGAATTGAAAAAAATCTCTTACATTCCGCAAGTGTCAGATGTGTCGATGGGGACCTTGCATCTGAGTAGCACCTTTGCGCCGGCTATCAAGTGCTCCTGGTATCGCGAGCTCGTACTTGCATCATTAAGAAGATGCTGAATGTCGCTGGGCGGAGACCGGTCCTGGTTTGGTCTTATAATGTAATTCCGTTCCGCTGCCGCCTCAACCCAAACTCGAAATAACGAGTTTCCATTAATGTCCATCTCATACGGTGAAGCTCGTCGATCGTGAAACAGACGGGATAGTCTTTGGATGACGATGTCGGTGAACCCGGTGTCTAGTAAGTTGATCCACCACGTGGCGCTATCGAGTATCTTCAGTGCCCCGAAGGCAGGCGACTGGTCTCGATCTACTATCGGCCTCATGGTGATGGCTGGGCTGATACTCCAACCACCAGCACCCGTCGTGTGTGCAAAAGACAGCTTGATGCTCGACAAAAGAAGACTCCGAGCTCCGTGGAAGGAGAGATGCATCGTAGTGTGGGCCTCTTCTCCGACGCCGTCGTGCTCTGCCACGGGGCATCCGGGCATATGGTTGGATGCGGAGTACCGTTCCGTGCGTATTGATAGCCACCCGAACGTCCTCAACGACGTTGGCCGCGTTTTCCAAGGCGGGCAAAGACACCTTGGGCCACGTGCCTTCTTCTGGCCGGCGCGGATGCTGCTACATGCATATCGGACGGCTTTGGGACCCTCGAATTGTTCAACTTGGTCAAGACTCGCGTTGTCGCACAGCTCTCTTAGGTCCCCTGGCTTGCTTGCTAGGCGGCCGGCCAGAAGGCCCCTCCGGGTCTATGCGTCGAAGTTAGCCGGTTGTACAAGACGAATAGCTGAAAACTTGACCAACCCGGGGCTCCTGGGACCAAGATGCGATGGACCCTCCTAGAGCCAGCGCACGCACCATGTCCTCGATCCGCTGTAGAGCTTGTGTGTTTTCTGATGAGCTTGCCACCAGGCTTCTGGCATCGTTCTGGATACCGGAGACTGCTGTAAGAGCAGACACGTTGGATATGGAAACGGCCTGCTGGATCGCGTAAACACTGTCCTTCGTCTCGCTTAGGTCGGCCCTCAACGACAATGAGGTTGTGCTGAGTGACTGAACATCGGAGGTCAGCGTTGCAATGTTGGTACCCAGATCTTCGGTATTGGAGTTGACGGCAAGAATTGTCTCCTCGATAGACGCCGTAGCTTCGCTGAGCGGCTCGTTAGCGGAATCAGGCCGCGCTTGGCGTTTGTTGGGACCACCCACAGTCCAAGCGAGAGCATTGCTGTTTTCAGCGTGGCGTTGACATCTCGAACTCTCCCTTCCAAGATTTCGAGCTTAGGTCGCTCAAATGGATAAGAAAGCTTTTTCTTCCCGTCTCTTAGCTTGGCAACAACTCTGGCGCTCGGTCCAGTGGGCGTCGAGGTGGTCTGCGACGCTTCTCCACGGGGCTCGCTGGTCGACTGCAAACTAGGTGAATCGACCAGCGTGGCGAAAAGAGCTTCTAATGCTTTCATCTGGTGGTTGCAGTTCTGAAGACAATGCTGGACGGCGTCGCTAGCAGCCTGATGCTGGGTCAGGAGCCGAGGAATGGCCGTCTCAAGGACACGGACGGCTGCGCGAAGGCTCTGTAGGTGCCTCGACACGGCAGCGAGATCTTCTTTCCTGCCCTTGATGGCTTCAAGGTAGCTGGAGATGCCGCTGTAGAGTTGGATGCCCAACGAGACGATACCGGCTGCGGTGCCGGCAATGCCGGCGGCCTCGGCCATTGTGGCCGATGTTGAGACACGGAGCGACGGGGAATGCCAGTGCTACGATGGCGCCGACTTCGATCGAAGCTGACGGCGATGTGCGGTGGTGAGGACGAGGTTGAGGATGGAGAGGTGGAATGTCGTTGGAGGACGATGAGGCTCGGGAAGGAGCCGAAAGGACGGCCCGGAACGAACCAAGGCGGTTTGCCCCAAATCTGCTCGTGTCTGCCTGACGAAATGGACCAATATCCAACCGCCACAGCAGGAACTTGCATGAAGCGTCGCCTTACGGAGTTAGACGACCCCAAACGCGGCGAGGTCGGGCGGCCTCAGGGATCAGCCGAGTCTACCCTTGGCCAACCGATGACGGGCTTACTGCGCGCAGCAAGAGACTCGGTCACCTTGATATCAGCTTGGCCTTCTTTCCGTAGTGGAGAGTCAACAGGATTTGTGCGCTCCTGAACGGGGCATTTGGTCAGCTTGGACAGTCACAAAGGCGCAGTGAAGTACCCCAATTCCATTGCGTGATGCTCCCCCAACCAGTACTGGTATACAGAGCTCCGGAATCACATGCTCCCCCTTCCCACGCTAGGAAGATAAATATAGGAATGGAGAAGAGGATGGGGCAACCACCTATGCAAGAGGCCAAAATTCCTATTGTACTACCCACACATGGACCAAGTGGTCTATCAGATACTCTCATGATCGTCTTGCTAACATCATGCTTTGGGGTATCCTAGCCTGTGATGATCCACGTCGTTCGTGAAGCCGAAGAGACATTCCAAACACCGCTCCAGCACCTGCTTCTCCCCAATCCAATGCGCCATAGTTACGGTGGTGACAACAGCTCGCACAAAGTATAACATCTTACGTAGTTCTGTAGTCGGCATGTGTCATAATGGACGAGAGGACCTCGCGTGTGACATGGATGCTTACACCGAGACAAGGACGAAGCCAAAGGACTACGCAGGCTCCTCTACTTTGGCTGTCCACCTGACTGCAGCTTTTCTCTAGATATCATGGCCCTTGACTTTGGTGATTCGGATCAATGGGGTTGGTTGACGACTGCGCAGCGACTGCGTAATTAGTTCCAACAGCCGCGCAGAAAGATATTGGATGACCCTCTCATCATTGATGCCACTCTACTGGAAGGGAGGATTGTTGCTGTGACAAGCCACATTACAACCTCGAGAATCGATATGGCCAAGAGCGAGTTGCTCAACCTAGACAAGGATCAGAGACAACGAGTCTGTTCCAACCTGAGCTCTCGAGGACATCAATAGCAGTCCTGATAGAGCCAGCACACGACCAGGATCAAGGTGAGTCCAGAGTCGCGATGTAGCCTGGGGCACAACGGTATACATATTCACCGACGGAGGTCAGTTCTACCCCGGGATGTAAAGTCGTGAAGTTGGTTTGGACGCCGTGCGGCCAACATCGGCTGGCAAATCCCCGATTAGATTCGTCGGCAGTGGTTCAACCCCGCATTGCTGCCACCATCCAAGGCGGGCTGCCCTTGCGAGTACGGAGGCGGCGACGTGGCGACGACTACACGTTTCCTATATCGCTTCGTAAAGCTTTCGTCCTCCTATGGCTAGACCTTGTACAACCTGCCCAGATCTACCGGTCTATTTATGGCGAGCAGGTCGGTGGCATATGCCCTGTTTGGAATGAATAGAGCTAACTCCCCACAGACAGTCAGAGTTGGCAACGAACGCAAACGAGCGTCGAGGATCTCTATGCCGCAGAGATCACAAACGCTGCAGCGGCTGTGCCGCCGCATAATCACGGCGCTGCTATCATGTAGGCCGGGTCCTCATTTATTGTGGTCATGCGGTACACTGATGAACAAAGACTGGTTGAGGCCAAAAAAAATCCGTGGATGCGACCGGTGCTGGCGGGCCTTTCGTGATACGTTCCGGATTCCGGAGTTGTGGTGGACGACATACTGCAAAAACTCCAACGGCTACATCGGCTGTGAGCACCTGAGGGACAAGATAGGAAACGCCACCCACTTCAGTATGTGGTGTGAGACTGCTGCTAGCTTCGGCTGACGGTGAACAGATACATGGTCGCGCTTTCTCGTCAAGCAGTTACGGAGCGATGGCAAAGGGCACAGCTGGCACAAGATTAACTTCTTCACGCACTGGGTGCGTTCCGCTAGGCGGACGATCGTGCTCCTCTTCGACGCGCCGCAGCCGATCTTGAAACGACTCCCAAGTCCGCTCCTGGACGACATCCGCCCAGATCAGTTCGGGGACCCGTTTTGGATATACAATGCAATGGCGGGTGAGGTTGTCCGGCTCCAGGACGAGACTGTCTGGGCGGTCCGCAACCAGGTCCGGGAAAGAGAAACCGCGAGAGTGCCGGCGGGAAAGCCCCAGACAGACTACCGGCGCCTGCACGACATCGCCCGACACGCAATCCATGTAACAGAGACACTGGATCTGGCCGTCGAAACGCTGCAGAGCATCTTGGCACAGCATGGAGACTTCGTAGCGACCGTCAATGAGGACCATAAGTCGTCGGAGGACATTCACTTGCGGTTGCTCTTCTTTAGGAGCGTTCTTGGCGGCCTGCGCCACCGGTCGGCGTCGATCAAGGAGCGGCTGCAGAACGAGATCCAGCTTGCGTTCAACACGGCGGCGCAGTACGACTCGGGGGTCTCGGTCCAGATCGGGCGTGCCGCACAGTTGGACAGCGCAGCGATGAAGACGATTGCCTTCCTCACGCTGTCGTTCCTGCCGGCGACGTTCCTCGCCGCAATCTTCAGCATGTCCTGTTTTAACTTCGACACGGACTCTGGCTCTTGGTCTGTGTCGGATAGGTTCTGGATATACTGGGCCTGTGCATTGCCAACGACTCTCGTCACGTTTGTCCTGTGGTATTACTGGCAGAGAAGGCTCCCGCCGCTCTTGGTCATGGACGACCAGGGATGCGCTAGTGCGACTGCGAAAGGTCTGTGGTAGCCTTGAATGGGCTGTTGTAGGTGTTTGTAGGGGCTGGGACGGGCGACTAGTCGGTTCATGTCGTATAAGGGAGAACCGCTCTACGCTACAGCGTGGGCCTCACACTTTTGGCTGTTATGTAACTGTCGGAGCGCCCGTTGTCACAGGCTAAAGGTGAAGAGGTGCAGTCACGGCGCAAGAGGTGCGTAGGCGCAGCGAGGTTGTAGATTGGGTGGCCACAAAACTCTGTCTCCCCCCCCCCTTTTTCCAGCGAGGGGAGCGTCCCAGACCCCGAATCTTATGCCAGCCCGCCCTTCGGCTAGCCTCGGACCTCCTCCATGCGCCTCTCTCCTTCGATTGGGCGCAGCGTCTTTCTGGCGCGCAGCGCCCTCCCAGCGCGTCCGGCGCTCCTTCAGCGAGGCGCGTACATATGCTCCCGACAGACTAGTTCTAAGTCTACCTTGCCTTAGCGCTGCCTACGACCACTATTATACCCGCTATATGGTTTGTTATCTTACGCCTCTAGCACCAGTCTAGGACTAGTTCTAAGTCTACCTTGCCTTAGCGCTGCCTACGACCACTATTATACCCGCTATATGGTTTGTTATCTTACGCCTCTAGCACCAGTCTAGGGAGAGGCTGGAGAAAGAAGAAAGGAGACAGATGGCTACAATATAGAGCTAAGCTGTTCTATCTGAGGCAGCTATGCCGCTGTAGCTGATACAGCGAGGACGTATAGCAGTGATGACGACCTTATTGGTGTCACGGCCAGGCCGCAACAGGCCTGAAGGCGCGACCCCGGGAGGGCGCACGGTCTAGGCGGTCTGGGGAGGCAGAATCCAAGGATCACCCCGGATCTCAAGGCTCACCACGGTGAGCCTGGTGATCCCGGTGATCCACCAGGATGCCCCGTAGTATATAGACGCCTCGGGGCTCCGACCCTGAGGCCTGGGGAGTTCGTCTCCCCAGTAGTCAACCTAAGTTCATCCCACCAAGTTCTCCATTGCTCTGCCCTGCCACGACCTACCTGCCAACATCAACCCCACGTGACCCCTGCCGGTGAGCCCTTGAGGGACCGTAACAATTGGGCCTAAACAGTAAGAGTTGCAGCTTGTATAAGCTATAAGAAGGTTTAGTCGACGCAATTGAATACCAAAGTGGAGCGCAAGTCAAGGTGTTATAAACGACTTCTATATAGTTGTCAGTTTGGTTGTACTCCTAGCTGAGCAGTTAGCATTGTTTCTTATTATTCTTATTGGTATTCCTAAAGTTGCTGTCGACGCCAGATTAGGTTTTTTTTATACACATATAGTTCCAGTAAATAAATTACAATAAAATCTATCGCAGAATGGCAGCTTTAGCAGTTGATGTAGGAGTGCACAAGGTTCCCAAAACTAGGTCCCTTTTTGGCCAGGGCAACTTTAGACCAGGTGTCCACATCAAGGCTCACCGAGCTTAGGGCAGCTCAGGTTAAAGCGGCGGCAGCTCAGGAATCCTGCCGATAACGGAAATGGGGACCGTCTGGATTCGTCTCTCAGAGAATGAGCTGTTATGGCAGTAAGGGTGTCCAACGCTTGGATAGCGGCTGTACCAGGAATCATAGGGCTGTTATTTCACCCTATTTTGTACACCGCTATCCTATTCGGTGCACATGACTTCTCGCCGCTGTTGCGTAGGTAGGCTTGTTCAGGCTGGGCTCGGCCTGCTCAGGCTGGCTGAGGCTCGGCTCAGCTTCGGGGACGACCGAGGACTGGAAATCAGTGCCCTGGCGAGGAAATACGGCAGGGATGTCATGCCGTCCGGTTGACCACTTCGTACAGGGCTCCCCATTTGGGTTGTCGTGCAAAGCCGAGGTGAGACTCGTTGGCCCGAGATCCGCTTTCAACGACGCCTCTACAAGCCGGCAACCCAATGGTATCCTGTGTGCAGGACAGGTGCCCTCGACTTGCCCGAAATCGCCGGCGCGTGTCAGGGCCCTTTCGCCTCCCTCAACAGCGGCTCGGCTCGAAGGCATATGGCGCCGCCCTTGGGCGGTTGCGAACGAGGTTAGTGCGTCATTTTGGTGGCGTTGGAGTCCCCTGTTCAGCTGCTGCACGGTGAGGCTAGTCAAAGTCCTTGCTGTGGTGGCTTGCACAGCCCCTCCAGGCAACGCACAAACCTCTGAACGTCATGCCCATCTTTACTCCTCTCGCACGCCTCACTTTCCTCAAACCACTAATAACGCAAAGGCTGGCAGAAGCAACTTACCGAGGATGGCCGATGGCAGTACGAGCGCCGTGGGTTTTGGGTTTCAGGTTGACGTCGTGAACACCGGATCGCTTGCGCATTTTCTGACCGGCCGGATCCTCAAAGCCCTCAGCGACAGCAAGGTGGACTTTTACGCGCTCGCAGCCTCCATCTGGCTTGGGAAGCAAATTCCAGTCCGCACCGCCTTGGAAACCACAGTCTACTCGACCCTGGCGAGCCGGACGGGCTTCCAGGGCGTCCTGGCTCAAGCCTTGAGCATCGGCTGGGGCCACTCGGACGTCGCCATCGAGATGTCCCGCACCAAGGCCGGGACAAACGCCCTGCTGCTGATCGGGGCGCTTTCGGCCGGGTCGTCGTACTTTGCTGCCGCGCAGGTCTTTTCTGAGCTGCTCGTCCTCTCGGGATGCGAGGCGGACAAGGTACCCAACATCGACGTCCTGCGGCCGCTGATCGCCTACCTCGCGCCTTTCGTGCGAGACTTCGGCTTCTCCAAGGTTCTACATCACGTCACCACCAGCGCCGAGCATATCGCTATACGCAGGTTCAATCACAGCCCGGCTGGTCTGACGGCGGCGGGGGAGGCGCGCGCCCTCGCCGAGGCCATCACGCAGCTGATACTGACCTCGCGGCGCGGCGAGACGGTGTATTTCCACACGAGGCAGCGGGCCGCCTGGCTGGCCGCGTTTGCAAGCCATATCATGGGCATGTCGGTCGACCTCGCCTTCGATGACACGGTGCTCTGGGCCAGTGCCGGCGCCAGCGGCGAGGTAGTCATCCAAATTGGGCGACAGCAGGGAGACGGCGCCAAGACAAGTCTGCAACGCGCAGGAGCTCCGACAAACATCATCTTGATAGACCCGCCGCGCACGGGCGAAGGACAGCGGCCATTGGTACTCGATTGCACTATTGCCGAAGCCCTCGATGGGTCGCTCGACCGCCATCCCCTGGTCGACGAGACGATGCGGCATGTCGTCCAACGCGCCGTCGCCAGTCTCTCTCGAGATCTGACGAGGAAGCTGCGCATGAGATCCAGCCATGCCTTCTTGACGGATCATGCAATCAACGGCCAGCTCAACTCGCGACAAGCCCTTGTCGAGACGTTGTCTCACTTTGGCATCGGGGCCGAAATTGCCCAGCTGTCGCTCAACCGGGTTGATGGCTGGTACAACAAAAAGGGCTGGGTAGGGTCACCTACCGAAGCCAACGGCCTCGAGTATCTAGATGACGAAGGCGTTCGGCACCTACAACAGACCTGTCCCACTCATCGAGCGGGGTCGGCTGGGAGACTCGGCCGCTGCATTTGCTGTCATGTTGGCGGTATCATACACGGGTTTGCTTCATCCGTCGTAGCCCTCCTTCAGTGCCGCTACGATGCAGAGACCACCCGACTAAAGGTGGCTCTCCTCGATGGCACAGCCACGACGGGATGGGTGCGAGGCTGCATTCTAGAGAGCGGCGAATCCAGTCTTGCGATGGACGGTAGACTGCTCTTCAGCCACTTCAGTCAGCTCCTGCACAGCAGCGACTCGGACGCTCCGGACGAAGACGACATTCAGAATTTGAAGGAGGGTATGCGTATTTTGGGCATCTCCGGCGGCTCGACAACCGTATTTTACACTCTTATCCTCTCGGACGACTGCTACGACGCACAGGGTCGCCTGCTTACCATTGCCTCGGGTCGTGCAAGCGTAAACGGCGCCATGAGGAATATTGTCTTTGAATCAAGCCGTGTGGGCATTCCCTCAGGCGCTGAGGACTGCGATGAAGGATCGGGCCTTCCTGCGTCCAAGCTGTCCAAGGTGGCGGTGGGCACACACATCCAACCGCACTACCGCCCCGGCAACCTGCGCGTCTTCATGGATGCCACACTGACGGAGCACGAGATCCGCATTGGCGCGGTACTTGGATACGACCTCTCCGAGACGCGGCGCATCTACTTGTCCGAATGCGTTCACAACTTCTTCACCATCAACATCCACCGCTACTGCGAACACCCGCACGAAAAGGCGTGGA
>Ga0247771_1000705_pt1 | contig 10359 bp, 23 predicted proteins | sample UWRJL197509C6_FD_179948 | JGI IMG/M metagenome (GOLD analysis project Ga0247771, IMG submission 179948) | Plant litter microbial communities from Arlington Agricultural Research Station in Wisconsin, United States - UWRJ-L197-509C-6 | ecosystem: Environmental > Terrestrial > Plant litter >...
CTCCGACCATCTGACCGCCCAACGTTCCTCGGTGCGGTGGTTAAGCCAGAGGAAGATCGAGGCCGAAACGATCAGCAAAACTATCGAAACCAGACAGAGCAGCATATTCGGGTAGCTTGTGCCGGTTTGTTTCGGCACAACGGCCGGCGGCGGAAACAGCTTTGAATTGTTCAACCAAACCCTGACCTCTTCGACCAATTCGAACGGGTCGCAAGGTTTAATGAAAATCTTTTCGACATCGGTCTCATCGGCAATTTCGACAACCGTTTCATCGATCGTGCGCGCCGTAAAGAACGCCAGATGGATCGGTCTCCGGTATTTGCGCGTCTGCTCGTTTCGCCGAATCTCCTGCGCGACGGTCAACCCGTCCAACGTCGGCATCGAAAGATCCAATAAAACAGCGTCGAATTGTGCTTCTTCGACCAGCTGCAACGCCTCAACTCCGGTTGCCGCCATCGTCAAGTGGACTTCGGGCGTCGAGCAATGCTCGTATAGTTCTCGCGTATCCTGATTGTCGTCAACGATTAAAACCTGTTTCATACTTCCTCAGTTTCTTCGTCAAACTCGGTGCCGTCGCCTTCGATCCGGGCAATTAATCGCAAAGTCAGTTTTTTCTGCTTTTTCAATCGCTCTCTTAGCGTTTTATCACTCAAAACATACTGCGCGACTTCGGCTTTCAATTCAGCATTTTCTTCTTTTCGCGAATCGGCCAGTTTTTTCCACGTTTCGCCCGCTTCTTTTTCCTCGGCGATCCGATATTTTCGCCACAGACTGAATACGTATCCGACCGAAAAACCGAGGGCGCTGATGCCGAGGGCGACATAGGTACCGAGCTTAATAATGTGCTCGGCGTGCGAAGGCTCCGGCGCAGGCGTCTGAATATTCTGAGCGTAAGCAATGGCATTTAGAAAAAAAAGCATTACGCCGCAAATAAGCGCGATTAAGCCGAATGTCGCTAAATACGGCCTTTTGTGGAAGAGTTTCTCCATTTCTATTACCAATTTTTTCAATTTTCATTCACCAAATCCCTGTGGTAATATCTGCGACTAGGCAGAACCAACTCGAATTGGTTTCTGTTTAGGAAAGAATGAAATAGGTTTCGAGTCGATTTCATTCTTTCCGCTCCGTTATCCCTTAAAATCCGGGTCATCGGCATACGCCGCCGAGATCGCCTTGAAAACCTTCAAAATAACTTTCTTGTATTTCTTCTTCGTTTCGCCGCTCGACGGGATCTTTTCCCTCAAGAGCGTGATAAGTGCCGAGATGCCTAAGTCGATTAAAATGCTTTCCATAATTTTTCTCCCTTAAATCTTCGATTTCCCCAAATGCGAGCGACGACGTTTGACCGCGCTCATATTGAATTTGTATTCCGTCGGATCTTGGATAATCGTTGTTTCGATTTCGGGTTTTTCGAATATCCAGCCGGTCAAATTTTGTAAAGTCGTTCCCGCGATGAAAATTATTTTGATTATTCCGTGCATGATCCCTCCAAAGCGTCAATCTGAAAACTAAGCCTTAAATTGTCCGACCAGATCAGGGTCACGATAACGCCGAGAACGGTTAGAAACCACCACCCGTGCGCGAAGCTGTTGCCGGCCAAAAGCGCCGAGAAAAAGATCATTATGGAATCGCCGATCACACGTTGCCGAAATTCATTCATACCGCCGTCACTCCCTTATTTTCACTCGACCCCTCAGTTTCCGCCGGCGAAACATTCACGTCCCCGCTCTGCGTGGTGTTCGACTGATTCCGCCTCCCGCCGACCAATGCCGTCAGCCCGACGAACGATAATTCGGTCAATCTCGCCAACTCATCGAAGCGCCACGTTATCCAGCAGACTAAGAAAGTCATCGTCACGGTGAGCATCAGCAGGCGGTCGAAGTGATCGTTTAGGAATTTCATCAGTTCTCGATTACCTCGCGAATTTCACCCGTCTTTTTATTTTCATATTCGTAGCGAACCGCCCACCATTCGTTAGCCAATGAAACGGATTTCAGTTTCCAGCCGATTTTGAAAAACCATTTAATTTTCTCAATCATAAATAATTTTTCTCCTGTAAAAGTTTCTCAATCGACCACCAGTCAACCATCGGACGACCGCCGGAATAAGATTCTTTCAACGGGCAGCCAAGTGCCGCGTCGTCAATGTAAATCGGCGCGTAAACTTTGCGGGAGTTCGTCCAGGCGACTTGTGCAGGATTATCATTAACCGCCCAAAGTTCAATATTTTTCGACCTGAACCAGTCGAGCGCATCAACTAAATAGCCCTCGCTTCGCATCGTCCACAGGATGATTTTGACGCCGTTCGCTTCAAGCCGTTTCAGCACCTCGACGCAGTACGGAACATCTTTTCCGACATCGGGGAATTCGTGGGTAACAACCGTGCCGTCGAAATCCAAAGCAATCCATTTTTCAGGCTGTTTCGGAATTTCAGGCAAACTTTCGACCTTTGGCGATTCTTTTACGCGCCGAGGTAAAAATCTTTCGTCGATATTGAAATTGTCAGTAGTAAAACAAGGCATTATTTGACCCCCAATGCCTCCCAAGTTTTTGCCCCAACAATCCCGTCAGCGGATAAATTCTTCGATTTCTGAAACGCTCTGACCGCCGCCAGAGTCTTTTTCCCGAAATCGCCGTCAATGTCCGACTGATCCAGCAGCGCCAGATTAAATAATTTGTTTTGAAGCGCTAAAACCTTTTCGCCTTTGTCGCCGAGCTTGATTAGAGGCACGTTTGAGACGCTCTGGAGCGGCGCGCGAGCGTCGGTTTTAGTGTTCTGGAGCGGCGGTAGAGCATCGAAATTCAATTCCCACTCGCTCGCGTCGTCGTAAAGTTTCGGGTCTGACGAAACGGATAAGTGCAGGTGGTGGTCGTGCGGGTTCGATCCGTTGTAAGGCTTCCAGCCCGTTAAGCCCTGAATCGTTATCTGACGATTCCAAATAATATATTTGACCCGTTTATCCTTATTGGCGAATAAAACCTTTGCAAGCTGGTTACAGTCGATTCCGATACCATCGGACGGGTTATTGTCGAACGTAAAATCTCGCGCCGTCACCACGCCCGCATTATTTGCGTTATGATCCGACTTTAGTTTCTTATGTCGATCGTCGGCAAAACTTCCGTCGGACACTTTCGAACGATTCGGAAAAAGACTATTCAACTGCGCCAATAATTTATCTAAACTTTTCGCAACTCTTGCCATAAATATTTTTCTCTGAGCCGACCGCCTGCGATTCGATTAGAGTGTTCAAACGGTTTCCGATTTTAGGCGCGAAACGGTCGGCTCAAAATTACCCGTTAATCAGAATCGTTTGCAATCGAGTCTGAAACCGTTTGAGCATTATTTAAGAGGCTTGGCGGGTTATAAGTTTTCAAAATGGATAAAATAGAAAAGGCGGCCGTGCTACAAGATTTCTCTCGTTTGCACGAACCGCCGTGTGTTCGCCGCGCCCAATTTTATAATGACGCATCGGCTAATAAATTAAGTTATTTATAAACTATTTCGCCTTATTTAGCAATAGAAAATCTACTCAATAAGATCGTCCCACTCTTGAATCTCGCCAATAGTCTCGCCGTTTTCAAGCCAAATTTCCCGACCGCAACCAAAGTCAATACTGCAATCCACAAACAGCCTGTGCCTTACTCCGTTATAAATCTGATATTTATCTGTTGCTGTAGCAGCATAGGTCACATTCGTTTTTAGAACCCCTTTTGCGTTTAGCGCGGGCATTAAAAGATTTACAGTACCCGTCGTTAAATTAACTCTTTCACCTGCTTTAATATCAAAAATAGCCATATCACCTCTTGAAACCGGCATTCTCAATTTGCCCGCTAAAATTTGAGTGCCAAACTTTTCGGCACTTCTCATTTTCACACTGGTAGGAAATCGAGATTTTATAATTCCCTTTTATTTGACCTAGGAACATAATTTCAGACTCTTGCGGCGGCGAGATCATCGCTCCACACGAACAGGGGAAAGTTTTCATTTTGGTTTCCGTCTTCATTCCGGCATCACGTAATACATCGTGACCGATTGATCTCTCAAAGCACCTTTAACCCTGAACGAAAACCCGAAACAGTTCGGGCACTGCATATGATTTTCAGCGTCTTCGATAAACTCGTTCGTGAATATCGAAACACGATTACAGTCAACACAGACGAACAATAATTCAAAAATCTCGCCGTTTGCTTTTACGATCGTTGCGCTTGGTTCTATGTTCTGCATATTGGTTTCCGTCTTCAAAAAGTTTCTAAAACTCCCGTCTCTCTAAACTTCTCAACCTTCTCGGCAATAACGTGCTTCATTCGCACGGATTGAACTGCGCCAACGGTTTCACACGCGATCTTGTAAGCGTTTTCATCGCCAAGCAAAACGCCTTTTCGCAGGACTTTGGCGAATTCTTCAAGGTACTTCAAATCGGATAGGATTTCGTTTTTGTATTTCATTTTGGTTTCCGTCTTCACTCCTTTTCAGTTAAAACCGGCGAATCTTCGTTAAAATCGATCTCGTTCTGCAATTCCGAGTTAAAATCCGGTTTCGGCCAGTTCTTTTTCTCGCAATATTCATTGATAAATTCCTGCCGCTGCCTTTCGCTCGTCAGATACAGAATTCGCCAATACTCAATCTCCTTTTCCCACGATTTACGTAGTTTTTTGTAACTAGCCCATTCCATTCCGCGCCCGTAGAGATTGCCGAAAATAATGCCGAGCGCGAACAGGCAAAACATCGCGAGTGAAATTAAGATTTCTTCTTCTTTTGCCATTTAATCTCCCTGATACGGCTCCGGCAGCGGACGCCAAGCAATAATATCTACGCGGTCAAAATATGGAGATTTTCCACACTCTGCTTTATCCGTCATGTAAAAATCGTCCCCATGAAACCACCCGATAGACGTTTTATTTTTCTCCCAAGACTCGTCAAGAATTGTGATTTCATACCAGCCGCACTTTTCAGGCAACTCCTTTTCGACGGGAATCCACTCCCGCGATTCGCAGCGGGAAGGAGCAATTTCGAGAACCTTTACCGCACAGGAAAAGGCTTCGTTTCTAAACTCAACAATCTTTTTCGCATATTCTTCAATGTCAAAATTCCCCGAAGTGTGCCATTTACCGATCATTCGAGCGCGGGATTCGATATTGTGCAAATTGCCCAAAATCGTGCAGATTAAATCATGTGCACTTTGTTCTTTTATTTCGCTGCCAGTCATATCTTCTTACCGTCCTTTAACTCAAATTCCCAACATTCGGAATTCCCGATTTCAGGAAAAGCCGCGGCTTCCAGCGGTATCGATTGCCCTGTAATTTCCAGCAGATAAATGTATTTCTCGGCACCGAGCTTAGGCAAATTATCGTATAAAAATAATTCCCCGTCGTTTCTGCCCCGCTCGCCATCACGCGCAATCCAGATTTTCACTTTTTCCATTTTTCTCCTTATCCGGCCTCAAAACATTTCGATTTCGTGCGCGCCATCAAGAAGCCGTCTCACGATCGCGCCGCCGTATCGCCCGAAACCATCATCATTTCTTTTCCGGTCCGCCCCTCGGAAATGCTCTAAAAGATCGTCAGTCCGCAAATTCGTCGTCACAACCAACTGATGCCCGAACGAATAACAGGCGTCAACGATCTCGAACAGCTGCTCGGCCGCGTACTCGGTGGCCCGCGCTTTGTCGATGTCGTCCAGGAATACCGAGTAAGGCGTGTGCGACTGGCGCAGGTCGTCGGCAGTCAGCGGTAAATTAAATCTTTCGCCGGCCTGAGATAATTCAATCGCTTTCTGAAACTCGGAAATCAAGCCGCGCAAAGTATTCGCATAGGTCCGGCGATTTTTCAGGACCGCTTCACGGTAGAGACACCAAAAGAAATGAGTTTTCCCGGTCCCGAAGTCGCCGGAGATAACAAATTTTCCCGACGGATTATTTTTAAGCACTCCGACATATTCCGATTGTTTCGGATGAATCGAGTTGTCAGGCCTCAACGCTTCGAGCGATACGCCTTGATAGACTTCCGGGATTGCCGACAATTTGCGGTCCCGGACCTTACGAAAGACACACTCGCATTTTTTCACGTTGTCGATCGTCCGGCCCCGGTATTCGGTTTTGACAAAAATGCGGCCAGTATCCGAACACTCATCACAATCAAACCTTGGCTCCGGGCGGTCTGGCTCGAAGTCGATTGCGAACCGTTTCAGAATTGGATTTTCCTGCGGTCCGATCAGATCCGTTTTTGTTTCTACCAGTTTCAGCGCTGTTTCCATTTCGTTTAGCCTCTTTTTCTAACTTTTCTTCGTATGCCGAAAATATCCAGTTTGGTATGCGGTCCCGCTGCGACTGCGGTTTGTCGGCAAATGAAATTTTGTCCCGAATCAAGGCCCGCCAAACATCAAGATTTTTAATGCGGCCCGCCAGCTCTTCGGCAAAATGGTTGCCGACCGTAATCTTGAAAGAGTCCTCAAAAAGCCTCAAAGCCTCGTTGTCGGCTAAAGAATCGTTTCTACGGACCGCCTTGTTTTCTTCGATTTCAAGATTGTGGGTGGAAAGCTGAAATCTGTTCGGCGCGTCTTCGCGCGGAGAGAGAGAGTCTTTCTCAACTTTTATTTCTTTTTCTTTCTCAGTCCTATATATAGGGACTTGAGATTTTCTCAATACTTGTTGAGATTTTCTCAACTTTCGACTTGAGATTTTCTCAACTGTTGAGTTTTTCTCAACAAGCGTGATGATGATTTCGCCGTCTTTTTCCTGAATCCACCCGGCATCGATCAGCTCTTTTTTCAAATGCGAGACAGCTGAGATTTGAGGCTTTCCGTTTTTATCGACGATCCCCATATCCAAAGCGATGGTTTTTAATGACGGAGAGATATTCGGGGCTGTCCGGTAAGTTAAATAGTATTGAAACAATAGAAACGGCTTCGCCCCGACTTCATTGATACGGGCGAACATTGATCTATGTAAGGTTGTGTAGTAGTCCGTTTCGGCCATTTATTTACTAAATTCCTGTTTCGCCACCAATATCAGCCGGCGCATCTTGTTGGCGTTCCTGTCCTGCCAGATAAATTCAGGTGCCAATCGATCAAACAACACTTCCAACTTATAGACTCCCGAACAATCTAATCTCATACCGCGCTTAACTAAGCGGACGTAGTAGAAGTCGCCTTCGAAACTGAGCGGCAAGAGGGTTTGGTTGTCTTTGGTGATGATGTTCACGCTCCACCTCGTCGTAAAATTGCCGCATCATTTCGGCGCTATGGCATTCCGATTCAAAGTGCGGAAAAGGCATAATGCAGTCATCTAAACAACATCCAAATTCAGGCGGCTCATAATAGTCGTTCGGTTTTTCGTCGCAAACGCAGTAAGGGAGGTAGTCTCCGCATTCGCCACACATTTCATCTAATTCACTCATAATTTTAATTAAACCGGCGCGGCCGCCTTCCTAGTTTGATCGCGCCGATAATCACAGCAAGCAAAAAACTTTCCATTTTACTTTTTACAAATATTCACTAACCGATATTGTCCTGTTACCTCGTATCGGTTCCGGGCTTGCTTGCTGCAAACTTGTTAGATCATTTGCTGTATAAATATTCAATCGCTTGCTGTAATAGTTCTACGTTGTCCCTGAAATGCCCTAAACCTGTATTACAGTGAAAGCAAAGCAATCCGCGAACTTTTTTTTGATTCGTGGCAATGGTCAACATAAAGGCGACTGCCGTCCGCGGTCGATTGAAAACAAATCGCACACTTATTTTTTTGAGATAAAACTAATGCCTCATATTCAGCCAGTGTGATTTTGTATGTGTATTTGAAATACCTGTTTAGGTGTTGTCGATATCCTTCTTCAGAAGCATATCTTTCCCTGCTGAGCTTTGAGCGGTATTCGCCGCGCGTTGCTCGATATTTCGTCTCAGACTTTTTCATGCATTCGCGACAATAATTTTGTAATCCGTCCTTGGCAGATTTATTTTTATTAAAAGCCGCGAGTGCCTTTTCAAAGTGGCAGCGACTACAAAATTTGTAATTTCCCTTCGCCAACATATTTTTACTTCGCTGAATATAAATAAAGTCCGAGTCCGAACTTTGCCGATGCCCTCGAAAGCGCCATCGCTTCAGCGTTCGAGCTCGAATCACCGTAAGAATCTTTGTCCTCGGATTCCTGTCCCGTTGCTTCGCGCGAGATTTTCCCATCTTTCGTCGGGATCGTCAGCTTGACGGTAATAATCAACTTCCCGCCGATCGATTCGATTCTGGTGATTTCGTTCGACCAGCCGGGCGCGTAAAAGTCTAAATATTTCACGCGGTCAAACCACGAGATAAAATCGATGTTCGCGCCGCCCTGCCGTTTCTGGCGGAGATGTTTTTGCGCGACCGGCCTTGATAAATCCGCGATAATATCAATGATCGACCGTTCGCCGACCTCAAATCTTTTCTTTTCCGTTTCTTCACTCATAAATATTTTTCCTCAATCGTCATTGCGCTGTACTGTCAATATTCACCCTTCTCTCATGCTCGACCGGCACCGACTGATAAGTCTGACGGCCGCAGTAGAAGCAAATGCCGCGGTCGCGGGCATAGATCTCTTGGCGGACATTACCGGCTAGCGCATGGCGCTTCTCTAAAACCAACACCCTTTCTTCGCCGGTTTCGGGATTTTTAACGACGATTTCATGGTAGTCATCCGGATTAGTCGATTTCCCCGCCCGACCTTGTTTAATCAATTTATCCATCGGTTCGTAGCTTCGATCGTCAAAACTGAACACGATTTTTTGATTTTTCATCTAATAGCCCGCCGCCTCTGCACGGTCCGACATCTCATCGTTGTAAGCCTCTTCTTCTTCAATCGCCTTTATGATCGATGGCGGAAAAATGTTTTCAAGCTCGACTTTTACGGCGACAAGTTTTTCTCTGACCGCGTTCATTTCCGCATAATCCGGCGTGAAATTTTCATCAATATCTGAGATCGCGCCTTCGATTTCGGCAATGGCGTTACTGACCCCATAAGAAATATCTGTAAATGAATTCATTTCCTCTCCCCTGCGGCGAAATACCGCGATCAAACTTCTCCGCGCTCGACCCGATTCCGGTTTTTGCGAACCCTGTCAGCGATCGCGTTTCTGTCGTCCTCGGTCTTCGCCTGTCTAATAATCGACTCCAGAGTTTCGGTCAGAGTCTTATGCTCCAATCGGGCGCGACTTCTGACGTAATCAACCAAAAGCGGGTTGATGTATGCGCCGATGAATTTTCCTTTTCGGTTTGCCATAGTTACTTCCCCTCGGCCTGCCAGTGCCATTCGTCTATCTCCTCGACCGAGTGGACTACAAAAAAATCCGCGCTCTTTGCGCCGTACGGCGTCACGCACGATCCTTCGCTTATGTAGCCCGTCCAGCCCGCACCGCGAGCGTCACCAAAATCCGCTTTCGGACTAAAAAAGATTTCTATAAACCTGCCGTATTTGGCTTTAAAGAAGTCCCACGCTCTTGCGGCGGCCTTCGGTTTTGGTCTTGTCTTATCTGTGTAAATCATTTCCTCTCCCCCTGCGGCGAAATGCCGCGATCAAAAAGCTATTCGCTGTACCTTAAACTCACTTTGCTCTGACTGCGGTAGTTAAAAATTTCCTCGATCAGGTCAACGTATTGGTCAACTTTGGCGCATTTCTTTAGCGCGGTCGGCTGCGCTTCCAGTTTGCCGATGAATTTTCCTTTTCGGTTTGGTTTCATTTAGTTAGGGTCTTGACATTTTTCATTTGCCGTCGGGTAGCAGCACCCATTTTCACAAGTCGAAAAGTCGTCGAATTTAATGATTAAAACCGCTTCCCCTTCAGGGGCTTTAGTGTCGCCTTTCATTATCCAAGAATCCGCAATGATTAAGGCGTTGTTTTTTATTTGACAATTAGCCGCTTTCGGGTAATCCAGCCAAGAATTTTGAACCCAACCACCTTCTTTTTGAATGCCGACGGCAAACGATCCCGACTGTGCTTTGGTAACAGTCAGCACTCCTAAGTCTTTACCGCGACGAACGATATTTAACTTGTCGCCAACTTCTAAAATGCGCTTAAATTCTGTTATTGTTTTGAACGGTTGTTTCATACTGTTAATTTCCCACCTTGCAACATATTGTAGCAAGAATCTTGCCGTCCTGCAACATAATGTTGCAACTTTTTTCTATCTTTGCTAATATTCCCTTTATGACATTGAGAAATATCGCAGCCGCCAGTAAAATCCCGCTAATGACGTCCGAAGAGTTAAAAGCATTTCGCGAAAAATACAACCTTTCGCAGGAAGAGCTTGCCGACAAATTAAAGGTTGCTCGCAATACTGTTTCCCGCTGGGAAGTCGGTACGGTCAAAATCCCTGAAATCGTTGACCTCGCCCTTG
>Ga0247771_1000706_pt1 | contig 10358 bp, 15 predicted proteins | sample UWRJL197509C6_FD_179948 | JGI IMG/M metagenome (GOLD analysis project Ga0247771, IMG submission 179948) | Plant litter microbial communities from Arlington Agricultural Research Station in Wisconsin, United States - UWRJ-L197-509C-6 | ecosystem: Environmental > Terrestrial > Plant litter >...
CTTGATGGCGAACAGCGACGCCATCACGCCGCCCACCACGAAGCCGAACGGAGCCGCCGCCGAGAACAGGCACATGACGATGTTCTTGCGCGGCCCGGGCGGGTACGCACGCCCGAGGAGGGCCTGGCCGTTGGGCACCAGCAGCGCGGGGCCGATGCCCTGCATCGCCCTAGAGAAGATGAAGAAGACGGTGCCGCCGCCGCCGGCCTGCTGGACCATCTCGGCGAAGCCGGCGATCAGGCTCCAGAGGGCGAACCAGAGGAAGCCGATGATGAATATCTTCTTGTGCCCGAAGAGGTCGCCCAACCGTCCCGACGGTAGCACGAACGTGCCCGATGTCAAGCCGTACGCGGCCGAGTACCAAGCGATGTGTCCGGGGTTGGTGTCGGGGAATGACTGGCCGATGATCTGCGCCGGGACCAGCGCCTGGGCAATGCCAGCCAGCATCAGCATCTGCGCCAGGCTGATGACCAGCACGAACAGGACCTCCCGGGTGAGCGAGAAGCCATGCGGCCGCGCCGTTGCGCCGCCTCCATCCCCGCTGCCCTTGCTCGCCTCGTCGCGAATCAGCGATACCTGGCCGTCATCGGCCTCGGACCGGATGTACGTATGCCGGCCGATCTGGATAACGGACGCCGGCTCCTTCTCTCCCGAGGCGCGCCCTTGGACGAAGCCTTGGTGCGCGGCAGGTCGGGTCCTCGAGGCGGCTTCGAGGAGGTCGACATGTGCCGGACCCTGCCTGCGGATGCTGCCCGGGCCCGTCTTCACGGCAGGCGAGGCCACCGTCTCGGCAAGATTTGGTGTCGAGTTTGATATCGACGGCCAGTCCGGTGTCGGCGTCACACGGTTGATGACGTCCGATGAACTTCGTGGTAAGCTATGGCCCGCCGCCACCACCTTGACTCCGAACGAGGGCCCTGTCTCGGAGCTGAGCCGAGCCACGTCTGGTAATCTGGGGAGATAATCGGCCAGAGTCAAGGCAGCTGCGGGCGTCGCCACAGGCGACGGCTTGTTGATGGGAAAGCTCGAGCTTCTGCTGCCCGGACGGCTGCTGCTGGCGGATACGACCGGGGCGGAAGCTATCGCCGTCGAGCCCGTCATGGAGGGAGGCAACTGCACGCTGGCCGGTCTCCCGTCGCTGGGTGAATCCGGTGCCATACTGCTCCGCTCGAGGCTGCCATACGTGTTGAAGGTCAGCCGCCGCGGGGAGATGTCGTCCTCGCCAGCGAACTGTCTTCGGAAGGACTCGGTGGCCGCGATCATGGCCTCGGCCGCCCTCTGCATGGCGTCTGTAGCAGTCCGGAAGTCGGCCTCGACGCTGGGGCTGTTGGGCAGCATCGACTGCGACCTCCGCTGCTCCGCCATCTTGCTGTGATCCTCGGCTGTCCCCTTATCCCAGTTTGCCGTCCGGCTGGAGGTCCCGCGCTCGGGGGCGGCGGGTCGCAAGGCAAGATGTGGAAAGCAGGCGCAGGCGCAGAAGCTCAACGAAGGTATGAGAGACTTGTAAATCGAGAGACAGAAGCTCAAGATGTTGGGAGCTGTGGACCAAGCATCGTTCCACAACTGGAGGAACAGCCACGGGAGAAGAAATGAGAACCGTGCCAAGAGAAGCAAAAGGGCTATCCGAAGCTGGGGTGCCAGGGCAACTCCCGGTATAAGAGAAAGCCCCGGCGGTGTCGAGAAGGGAGCCCGGCTCTCGACGCATGTATTCGTTGTACAGCTACGTCAGAGCGAGGCGGGAGGGCCAGACACCCCACCGGAAGCTGACCGGAGCCAAAATAGTGCATCCTGGTTGTGCCGAAGGGCTGATAAGCAGCGATGAGACTGCCTTCGCCCTCGGGGTGTCTGTTGGAGGTTGGTGTGTGGTGCGACCTTGACGCAGGCGCTCGGATGCCGCTGGCGCCTGGGCTGCGGGACAGGGGCTTCGGAGGATCGTGAGAGAGAAACACTCGGCCAACTGAACGACGGCCGGCGGGAAGGAGGGGGCGCTCGGGGGGGTGACGAGGGTGACGAGGGAGCGAGGGTGCCGACCCCTGTTCGGGTCAAGAACGCCGCGCGAACCACCCGGCCACGCGACGGTGAACGCGTCCTCGGCGTCCGTCGTCCAAGATGACGCCCAAGAGGGAAGGGGATTTGGCGTCGATCAGCCGCGGCCTCCGCTTGTCGTCCTGCGGCAGTTCGATAGTGTCGCCCGTCTCACTTCGTTTCCGGACCGCAAACGGGCGTCGATGATGAAGATCAACGAGGCGGGCCGACGTCCCTTGCGCCCCTGGGCCAGCACCGGCGGACGACGGCGAGGACGGGCATCTTGAGGCTGAAGTTCGCCGGCCGTCGGCGCATTCTCCTTCGAATCAGAAGCCGGCCAAGCTCCAGGCACCCCCGGCGCTGAAGACGCCACTACCGGGGTCCGGCAAGCCCGCCTCCGGAACCCAATCAGGGCACCGAACTGCCGCCGTGGGTCCCTGCAGCACCCGCGACGATCCCTCCTTCGAGGGGAAAGCGCCTTTCGGAGATCCCCAACTTGTCCCTTCGATTTCGATCCTTTTTGGACAAGACCGACGACTGTTCCGGAAATCCAGGTCGCCGAGAGCCCTCCAGAGGGACCACGAGAAGAGAAACTCCGGCGACCGCCGTCGCGGCGCTGCGCATGAAATCCACCTGACGCCCGCGGACGTGCCCCGCGGCTGGAAGGGGAACCTACCCTGGTCGCACCCGGCGTGATAGGATCGCGACTGGTCTGCCCGTTGAAACAAACCCCGCCCCCCTCCGAGGCGCACAGCTCCCACCGTTCGTGGGGCCCAGGGCCGCCAACGAGCCAACTACTTCCTCAGCTGTGTGCTCGGGTCTCTGGAATGTCATCCTGGTACCGAGGGAGGGGAAAAAAGCAGGAGCGTGCGCCGAATTGTCCAAAGAAGCCATAACCTTCTCCATATTGCAAGGTTCCCTCTTGGGTGGTCTCACCCATGTGCTGAGATCCGGTGTGGTGTAGCGACGGCCCACACGCTTCAAATCCCTGGTCTGACGCGGGCAAGACACATTTCTCGAGATAGGGTGCAATGCCTACCCTATCATCTGCTGAACCCAAAGGGCTTCAAGCGAACGTACATACCAGTACACGGGAAGGTCATATATGCAGCCGAAAGCTATGTTGGTAGCCGGTCGAAGACCGGCAGACAGGTGGAAAAACACGAAACACCATACCACTCTCAACTTGCCGGTGCAGCCTTGGGAAACTCGCCCGGGATATGAAGGTGCGATATCGTTGGGACGCTGTCGCTCCGCGGGCCCGAGGTTGGACGCGTGGTTTTGACCGGCGTATGCGCTGTACCGCTCGCCTGTCTCTCCTGGACGGCTCTATCGTCCAGCGAACTGAGGAGGCTGCTGGTCGCCGGAGTACCGGCAACCGCGGCTGAGTTGACTCCGGCTCCTCCGCCCGGTGCGGCTTCCGGACCCCGGAGCGCCAGCAGACCTGGTTGGCCGGTTTCTCCGCGATCAGCGCCGTGCAGCAACGGAGTCTTTTGCGCCTCCCGGCCACTTAGCGTCCTGGGAACCACTCCGTTCGTCAGCACCGCTGGCGCATAGGCCGAGCCGCGCTTGAGGTACTCGCCGGTATACGGATTGACTCCATCCACCTGCGCTTCGTGGCCGATGACGGCACCCCGCGACGGTGCCTCTTCCAGAGGTGTCCGGGTTGTGCCCCCGTACCCGAGCAGGTGCTGGTCGAAACCGCCTCCCGGAAGGGCCCCCGCCGCCGCAATCAGCTCTCGGTCCTGCTCGGGAAACCCGGAGCTTGCGCTAGACGGCGAGAGCGGAGCCTGAAGGCCTCGGGCCGCGTTCACCTCGATGTCGGACGGGAATCGCCCGCCGGGCGAAGGGCGTCGAGGCAGCATATCTTGTCGCGGTGTCTGTTTGGCCACGGCGGCTTCGGCGGCGAAGGGCTCTTCGTCGGGCTCGTCGACGACTCCATCGCTGCTGACGGAGCGTTGCGACGACCGGCTGATGCTTCGCGAATGCCCACGTACGAACTCGCTCCGCTCTTGCGGCGTCTTTTCCGTCAGGGCTTTGATGTCTTCGTACCACGCCATCATCGTGTCGTGGCTTTCCGCACGGAATACCCAAGTATGCCCTCGATGCATGGAGCCCGTCTGCCGGCCTTTGAGGATGAACTTGTTTGAAGACCCGCCTTCTGTGGAATGTGACCCCAACTTCTGTTCCGGTAGATAGAGCGACATGACGGGCGCCTGCGTCTTGTCGGCAGATTTGAATTCGTGGAGATGCGTTGGCGACAGCACGTACCTGGGTCGATTAGCATCATCCGGGGAATGGTGGCAGGGGGTTGCATACCAACCGGCAGTATAGCTCTTGAGGTACTTGCTCTTGCGTTCGAGTAGACCGGCCCGAATCTCCTGGCAGGCGTAGTGGTCCCGTCCTGGGTAGTGGATGAACTGTGCCGACCGAATTGGCAAGTCAGGGTCGACAAACTGATCGTCTCTCTGGACAAAGGCGGCCCATTCGTGGTCCTTGGGCATGGAAACGGGACCGCTACGCAACTCCTCAACGGCGCTTATGGCGGACTCGCTCTCCCGTTTCAGGATGCTTGCATACGCGTTGTACGCTTTTTGGATCTCGCCGACGATGATGGACTCGAGCTCCCGGCCCGAGTTCTCGAGGTTCAGGTATGCCTAAAACCGGTAAGCAGCTGTGTGGGAGAAGGAGGGTCGTCGGGCCGGGGTGCAGACCTGATGCAAGTAATTCTCCTCCTCGATCTGCTTGTCCAGCTGCCTGTCCACGCCGAGCCGCAGGAGGTAGGGGTCCAGCTTCCCGGTAGTCAGGGCGGAGTCAAGCTCGGCCTGGCCGAGGGCTTCCTGGAGGTGCTTGACGGCCTTCCTCGTCACATCCATCTCTTTTTCGACCGAGTTCTTGAAGTCGCCCGAGAGGTTCTTGATTTCCTTGATCTTCTGCTGCAAGTCGCTGCGCAGCCCCGTCAACGCCAGTATGACCTCCTCCTCGATTTCCTTGGCTTTGGCGGCGTCGGTCAGGGCCAGTCTGTTGTAGTCTCGCAGTATCTTGAGGGCATCGTCGAGACCGCCAGAGGCAACGAAGCCTGCCGGGGTCGCCGTGTTGTTTAGCACGTTGGCAAGTTTCAGGAGGGACTTGGACCGGTGTTCGTAGTGCGTCTGGATCTCTCGGAAATACGCGATCATGTCTTTCAGTATCTTGCGCCATGCTGGGGCGAGTTAGCCGGGTCAGGGTCGAGTCACCCTCCGATCTCACAGGCATCCTTACCATGGAAGCGGTTGGCGAGAACCTCGGTGGGATGCCCGCTGGTTGGCACGGGGCAGTAGAAAGCGCTCTGTGCCTCGTCCTCGTCGGTATTGCTCTGGAGGGCAAGACTGCGGACACTCCCTGCTTTCACTTTACAAAGACGGTATCAGCTCCGCCACGCCACGATATGTCGTCGAAACCGAGAGAGACATGGAGACACGAGCCGCTTGAGCGACCTCCGAAGGAAGCGGAAGAGATCAAATACGTACTGCTCCTCCGGCTGTTGCTCCGCTTAAGACTCCCGCTCCTCCGGAGCGACGCCTTCTTCCTCAAGGTGTTGCCCCTCGTGGGGAGCTGGATGCTGCCCTCGCCGGTGGTCGAGCCCGAGAAGGAATTTGACCGCTGCATGTTGGGATGGTAGCCGTCGACGATGGAGCTCCCGCGCTGGCTGGCATCCCACTCCTCGGTGAATCTGCCCGACCGGGTCGAGACCGGGACCGGGGCGGCGAGATTGCCGTCGGCGTACGGCGAAGCAAGCTGCGAGTTCGCGACGGTATTGGAAGCCGTCTGATCGAGGTATTGCGGAAAATAGCCCCCGGGATGACTCGAGGTCCTGACAAGGGCTGCTGGAGATGGGGAGAGACGGCGACCTCTTTCGACGAGAGGACCGACGTTGACGCCGTAGGGTGACGAAGCGGAAAGTGGGGACTTGGCGGTCGCCATGTTGACGCAAGAATTGCCCGCAGCGGGTCTCGTAGCGCTAGAGTTTCTCTCACGGGAGCCGGCAATCGATGACGCTACTGCAACGAATCGCTTGGTGGCAATGCCGTAGTGTCGTCCTGTGCGCGCAGACAAAGCTAGAGCGACCGTTGGGGAGGGTCTTTTGCTTTATTGTCTCTCTTTGGCGTGATGCCTTCTGCTGTGTGTTGCGAGGAGCTAGGCACTATCGTCGGGAGCGACGCCACAGGAAAACGGGGATATTGGGAAAGACGGGACCGTCGGGCAGCTCAATGAACCGGCTGCCTTGACTTCGGTCCCACACGCTGATAACGGGTCCAATCAAGGCCCCACAGCACAAAAGGGAGTCTTGCGCTTCGCCGTTTGCGACACTTGAGAGGGGGGCTTTGTCCTCTCGTCCTCTGGCCCCGATGACGTATGCCCATCAGACTGGACCCTGTCCACCAGTCACACTGCAACGCCACGGGAAACCTACGACGGCGAGATTGCCGTCATCTTCTCCGAGGCTGCGCCCCCAAGCGGCCAGGATCTGAGCAACCCGGTTGTCGGATTGGTCGGAGAAATCCCCTCGGTAGACTTTTGCTGGCAGCCCACCCACGGTACGCTTTGTGTAGTACTCATCGTCGGGGTTCCCAGTGAACATGTCCCAAGCCTGTGTTCGGATGAATTAGCTTGCAGGGGAATCGAGTCGCCATTTTTGCCAACAGTTTTCCTCTTGGTTCGAGTTCAAGAGTTTAGCAGGTACCCACGTGACATCTCACATGCGCCGCCCACATCCAAAGCCGGAGCGTACCTACCTAGGTACCTACCTAGGTAGGTAGTGCTTAGCCGTTATCCTAGGCCGTGGTGGTATCTTATTGCTGTCTTTAACATCCAAAGCAGACCAGCTTCATAACTCGTAAGATGGCGCCGTCCCAGGCACGCACATTTCTTCTATCCCCTCCCCCCGAGCCGTCACCACACTCCGATGCCGCTTGCCGCCGAAGGTTGGCGGCCAGGTCCGCCGGCGTCGGGGAACTGCACATCGACTCTCTTCTCGATCATGTTCCGGCCGACTTGGAGCATCCACTGCGGCTCGCCGTCAAACCTCATCGTTAGATTCATGCCGTCCATCCTGCGTATGTTTCTTCGTGGGTCGACCAGCGGGAGGTCGCCAAACGGGCGGTCGTACTCGCAGTTGATGGTGCACAGCGCCCGGACTGATGCATCCTTCCGCACCGGCGGCTCTTCGTTGTCGCTGACGAGTATCTTGAAGCTCGTATGCCGTGTTGCTTCGGTGGCGATGTACTCGTAAAAGGTAAACGTCACGGGGTCCCGGTTGCTGATGGGGTCGCCCTACGCAACTTCACGTTAAACACGAAAAGGGCGGAGAGCCGGAGGTTTTGGTAGTCGGGGAACCGACCTGTCGGAGATACCACTTCATCCTCCAGACGACCTGCCCGCCGTCCGGATCGACGCTCGTCCGGTCCACCACCCTGTCCAAGGGCGGGTAGGCCCGTGTGATGGGGATGCCGCTCTCCACCCCGTAGCTAAGGCGGGAGATGCGCTCGTCCACTTCGGGCAGCCGCAGGAGCAGCTGTGTGAGGCGTGGGTCCGTCGCCGTGACCAGGTCGTTGGGCGAGAAACTCCCGCGGAGGACCTTGATCACCGCCCCGCGGGCCACGGCGGACCAGGCGCGTTTAGGTTGGACAACGTTACCGAAGCGGCCCTGCAATTGCTTATATAGGTATCGAGACGCCCCGAGGCCGCCGACGAGTAGGATTCTCTTGGGCGGCTTGCCCTCGATACGTAGGATCTTGTCCTGCTGTTCGGCAATCAACGCGCTGGTCCCCTGGTCAGTTGTGGCGAAGAATGCCTTGATGGTATCTCTGGCGCGCCGGAGATTAGCTGGTGCGCCTCGCGCCGAGCAGAGGAGCCTCGTACCGCTTGAGAGTATACTCCCCCGTGGTGCCCTTGAGCCTCGCCATCCTGGAGAAGGCCTTCAGGGGTGGCTTGATGTGGTAGTCATCTTGAAAGTCGTCGCCGGTGAACACACGCTTCATCGTCAGTTCCCACTCTGCGTTCACGAACGACCGAAAGTCGGCCGTCGGCGACTCGCATCGTGAAAACTTGAGGCCCGAATCCTCTCGCATGTGGCGCTCAAAGGCCTCGTCGATAAGGAAGGCGCCGCAGAGCCTGCCTAACAGAGCCATGTCAGCAGATGGGGTCATGCTGGCGAGGCTGGGCTGGGAACCCCACCATCCCCCTTGACGACCTCTCTTACGACGAAAGGCTCCGTCTTGATGATCTTGTAGCTGATAATGTCGACAGTGCCGCCTCCGCAATCACATACGATGAAAGTTTCACCCGGCTGCGTTTGTCAGTCTCGTCGAAACCCGACGGGTCCTGGTCTGCAAGGGCTTCTCTCACCTTAACGTCCGGATACGGCATTCTCTCAAAGAGCGTGGCGAGCGCTGCCGCTTCGGGTTCCTCAACCAACGTCAAGGACGTCTCGCCGATATCGCGGCCCTTCAGGATTTTCGCCCGCCTGGCGGCCTCCTTCATCATGGTCCTCGAATACTGCGGCCAGATGGCCGGGATCGTCAGTGCCACCCTGAATGGGAGAGCCTCGACGTTGTCGGCACCCATCTCGAGCGCTATCTCGCGGCACGTGTGTTCCCAAAGGTAGCTGAGGAAGTCGGCGATGAGGTCGATGACGGCGTCGGAACCGAGGCGGGCAACCTGCTTGCGAGCGTCCTGCAGACAGGGCGAGTTGAGCAGCTCGGGTTTGAGATCCCGGTCCTGGAGGAGCAGCAGCTTGAACCACCGAATGGGGTTCGCGTTCGGCGGTATCTTGAAGCCCCAGGTCTGCGTTTCCAGGTCGATCTGGGTCGGCACCTGCACCTCGTCCTTTTCCCTCTCCTGCAGGCCGAGACACGGCCATTGCTGGACCTCGTGGATCCTGTCCGGGTCGCGGGAGTAGGCCCAGGCCACACCGCTGAACGTGGTACCAAAGTCGATGCCTACGGCGATAAACTTCTTGATCGGCGGCGCCGGGGGAGAGGCGGCGGGAGGGACCGGCGGCGGCCGTCGACGGCCGCTGGCCCAGCGAGGGTCGAAGCGATTCGCGGTCGAGCCCGGCAGCTCGAAGAAGCCATCGGACCTAGGCGGCGGCACCGTTGAGCTCCTCCCCGGCTGCCAGGAATGCCGGGACGACATCGGCAGCCTCGAGCAGCGGCGTCCGTCTCCTCGGGCTGCACGTCAACCAGTGGAGTCGATTGGCAGCGGCGAGGTTTACGCCGGCGCATATCGACTTGGGAGACTGAAGTGTGATGGATTCCGGCAGCCGCCTGGCGCCCCCTCGCCGCAGGAGGTGTCGGCCTACCGACGCGAGGGGGGCGCGAGGCTGCGGGCTCCAGAACCGGCTGAGCCATGCCGGACAAGCGGGACCAGCGCATCGCAACAGACTCGCGAATGGCCCGAGGGAGACGGGCGACCTGCATGAGAGCTTTTGCGGCCTTCCGCGATTGGGTATCACCAGGCTCTACTATAGCGCCCGCTTGCTGTGGCCATGGTCGGCGTTCGGCCAATCCAGTCACAGCCTCGCCGCCACTCGCTGCATTCGGGCAGCCACGTCGGCAGGCAGCTAACCTCCCCTGCTCGGCCTCTGCGCAGCTGGTCTCCGTGGAAAGGCTGGACAAGCCCGGCAGCGCGAGAGCTGAACTCGTTCGATGCTCATCTCGTCTTTCAAGACGGTCTTTGTTTATCCCGAACGGATGAGCTTCCCTCCATAGTCGCGCGTCAACCGCCCCCCGGAACAGGACCTCTTGAGGGTATCCCCAGTGTAACCCTTTTGAGGCCCCTCGCCCACGCGAGAACCTCAGAGCGCTCGACAGGGCTCGGTGTCAAGGGGCAGCAGGCAATGAGGGGCTTCCGGAGGCGGTCACTGGCATTCTACTTGGACCTGGTACTCTCCTAGGACAAGACAAGTCCGGCGGGGGACCAAGCGAGGTGACGCATCCCGCCGGAGGGGCATCATGAGGAGGCTCTTCGGTAGGAGGAGCGAGTCGGTCGGCACCGTCGGCACCGTCGGCGCGGCCCCGGCCTTCTGGGACATTCTCCCCGCCGAGGAGGCCCCGGCCGCCGAGGCGGCGGTCCCAGTCGCCGAAGAACCATGCCCGGCCCTCGAGGAACCGTACCCGAGTTTCGCGGCGGGAAGGCCTTACAACCCGTTCCGCCCGGACGCGACGCCGGCGCCAGCAGATGACGGCCCACGGCACACTGGCTTCGCCCCTGCACCGTGGGTGCCAGGCGGTCGGACGAGCGAGGGCGTGTCCCTGCGGTTGGGCTATCAGCCACTCCATGACGGGATGCCT
>Ga0247771_1000707_pt1 | contig 10347 bp, 11 predicted proteins | sample UWRJL197509C6_FD_179948 | JGI IMG/M metagenome (GOLD analysis project Ga0247771, IMG submission 179948) | Plant litter microbial communities from Arlington Agricultural Research Station in Wisconsin, United States - UWRJ-L197-509C-6 | ecosystem: Environmental > Terrestrial > Plant litter >...
GGCTCCTCGGCCAACTGCGCCAACGCCATGACCGTGCTCAATACCATCATGGCCGAAACCCTCAAGCGCTTCAAGAAGGACGTGGATTCGCACATCGAAAAAGGCGAGAAGAAAGAGATCGCCATCATGCACGTGATCCGCGAGTATATCGTTGCCAGCGAAAAGATCCTCTTCGAAGGCGACGGCTACAGCGATGAATGGGAAAAGGAAGCCGAACGCCTGGGCCTGCCCAACGTAAAGACCACGCCCCTGGCCCTCGACGCGATGGTAACGGAAAAAGCAAAAAAGCTCTTCGAGCAGAACCGCGTATACAACCACCTGGAGCTGGAAGCGCGCCACGAGATAGAGCTGGAAAAATATATAAAAAAAGTACAGATAGAAAGCCGCCTGATGGCCGAGCTGGCCACAAGCCATGTGCTGCCTGCCGCCGTGCGCTATCAGAACATCCTCATCGAAAACGTGCGCGGACTGAAAGAAACCGGACTGCCCGAGTGCGACCAGCGCATGGCCGCCCTCAAGCGCATATCGGAACACATCAATCAGGTAAGCCGCCTGGTGGTGGAGATGATCGAAGCCCGCAAGGTGTGCAACAATATCGCCGACACGCGCGAGAAGGCCATCGCCTACTGCTCGAAGGTCAAGGAAGCCTACTTCGACCAGGTGCGCTACCACGTTGACAAACTGGAGCAGCTGGTGGACGACAAGGAATGGTACCTGCCCAAATACCGCGAGCTGGTATTCCTGCGCTGAGGTAAACGTATGGACAAAAAAATCCCATCCGGCCGGATGGGATTTTTTTATTTGTGTGCCCTTGGGCAAAACTAAAACCTTCTTAATGCCAATCGTTAGCATCAAGTTTTCAAATCAGAACAATGAAAGCGATTACAGGAACAGAACGGAGAGCGTGATGATCACCGCGAGGATGACTGTAACGATCAGAGTGTCCTGGATCTTTTCATCATGAAATAGGGAAGAGATTTTTTTCATAACACGAGTTTAATTGTTAACACATCGATTTTTCAAAAAACTACCGGATGGTTGATTATTCGTGTTTTCCTAAGGAGGGACTTGGCTGTAAAAATATAAACATTTTTCAGATGCGCAAATAGGGAATTTACGATTGCGCCTCACTTAATTCCAGCCAGCGCATTTCCTTCTCATCTATCTGGTTGCCAACAGCTACGATCCGCTCCGAGAGCTGCTGCAGCTCGGCAAAGGCCAGGTTTCCCGCCGACATTTTTTCTTCCAGCACCGCTTTTTCACCCGCCAACTCGGCCAGCTCCTTCTCCAAAAGGTCAAATTCGCGCTGCTCCTTATAGGAAAGCTTCTTTTTTACCGGCTTTATTTCCGGTGCCAGCGGCGCGGCGGCTGCGGTCGTTGCAAAAGTCTTCGTCTCTTCGGGCGCCGTCTCCTCTCCCATTTTTTCGGTTTCGCGGAACTGCGAGTAGTTGCCGGGATAGTCACGTATAACCCCGTTGCCTTCGAAAACAAAAAGGTGATCCACCAGCCGGTCCATGAAATAGCGATCGTGGCTTACCACAAGAAGGCAGCCCTGGAAATCGAGCAGGAAGTTTTCAAGCACCGACAGCGTGGGCAGATCGAGGTCGTTCGTCGGTTCGTCGAGGATGAGGAAGTTGGGATTGCGGAACAGGATCGTGAGCAGGTGCAGCCGGCGCTTTTCGCCACCGCTCAACTTACTCACGTAGGTATACTGCTGCTCGGGCGGAAAGAGAAAGAGGTTGAGGAACTGCGCGGCACTGAGGCTGCTGCCGTCGGCCAGGGGAAAGTTTTCGGCGATGCCTTTAACGTACTCGATCACACGTAAATCTTCCTTGATGACCAGTCCTTGCTGCGCATAGTTGCCGAACACCACGGTGTCGCCGATATTGACCTTGCCGCTGTCGGCTTTTTCCAGTCCCTGCACGATGTTGATGAAGGTGGATTTGCCCGCGCCGTTGCGGCCGATGATGCCTACGCGCTCGCCTTTTTTAAAAGTATAGTCGAAGCCTTTGAGGATCACTTTTTCGTCATAGCTCTTATATACTTTTTTCAGCTCGACGGTCTTGCCGCCGAGGCGGCTCATCTTGCTTTGCAATTGCAATTGCTGTTCCTGCAGCTGCTGCTTGGCGCGCTTTTCCACTTCGTAAAAACTGTCGATGCGGCTTTTCGATTTGGTGGTGCGGGCCTTGGGCTGCTTGCGCATCCATTCCAGCTCGCGGCGATAGAGGCTGCGGGCCTTGTCCACGCTGGCGGCCTCGCTTTCCTCGCGCTGCGCTTTTTTGTCGAGGTAGTTGGCGTAATCGCCCTTGTGCACATAGAGCTGGCTGTTCTCGAGCTCCCATATCTCGTCGCAGACGGCATCGAGAAAATAGCGGTCGTGGGTAACGAGGAGGAGGGTGATATTTTCCTTGTTGAGGTAGTGCTCGAGCCATTCCACCATTTCGATGTCGAGGTGATTGGTCGGTTCGTCCATGATCAGCAGGACGTGCTTGTGCTCGAAGCCGATGTCGATGAGGATGCGGGCGAGGGCGATGCGCTTGCGCTGGCCGCCGCTGAGGGTGGACACGGTTTGCTGGAGCTGGTTGATCTTCAGCTTGGCGAGGATCTGCTTTACCTTGGCGTCGAAGCTCCAGGCGTTGGCCTCGTCCATGCGCACGAGCTGCTCGCTGATCTCGGCATCGTTGCCGCTTTCGATGGCGGCCTCGTAGGCTTTGATGACGGAAATAATGGGGTGTGATTGGTGAAATACCTGGTCGAGCACCGTGGCGCGTTCATCGAGCTGGGGGTCCTGCTCGAAAAAAGCCGTCTCGACATTCTTGTTGATCCACAGCTTGCCTTCGTCGGCCACTTCCTTGCCGGCGATGATCTTGAGCAGGGTTGATTTGCCCGAGCCGTTGCGCGCTACCAAGGCGATCTTGTCGCCTTCGGACAGGTGAAAGGAGATTCCATCGAAAAGGGGCTTGATACCGTACGCTTTGCCCAGTTGCTCCGCAGACACATAATGCATGCGGCAAAGGTAAGGAGAGAGAAGTTTGCAGTTTTCAGTTGGCAGTAGGCAGTTGGTGTCCTGTTGTTCGGTTAGTCCGAACGTAATTCGTTTATCTACCTTTTATTGCTCCGGTCTGTAATTCGTAATGCCTTTAATTCTTTACGCCACCAACTGCCTACTGCCAACTGAAAACTGTTAACTACTGCGTCCGCCGTAGCTTCAGCGGAGGATTATTTGCCGAGCGAGCGGATCCAGTGTACTACTTCGTCCTTGGTCTTACCCAGCTTGCTTTGCAGGCGTCCGAAAAATTCTTCGTCCTTGCCTTCTTCCCAACGTACATCGTCGTCGGTAAGGTTTCCGTGGGCTTGCTTGGCCTGGCCTTTCAGCTCATGCCATTTGCCTCTTAATTCCAGTTCGTCCATAACAAAAGATTTATAGTAGGGCTTAAAATCCCGTGCCAGAAAATGAGAAAGAGAAATTGACAGAGAAAGAGTACGGTTGCCTTAAGCGGGAGCCTTGCCGGGATCGTCGGCGGGCACCATTACGTAGAGAACCTGGGGCAGGATGTGGGCTTCCACCGTGCTGCGCCTGCCGATGAGCTCACCGTCGATCTGGAAATAACCGGGGTGACGGGTCGTCATCTGGAGCTTTTTTGTCTGGAACACTTCCGTGCGCGCGGGGTCGAAGTCCTTGTGGGTAACGACCATCTTGAAGATCTCGGCCAGGCTTATTTTCTTGATCACCACCACTTCAAAAAGTCCGTCGTCGAGGCTGCCCATGGGGTTGATGATGGCGCCGGTGCCGTAGGTGCGGGCATTGGCGATGACGATCATAAAGGCCACGCGTTCGATCTCGCCCCCGTCAGTTTGCAGCTTCACCTTCATGGCGCGGCGTTCGCGCAGCACGCGGAACACGGCCCGCGCATAGCCCCACATGCCGCGCTTGTCGGAGTTCTCGAAATACTTGACCAGCTTGGCGTTCAGGCCCATGTCGCTGAGGTGGAGACACACTTCGTCTTCCCCGATGCCAATGAGGTCGATCTTTCTGCACCTGCCGTCGGTGATGATGCTGAGGGCCGCTTCGGCGTCATTGGGGATGGACAACTCGCGCGCCATGCCGTTGGCCGAGCCGGCGGGCACGATGCCGAGCGGTATCCCGGTATCGCGGAGAAGTCCGGCCAGCATCTTCACGGTGCCGTCGCCGCCGACGGCCACCACACGGCCCGGCTTTACGGTATCGATGTGGTGCTTTATCGACGTCTCGTCGCCCTTGCCGGAAAGGAGGTAGAACTCGATCCGGTGGGGCTTGTCCTTGAAATGCGCGCGGATGGCGGCTTCCCAATCGTGCTTTTCTTTTCCGCCCGACACGGGGTTTACGACGAAAAGAAGGGTCAATGGATCCTGGTTGTGCATGCTTATTGTATAGTGTTGATCATGCTAGGTCCGAACCAAGAACAAAAACCACGGAGCTTGAAGCACCGCATCATGCGCTGGCTGGGCCTGACGGATGAACCTACAATAAAAGTGTACCACGGCTACGGCCATGCGCAAATGCTCACGCTGTACGGTCATGCCTTCCGCCTCAGCACCCTGCCGCGCCGCAAGTACCGCAAAAGTTTCGTGCGCAACACGTGGGCTCTCCTTCGCCTCTTTATCGTAAAGCCTTTTGCCGACCTTGAGGTGAGCCTCGATTGGAACGGCCGTATTTATACGGCCCGCACCGACAGCGACGGTTTCTTCAAGTTCGACTGGGAAGACGAGCGGCCGGTCGGGCAGGGCTGGCATCCCGTGGTGGTGCAGGCGCTGCGCAACGGCGCCGCCATCGCGCGCGGCGAGGGCGAAGTGTATATTCCCTACCACACCCAGTACGGCTTTATCTCCGACATCGACGATACCTTTCTCATCTCCCACTCCTCCAATCTGCGCAAGCGCCTCTTCGTGCTTTTCACCGAAAATGCGCGCAGCCGCAAGCCCTTCGAAGGCGTGGTGCGGCACTATCAATTGCTGGCGCAAAGCAATACCACGGCGGAAGCGCCCAACCCTTTTTTCTTCGTGTCGAGCAGCGAGTGGAACCTCTATGATTATATCGTTGAATTTGCGAACAGCAACAAGGTACCGCGGGGCATCTACCTGCTCAACCAGCTGAAGCGGTTCAGCCAGCTGCTGAAGACGGGGCAGAACAACCACCAGACGAAGTTCACGCGCATCGTGCGGATACTGGAGCACTACCCGGAGCAGAAATTCGTGCTGCTCGGCGACAGCTCGCAACAGGACCCCTACATCTATGAGGCAATCGTTTCCCACTTTCCCCGGCAGATATACGCGGTGTATATCCGCAATGTAGCGCCCGCCAAAGAGGCCGATGTGCGCGTAGCGCTGGAAAAGATCAGGGCCCAGGGCATTCCCTACTGCTTTTTTGCCAACAGCAGCGAGGCCATCAGCCATTCCGCCACCATCGGTCTGATCGCGTCCGCCGCGCTCGAGCAGGTTCAAAGCTAGAGCAAGAATATTTTTAAGGAAGAGCCCGCCTTCGCTGAAGCTACGGCGGACGCAGTGGCACGCTATTTTGATCAATAAGAACAGAAAAATTCAGGTTATGGAAAAAAATCTTCAGAACGACGAAGCCCTTAAGAAGTTCACCAAGCTGGTAAAAGATATCAACGTGTGCATGTTCATCACCAACCATGAAAACAACGACCACACGCGTCCCATGGCAACCATCGAAATAGATGAGAACGGCACCCTCTGGTTCTTTACCGACGTGCGCTCCATGAAGGTGGAAGAAGTGAACCAGGAACATAAGGTTCACCTCGTATATGCCCACCCCGGCAAGGAAAGCTACCTCGATGTATGGGCCATGGCCACCGTCAACCGCGACCGCGAGCTGATCAAGGCCAAATGGTCGCCGATCGTTAAGGCCTGGTTCCCCGACGGTGTGGACGATCCCAACCTCGCCCTGCTGGAAGTGCAGCCCCGCGACGTTTACTACTGGGATGCCGAAACCGGCAAGATGGTCGCCTTCCTGAAGATCGCCGCTGCGGCCGTTACCGGCAAGCAGCTGGCCGAAGGCGCCGAAGGAAAGCTCAAGGTCAACTAAAGAAATCAATTGTGTTGTATGAAGGTGGAGGATTGGATCCCCGCCCATGAAACCGGCGTGCAAACGGATACGGAGCACTCGGTGGATTGCGCGGATGAAGAGGAAGCAAAGGAATTATACAACCAGGTGCGCCATCGCCTGCTCAACATCAACGGATGGCATGGCCTTGCCGGCACTGTTACCGCCGGCTTTCAGCTGGTGGATGCCGAAGGCCGGCCCGTACGGCGGCTGGCGCAGACCGGCGATTATTTCCGAATAGACATTCCCGCACCCGGCACCGATGCCGGTGCGGGCCACGACTGGGTGCGCATCGAAAACATCGACGAGCATCCCGAAGGCACGGCCATACGCGTGCGCCCCTCACCGCCGCCCGGCAGCAGCGAGGACGTGGGCCATTTTTTTTCCGATCATGCTACATCATCTTTCATCGCTTGGCGCGACAACAATAGGGTGACAGCCGGCGTATACGGACGCAACGAAAAACCCAATACCGACGTGAGCTCCATCGGCGACAAGATCAGGAATGCGGCCGTTGCCATCGGCGCTTTTCTCGGCTTTTCAAAATTACAGTGGAAGACCCTCGTGCACGGACTGATCAAGGGTTAGCGGATCGCTCGGTCTTTTCTTCGAACAGCTTTTCGAAGAGCGGGCTCTCCGTTTTTTTCCATTTGTCCCAAAAAGTAAAATACAAACCGTAATTATACCTGAACTGCTTGTGGTGCAGCGAATGGTGCGTGGCGCCGATCAGCCAGCGGCCGAGCAGGTGCTTGTGAAAACGCTTTGGATATACTTCTATGTCGAGGTGGTTGACCACGCTGCTGAAGGTCATGATGGTAAGCTGAATAAGGATCACGTATAGATGCATGGGCAGCACGAGCAGCAGGGCCGGCAGGAAAACCGCCTGCAGCAAGCCTTCCAGCGGATGAAAGGAAAAGGCGGTCCAGGGCGAGGTGATATTGCTTTCGTGGTGCACTTGGTGTACGAGGCGGAACACGCGCGGGTTGTGCATCCAGCGGTGCAGCCAGTAGTAATACGTTTCGTGCACGGCCAGCGCGATCGCCAGGCTCACCGGCAGCCACCACAAAGGATAGTCGTGTATGTCGAGGTAAACTTTTGTATAGCCCTTCTGCCACAGCACCAGCAGGATCGAACCCGAAAGCGCAAAGATGAGCGCGGTGACCGTGCTCCACACCACTTCCTTTTTAAACTGTCCCGGCTTGTAGGCGCGGCTGTTGATCTTTCGCTGGCGCCACTTCTCCGGAAACCAGAGGTAAAAAACACCATAGAAAACCCCGGCAATAAAAAGGTAGCGTCCGATGACCACCAGGAAGATGACCAGCGAGGCCAGCAGGAAATAGAGCGGCTGTGAAAAATCGGGCAGTTCTTTCATCTGTGCTAAGGTAACAATGTTGGCGGCCGCTTCGTTCAATGAAATGTGAAAGCGAATGCAGAAAGCGGAGAGCGCCGGCGAGCCGAAAACACTTAACATTTCCTTGCGTGGCGCCGCCGCGACTGGCACTATCTTTTCTAGTATTGTAAGTAGAAACTGTATTTATGAAACAACTAATCACCCTGATGATCGCCCTAGCCACCGTTGTCGGTGTACAGGCTCAGTCGTCGCGCATAGAAGCCCGCAGAGAGGTGCTTGGTGCGCCCCGGCACTCGACAGTAGTTTACCCGCAGAGCCGCGTGGTTGTAGTTGAGCGCGGCTATGGTTATCCCCGCTCCTACCGCGAGCGCCGGATGTGGGAAGAAAGAAGGCGCCGTGCCGCCTGGTACCGCAGACATCATGATCACGGCCGTCACAACGGCTGGTACAGATAAACGAAATGCCGCAAGGCAGATACCATAACTAATAAGAACAATGTCCCCCTAAATAAAGATCCCGCCAACCGGCGGGATTTTTATTTCTATAGAATGCAGTATTGGTGCGGCTTTCAGGCCTATTGAAGCTGGAAGCTTTCCAGGAATTTCGTGTTGAAATCGCCGGCGCGGAATTTCTCGTTCTGCATCAGCTGCAGATGAAAAGGTATGGTCGTCTTGACGCCTTCGATCACGTATTCGCTGAGGGCGCGGTACATGGTATCGATCGCTTCCTGCCGCGTACGGGCCACGGTGATCAGCTTGCCTATCATGGAGTCGTAGTAGGGCGGAATGACATAGCCTGCGTATACGTGGCTGTCCACGCGCACGCCGTGGCCGCCGGGCTGGTGCAGCACGGTGATCTTGCCGGGCGAAGGGCGGAAATCGTTGTAGGGATCTTCGGCATTGATGCGGCATTCGATGGCGTGCATCTGGGGCTCGTAGTCGAGGCCGGAGATCTTCTCGCCCATGGCGATCTTGATCTGCTCCTTTATAAGGTCGTGGTTGATGACTTCCTCGGTCACGCAGTGCTCTACCTGGATCCGGGTGTTCATCTCCATGAAATAAAAATTGCGGTGCTTGTCAACGAGGAACTCGATGGTGCCCACGCTTTCGTAGTTGATGGCGCCGGCGGCCTTCTTGGCGGCCTCGCCCATCTTCTGGCGGAGCTCGGGGGTCATGAAGGGTGAGGGCGATTCTTCCACGAGCTTCTGGTGGCGGCGCTGGATCGAGCAGTCGCGTTCGCTGAGGTGGCATACGGTGCCGTATTGGTCGCCGGCTACCTGGATTTCGATGTGGCGCGGCTCTTCCACGAATTTCTCCATGTAGATGCCGTCGTTCTTGAAGGAGGCGCCGGCCTCGGCCTTTGCCTGGTCGTAGGCGCGTTCCATCTCGCTGTCGGACCAAACTATGCGCATGCCTTTGCCGCCGCCGCCGGCCGTAGCCTTGAGGATGACGGGGAAGCCCATTTCACGGGCGACGCTGCGGGCTTCGTCGAGGCTGGAGAGCAGGCCTTCGCTGCCGGGGATGACGGGTACGCCGGCCTTGATCATGGTATCTTTGGCGGTGATCTTGTCGCCCATCTTATTGATCATCTCGGGTGTGGGCCCGATGAACTTGATGCCGTGGTCGGCGCAGATCTGGGAGAACTTGGCGTTCTCGGCCAGGAAGCCGTAGCCGGGGTGGATGGCGTCGGCGTTGGTGATCTCGACGGCGGCCATCAGGTGGGGTATGTTGAGGTAGGAATCGGCGCTCTGGGGCTTGCCGATGCAGACGGCTTCGTCGGCGAACTTGACGTGCAGGCTATCCCTGTCGGCCGTAGAATAAACAGCAACCGTTTTGATGCCCATCTCGCGGCAGGTGCGTATCACACGCAGTGCGATCTCGCCGCGGTTGGCGATCAGGATCTTTTTGAACATTGAATTTAGTTTAGGGTTTGTTGATGGCGGATCTATGCGGGTTCCACCAGGAACAGGGGTTGGTCGTATTCCACGGGCGAAGCGTCTTCCACGAGCACCTTCACGATCTTGCCTTTCACTTCGCTTTCGATCTCGTTGAATAATTTCATGGCTTCGATGATGCACACCACTTTGCCGGGCGTTACGTCATCGCCCACTTCCGCGAAGATCGGCTTGTCGGGCGAGGGCCTGCGGTAGAAGGTGCCGATCATCGGGCTCTTGATGGTAACGGTGTTGGAGGGAGCGGCGGCCTGGGGGGCTTCGGTGGCCGCGGCAGGTGCAGCCGCCTGCGCCGGCTGCTGGGGCAGAGCATATTGGGGGGCCTGCATCGGCGCCATCACCTGCGTTATCTGCTCTTCTTTCTGCTTGATGGTGATCCTGAATTCTTTCTGCTCGATCGTTACTTCGCCAATATTCGAATCGTCGATCAATTTGATCAACTCCTGAATTTGCTTGAAATCCATTTGTTTCAATTTAATATAAATTTGGTGATACAGGTTGGCTAAGATAGCATTTAAAGCTTATTCCTTCACCCTTTCCACATACTCGCCGGTGCGGGTGTTTACGCGGATCAATTCACCTTCGTTCACGAACAGGGGCACCATCACGGTAGCGCCGGTTTCCACGGTGGCGGGCTTCAGGGTGCGGGTGGCGGTATCGCCGCGCAGGCCGGGCTCACTGTAGGTTACGCGCACCACCACTTTCTCGGGCACTTCCACGCTCATGGGCAGCTCGGTCTCGGTGTTGAACAACACGGATACGGCATCGCCGTCGCGGAGGAACTGGGGTGCATCGATAACGGTTTCGGCAACGGCCACCTGCTCAAAGCTTTCATTGTCCATGAAGTTGTAGCCGGCTTCGTCCTTGTACAGGAACTGGTATTCCTTTCTTTCCACGCGCACGGGGTGAATGGTATCACCGCTGTTCCAGGTCTTTTCGATG
>Ga0247771_1000708_pt1 | contig 10339 bp, 7 predicted proteins | sample UWRJL197509C6_FD_179948 | JGI IMG/M metagenome (GOLD analysis project Ga0247771, IMG submission 179948) | Plant litter microbial communities from Arlington Agricultural Research Station in Wisconsin, United States - UWRJ-L197-509C-6 | ecosystem: Environmental > Terrestrial > Plant litter >...
TGCGCTGGAACGGGATACGGAAACCTGCATAAACCTCGAAGGCCTCGATCTGGGCGAGATCGAAAGCCTGACCATCGAAGCGCTGACGGATGGATTGGGCTCCGGCTGGCTGCCGGAGGAGATCACCGTGGAAAGCCGGTTGCTGCACGCGCCGGTACGCTTCCGTTTCAATACCAAGACCGACTGGCTGACGCGCAAGGGCGGCCCCATCACCCGGCAACCCGCGCAGCTGCAAAACTAAAAGCGCATAGGCATCACCGTTAGAAAGCTGGCGTACCCGAATTACCGTAGCAATCAGCTACCTGCGTTTATTCGGCTTCTCCGCTGGTGATGACCATGCGGCTCACCTTGTCGCCCGCGAACGTATAGGTGTGATAGACAATGCCATCGGACATTACTTCACCTTGCAGATCCTTGACCAGCTGGCGGACCGCTACGCGCACGCGCCCGTCCGGCAGCGGCTCGAAGGACTCGGGCTGCACGTTCGGGTCGATCTCCTTCCACTGCCGCGACCAGTATTCGCGAACGGCGTCCTGGCCGTAGACATAACCGCCTTCCCAGCCGTTGGGCCATTCCACATCGGGCAGCATCAGCTGCAAAAGATCGTCGGTATTCCTTTCGTTGAAAAGCGCATACGCGCGGCGGATGATTGTTTCCTTATTGTTTTCCATATCGAGTGGTTGCAGGCCGATCTTCGAACCGGCTCATTTATATATTTAAAATATATTAATAATAGTTATCAAATCCCTAAGTCTCGGTTTAGGTTAAAACTAAGACGAAACGGACAATTCATCGAGCCATTCGGGACGCTGCTGAAGCAGGCGCCGGAAGCGGTGCTCCGTTTCATTAATGCGGCGCTTGCAGAAACAAAGCTGCGCCTTGCCCGCGGATGACACGCCATTTATGCCGGCAAGTCCCTGTATCGTCCATTTATAATTCTGGCGGTTGCGCTTGAACCAGTGCTCCGAATGCAGCTTGCCGGGCGAGAAAATATAAAAATCGCCGTTCGTGACGAAATGCGCCGAGCCATGGTCTTCCGTAACCTTGTCGGCCCAAAGTTCCATCGTATCAAGGCTGCCGAGCATGGCCGGGTCGATCACGTAATAATTGAGGCGATCGCCTTCTTTCAGCGCAATGAGCGGAGCCACGTGGAATTTCCAGGTATTGCGCAGGCTGCCGCCGTTGCGGTTGAGATAGCTGCCGCTGAAGACCCAGGCCTTGTAATTGGGAATGTTCCAACTGTCGAGCAATATGCAGGCGGCATTGGCGCGGTCCTCGCAATCGTTCTGGTACTGGTGCCAGCGGAAGAGCGGCGCATGCTTGAAATAAAGATAAAGCTTGTCGGCCTGCACCTTCGTGAGCCCCGAATCGTGGATGAGGGGTTCGGACAGGGAATGATCGAACATCGATTTCAGCGTACTTTCCGCCATGCCGTCAATATAAGCAAATTCCGCAACCGGAACGATGAAATACCGCGCTGCTTGCTGATACCGCCTTATCGTCTTAAATTTCCGGTACCAAATAACGGCAGGAAGGCCTGGCAAGACATGTCCTTAACCATTCATCCCACAAACAATCTTGTATGATCGTGCGTCAATTGTCCCTGTATACGCTCCTGCTTTGCCTGCTGGCTCTTGCTTCGTGCGACAAAGGTTCCGAGCCCCTGCCGGATTCGTCGAAAGAGCTATTGACCTTCTCGCTGAAACGCGCTAACGGCACGGCTTTCACGAGCTCGGAGATGACGGCGGACCGCCAGGGCAATGCCATTACCATCACCCTTCCCTTCGACACGGACCGCAATGGCTTGATACCCGAGATCACGATTAGGGGCCAGAAGATCACGCCGGCCAGCGGCACGCCCCAGAACTTTTCCGTGCCGGTCACTTATACCGTTAGCGCGCAGGACGGCACCACCGCAACCTATACGGTAAGCGTGCAGCTGGCGAACGGCACGGGCACCATAAACCTCGGCAGCGATAATGTGTATGTAGGCAGCAGCGACAATAATTTTTACGCCCTCGATGCGCTTACGGGCACGCTGAGCTGGAAATACAGCGGCACGGCTTCCTTTGTTTATTCCAGCGCTACCTATGCCAACGGCACCATCTACGTGGGCAGCATCGACAATTATATCTATGCCTTCGATGCCGTGACAGGCGCGGTGAAATGGAAGCGGCTGGTGGCGACTACGGGCATCGAATCGGATGCGGTATGCGTGAACGGCACCGTATACGTCGGCACCAACGACGACTACCTGCTGGCCCTCGATGCAACGACGGGCCTTGAAAAATGGCGCTATACGACGGGCGGCAACATCAGCGCAAGTCCGACCGTGGCCGGCGCCAACGTTTATTTCGGCAGCTCCGACGGCAAGCTCTATGCGCTGGATGCGGCCACAGGCGCTTTCAAATGGTCGTACGCTACCGGCGCGATGATCAACCAGTCGGGCCCGGCCCTTGTGAATGGCGTGATCTATGTAGGCAGCCGCGACGGCTATCTCTATGCGATTGATGCAAGCACGGGTACGCTGCGCTGGCGCTTTGCAACGGGCGTTTCGCTCGAGCAGTCGAGCCCTACGGTGGCGAACGGCATCATATATATCGGCGGCTGGTATACCGTTCCGGGCTTTACGCAAAAGGGCAGCCTCTATGCGGTGAATGCAACTACGGGCCTGCTCGTTTGGGAGAAGCTGCAGAACAGCGGCATCGCCTCGAGCCCCTGCGTAGCCGGAGGCAAGATCTATATTACGACCGACGACAACAATCTTTATGCGCTCGACCAGGCCACGGGCGCTACGCTCTGGAGCAAGCAGGTGCTGGCGAACGGGGCCAGCGCTGCGGTATCGAACGGCATCGTTTATGTCGGCGGTGGCGGCACGCATTATTTTTATGCCTTCGATGCGGCTACGGGCGTCGAGAAATGGCGCTATGCCATGGCAGGGCTTATGACTTCGAGCCCGCTCATCCTGCACGGCAACTTGGCGGATTATTCCGGCGATTCGGGCATAATGTATTGAGCAGATTGCAGCGCGATCCTGGCTTGCGGCTTGGTTGCAGGAGCCAGGTTTCTCTTTCGGTTTGATCAAATGCGGGCCGGTTGCGCTCAAAGGTTGCAGTAGGGGAAAGTGAATCCACAGAAAAAAATCAGAATTGAAATCGCGGGCTTTTAATCGGGCCCGCTTAATTTATTGCAGGGCAGTCGATTAAGTTTTCATGGAAAGATGAGGGCTAGGGGTTAATACGGAGGCGGGATCGCGGCACCATTTTAGCCCTATTCTAAGTGATCCTATACTCTGAAAAATAATTGACCATGAAACATAACTCTCCTTTTAACGAAGACCTGCTTCAGTATCTTCAGAAAAGACTCAAAGTTTCGCGCAAGGAACTGGTAGAGACCATCAGCCTCTCGCGGGTGAGTGCTCAGGATATCGCCAAGTACGTCCGGGAAAAAAACCTCGGCTTCGGAACGGGCCGTGCTTCTGCCGGTTGAGCTAAAAAAATGCCTTTCTTATATAATTATCTAAACCCTTGAAAAGTCTCGTTTTTAATCCAAACCCAAAAAAGGTCCAATGATCCGTGCAAAGACCGGAGGCGTCCATATCGATGAAGACTGAGCTCATAAATCCTGAGCATCGTTACACGGCGTGGCTGAAGAAGTACCCTTCACCCGTGCAAACATTTATGGGACGACTTTTTCGCATTGAGCTGTAAAGCCAATCGCCTTATAAAAAAATCCCCTTTGTCAAAAGGGGATTTTTCGTGTGTAAGTTTCCCGTACTTCTACGGCGGATGATATTTTTAAAAAGGCTTGTCGGGCATGAAGCCCTTGAACGAACAGCTAATAATTTTGACCTTCGCCGAAGCTTTGTATTTGACGTGTCCGGACCAGAATTAAAATTTATTAATAAATAAAATTAATATCTACCTAACAGGTGCGTACATCGCATTTATACAGTAAAGAATGAGCTTTGCAAAAAAGATAATAAGCAGTTTGCTCTCTAAAGCTTTACAGTTTGTTTTTTAACCGGGCAGCTGTAACCACAACTGCCTTATTGGCTTGCAACACCAGCTCAAAACTATCCGTCGCTTTAGGCCGGCCATCGATCCGCACGGGAAAGGGAAATCGCACGCGTACCGTTTGCGCCACGGGCGTTTGCAAACGAAAGCTCACCGAGTCTTCGCTCCACCGCAGCTCTTCCAAAATAATATTACCCCGCAACAGCAAACCCTCGATGCGACCGCTCTTCCATTCGCGCGGGAGGGCCGGCAGCAGCGAAACATGACCCCGCTCCGAATACGCCAGCATTTGCGAAACCAGATAAGGAAGACCGCCACTGATGTCCATATTAAAAAGCCCGCCGACATTATGATACGAGCCCATGCCCGTCGTCCAGTATTTAGAGGCAAGCCACTGTACCAGCCCGTAAACCTTCTCCCCTTCGCCAAGGTGCGCCGCGGCCGCGCCCAGCTGCACCAATCCAAAGGCCATCTCGCCACCACCTTCCGCCGCTCTGAACTTCAGCTTTTCATCGATCACCTTGTTGGCGCCCGCCCGCAAACGCGCGTCGGACCTGAATTCCGGGGCGATCTCGTCGAACAAGGCATAGAGCTGGGACGCATGACGGTGACGGTAATTATCCTTCAGGTCTTGCCAAAGCCACTCCCGCAAAGCACCGTCCTCATTCACCTCATAAGCAGGCATACGGTCCAGCATTTTTTTCCACTGCGCTATCTTATCGGCATCAACTTTTAAAATGCCGGCGGCCGCAATGCAATTGCGAAATAATTGTTTTGCGATCATCACATCCATCGTAGCGTTGATCACCGCCTGCGACTTGCTGTTGGCCGGATTGTTCTCGGGCGAGTAAGAGGGAGAGAATATATATTTACCGTCGCTGCCCGTTTGCAGGAAATCTTCATAGAACAACGCGGCCTCTTTCATGAAGGGATAAGCACGGCGCTGCAGGAAATTCCTGTCGAGCGTGTATTGATAATAGTCCCAGAAAAAGCTGCTCACCCAGCCCGCGCCGCCCGTCCAGAACGTGAGGCACCATACTGGACCGAAATCGGTATCGAGGCCGGTGGTGGTGGTTTGCGCCGGCACATGTATGCCGCGGCAATTGAAAAGCCTCTTTGCCGACTTGCGGTAATCGTCCAGCAAACCTTCGTGATAGTTGAAATAAGCGTTCATCAGCTCGGGCATGCGGCCCGGCAGGTTCATCGATATGGCCGTGGGCAGATTGCCGTCCTGGGTCATGCCGCCGGTCCAGGGTGCGGTCCACGTGCCGCTCCACAGGCCTTGCAGGTTGGGCGGATTGCTGCCGGTGCAGCTGATGATATTATAGCGACCCGCATCGAAAGTCCGCATCAGCAGACCCGTAGAAATACTGTCCCTTGCCTTCAGCAAGATTTCTTCGTTGTACAATGCCCTGTCCTTATCATCCGGTCCCAACTCGAACCGAACACGGTTGAAAAGAGCGGCATGAACAGCGGTATGCCGCGCCAGCAGCGCCGCATAGCTTTCGCCCAGCATCGTCAGCTGCTTCTTCATTTTTTCCGACTGCGAAGCTTCATTATACGAGGGCGCTATTTTTATAAGCAGCAGGACTTCATCGGCATCGGTTATCCGTATGGAATGCCCGTCGGACGTGACTTTGCCGTTCACGGTCACCACCCGTCCCAGTCCTTCATAACCACAGATGGAATTGCTGTTTTTGATCCTGAACTCCGTGCGATAATGCAGCCACGCTCCTTCCGCGCTGCTTTCCCTGCTTTGAATATGTGCGTTCACGAAATCCCACTGGTTCCACTCCACCGGCCGTCCTTCAAAACCGATCGTGCAGCTGATCCTGGCCGTGCCCCTGATCGACAGCACGATCACGCTGTCCGGCCGCGAAGCAAACAGCGTGCGCCGGAAGGTGCCTATGCCGTCCTGCCAATCTACCGAGGCTTCGCCCGTTTCGAAATTTACGGAGCGGCGGTAACGCACGATGTTCGAGGGTTGCTGGCTGATCCGCACATCGAAGGCGGGAATGAAAGGATCGCGCTCGTCGTTGTAATCCGCTTCCTTGCGCAAGCTTGCGGGGATCTGCGCCGCTTCTTCATATTTTCCTTCCCGCAGCAGTTGCCTGATCGCACCCAGCTTCGATGCCTGGTCGATGAGGCTGTCCGAGCGCCTGAGCGGCAGGTAGAGCAGGGCGTGCGAGAGGATGATCGTTTCGTCGTGCGGCTGGCCCATCATCATCGCGCCCGTTGTGCCGTTGCCGCTGAGCAGGGCCTGCTCCCACGACGATGCCGGCTGCCAGCTGGAACAACCCCGCGCAGGAACGGAGAAGGGCTCCTGCCCAGGAGCGAATATTGAAGAGAAAATAAAATATATTAATATTATATATTTTTGCATGTCGTCTTATTTCGCGGACACCCGGATCGTTGCCGGCAGCAGGCCTGCGGCGCTTGCGCTAAGGGTGATCGTACCCTTCTTGCCATTGGATTGCAGGATGCACAAGGCCTTGCCGTTCATCGCCGTGTGGCGGTTCGATTTAAACGGCTCGAGGCTCACCGGGTTGCCGTTATCCACACCGGCGATAAAGCCCGTACCGTTGACGGAAAACACAACCGTATCGGCGGCATCGGGAACGGGCACGCCGTTCCTGTCGGCAACAACAACGGTAACAAAAGACAGGTCCTTGCCATCGGCGCCGATCGCGCTCCTGTCGGCCTGCAGCACTAATTTATACGGCTTGCCGGCCGTCTTCACCTCGCGGGTCAGCACTGTCTTCCCTCCTTTTCTCGATACGGCCTTCAGCGTACCGGGCGCATAGGCCACGCGCCATTTTACATGAAGCTCATCCCCTTTCTTCGAACGTACACCCAGCGATCGGCCGTTGAGGAAAAGCTCTACTTCGTCCGCCGCGTTGTAATAGCTAACGACATCTACGGTATCGCCGGGCTGCCAGTTCCAGTGCGGATAAATGTGCAGGACGGGCCGGTCGGTGAACACGCTTTGATACATATAGTAAACGTCTTTCGGAAAACCCGCCAGATCGATGATGCCGAAATAAGAGCTGCGTGCGGGCCAGGGATAAGGCGTCGGCTCGCCGAGATAGTCGAAGCCGGTCCAGATATACATGCCCGAAACATGATCCCATTTCAGCAGCTCCTTCACGCTCTCCTCGTGCAGCGAGCCCCAGGGCGTGCTCACCTGGTCGTAAGCCGAAACCGTAAGGTCCTTGTTGCCGTTTGCCAGCGGCCGGTCCCAGCGCTCGGGCCAGCGGCGTATCGTATCGAAGGGCACACGGTCGTAGTGGCCGCGGGTTTCCAGCGCCGACGTGCTTTCGGTAACGATCAGCTTTTTACCCGGCCAGTCCTTTAAAAAATCGCCCCATTTATTATGATTGTAATTATAGCCCACCAGCTCGAAAGCGCCGGATTGTATCAGGTGATTGTATTTGATCTCGTTGTTCGCCGTCGTGATCGGCCGCGTGGTATCCAGCGCTTTTACGATCGACACAAGCTCGCGTGCGATCACGCGTCCCGACGAATCATCGGTCCACTGCTCGTAAATTTCATTGCCCACGCTCCAGATGAAAACCGAAGGATGGTTGCGGTCGCGGCGGATAAGGTCCTCGAGGTCGCGGCGGTGCCATTCGTTCCAGTCGAGGTGATAGTCGTAGGGGCTCTTGGCTTTGGCCCACATATCGAAGGCTTCGTCCATCACGATAAAACCCATTTCATCGGCAAGGTCAAGGAGCTCGGGCGCGGGCGGGTTGTGCGAGGTGCGGATGCCGTTGCAGCCCATGGCCTTCAGCAATTGCAGCTGTCTTTGCAGCGCGCGCTTGTTAACGGCCGCACCGAGCGCGCCGAGGTCATGGTGATCGCAGACACCGAGAATCTTCAGCGGCTTGCCGTTGAGCGAAAAACCTTTTTCACGGTTGAAATCGAAATAGCGAATACCGAACCGGGTTTCATAGCGGTCCACGACCACCGTGCCGGAACGCAGGGTGGATACGGCTTTGTACAGATAGGGACGTTCTACGGACCAGAGCTTCGGACCCTTCACCACCAATTGCTCGGAAGCCGCGCCCGTGGCGGCTCGCGTGGAAGAAGCCACCTTGTTGCCGGCGCTATCGTAGATCTCCGTCACCAGTGTCAGCCTTGCATCATTCACACCACTAACACTCGTTTTAATATGAACGACCGCTTCTTTGCTGTTGACAATTGGCGTGGTAATGAAGGTGCCCCACTCGTCGATGTGTGACCCGCTTAATGTCGTAAGCCATACGTTGCGATAGATGCCGGAGCCGCTGTACCAGCGCGAGTTCGGCTGCCTTGAATTATCGACTTTAACGGCCAGCACATTTTTCCTGTCGCCATAATTCAGGTAGGGCGTCAGGTCGTAGCTGAAAGAGCTGTAGCCGTAAGGACGGATGCCCAGCGAATGGCCGTTGATGAATACTTCGCTGTTCCTGTAAACGCCGTCGAAGCCGATAGTTATGAGACTACTTTTTTTTGAAGCGTCGATGGTGAAGGTCTTGCGGTACCAGCCCATGCCGCCGGGCAGCGCGCCGCCGCCCGTGCCCGCGGGATTATCCTTGTCGAAGGCACCTTCGATGCTCCAGTCGTGCGGCAGGTCGAGGCTGCGCCAGGCCGCGTCGTTTATGGCGGGATCGCTGTACCGGCCGGTGCTGTCCAGGCGGAACTTCCAGCCCCTGTCGAAATCGACCCGCGCCGAATGCTGGGCGCGCGTTATTGAGGATAGAAAGATAAAGGCTGCAAGCAAATAATATCTAATCATAAATAGCTTCGGTCGAAGTGAACACCCCGCTTTCTTTCTATTTCCCGCACTTAGTTTTAGTGAGAGAAAGGGTGGTTAAAAAAAACACAAGCTATGGAAATAGCTCGTGTAACGATTGCTTAGTGAGAAGAGAAAACTTTATGTCGATGCGCGTACTATTTGATCTTCACGATGCGTACATTATCCACGGCCGCATCGAAATTCGTCAGTGGCGTCGCGCTGTCGTTGTACAGCATCAGCTGCAGCGTGGCCGTATTCGAGCCACCCGTGAGCGCGCCGATATTGGCTGCCGGCGAGCCCGTAGGATTGTAGTTGCCGCTGCCGCTGAGGAAGCGGTTGAGCGGTATCGTAACCGTTTGCCAGCCTGTAGTGCTGAACTGGCCGGAAGCCGAGGTTTCCCAGGGCGCATAGCGGGCCAGCCGGTTGAAATTGTTGTTGGGGGCGATAATGATCGAGCCGTTCTTCCACACATTCTTTACGAAGATCTCGAACTTCAGGGCGTAATTATCCACCGGATCCGATACGTTAGCTGCGGGTACCCAGGCGCCGGCGGCTACCATCACCGCGCGGTTGTCGCTGTACCACGAACCGTCGCCGGCATTGATCGAACCCGAAGGCTTGATCTCGATATAATTGCCCGTATTACCGGGGAAGGCCGTGGAGCTGCCGGTTTGAATACCGCCCCAGTATTGCCAGCCGAAATAAGGATTGCCATCCTCGAAATTGGCCAGGAAGCCCGTCGTTGGCACCTTGTAATTATCAAATACAAAATTCGATTTGCCCGCGCCGAACCGTCCGTTCACCTTCAGCGTATCGGCCGTGGTTACGCCGGCCGGCACCGTCACCGTCACTTCAGTACCGGCGCTGTTGGCGGTAAAGCTGGTGGTGCTGATATTGCCGGGGAAGACGATGCTGCTGAGCAGATAAAGGTTGGTGCCGGTAAGCGTGATGACCGCACCGGGAAGGGCATTCTCGTTCGAAGCCCCGGTGATGGCCGGCGGCGGCGCTACGATACGAAATTCAAATACCGCCTCGCCGTGATCGGTCACCACCCTGATGTTGTTGGGCACGTTCGGGTTTGTCGCTTCGGTGGGTGCATCGGCGGGTATCATTACGATGATGTTACGGTCGGTGTTCAGCGCCGAATTGAAGGCGGCATCAAAGCCGTTGAAATAAACGTTCTGCAGGCCGCTGAAGCCGCTGCCCTGGATAACGATCATGGCGCCGGGAAGCGACCGCACGAAAAAGCTGTCGCGCTTCGTGGAGTCCAGTAGGCGCACCTGGTCGATCTTCGGAGGCGAGGCCTTGTCTTTTTTACAGGAAAGAAAAACCAGGCAGACCGAAGCCACCAGGAAAAATATAGTTCTTTTATTAAATAATATATTATTCATATAATAATTGTTAAGGTTAGTCTTTTAATACGCTGAAGTCGAAGGCCACCGGCGGCTGCGAAAGGCCCGTAGCCACGTTCATCTCCACTTCCGGGAAGGGCAGGTAAACGCTCTGGTCGTTGAAGGTGAAATAAGCCGGCGTATACACGGTGTTG
>Ga0247771_1000709_pt1 | contig 10333 bp, 10 predicted proteins | sample UWRJL197509C6_FD_179948 | JGI IMG/M metagenome (GOLD analysis project Ga0247771, IMG submission 179948) | Plant litter microbial communities from Arlington Agricultural Research Station in Wisconsin, United States - UWRJ-L197-509C-6 | ecosystem: Environmental > Terrestrial > Plant litter >...
GCGAGCGGATCACCCGCCACGACGTGAAGGCGCGCATCGAGGAGTTCAACGCCCTCGCGGGCCACGAGCACGTGCACAAGGGCATGACCTCGCGCGACCTGACCGAGAACGTCGAGCAGCTGCAGGTCCTGCGGTCGCTCGAACTGGTCCGCGGCCGCACCGCCTCCGTCCTCGCGCGCCTCGCGCGGCTGGCGACGGAGTACACCGACCTGGTCATCGCCGGCCGGTCGCACAACGTGGCCGCGCAGGCCACGACGCTGGGCAAGCGCTTCGCGACCACGGCCGACGAGGTGCTGGTGGCGTTCACCAGGCTCGACGAGCTGATCGCCCGCTACCCGCTGCGCGGCGTGAAGGGCCCGGTCGGCACGGCGCAGGACATGCTCGACCTGCTCGGCGGCGACCCGGCGAAGCTGGTGGAGCTGGAGCGCACGGTCGCCGGTCACCTCGGCTTCGAGAAGGTGCTGACCAGCGTCGGCCAGGTGTACCCGCGCTCGCTCGACTTCGACGTGGTCTCCAGCCTCGTGCAGCTCGCCGCGGGCCCGTCGTCGCTGGCGAAGACCATCCGGCTGATGGCGGGCCACGAGCTGGTCACCGAGGGCTTCAAGCCCGGCCAGGTCGGCTCCAGCGCCATGCCGCACAAGATGAACACCCGCTCGTGCGAGCGCGTGAACGGCTTCGCCGTGATCCTCCGCGGCTACCTGTCGATGGTCGGCGAGCTGGCCGGTGACCAGTGGAACGAGGGCGACGTGTCGTGCTCGGTCGTCCGCCGGGTCGCGCTGCCGGACGCGTTCTTCGCGCTGGACGGCCTGCTGGAGACGCTGCTGACCGTGCTCGACGAGTTCGGCGCGTACCCGGCCGTCGTCGCGCGCGAGCTGGACCGCTACCTGCCGTTCCTCGCGACCACGAAGGTGCTGATGGGCGCCATCCGCGCTGGTGTCGGCCGCGAGACGGCCCACGAGGTGATCAAGGAGAACGCGGTCGCCGTGGCGTTGGCGATGCGCGAGCAGGGGGCCGAGAACGACCTCCTCGACCGCCTCGCCGCCGACGACCGCCTGCCGCTCGACCGCGCCCAGCTGGACGCGCTGCTGGCCGACCGGCTGTCGTTCACCGGCGTGGCCGCCCAGCAGGTCGAGTCGGTCGTCGGCCAGGTCGAGGACGTCCTCACCAAGTTCCCGACCGCCGCGGGCTACGTGCCGGAGCCCATCCTGTGACGGCGGTCGTCCACGGCTTGTTCGTCCACCCGATCAAGGGGTGCACGGCGACCGCGCTCACCACGAGCGCGGTCGTCGAGACCGGCCTGGCGCACGACCGCGACTTCATGCTGGTCGACGCCGTGGACGGCCACTTCATCAGCCAGCGCAAGCTCCCCGCGATGGCCGTGATCACCCCGACCGTGGTCGACGACGGGCTCGTGGTCACCGCGCCCGGCCTTGAGGACTACGAGCACAAGACCCGCTTCGACGGCGACCGCCTGCCGGTGAAGGTGCACTGGTGGGACGGCCAGGGCGTCGACCAGGGCGACGAGGCCGCCGAGTGGTTCTCCGAGGCCTTGGGGCGTGCGTGCCGCTTCGTCCGCGTGCCCCCGGACCTCGACCGGGGCTTGGAGGGCGAGGGCAAGGTCGGCTTCGCCGACGCCCACGCCCTGCTGATGACCTCGCTGGCGTCGTTGGACGGCCTCAACGAACGCATCCTCCAGCGCGGAGCCGAGCCGATCCCGATGAACCGCTTCCGCCCCAACGTGGTCGTCACGGGCTGGCCGGAACCCCACACCGAGGACCGCGTCCGCGGCGTCACGATCGGCACGGCGTCGTTCGGCTACGCCCGCATCTGCGTCCGCTGCGTCGTGCCCACCGTCGACCAGGACACCGGTCTCAAAGCGGGCCACGAACCCACCAGGACCCTGGCCGACTACCGCCGAGCCGAGGGCGGCGTCACGTTCGGCATGAAGGCCAAGGTCCTCCACCACGGCACCCTGTCCGTCGGCGACGAACTGCACGTCACCGCCTGGGCCTGACCCCGAAAACTGTCGTACCCCCGTCGTACCGTGTGCGTCGGGGGGCCTTCAATTTCGGGGGACCCCTCGACGGGCTTGAACTACGCGGGCTGCCAGCGGAGCTTGTCGCCCTCTGCGGTGCAGACCATCGGCTTGAAGCGGCGGTTCACCGCGATCGCACCCTCGAACGGGCACGCCGTTCCCTGGAGCACGAACGGGCCGCCCGACGGTTCCTCGGTCGGCGGTGGGGCCGTCGGCTCTCCCGGTGGAGGTTGCGGTGGGGCCGGTGGCGGGGTTTCCGACGGGGGTGGGGAGGGTTCGGTGGTGGCCTCCACGGTCGGTTCCACGGGGGTTGTCGGCTTCACCGTGATGGTGTTGTTCGACGGCACCGGCGGGGTGCTGAGCTGCGGCGACGACGTGGCGGTGAGCGGGAACGTCGGGGTCGGGCCCGTGGCGTCGGGGGCGCCGCAGGCGGTCGCGGCTACCAGCAGCGCGAGGAGTCCCGCGGCCTTCGGTGGGGAAAGCACGTGGTGCACCATAGGTGCGTTCGGCCGCAAGCTGAACCCCCGATCGGGCTACAGGCGGCCCGCGTCGATGACACGGCTGAGGAACTGCCGCGTCCGCTCGTGGACCGGGTCGCCCAGCACCTGCTCCGGCGGGCCGGACTCCAGGAGCCTGCCGCCGTCGAGGAAGCAGACGCGGTCGGCGACCTGCTTGGCGAAGCCCATCTCGTGCGTGGCCATCACGATCGTGCGGCCCTGACCAGCGAGTTCGCGCACGAGTGCCAGCACCTCGCCGACCAGTTCGGGGTCGAGGGCGCTGGTGATCTCGTCGAACAGCAGCAACCGGGGCTCGTAGGCCAACGCGCGCGCGATGGCGACGCGCTGCTGCTGCCCGCCGGACAGGCGGTCCGGGTACGCGCCCGCCTTGTCGGCCAGGCCGACGCGGGCCAGCAGGTCGCGCGCCTTCTCGTTCGCGACGTCCCGCGCGACGCCGTGCACGACGCGGGGCGCGAGGGTCACGTTGTCGAGCACGGACATGTGCGGGAACAGGTTGAACGCCTGGAACACGATCCCCATCGCCCGCCGGGCCACGTCGGCGTCCACGCGCGGGTCCGAGACGTCCACGCCGTCCAGCAGCACCTGGCCGTCGTCGATCTCCTCCAGCAGGTTGGCGCAGCGCAGCAGCGTCGACTTGCCGGAGCCCGACGAGCCGATCAGCACCACGACCTCGTGCTCGCGCACGTCGAGGTCGACACCGTCGAGGACCGTCGTGGCCCCGTACCGCTTGACCAGCCCGCGCACGCGGAGAACCGGTTCGGACATCACGCCCCCTGCCTGCGCGCGGCGCGCCGCGACACCCAGTCCGCCAGCCGCCCGGACGGCACGGCCAGCAGCACGAACAGCAACCCGGCCACGACGTACGGCGTGAAGTTGTACGCGCCCGCCGACTGGATCTGCGCGGCCCGCACGGCGTCGACCGCGCCGAGCACCGAGATGAGGCCGCAGTCCTTCTGCAGCGCCACGAAGTCGTTGAGCAGCGCGGGCAGCACGCGGCGGACCGCCTGCGGCAGCACGACGAGCCGCATGGTCTTGCGGTGGTCCAGGCCGAGGGAGCGGGCGGCGGCCAGCTGCGACGGGTGGATCGACTCGATGCCCGCGCGGAACACCTCGGCCACGTACGCGGAGTACACGAGCACCAGCGCGATGCCGCCGAGCAGCACGGGGTCGTTGGGGATGCCGGACAGCCGCAGGCCCGGCAGGCCGAAGCCGACCAGGAACAGGACGATGATCAACGGCAGTCCGCGGAACAGGTCCACGTACCCGGTGGCCAGCGCCCGCAGCGGGAACCACACCGGTCCGCGCAACGTCCGCAGCGCCGCGATCCCCAGCGCCAGCACCAGGATCACGACCTCGGCGACCACCAGCACGCGGACGTTGAGCCACAGCCCCTCCAGGACCGCGGGCAGCGTCCGCCACGCGGTGTCCAGGCTGAAGAACGACTGCTTGACCCGCGGCCACCCCGGAGCCCCGCGCACGGCGAACCAGAGCGCGACGGCGAGGACCACAGTGGACAGCAGAGCGACCCCTGTGGAGCGACGAGCGCGGGAACGCTTGTACGCCAAGCGTTCCCGCTGGAGCTCGCTCGTCACTTGAGCTCGGGCGCCTTGCCCTCGGTGGCCAGCCACTGCTTCTCGATCTCGCCGAGAGCGCCCCGCGACCGCAGGGCCTCCACGGCGGTGGACACGCAGCCGGTCAGCTTGCTGCCCTTGTCCAGCACGATGCCGAACTGCTCGGGCTTGCCGTCACCGGCCGGGATCTGGCCGACGATCGTCGCGTCCTCCATCTCCGAGGAGGTGATGAAGAACGCCGTCGGCAGGTCCACGACCAGCGCCTCGATCTGCCCGGCGCGCAACGCGGCCTTGGCGTCGTCGTTCGTGTTGTAGACCGCGATCTCCTGCTCCGCGGTCAACCGCTTCGCGGCGGTGTAGCTGGTCGTGCCGACCTGCGCGCCGATCTTGGCCTTGCGCACGTCGGCGATCGACTTCGCGCCCGCCGCGGGCGAGGTCTTCAGCGCGACGACGGCCTGCGCGACCGTGTAGTACGGCGCGGAGAAGTCCACCGCCTGCTTGCGCTCCTCGGTGATCGAGAACTCGGTCAGGTTCGCGTCGAAGGTCTTCGCGCCGGGCTGGATGGCCGCGTTGAACGGCACCCGCACCCACGCCACGTCCTCCTTGGCGTAGCCGAGCTGCTGGGCGACCGCGTAGGCGACGGCCGACTCGAAGCCCTTGCCGTTCGTCGGGTCGTCGTCCTGGTACCACGGCGGGTAGACCGGCTGGTCGGTGCCGAACGTGAGCTTCCCCTTGGTCAACGTCGCGAGGTTGTCCTTCGTGCAGGGGACGCCGTCGACGGCCGTGGGACCGGAGGGGGCAGTGGTCTGGTCGTCCACCGGGGCGCAGGCGGACAGCAGCAGGGCTGCGAAGAGCAGGGCGGGTGCGCGCATGTCGGGAATCTAACCGCCCGCGAGGCGGTTTCGGCGTTCGACCCACCATCCGGGAAATCCGAAATCGGCCTGTGACCTGCGTGGATGTCAATCGCAATGGTCTGAACAACTGAGCGCGCACCTCAGCGGGCCGGACGGGCGGCGCGTCGGCGCGAAGTACGCTGACCGGCGTGCCCAAGCTCGCCGATTACCCGCAGGTCGCCGTAGGCAAGGTCCGCAGGCTGTACGCCGTGGACGACGAGCTGCTGCTGCTCGTCGCGACCGACCACATCTCCGCGTACGACTACGTGCTGACCAGCGAGATCCCGGACAAGGGCCGCGTGCTCACCGCGATGAGCGTGTTCTGGTTCGAGCAGCTCGCCGACGTCGTCCCGAACCACCTCGTGGCCTACGACGACCCGCGCATCCCCGCCGAGGTCCGCGGCCGGGCGCTGCTGGTGAAGCGCCTGGAGATGGTGCAGGTGGAGTGCGTGGCGCGCGGCTACCTGACCGGGTCGGGCATGGCCGACTACAAAGCCACCGGCGCGGTGTGCGGCGTCGAGCTGCCGCCCGGCCTGGTCGAGGCCGACGAGCTGGCCGAGCCGATCTTCACGCCCGCCACGAAGGCCGCGCTGGGCGAGCACGACGAGAACGTGAGCTTCGACGCCGTGGCCGCCGACATCGGCGCGGACCTGGCGAACCAGCTCCGCGACACGACGCTCGCCGTCTACCGCGAGGGCCGTGACTACGCCCGCAAGCGCGGGATCATCCTGGCCGACACGAAGTTCGAGTTCGGCCACGACGAGAACGGCACGCTGGTCCTCGGCGACGAGGTCCTGACCCCGGACTCGTCGCGCTACTGGCCCGCCGACGTCTACCAGCCGGGCCGCGTGCAGCCGTCGTTCGACAAGCAGCAGGTCCGCGACTGGCTGACCTCGCCCGCGTCGGGCTGGGACCGCAAGTCCTCGGAGCACCCGCCCGCGCTGCCCGACGAGGTCGTCGCGACCACGCGGGCCAGCTACATCGAGGCGTACGAGAAGATCTCCGGCCGGTCGTTCGCCGACTGGATCTCCTGACCGGGCTCGGCGCGGAAGACCGTCTTCCGCGCCGAACCTCCTGGTCAGAGAGCTGACAGCAGCTCGTACTCCTCGTCGGGCGTGAGACCGGCCCGGCGCACGCGGTCGAGCCCCAGCTCCCGCTCGTACGCCAGCGCGTCCTTCGCGGTCTCGCCGACCGGCCGCACGCGCAGGCCCGCGGCCATCGCCGGTCGGGCGTCGCGGAACATCATCGCCAGGTGCGAGTCGGTCAGCCACAGCGGCAACGACCGCGGCCCGGCCCACGGCGCGATCTTCAACCGGTCGAGCACCTCCAGCGGGACGCGCACGAGCTGCGTGCCGGGAGGCGCCACCGCCCCGGCGATCTCGCCGAGGAAGAAGCTCAACGGCTCCGACGGCCCGGTCGCGTCGAACGTCCCCACCAGCCGGTTCTCCGCCGCGTCCACGATCCACGCCGCCAGGTCCCGCACGTCGATGTGCGACGCCGCCTGGTCCGGCGAGTCCGGCACCGCGACCTGCCCGCCCTGCGACATGCGCGCGGGCCAGTACCCGAACCGGTCGCTCGGGTCACCGGGCCCGGTGATCAGCCCGGCCCGCACGATGAACGCGCGCTCCTCGAGCTGGTCCAGCACGGCGAGCTCGCTCGCCACCTTCACCGACCCGTACCGGTTCGCGTCGAACGGCGCGCCCGGATCGTCCTCGAGCGGCGGCAGCGTCGGCGACTGCACCGTCTGACCGGGCCGCGAGTGGTCGCGGTACACCGAGACCGTCGACACGAACGTCCAGTGGTCCGTGCTGCCCGCCAGCGAGCGGAGCGCGTCGCGCACCCAGTTCACCGACATCTTCGCGACGTCGACGACGGCGTCGAACCGCTCGCCCCCCAGGACGTCCAACGCCCCCGGCTGATCCCGATCCACCACGACCAGCTCCGCACCCTCCGGCACGGACCCGGAAGCACCACGTGCCGCGCACACAACCTCGTGGTTGCGACGCACGGCCTCCGTCGCCACCGCCTTGCTGAGGAAGACGGTTCCACCCAGCACCAGGATTCGCATACGCGTAACACTGACGACCCGAACGTGGTTCCGCCACCGGTCTCGCAGAGGGCGAACACCCCGACCAGGTGATTTACGCCAAAGTAAGCGGTTGATGGCCGTAAGTGATCTTCAAGAAACTTGCGAAGAGGGCAACGAAACCGCACCCCTGCGGACCGTCGGCGGGAATGACCGCGACAAGATCGTCCGTTACGCCTTGCCACTGGTGGACGACCACCGGTGTGCCGGTGAGGGCCGGGTGGCGACGTGACCCGGCGGGACTGCCTGATCGCGCTGATGATCGACCTGGCCGCGTGGTGCCACGGCGCGGGAGGCGGGTCGCGCCGCTGGTGGCCAGGGCGGTGGACCTCGACACCTGGTCCTGAAAAGCGCGAAGCGCGGTTGCCAACCGTCCGGCTGGGAACCGCGCTCACTTCCTCAGCCTACTGGCCTCGGCTCCTTCAACGATACACGGGCCCCGCCGACGATCAAGTGGAGTAACCCAAAGGTGTGATGACCTGCGGTGTGTGGTGCAGAGCACCCGTGGCCGGGGTGAACGTGCAGGTCAGGTAGGCTGTGGGCATCCCCCGCCCTCTGTAACAGGGAGCAGCCTGCTGTGGCTCGTGTCGTTGTCGACGTCATGCCGAAGCCCGAGATTCTCGACCCGCAAGGTCAGGCGGTGGCGAACGCGCTGCCCCGGCTCGGGTTCCAGGGAATCGCCAGTGTCCGCCAGGGCAAGCACTTCGAGCTGGAGGTCGACGACTCCGTCGACGACGCCACGCTCGAGAAGATCGCCGAGACCTTCCTCGCGAACCCGGTCATCGAGGACTGGGTGGTTCGGCGGGTCGACGCATGAGCGTTCGCGTTGGGGTGATCACGTTCCCCGGCACGCTCGACGACGTGGACGCCGCCCGTGCGGCGCGGTACGCCGAGGCCGAGGCGGTGCCGTTGTGGCACGGTGACCCGGACCTCAAGGGTGTCGACGCGGTGATCGTGCCGGGTGGGTTCTCCTACGGCGACTACCTGCGCTGCGGCGCCATCGCCCGGTTCGCGCCGGTGATGGGGTCCGTCATCGAGGCGGCTGGCAAGGGCATGCCCGTCCTGGGCATCTGCAACGGGTTCCAGATCCTCTGCGAGGCCGGGCTGCTGCCGGGCGCGCTGATCCGGAACTCCGGGCTGCACTTCGTGTGCAAGGACCAGTGGCTCGCGGTGGAGAACAACACCACCGCGTGGTCCAGCCGGTACGAGAAGGGCGCCGAGATCCTGGTTCCCCTCAAGTCCGGCGAGGGCGGCTACCAGGCCACCCAGTCCACTGTGGACGAACTCGAGGGCGAGGGCCGCGTGGTGTTCCGCTACGTCGGCGACAACCCCAACGGGTCGCGCAACAACATCGCGGGCATCACGAGCGCGAACGGCCGGGTCGTCGGCCTCATGCCGCACCCGGAGCACGCGATCGACGCGCTGACCGGACCCACGGACGACGGCTTGGGCATGTTCCTGAGCCTCATGGATGCGGTGGTGAACGCATGAGCATCGACACCGTCAAGAACGCCGAGACCACGCCCGACCAGGAGCAGCCGTTCCGCGAGCTGGGTCTCAAGGACGACGAGTACGCCCGCATCCGCGAGATCCTCGGCCGCCGTCCGACGGACGCCGAGCTGGCGATGTACTCGATCATGTGGAGCGAGCACTGCTCCTACAAGTCGTCGAAGGTGCACTTCCGGCACTTCAGCGAGTCGCTGACCGACGAGATGCGCGCCAAGATGCTCGCCGGCATCGGCGAGAACGCGGGCGTCGTCGACATCGGTGACGGCTGGGCCATCACGTTCAAGGTCGAGTCGCACAACCACCCGTCCTACGTCGAGCCCTACCAGGGCGCGGCCACGGGCGTCGGCGGCATCGTGCGCGACATCATCGCGATGGGCGCGCGGCCGCTGGCCGTCATGGACTCGCTGCGCTTCGGCAAGGCGGACGCCCCGGACACCCGGCGCGTCCTGCCCGGTGTCGTCGCGGGCGTCGGCGGCTACGGCAACTGCCTCGGCCTGCCGAACATCGGCGGCGAGGTCGTGTTCGACGAGTCGTACGCGGGCAACCCGCTGGTCAACGCCCTGTGCGTCGGTGTGCTGCGGGTCGAGGACCTGCACCTGGCGCACGCGTCCGGCGCGGGCAACAAGATCATCCTGTTCGGTGCGCGCACCGGGCTGGACGGCATCGGCGGCGTGTCCGTCCTCGCCAGCGACACGTTCGCGGGCGACGACGGCAGCGGCAAGCGCAAGAAGCTGCCCGCCGTGCAGGTCGGCGACCCGTTCACCGAGAAGGTGCTGATCGAGTGCTGCCTGGAGCTGTTCCAGCAGGGCATCGTCGTCGGCATCCAGGACCTCGGCGGCGCGGGCCTGTCCTGCGCGACCTCGGAGCTGGCCAGCGCCGGTGACGGCGGCATGCACGTCTACCTCGAGCGGGTCCCGCTGCGGGCGACGGGCATGACCCCGGCCGAGATCCTGTCGAGCGAGTCGCAGGAACGCATGTGCGCGGTCGTGGCGCCCGAGAACGTCGAGGCGTTCATGGCGGTCTGCGAGAAGTGGGACGTCATCGCCTCCGAGATCGGCGAGGTCACCGAGGGCGACCGCCTGGTGATCACGTGGAACGACGAGGTCGTCGTGGACGTGCCGCCGCGCACCGTGGCGCACGAGGGCCCGGTCTACAACCGGCCCATCGAGCGCCCGGCGGACCAGGACGCGCTGATCGCCAACGGCCCCGAGTCGCTGGCCCGGCCGACCGAGGCCGCGGACGTCCTCAAGACCATCGTCACCATGGCCGCGTCGCCGAACCTGGCGTCCCGCCGCTGGGTCACGCAGCAGTACGACCGCTACGTGCGCGGCGGCACGGTACTGGCGCAGCCGTCGGACGCGGGCATGATCCGCATCGACGAGGAGACCAACCGCGGCATCGCGCTGGCCACCGACTGCAACGGCCGGTTCACCAAGCTCGACCCGTACACCGGCGCGCAGCTCGCGCTGGCCGAGGCCTACCGGAACGTGTCGGTCAGCGGCGCGACGCCCATCGCGGTGTCGGACTGCCTGAACTTCGGCTCGCCCGAGGACCCGGCCGTGATGTGGCAGTTCGAGCAGGCCATCAAGGGCATCGCCGATGGCTGCCGCGAACTGGGCATCCCGGTGACCGGCGGCAACGTCAGCTTCTACAACCAGACCGGCAGCACGGCGATCCTGCCGACGCCGGTCATCGGCGTGCTGGGCGTGATCGACGACGTG
>Ga0247771_1000710_pt1 | contig 10333 bp, 10 predicted proteins | sample UWRJL197509C6_FD_179948 | JGI IMG/M metagenome (GOLD analysis project Ga0247771, IMG submission 179948) | Plant litter microbial communities from Arlington Agricultural Research Station in Wisconsin, United States - UWRJ-L197-509C-6 | ecosystem: Environmental > Terrestrial > Plant litter >...
TGGGCATGCAGGAGGCCGACACCCAATATGCGGGCAGCCTGGCTCTCCTCGCAGCCGTCTCAGCAATCTGATGCAGGGCGTCGAGGTCGTCTGGGCTATTCTGGAGGAACTGCCGCGTCGAGAAGGCGACGAAGAGGTATCTCGGCATGCTCCCCGGCCCGCCGTGGTCGGCGTTGAGGACCCCATACTGCTCGGTGGACTGCAGATCCCAACCGTGCAGCTTGTCGGATTCCGGGTTGCGCAGGACGCAGAGATAACGCGGCTTGAGCGAGCGGTATACGTAGGTCGCCGGCGCTGTGCCCCTGCCGCGCATATTCTCCCTGGGGTTGCTCCACGTCTTCGCGTCGCCGTGGTACTTGTATCGCACGGGCGCGTAGCCAGAGTTGCCCGGCTCACCCCTCCACCAACCTTTGGTTCGGGAGAAGGGCTGCACCCGAAAAACCGAGTCAAGGTTAGCGCAGGGCTTTCACTTCAGAAACGAAAGGTAGGAAATCGCCGGGGACGAAAAGCCAAGAGGGAGGGGCTTCAAGGGACGGGTTTTCCACGCACGACGAAAATCATCCCAGCCATGGCAACTGGCGTCTTCAGTAGCTCGACTGCGTACCATCCACAGCTCCTCTTGGGGCTGTAGTCGATGACCCACGCGGCAATGCGCACCCTAAGCGCTGCCTGCGGGCGGGCGTAGGTGCGGCGCCAGGTGGCGCCGGTGTGCCGGCTGAGGGCCGCATTCCAGACATCATCGGAGCACGCCACGATAAGGCTGCGCAGGCTGCCGTCGTCGTGATGCAAGTAACGGTCGCGGAGGGCTCGCATCCACCGCTTCGAGTTGTTCGGGTCGTAGATCACCTCGCGTCGCACGTAGTCGCAGTGCCTGAGGACCGCTTTGCCCGACGTGGTGGAGAGGCCTGGAGCACCGGCGGAGGTCTGCAGCTGGTACGCCCACGACGGCGGCAGGTAGTGATGCGGGCGGCGGGAGCGGCACGGCAGGCCGGCACAGCAACAACGGCAGTCGTCTAGCCGGTTCGGCACTTCGCGGCGGGTTTCCTTGGGGGGCGAGTGAGCAAATATTGCTTCGGGCGGGAGGGTCGGCAGGGAGTGCGGGCACAAGGTGCTTACCGTATAGTCCAGGGGGAAACCGGATGGAGGCGGTAGGCATCGAGGGAGGGCCGGGGGCACAGGGCCCGTGGGGACCGAGTATGTGGGCTTGGGGGAATCCGACGATGAAGTGCTCGGGCTTTGCCCCCGACTCGTCACATAGCTCGGAGCGGTCGACGGTGCCGGGTTGCCGGGGTTGGAGTTGCCGGACCGGGAGGGGTACGGCGTATCGCTCGATTGCGCAGGGTTCATGTCGGATAGGGGGATGCTGGTCACCGCAGGCGGTCGGGCGCGGCCATCTGTCGAGCTTGAGTGCGTTGCGACGCCGCGATCACGACCCGCATGCTGCTGGTATCTCGGTGGCGCCGGCTGGTCGCGAAATGTTCTCAGCTCTGAGCAGTGATAGAGGCCAGCAAACCTTCGCGTCTCGGGCACTTACGCTTGAGTCTGGATGCTGGTGGGGGCTGTTCCCGCGCCCGGTTGGACCGTCGTTACGGTTCTATATTCCGGTCACGTATTAGCAGCGCCGGACTCCCGTAGTTATTGGGAAAACATACCTGCTGAGGGACGTAACCGCCGCCATGGGCGTACGTAGAGGGCCGGGGATCCCGCCGCTGGGGAATGTATCCACCCCCATGAGCGTGTGGAGAAGGCTGAAGATCTCGAAATTAGTATCCTACCTACGAGAATTGAGATGAGGGAGTGGAAGGCGGATCGCGGGAGGGGAATTACCATAGCTCCCAACGAAGAACTTGAGATCCAGGAGGGATTACGTCTGCGAGATGTCCACCTCGTCATGTGTGAGCATCTCCTTCGGCGCAACGAGGTCTTATAGTGACTCCGGCGTTCCACGGCCCGAGCAGTCGGGCGGGAGCCGCAAGACGAGGCTGAGTCCAGAACCCACCCATTCCGTTAGTCCCGCATAGGAGTCTGCAGGTCCAAAGGGGCCATCACATTCCGGCGTTCAATATTCGTTTTGTGGGTGTATTGGAGGCGCCATTTCTGTGCTGCCTCGTGGTGTCCTCAGAGTCGGCATGGCGCCGTGGCTTCGTGTTAGGGTCGTTCGAGGTTGCTTGTTGCGGCTGAAATGCAGGGACGACCCGCTCGAGCCGCAAGGCTCCACAGATTGCGGCATCGGTATTCCCCGCGTGGCGTGTGCGCGGCGGCTCATTGCAGAGCGCTATTGTCTTTCCCGCGTTTCGTGGCGTCTCTCCAGGGGTAAGGCGCCAATCTTCGCACCACAACGGGACGCAATATCGACACCACATTCGACAAATAGACGCCTCGGTCGCCGCCCGCGGCCGTATTCTCGCCTGATTTAGACCACAGCAGAAATAAGGAGTCAGATGCTCCTGCCCGAAGACGCTCCCCCTGGAACTCGGCGGGTGCTCAGGTTAAAGCGCATTCTCCGCGGACGGACACCGCAGGTACGGTTTCAGAGCCCCCACCAAGCCGCCCTGCTCGCCTGACACGCCTGTACCGGAGTCACTTGTTGGCTTTTTGAAGAACCCAAGACTTGAGTCATCGATCGTGACATTCTCTCCTGACCCTAACCTACTCGGCATCGCCAACGACCAAGATGTCTTGGATGTTGCATGAAAAGGCGTACCATGCCTTTGGGGAAGTAGCTCAGCAGCGGGCTGAGCCAACGCAGCCGTTCGTGGTTGAAGTCTGGGAACAGACCGCCGGTGAGGTCTGATCCAGTCAAGCCGTTCAATCCTCCCGGGCTGACAAGGACGAAGATTCGCAGGATGATGGGTGGAAGGAGAACATATTCACGGACCCGGCGTGTCTCGGCAGAGAGGCTAGATCTCGCATCATGTAAGTGTCGCCCATAGGCCGCCCAAACATCCAGATTCTGTGATTGACAAATATGGTGGCTTCCTAAGATTCGCACCTCTGGACCTCCCTCAGCGATGGACAAGCCGAAAATTCATAGATCTCTTCCGCGTTCTGGCCATCCCGGGCGCGTTCGTCGAGGAGCGTCTGCAGCAAGCCAGCCATAGCTTCGGCGCCATGGAGGATGCCAGCGGCTCGTGCGCCTGGTTTCACTTCCTCTGCAAGAATGTCGAAGTAGCCGACATCACAGTCACCACCGCGAAGGAAAACTTCGTTATTCCGGCCGTAGCCTACCACCCCGACGCGGATCCGTCGAAAGGCTTCACAAAAGTTATGGGTCCCACGCCGAGCTATGGCTCATCCCAGTCGGCCATCAGCCCATCGGCCATCAGCCCATCGGCGACAGTCATAGATGAGGTCGCGGAGCCGCTACCCCAGGGAGACAATAGCTACCTTCGATCAGGCTTCCATCTCCGAGTCTCGCCGGCTGGTGTCGTAACGCTGTGTTGTTTCGGGGCCACGGAGAATGTCAAGTCCATTGCAAAGGACTTTCTGCAGACTTTCGGCTGGTCCAAGATCTTGGCGGAGCCGTATATCCTCTTTGACCTCGTCATGGCCGGCTTGTTCGTCGACGTCGACGAGAATGTCTGGAACATTAATCACATATATGGCGCTCTGGAGCATGTGAGCTCACCACTGACCTACCTTTGTCGCGTCAATGCCGATTAACTGAGTTCAGCGGACCCTCGTCAACAAGAAGCCCCGTAGGCGACAGAGAAGTAGAGAATTTGCCGGTATGCACAACATTGCAAAACACATCACACACCTCAAGGAAGCGGTCGAGTCGTGTATACTAGCAACAGACTGCCTCCTCTCCCGGCTTCAGCGACCCAACCCCGATCCCCTGTCTGCCCCTTCGGCCGGGGAGCTCGGCTCTCCTACCATGCGGCAGCAGCTCCGAGACTCTCTTCTGCACAGACGATCGCTTTTCCGCTCGACCAAACTGCGCCTCGGAAGCCTGCATGAGCGTGTTACCAACTCCATCACTCTCTCCTTCAATCTCCTGACAACGTCCGACTCGGTTGTCATGTTGGAGCACTCCAACGCGATGAGGATCCTGGCATTCATCACCATAGCCTTCCTTCCGACTACAACCGTGGCGAGCATCCTGGGCAGCCAACTCTTCAGCAGCACGCCTGATGCTAACGGTGGTTTTACTGTCCAATTCACACCTCTATTTCCCGTCACGTGGTACGTGGCTGTTCCGTTGACGGTAGTTCTGGCGCTCTGTAGTTGGCTCTGGGGGAGGAAGACGCATCACGAGAATCCAAAAAAGCATTTCGAGTTGCGCCGGCAGGGTTCAATCTAATACAGGATGAGTGAGCTGTCGAGGCAGCGTCTTCGAGGCCGGGCTTTTTGTTTTTGATGTGCGGCAGGTCTGGCTCTCAGATGGTGTTGTCAAGGTTGTGTCAGCCCGGAGGTCCCGACTCGGGGCTACGCGTTCTAGCATATATTGACCAGCTTTTCTCTCAGCCAATGGCTTTTATTAATACACGCGAGACGAGTGCGCCTTGATGATACCGAGACGGTCATCGGCATAGGCCGGGGTAGCTCGTCAATGCCCCAGTGACGCTCCCTCCCGGTCGACCGGTCAGACCTCTATGAATTAGGATAGAGGAGCAAAGCTAATGAGAAGTTCACCAGGAAGATAAATACTGATACATCATTACATGTCCACCTGACACGTTGGACAAAACGGATTCTTGACCCCAGAGTAACGCAACCGCCCACAGCCCTCCTGCACAAAGCTCGCCTGCCTTGGGAATGCATAGGAATCGCCGTAGTACTCCAACGTCACATTTCCGCCGCCGCACGTGTCGTTGCCGTGGATGTAGTAGTAGAGCCGGCACGCGCCACTCCACGAGATGGTCCACTCGCTCGCCGCGCAGCCCGGGTTGTCGAGGCACAGCTGGCAGCACGCGCTGGCGTCCATGGCGGGGATGCCGATCAGCGCGGGCGGGAAGAAGTCGATCGGGAACGCCCAGTCGCGGGGTAGCAGCTGCACGGCGGCGCCGTGGCCGTCGCGCTCGGCGATGATGTTCGTGGGCGCACACTGCGCGGCGCGCGTCACCGTCGGCGTGTCGGGGCAGGCGGTCGCGGTAGCGGGTACTGTCGTGTAAGCCAGGCGCCAGTCGCTGCTGGTGGCGGTGATGGTGTGGAGATAGACGGTTGAATTGTACCGGAAGTTTGCGACGGTGGTGGTCCGAGTGTCTGTCACGGTCGTCGTCGAGAGCCAGTTGGAGCCCGTCGCTGTGGAGGTGACGATGGTACTCTGTCCGACATGGGTGAGGATGCGGTAGGAAACTGTGAGGGACACGTAGGTGGTAACAGCTGACGGCCAGGCGGTCGGCGTTGCAGTCACTTGGCCCGAGAAGGGGCTGTAGGTGCCGGTGTACTCGGTCACCACCCTGGCGGGCGACAGGCCGCTGAGGGCCGACGCGTTCTTGCCGCACGCCAACGGTGAGAGCGTGGCGGTCGCCAGGACGGGGCTGACCCATTGGGTGATGGTGGATGTGCCATTGTTCGTGACCACACGTGGGGTGGACAGAGTGGTATGAGGAGCCGACGTGTACGTCGAGACGGAAAATGTTACTTGCTCTATCTTCCAGGTCGTGATAGTTCTGTCGCTGCTCCTCGGCGGCTCGCTGGTGTACGAAGTGACGATCTCAAGGCTGGTAGACCGCTGGATAGGGGTAACTGGCGTGCCGTCATATTTGATCGTGCTCCAGCTCGCATACTTCTCGGTGATGAAGCTGGTGACGACCCAGGTGGTTTGTTTTTGCGCATGGACGAGGTCAAGAGCAGGCGCTGCGAAGGCCAATAGTCGAAGTGCCATCTCTCGGGGGCTACGTTGTGCTCTTCCGCACCAAGACGGATGGATGGGTCAGCTCTGTCATTCTGGCAATCGAGCAGTGCCAAAGCTCGTCGCACCCCAGGGATATCCCACGGTATATGTGATGACGTTGAACGTAGAAGGCCCCACCGGCCGCGCCTACGCTCTGATGTTACAATCCAACACGTCGTCAGCCTTGGTCGAACGTTGTAGTTGCAGCCGTCGGCATATCCAAAACTTTGTCAACACGAACCCTCGGCAGGTACCGAGGCTTGTACTAGCCACTAGCCGTAAGGGCCATTAGCCACCGCCCGTGCCTCGCTAAGCTACATGCGCAGAACCACCTTATCCGCATAATCTGCGGAACGTTACATCATATCCTCCAATGCCCTTTAGGGCGCCCAAACTGGTAACCTCGCTCACTGATACTACACGTTGAACGTATTGCTCGGATCCGTCCTCTGGCTGCGGCTCCCCTACGGAGAGACGCATCTCTTGGAAAACATCGGTGCAGCTTGAGTTCTTATCATGCACCTCGGTCTGATCCTGGTGCTCTCTTTATAACAATCGGAGCCCTACCACTTCCTTACTTTAGACCGTGGGCGCCTAAGGCGCCACGATCAGCGAGCAAGACCTCCAATATAGGGCAGCAAAGCCCGGTTGCAGCTTGCAGGATGGCGACAACCGCCCAAAGAGCCTTTACGTCAGTGCCGTTGACCGTAATCCCAATCAAGCCAAAGCGCGTGACATATCCTCAAGGGGATCAAGCACGTTCTGCAAAAACTCGACCTGCTCGATGCCATCATCGCCAACCCGGCTGAGGCACCACTCCACAACACCCTGGTACCTTTGGCCCATCCTGGACGCCAGCCCCGCCGGCGCAGTGGCAAGAGCCTGCAACCCGGCCGGCCAAGTCTTCGGTACGTCTCGTTCGTCCGGTCCACCTCGGGTGGAAGCAGCGACCTGGAGAGGCTCCCACAGACCAATCTCGAGCAACACAACACCAAGACTGTAGATGTCGTGAGACTTCTGGTATTTGGGACTGTCGGCCCCCTTCAAGCGCTCTGGGTGCATGTATATGGCGCGGGTCCAGATGGATGCCGAGTCGACTCGCTGGACAGCGTCGTCGCCACCGGTGGTGGGCTCGGGGCCGAAGACCGCGGTTCCCTCCTTGTACGTGCGTGACTCGATCCCCCGCACCAGTTCGAAACCCATGAGGTATACCTCGTCTAGTGGGCGTGGTGGCGGCGGCTTCAGAGCGTTGGGGCCGGAAGTCGAAGCGGGTCTCTTTGCCCTGCGAGGTCGAGACTTGCGCAGTGCCACGGCGCTCGACGACGTGATGTTTTTGTGCAAGAAACCAGCAGCATGCAGGAAGACAACGGCTTCGGCAAGCTTGTGCGCCAACTTCAGACGTTCGTCAAGCGCTGCTTCGGTCTCCGGAAAGGCGCTGTTGCTGATCATCTCGCCCAGTGTCATCATAGACGCGGTGCTGCAGGGTGCCACTTGCGCTAGCAGGAACTGGTGGCTGTCCTGGTGGTAGAAGCAATAGTCGACTTTGAGGAGCCGGACGCCTGCTGCAGGGTCTAGGTAGTTGAGTGCCGCAGACAACACACACACGTCGGCCTTGATCTTCTCAAACTGAGGACTCCCGTGAGCCACCGAGAGAGGAACGTTCCACGTGGCAAAGATGAGCTGCTTGTCGCCATCTTCGAAAGGTATGAATGAGATGTCTCCCCACTCTTCAATCTTCTTGGACATTTCGGTGCCGTCTCTGTACATCTCAGCGGCCCGAAGTCTCTTCGTATCTGAGTTCGAGGCAAGGCGGGTGAAGTCGAGGAGCTTCTGGTTAGACTGGACCGTGGCCGGGGCGCCCTGTAGAGCCATAGATGCACGTATTACGTTCCTAACGCCATCCGGCAGCGCCAGGACGCGAACACCAAATCTGTCGGTCCAGTATTGCAGCTCCGTCTGCATCTTTTCCAGGTCTTTCTGTCGCGCCTCCCAAAGCAGCCGGTTTATGGTGGTCTTGAGCCATCCTTCCCGCTCAATCTTCTTCAGACTCCTCTGCACCTCATCAGCAAAGCCGTCTAGATAGGTCGCCGTCTCCTTGAGGAGTTGTGCCTGTTGCGATTCGGGGTTCGCGTCCCAGTTTTGAGATCCCAAGTACCCTCTTATAGCTTCGAGCGCGGTGAGATCCCACTTGAACCGTGCTGCGAGAGACTTCGCATCACTGGAGAATTCGCCGCATGCGACCAAAAACTTGTAGATAATGCCAGTCGCCGTGACAGCTGTGCCGAAGATGTCCATGGTTAAGCGTCTTCTGAGCGCACGTTGTGGTCGTGACACGACCAGAGCCTCGATCAGTGCAAGCCGAGTGGAGCTTGGAGTGGCTACCTACGTTCGTGAATGCCAAGGTCAGGGTTACAAATTGTGAGGATAGAACGAAAAGAGCAAACGTACCAGCAGTTTTTGAATCATCAGCGGCAGCGGGTGAGTGCCAGGCTTTCTATTCGACCAAGGTAGCGTACGGCCGGATGCCCGCTTATGGCGCCATCGAAGCCACCTTTCCACTTACGACGTTGGAAGGCTTCCCAACCCATCGACGACCGGAGTGAGACGCCACGTTTTGCCAACATCCAGTAACACGACTGACAGCATCTGCCGGCATCCAATGCTTCTCCCCCACCTTCCCCTTTGAGCGTTTGCATGCAGGAAACCATCACGACTTCATCGGTCCGTCCGGATGTGAGGTTGTTATCATGCCACTTCGACCCGAAGAAGTCAAGGAGCGTGCAGTACTGCGGGCAGCTGAGACAAACCTTGAGGCGGCCGACCTTGGAGGTTCCGGATGCCGGCAACCCCGCAAGGCGAAGCCAATGGAAGCAGGCTGCGAGCCCTCGCCTCCAAGTTGCCTGCGTAGATAAGAGGCACAAAGCCATTCGATCTCACATACGGGGCTTTGTAGACTATCCGCTTCGTTTCCTCCACTTGTCCCGATTTTACTTGAGCCCGACGGGAATTAGCTGAGCACCCCCAAGCGCAATGCATCGAGATAGTGATGAAGTCAACAGCCTCCAACGATATGAGCACCCGAAAGATGAGCCTTTCGACCACGAAGAGCGTATCGGGCTCGGGTGTGTTGATAAAGTTGTGGGCAAACAGGGGACCTCCTTCGCCGGCCAAAGCTGCGTTCGCAAATGGATCCCAATAAATGAGTTCACGGAGGTCGAAAAAGCAGCCAAAGCATTCGCCAAGGAAGTCAGGATCCTGCGAGCAGCCCAGCATTATCATGTCATCAAGCTGGTCACCGAGTACTACGTATTCGAGCGCGACTTCATCATCATCATGGACCGCGCCGAGAGGGATTTGTCGGCACCGCTGAGGTCCGAGATCCCGAGGCGCATGAAAGGCCAGTTTGCTTCTTGGTTCACTTGCCTTGCTGGCGCCATGGACTACCTTCACGCCGTCGGTATCCGCCATAGAGACATCAAGCCTCAGAATATTCTGATCAAGGGGAGCCGAGTTCTTCTGGCCGACTTCGGCATATCCGCAATGGGCCTAAAGATGACCATTTCGACGACGCACCAGGGGCGAGACAGCTCCAGAACGGAGCTATACGCGGCCCCCGAGGTGTTGGAAGGTGGCAGCCGCGACTTTCAAGCCGACATATTCTCTCTCGGGGCCGTCTTCCTGGAAATGCTTCACGCGCACTCTTACTGGGAATATCGAGGAGATCTTGCAAAAGCTCTCCAGGCGAGATCGCCCGCGTTTGGCAGGAAGATTCGTCTCGTACATTACCATATCGATGTCATGACGGAGGAATCGGATCACGGCGACTGGGCTACTAAAGTGCTCAAGCTCTGCAAAGAAATGCTGAGCGAGGACGAGACGAAGCGGCCAGAGATTGCCCAAGTTGTCCGACGGCTGGAGGGTTTATCATCAAGTACGTGCTTATGTGCGGGACAACAAAACCGACCGGTTAACGACTTGCTCGTCGAGTCTTGCCGGAAGCACGGCCTGAATAAAGTCACTGAACACCTCGACTCTGGAGCCGACCCGAAAGTGTTGGGGGCGATGCACCAAGCCGCTTCTCGCAAAAGCCCGCGCTTCGTCGATCTCTTGCTCAGTCGGGTACCCGAGGAGACAGACAGGACCAACCTTGTCAACAAAACAAACTATAGCGGCCAGACACCATTGCACTGCGCAGTCGGGTACGGGGACATGAGTACAGTTAAGCGCTTGATCGAAGCCGGCGCTGACATGTCGATGCGCGATGATGACGAGGACACAGTGCTTCATTGCGCAGCCGCATACGGGGACGCGCCGTTGGTAGAGTTTCTGTTGGAGAGGTATAGTAGAGAAAAAGGGGACTCTGCTGTTAAGACCCTCGTGGACCTCAGAGATCGTATGGGGCGGACCGCTCTTCTCTGCGCCGCCAGGCGTGGGCACCACGAGGCTGCTAGGGCTTTGCTCAATTTCGGGGCCAACGTTGGTTTAATGGACGAG
>Ga0247771_1000711_pt1 | contig 10329 bp, 7 predicted proteins | sample UWRJL197509C6_FD_179948 | JGI IMG/M metagenome (GOLD analysis project Ga0247771, IMG submission 179948) | Plant litter microbial communities from Arlington Agricultural Research Station in Wisconsin, United States - UWRJ-L197-509C-6 | ecosystem: Environmental > Terrestrial > Plant litter >...
GCTCGGGGTAGTTCTGGGCGAAGACGCGGATCGTCTCGGTCGAGGCCGCCTTGACCGAGGGCGCCTGCCGGAAGAAGCTCAGCGACTTGTAGTCGTGCACCTGGAAGATCTTGTACGGGTCCCAGTCGGCCGTGATGGGCCGCGTGGCCGTGCCCAGGGACAGGGACTGCAGCGCCAGCTCCATCAGGGCAACCCGCCAGGAAATGAAGCTACTCGCGAGGTCAGCGCCAGGGTGAGAGGGAGAGCGCGGAGTAGGGCAAGCGGGAAGGAAGGGAGACTTGCTCGTCCAGCACGCCAAACGTCTCCTCGATGTCCTTGACGCCGCCGTAGATGTTCCAGGTGAACACCTCGCGGCGGTCCGGCTCGGCGAGGACGTCGGCGCCGGGCGCCGCGTAGTCGGTCACGTAGCCGAGGCCACCGAACTTGGTGCGGTTGAAGGCGCGGGCGACGAGGTCCAGCGGGCGCGTCTTGGCGCGCCACTCGAGCGTCTTGGTGAGCTGGTCGCGGGCGCGGGCCACATCGCCGTCGTTGGCGTTGAGGTACTTCTGCAGCACGATCTGCGTCGGTACGTGCGCGCCCGGGTCGGCCAGCGTCACGCCCCAGATCTCGGGGTGGCCGCTCGCCTGCGCGGCGGCCCAGAGCTGCTGCAGCGGCGTGCCCGAGGCGGCGGCGGCGGCGGGCGTCGCGGCGGCCGTCTTGACCCCGACCGCGGCCGTCGGGGGAGCGTCCGGAGCCTTGGCCTTGTCGGCGGCCGGCGCCGGCACGTCCGGTGTCCCGGCCGGAGCTTCGGGCTTGGTCGATGCTGCGTCTGTGCTCATCGTGCCTGAGAGGACCGGGGGGCGGTCCTATCGCTGCTGCTCTTGGTGCTAGATGGAGAGAGGCGAGAGCTGGAGATATCAGCGGGGCTAATCGGCCTTGGGAGTTCGAGAAGGGATTTCGGACTGGCTTCGGACTGGCTCGGTGAAGTGTCGAGCTCGTCTTTGTTTCGGGACCACGGCAGGAGCCGCGATCGGGTTTCGGCAGGTGGCACCACGTGGGGTCCTGGTTCAGGGCTCGACACACCAGCAATCGGGGCTCCGATTGGTGGGAATCCTCCGTCACCCTAGGCACTAGACCCCTGAACCGCAGTCCGTGTAAATGATGTGTCGTCAGCACAACGACTTGCAACGACCACCAGCAACGCTAACCTTGTAACTTGTGCTTCTCTTCTGGGTCGTTCAGTAATATTCTTTCCAGAGACTGCTCTTAGGCCAGACATTCGAGATCGAACTGCACGTGGAGGTGTGCGCCCTGTACATGGATGAAGAGACCGTGCCCGAACTTGGAAACCATGATGAGCGTGACCGTCCATCGATGACCCATCATGGAAGCGCGCAGCAATTCGTCGGTTGATAGAAACGTAGGGATAACGTTTTCCTACAATGCAATCCTTTTCCAAGCACCGTACACCTGCCCATGGGATACCAAGATCCACTCCGCCAAATCCAATCCTGTCCTCGTTCACGGCGCCAAGTATCCACCAAGTCGAACCAGCCTGGGATATCAAACCAAGATCCACCCTGCCAAATCCAATGCGCAATCCAATGCCTTCACGACGCCAAGTATCCACCAAGTCGAGTCAGCCTGGAAAATCAAACCATGACCAAATCCAACGCGTAATCCAACGCCTTCACGGCGCCAAGTATCCATCAAGTCGAGTCAGCTAGAATCACACCAACCTTTCCCTGTCCTCTGCTGCTCTCAGGGCGATAGCCACGGCCAGGTCTGGAATTTCCGTTAGGAGCTCCTCGAGGATGCGGTCGGCCTGGCGGCTAATCTGTCCCAGATTGTAGAAGACGACGTCGGCGAACATCCCTCGCATCTCGTCGTAGGCACGGGTGTTGCTGAACATGGCGCGCGCAAGGGCCGCCAGCGTGTCCGGCCTGGCCATCATGCCGAGAATCTCTGTGCGTCGTACCTCGCGGAGCTCGACGGAGGTCATGATGAAGCCGTGTCCGCGAAAGCGCCGCGAAGCGCACGTACTGCAAAATCGAGGGTCAGTTTTGGGCTCGGACGAAACTGGAGTGGGCAGAGATGGGGAAAAGACACCCGTCTTTGCTCCTCGGAGCTGTGCAACTTGCGAGGCTACTTACTACCGGGAAAACTCTCTGAGGACGTGGGTGCAAAGTGTCGGCACGTCGTACTTGTCGCCGACCTGGTACGCGGCGATCAGGGCCAGGAGACCCTCCGCTATGTCGATGGGGTCCTGGGGTTCCAGGGGATCGTTGCGGCGGACGGACATGGAGAGCCCGATCTCTTCCGCCGAGAAGCCGTACAGCCACTTGATCATGGCCTCGACCGCGTCGGGATCGTCGTCTTGGAGTTCGATCGTGCTGTCGTTGTTCTCCGCCCACGACCGGGTGAACAGGGCTCGAAAATATTCTGACGACGGCGCCAAGAGGACACGATGAACGTGGACGCGACGGCCGGAGAAGACAATAGTGTAGTCGGAGAACGTCGGGTTGTTGTAGATGAGCTTGGCGCAGAACTCGATCATCGAGGATCTAGGCGTCCGGGAGCGGCGCTCGATTCTATGGCTCGGGGCAGACATATTGGACAGATCTGGATGCTGATTCCGGCTTGTAAAATGAATGGAGAGGGAATAATAGTCTGATAATTGGTTTGTAGTGAGGAGTGTTTGAGAAGTTTGAGAAGCAGGTTTCTTGTTTGAATGAAATCACGAGGGGGATAGAATCCGGAGGACAGCCGGCCGTCCTCGGTACTTATGTGAAGCGCCGCCCCCATTTCGTATACGCGCTACCCAGAGTCTAATTGTAAGCTTGGCCTCCAGCTACGAGACTTTTCACGAAGTTGTCACAAGGCTTAAGAGTCACGCGTCACACGGGTTGTTTTTGACTTTTTAATCGCCAAGTGGAGCCGCACCCGAATAGCCCCTATATCTCGGACGGGCCGTGTTGCGTTTGCTTCACGGCTCAGGGAGAGCAAATAGAATGCAAAATAACGTTGGAGCGAGGAATTCCTGGAGTCGCCGCGCCGTTGGAGGGCAGTGCACATGGCCGTCCTCCCTATCCCCCCGAGGTCTATCCATCGCTCGCCAACGTGTAGAGTACGCACGTCGCCAAACGGCGCCGTATTTGACACGTCAGAAGCGATTTATGTTAGCGTCAAGTTTATTAGGTGGCTTGCATACCTACGTAGGTAAGGTTGGCAGCACGCATTGCCTACTGGAGGTACCCTATCCCTCTGTTACTACCAGACGTGGACGGGACCGGCTTTTTCACGGCGACGCGGCCAAGGATGAGTGCCCTGAGAGGTAAAAAGAAAGCAAGGGCCTGCCTATGATAAATGCCCACGAAGCCTGGATCTATCACGTTCCGAACTGCGCAATGGGCGGGGACATGCACGGAACCGACAATCTCTGCCCAGTCGAAGGTGTGATGACGTTTCTTGGCCCTCGGCCTAGTTCGTCACTGCGTAGACATGCCCATCGAGTTAAACGAGCTAGCCCGGCCGACGAGAGCTACGGCTTGGCGGCTGGGCCCATGCATAGTAACCTACAGCTCGAGCTCCAACCATCCAAACATGACGAGTGATACATCCAGGAAGCGGACTAAGAGCTTAGCCTTGGCCATGATGGACCTACGGTCGTTCATTGTGCATCGAGGCCTAGTTGTGTCCTAGGAGACTAACAGCACGAGGCGGGACACACTGATGCCTATCTTGCACTGCGTCTAAATCACCTAATGCTGTTTAGGGCTCTAAACAAGGTTCTAAATCTCTCAAATGACCCTGAAGAAGGCAGTAGCCTAAGCAACGGCCATGCCTGGATTGTCTTCATTACAGGCGGTTTCACAGGGCTTTCCAGGTTAGGCGAGAAGAGATCGTGGTTATAATCCTATAGACCCTTCATGTTTCTGTAGAGGATGAGATCTAGGTCGGCCGCCATCAGGCAATGGGTCGGCTATTCCCCGCAAGCTCCGCCCTCTGCGGTGCGTCGTCCAGCTCGTACACGGATCGCGACCCCGAGGCGGCTGGCGTGCTCGCCGGGATCGACTCGAGCTCGGGCTTGTAACGAACCAGCGAGGCGCGGACCGCCGCCGCCCGGGCTTCTTTCCGCCGTCGGCCGCGGCGCCTCAGAACGAACCACCCCGCGACGAGGACCGCCAGGATCACCAGCGCCACGGCGACGCCGATGCCGACACCGATGCCGCGGGAGAAGCCCGAGTCGCCGGCGGGTGCTTGGCTCTGCTGGCTCTGCTGGCCCCCCGCCGGGACGCCGCCGGGGGAGCCGAGTCCGGGTGCGGTCGGCGACGGCGTCTGGTCCGTCGTCGCTGTTGACGTCGGCGACGTGGTCGGCCGGCTGGTGGGATTCCTCGTGCGGTTCGGCGGGATGTTTTCGGGCGCCAACGCCGCCGCCTTCTTCAAGTTGTCAAAGTTGTCGTCCCCACTCGGGTTTATCACGCCCACCATTCCCAACTGGCAGTGGTTGTTTTGCGCGCCTGTGTCGCGAGCCTGGTGAGCATTGCGGGGCTGCAGCTTGCGAGGATGCGTTGCCGCGCTTACAGTAGAAGGCCATCGGCGCCGTGTCGTTTATCACCACGCTGTAGACGTTCATCTTGGCGTTGCTCAGGTTAGTCCCACACAGGCCCTCTCTCCCACGGTGCCTCGGAGGTGGCCATTCTACGTACTTCTCCTCTGGCCAGCGCCGCAGCTGCGGGTACGAAACCCGAAAAGAACCCACCGACCGCGGGAACACATGGGCTTTCGAAGTCGCTCCGGGCGACGCTGTGGTTGCCCGACTTGAACTGGAACTGGACGGTGTCGCGAACATTGGCGTTGATCGTGGTCGGATTGAAAACCAATTCGTTGTTGCTGTTGCTCACTGAGACCACGATGACCCCCCGTGACGGCGGCGAGTCCATGGCGAAGACGGAAATTCCTGGTTTCGTGGACCGGGACCGCGCAGACGAGCTGCTGTGGACGTATTGCCGTGCGGCCTACGATCGATGGCATTTCCCGGTCTTGGAAGTGGAGACGGGATGGGAAGAAAGGGAAGACGTCTGTCTCTGGCAGGTAGAAATGGATGTGGGTGGCTGTGTGTCACGGTGCCGTGGCGCGGGTCAACAACGGTTATGAAACTGGGATGGTTTGGAAGCTCCCTGCCCGCCAGGGGTTTGCTTGTCGCGCCCGTCAAGGTGCCGCCGAAACACCGCCGCCCGGGCGGTCCGTGTCCCCGGTCAATCCTTTGAGGCACAGACCGGGGAAATATTTGGGCAGGAAGTACAGTAGAGTAGATGCTAAGAAACCTTGGAACAATAGAGCCAGGTGAGCTCTGGCCGGCGGCGCACGTTGGGGTCGGGGCCGAAGTTTTCCCGACGGATAGGGGCTGCGGTCTGAAAAGTGTCAACTCCTCAGGTGAAGCTGGGTGGTGACCCCTTGACGTGGAGATGTGCCGACATCGAGGCTCAAGTCTGCTTATTGAATGGGTGTAATCACTTTTCTGCTACTGCCCCCGTTCACACTCGGCACACCCACATCTCAACGACGATGCTACTGGTTGTGCCAGGTTGTGTTCACACGGAAAACCTTAAATGGCCCTGCCTTGGTTATAAGGCCGTTGATTCAACGCAGATTTGGATCGCATGTCTACGGTGCTTTGTTCTATGCCGATCTCCGCATTAGCTGCAAAAGCAAGATCTTCCCCCTCCCCATTCTCCGCAGTCCTGACCCAACCGTCCTGTACATCTCGATCCTGGCTCGACTGGGTAATTCCAGAGCCGCAACTTCTCACTTTCTAGCTGGCGCCAGGACGGGTAGGATCGTGCCCTTCGGAATCGTCGCCCTCATGGGGTGCTTGGCCGCCTCGGTGCACTTGCGGGGGTGATGGGGCTTGACGCCGGGACAGTAGACGCAGTCGAGACGACACGATTCGAGCTGGACATGCGGGCGATAGCACTGCGGGCAAGGGGCTAGCCATTCCTGAGCTGTTCCCTTGACGACGGCCTGCCGCTCGAGGCCATTGGCGTACAGGTTCTCGTGATGCTTGGTGCGCCCGGTGTCGTTGGTGGACGTGCCCTCCTGGAACGAATGCGAGTTCAGGACTACGGCCTCGCCGAGTTGTGCGCGCGTCATGGTGACGGCGAAGATATCGCTCTCAGCTGTGATGCCCAGGCCCTCGGACCGCACAAAGTCGACTATGACGTACGGCCGCTCGTCCCCCATGGCGACGGCGTGCGTCATGACCTCGACGAGCTCGGGCACCCACTCGCACAGACTCAGGGAGTTGAGGTGGGCACGGATGAGATTGGCTTGCGACGTGTAGTTGACGACGATCATGATCCGGACCCGTCGGCCGTCCGTCGTCTGGGTCGGGTTTTTCTCGCACAAGCCGGCGGCGAACATGTCGCGGACGTGCTCGCGGATGTAGATGGCGTGAGCCTCGTTGATCTTGCTGACTCCCTCGTCCATCTGGATGCTGGTGCCGAAGAGGTCCACAAACAGCCTGCTGCCAATCGCGGACCCGGCTTTGGTACGATGGAAGTCGCGGATCCGAGCGATTTCGGGCGTGATGTCGCCAGCCGGCCGCCCAGAAACCATGCGACCGTCATAGACCTCCTTAGATGCGAGTTGTTCCAGGCCACCGTTTGTCCGCCAGTTTATCGTGAGATACGAGATCTTCTGCTGCGCGTCCTCGAAGCGCCCCATCAGCGATTTCTGGAGCTGTGGACCAAAACAGTTGTGGAAGCTGATATTGGGATGCCGGTGGGCGTTGGCTGAGTCAACTTGGGGACGGCACTGACGGGTATCTCCGTTCATCATGCGGAAGACGGCCGTCGTGCACAGCGACAAAGGAGACAAAACGAGTGGCTCTACAGTCCGGGCAGCTTCGTCGATGGCAATTATGTCGCACGGGAGAGGGTGGCGAGATTGTAGATTGGCGAATGCCACCGGGGTCGCGAAAATAACTTCGGCGGCGTCGATGACCTGGCAGAGAATCCTTCGTACGGTGTTCTCGAGCTCTTTTCGCCTTTTGTCGTACTCCCCTGGGCTCCGCTCTCGCAGCGCGTCCAAGTAAAGAATCTCGCCGAATTCCCTGGGATTCTCCTCCATCATCTTGCGGGCGAGGGCTGCCACTGAGAACTGTCCGCCGTGATGTTGCGGGGCAAGTCGTCCCGATTTCTCCACTGCGGCAGCCACATCCGCCATATCCTTCACGTACCCCGTGGAGTAGTTACCGTTCTCTGGGTCCCTATGATGTGTCGAGCTTACCGCGTCGTTGTCGCCAAAGAACGCCTGAACCTCTCTGGAGAAGGTGTTGAGACGTACGATTTTAGGCTCACGACCAAACGCCGTCCGAACGAACCGGACGTACTGTTCGCAGAGTTTGTCAACTTGTTTGTTGACCGCGCCGATGAATACTGCTCTCGGCCGACGGTACTGCGTGCTCGAGTGCCCAGGAAAGATGCGCGCTGGCGACGAGATTTTGAGATCCCTGTTGAACTTGGCGGACAAGTCGTTCGAGCCGACGGGGCTGCCGGCCCGGCCCCCGACGGTCACGCAGACTTGAGTATCTGACGGAATGTTTCGAGACGTCGCGAGGGCAAGAATGAATATTGTCGTGGAGGTTTTGCCTGACCCGGGGAACCCCATGAGCAGATGAAAACCAAAGTCCAGTTCGCGAAGCTGATGGACGGCCCTTTTCTGATCCGGATCGAGTGCTTTGTAAATCTTGTGTGCCTTACGAACATCGCCCGGCAATCCCTCCAGCGGTGTGGTGCCATCGACCACGGCGAGCAGGTCACGGATCAGGGAGAAAACGCGCGTGAGGTCATGGCGGTCCGGTGATCCCGAAAAGTTGAGCAGCCAACGCGACATGGCAGAAAACCCAGGTGGCAAATTCGGATCCGAGAACACGGTTGAGCGCTGGATAGCCTTGAGCATCGTGACAGTAGTTATATCGATCACGTGGCGCGTGAGGACGACTTTTTCGATATGAGCGTCCTTTTCTCGCAGGGCGTCGCGTATTGCCTCAGCCAGAGTTGCCTTGGCCGGAACTGTCTTGAGCTCCGGATACTTGATGAACTCGCCGAGATTTGAGAATGGACACCGAGGCTTGAAGGCGTAAAAAACCATCCCCCCGTGGCCCACCATTTGGGGCGGACACTCCAGGCGGCGGCATTTCCAGGAATCTCCGGGCTCATCAGTTGATGTCGGCACCGGTTCCTTGAATCTCCCGCGGCCGTACTGCTCAGTCACCCAGGCCCGGACGCGAGCCACATGTGACTGTGCCAGTTCCATGTACAGGTCCTTGCCGTCCACGCTATGCTTCACTTTCCGCCTGAGAATGGAAGCGGAGGCCCTGACGAAGGCTTCCGCGAATGGTTGCTGCTTGGGCGGGTACCTGCACACGCGGAGGATGCGCTTAGTCACAATCTCCCATCGCGTGTTGCTGTCGATGTGCGAGATTTTCTCTTCGTAACGGATCGCCGTCATGACGTGCTCGAAAATCAGATCCTGAATCTCACTCTCGGTAAGATCTCGAGTAGCGAGTGCTCGGGGCGACAGCACCTCCATCAAGAGATGCTCCCCGTAGCCGGGGAGCATCTCGGCGACGTCTGTATTGAGCAGTATCACGTAATAGCCACCGATTTCGCCGCGGTGGAGCGAATAGGGATCCGGCAGGAACAGGGCGGGGATTGTGGCATCCCGCAGACGGGCGGACATGTAGCACTCAAACTCGTGCTCTCTGAGTACCCCAAGCCCCAGGGCGCCGGAGCGGTGCTCTGCGGTCTGGAACAAAGAGATCGCGGGTTTGTGTTTCGTGAAGTCGACATCGTCACTGCCCGGGCTGGTCCGTTTATTGAGGGTCCGTGGTCGGTTGGGCCCGCAATTGCAGAATATGGATGCCATCGGGCCGGCTTGATTCTCCTGCCACAGAGAGCGTAGCCGTTCCCAAACATCGAACATGAACCGGAGCTGGCACGAAACGAAGAAATCGAAGCGAACTCCGTCGGTGTCGCATCTCATGGCGTCGGTGCCATTGAAACCGAAATGCTTGGCGAGGGCGTCTCGCGTCTCGACGATGTGAGGCTCGGCGAGGTTGACAAGCTTCCCGGTCACCCACTCGTTGGTCTGGTGTCGAATGCCGGTTTTCCGGACGTGTAAGGATAGATGAAGGGCAGGTTCCAGAACGGCGGAATTGCTCTCCATGAGTCTCGTGTGGCGGAAGATTGCCGTGACTTGATTGCTCTCTGTCAACACAGGGCCGGATATCTTCATTATATCCTTGACAAAGATGGTCGTGGTGGCAAACCATTCCGTACGACCGGCGATCAGCAGCCCGTGACCAATGGTAATCTGGGCGTAGGTATCCACGGTCCATTGGATGGTGATCTCGGAACGGTAGCCGGCCGTCTTCCCATGGCCGATGGCAGCGGCGTGCTCCAGTCTGTATGGACCAAGCGGCAACCAGTCCGCCAAGGTGATGGCGTGAAAGCTCGTCACATCGATTTCGTGGGGAAACTTCGCCCGTGATGTTGTCACCGAGGATCCCGCGCCCTCCGGGGCCAATGGCGGCCCGAGTGAATCGGCAGCCATGGCCGCCGGGCTTGTGACAGCCTTGTCTCCCACCTGCATTTTGATCTAGGTTAGCTGGTCCTCGGCTTCGGGCGGAAAGAGGGTGAAGACCCTGGAGTTCTTGCCGAGACGCCGAAGCTTCAATGGATGGGCAGGGAGATACCTTCTAGGGAGGGGGCAGGCACCCAGATGGGCCCCAAGTACTGCGAAAATCGACCACAAGGTTGACTTGAGTACCTGGTAAGTAAGCAAATACCTACTAAGTAAGTAGTAGGTACCCAGTGCGGAAGCAACGGGCGAGATTTCGGTTGAAATGGAGGTCCAATCCTGCCGACGATGGGTCGATCAGTCGACGAGGCAGACGTAAGGTACCTAGGTAGGTACCTAGTTTGCTGTGTAAGGTATTGGGTACAGTAAGTACCTGGGTACTGTTATCAAGTACCTAAGAAGGTGCAAGAGGCTTTTCGCGAAACTCGGAAGGATGGCGACCCGCGAGTGGCGGGTGGTGACTGTTTTGACCGCTCAGGTGTTTGAGGCTGGAGGGAAGAGCGGAATGTGCGGACGTGCTGGAAGCCACTTCCGGGGTTGGAAGGACGGGATTAGTCCACGTACTTGACGTATCGTGGATTAGAACTTGAAGAGTTAAGGCAAGGTAGGTAGACGCGGCAAGAATCTTTCCGAAGGCGACGGCACGCAACCCAGGTAGAACTGAGGGTCGACGGAAAGACCTATTAAAGTAGGAGGGAGGAGATA
>Ga0247771_1000712_pt1 | contig 10305 bp, 12 predicted proteins | sample UWRJL197509C6_FD_179948 | JGI IMG/M metagenome (GOLD analysis project Ga0247771, IMG submission 179948) | Plant litter microbial communities from Arlington Agricultural Research Station in Wisconsin, United States - UWRJ-L197-509C-6 | ecosystem: Environmental > Terrestrial > Plant litter >...
GGCGGCTAGCAAGGTTGACCCTTTCTTGCTATGACTATCCGGCCCGGGCACTATGAACAGGTTGCGGGTACAGATCCGCATGTGAATCGACAAACACGAAGGAATAAAGCAATGAGAGTTGTCCCATTCTCGCCAACGAGCGTGTTCCTCCGGCTGGGTCCGGCTGCGCCGAGCAGCGGCTGGTATCATTGTCCTCCTCGCGACTATCCCGCACAAAACACCCAAAAAATGACCGACGGGGCAATGGATGTTCCCGGTTGAGAGTTGGGACACTTGCCAGAAAATCAAACCCAAAGATGACGAAGCAGGAAACGTTACCAGGAGGTAGAGGACCTCGGTCTAAGAAAACTGGCTGCCGATGTGGGCAAAGTCCGTGGTGGAGTACGCCTCTTGGGCGTCCACATCCTGCGTCGTCCACTGCCCCTGGGTCCAGTCGACTTCCCCGTCATCGGGGTAGCAAACCGTGTTGGCCTCGCCGTCGGTACTGCAGAAGTAATACTCATGCTGGACCGGCTTCGGGTTGGACTTCCTGTCGGCGGGTTAACTTCGAGCCCGGCAGGATGGGAATTCCGGTCCGGGGGATGTCACTTACTTCTTGGAGCCTGTCTTCTGCTTGGTCTTATGCGACTGAGACTTCGAGTGAGACTTCGTCTTGTTTGAGGAAGTCATGATGACGGAACGAAGGGGAGAGGGAGTGAGTGAAGAGTAGCAGCCCCAATATATTGTACGGGTTGGTGACGCTTGACGTTCAGACTTCAGCACGGCTCTGTCGACTTGAGGTCCGTTGAGCTGCCAGAACAGTCTCGTAAGAAGAGGGCTTCCTCCTCCACATATATACCCCGAAGCCGTCGATACGGACCGCTCGAGCGCGGAGGGGGTTAGCACACTTCTCCTATGCCCCCCTGCACCGGCTGGGGATCGCGGAGGCGGACACCATCCTTGACGGACGTAGACATGTGACAAGCAGCCGCATCCGGGGCGCAAGACCAGAATAGCCACCTCCAAGGCAGCCTGAGGACGTCTGATCCCATTCCAAGAGAGCAGCACGGAACCCACCGTCCGCTGCGCTTGCAGGCGAGGGTATAAGATATCGCGTCATGCACGTGCTTCTAAGCTGCTAAAAGCGGGCATCCGTCTCGGGGAGCCCACTAGGTGCCGCCTAAAGGCCGGTTCCCACCCTGTTCGGCCGCTTTTCCTACCCTGCCGGCCGTGTCCGCCGGACGGATCCCTGCGGTAGATCGCGAGCTGCACGCCCACGCACCCGCGGCGGGGACGAGCGCAATGGCTGGAGGTTTCGCTTACTGCCGGGAGACGGGCTCCGCCAGCGCCGGCGAGGGTGTGGGTTTGGCAGACGGGCGGCGGCGCGGCGCTCAGCTCGGCGATCCGGCTGCTCTTGGCGGGCAGAGTTGTCCCAGATAACTCTATCTCCCCCCCGGAGCCCGCGTCGGTCGTCAGCCACCTGAAACGGGAAGCCTGGCTAGCAGCTGCACGGTCGATCCGCCGACTCGGGTCTGCGCCGAGGGCTCCCCAGCTCTGACCCCTTGCGCGGTCATCACCGGCGGGGTGGGGAGCCTAGGCGGCCCATCGGACGACGTGGACCGCATACGGGGCCGGGGGGAGGTTTCGGGCGGGGGGGCCTATCAGCCGGGGCCTATCAGCCGGCGGCCGAGAGACGGACAAGGCAACCGGCTGCCTGTGGATCCCGTCATGGCGTGCAGTACGCCGCGCCTCTTGGTTGTTTCCGGTCGGGGACTTGTGTGTGGCCGTGGGGGCGGGAAAAGGGGGCACGGGCCCGGCTAGACTTACCCCTGAGTTGTCGTTCGCTAGTCGCCCGTGTAGGAAATACGCCGTTCTGAAACCCCGTATGCTGCATCGAGGATCACATCGGCTATTTTGGGGAAACGAGATGAAGGGCTCCGGCTCGCCATCGCAAGACGCCAGTTGGACGTTGGTCGAACACCCCATGCCTCGACGGGGTTCAAAATAAGTATCCTGGACGCGACGGAAACCATTTTTGGTGTTCGCGACACCGCAAATGCTATTTATGGCCTTGAATGAAGGATACGGGCGGGAAGTGCCTCTCAACCTTGATCGGGAACAGATGCCGACGCCCCCAAAGACGGGGTGAGGTCCGGCAGACTGCGGGGGACGTCGAGCACTCCACCGTCAACGCCACGGAGGTCATAGCGATGAACCGCAGTCGTCAGGATGGCTCGCGCTCTCTCCTGCTGGCCACGCTATCGGGACTTCAGGTTGGCCTGCTGCGGTTGCAACTTGTTTTCCGGGTCCGCCACCATCAGCCACCCCCTGGACGGCCTGTCCGCGGACTCCTCGCCTTGGCTGCCTGGCCCCCCGTCGTCCATCGCCAGCGACTAACGAAATCTTCAATTGCATCCGAAGGTGGTCCCCGGATTCTCTCGGGGTTGTTGGGCATGAGGTGCGGCTCTGCTGACCACGATATTGCTATTAGCGGATGAGCCGATGCTTCGAACGCGACGCTACACCTTATTGGCGGCTGACATCATCAGCCGAATCCTTCCACTCCGTCTACCCTCACCCCTCCCCGAGCCAGGCAACCCGATTTCAGGACTTCAGATCGTCCCGCCCGTCTCCCGCCGAGAAACCAGCTTTGTCCGTCAACATGATCGGCACGATCTCGCTCCTGTTCTCCATCGGCGTGAACTTCCTCGCTGCCTTCAGCCGCTTCACCCACGGCCGTCACACACCGTCTTTCTACCGCTACCAAACGGAACGGGCGCCCGACGACGAGTCTACGCGCTACGTCCCTTTTGTGGACGCGACCATCGGCACGCTTCTGCTGTTCCCGCGCACGAGGCTCCTCGCCGCCGCGCTTTGCACCCTCTTCTGGGGGATCGGTGTGTACATGCGGCTCAAGTCGGGACGCCCGGCAGCTCAAGACACGGGCCTGGCCCTTGCCGCGTTTCTTACCCTGGGGACTACGTGGCTTGGGTGGGCTTGATGCGGAATGTGGGGGCCTGGGAAGTCCACCGGCGACGAGGAGTTCGGCCTGTTGGTAGGGACAGTTTCACAAGGGGGCTATGTCTATGATCATAAGGTCCGGCGAAACGGCTATATCGATGTGACGCGCAGTGAGGAGGCAATACAGTACGTCTGAGCGAGAGCAGGAGCATCTTCGGGCATCGTGGACTGTCTCAACTTCGACAAGGTTGCAATAGATACATGTGGCGTGGCTTTGAAGAGTATCGCACGGCACCTGCCGGTGTTTTCGACACTCTGTCTCAAGGGGTTGGCCTTGTGGAACAGAATATTACGGGAAAGATGCTCTGGGCATGAATTGCGCCTCAACAGTCGTCAACCGAATCAGGCACCAGCCTTGGAAAGACCCAGAGCCTCTGCGTCGATACTGGAGTTGAACTTGGCGTATCCTGCCCCATTTGAACGTTGACGCAATTGCGCCACCGAGGCAATGCCACCTCCGATCTGCATCCCAAGTCTGAGGCGGAGCAACTGCCACCCAGCTGCCTAGGGGGTACCTGGTAATGACGCTACTGCGGTACCTGGAGCGCATACTAGTAGTTCAATGATTTGGGCGGCTTTGCTGCTCAGCCTCCTCCCGGCCCCCGCGGTCAGATCCCGGGCTCCCCAGACAGTGGTAACCAGGTACGTGGATACACAGGTTGATAATAGACAATCATCCTAATAGCAAGGCGTTTCAAGGGAGTTTTCATTGCCCTGGGCTTGTATTTCACAGCCTTGATGGATAAGACACATCGTACCCACGCGCCTCCTCCCAGCGAAGCACGCCACATGGCGCCCGACCCAGTTGTTCCCGGCATCACTCTGAGGCTTCGGTTAACCCGAAACATTGATTCCCGACGCTGTTAACACGGCCTGGACATAGCCGACGGGCGGCGGTTGCCTAGTATGGATGTATTGGATGTTACTATCGAGGCCTCCCGTGCGTCGACACTCCCAAATATGAGCACATGTCGTTCATCACAATCATTGCCTGATGCGCTAGCCGTGTTTCTCAGACTCCTTATCCTCAATCCCTTGGCTCTCCCAGATGTTCTCGGACGTCCGCCACGGAGGCGCACGCTCTCCCCTTGCAACGTTGAGAACCCGTCCCGCGTCCCTAACAACGCGTATACCGCGAAGCGTACAGCAGACATCATGCAACGAAGTGGAAAAAGCCGGCCCCGTGGGTTCACGTCATCCGCTCGACACGATGCTCGAGGGTAGCTCGTCGATGCGAGCGATTCCGACCCCTAGCACGGGCCTCTGGTTCTAATCCTCCCCCAGAACGACACCGTAGACAAGTCAGTCGCCCTCTTCTAAGACACTTACAGAATTCAAGGCATCGGACCGAGCACGAATCACTGCTGCCGCACGTGGACGGTCAACGCGCCGTGGGTCCGGGATCGCATCGCCGCCGAGGCGCACGAGCCCGAGCCCAAGCGTTGGCTGCACCGGGGCCGCTTCCGTAACGTCAACCTGCCCGCAGCCAGGCACTTGGAGCTCAACGGGCCCGTGCCCCGTCGCCGTGGGCCAGACGGATGTGCCGGGGGCCCGACCGGGACCTCACCTCTTGGAAGGCTGTTCTAGTGCACCGGGACGCTGCCTAGTGCTCGGGCTCTGAGAGCTGCCTTGGCTTGGACCGTCATGGAGTGTAGGGCACGCATGTTTTCACAGTGCAAGCAGTAGTGGAAGATGGCATCTTAGTCGAAATATTGGATGATGGATGGCATCATCCGGACAGACCCCTCTCAGATGGATGCTGATCGACTGAGGGCGTCGCGGTACTGGCCATTGACGGAAGAACGATCTTGGATAATTACCTAAGTAGGTAGGCACCTAGCCAGAGCCGTGGCTGGAGAGACTCGAGAATTGCAAGTACCAAAGCAACGGATTAAGCATACTTGTCCCTGGGTGACGAGATACTCTTCGGGTGTGCCGGTGGGAGTCTCGCTCCCTCCAAAGCAGAGGACCTGTACCTCGGACATGGCCCTAATACTTCGTCCCAAGACCTAACTCACCGGCAATGATGTCGGCCGCCTTCTCTCCAATCACCAGCGCCGTTCCCGCCGTGTTGGCGCCCACGTTCTCGGGCGCGATGCTCATGTCCGCCACCTTGAGTCCGGCGACGCCGTACACGTCGAGCGCCGCGTTCACCGCGCCGCCTGCCTCGCGCGGCGCCATCTTTGCCGACCCCAGCGAGTGCCACAGCGTGCCGACGCCCGCGCGCAGGAACGCTTCGAGCGCCGCGTCGTCGTCGGCCGAGTAGACGATGTCCTCGACCTCGCAACCTGCGGGCCCGTCTGACGGCCGCGCCGCGGACCCCACCGGGAACGCTGGGTGGGTCGCGGCCAGCTCGCCGCCGTAGATGGCGGTGCGGCGCACCAACTCGCGTAGCTTCTTGTACGCCCAAGCGTGCGTCGCGAGATCCACGCCCGCCGCGTCTGAGTAGAAGGGCGTGTCGTGGTCGATGGCATCGTTGATGCCCGGGCCTGTAATGCGGATGTGCCCGCGCGCGTAGGGGTAGGCGATGCCCATGCCGACCGAGAGGTACTGCCCCGGGGGCGGGGTGGGGTTGATGCCGAAGGAGCTGGAGTCTCTGTCAGCACGGGTTTGCTCACCGTCAGTCTGAGGACAGGGGATGGGGCTGCCACACCCAAGTATGAAGATGGCGAGAAGGAGCGGCTTATTGGGGTTATCTTTGAAGTCGCGCGCCCACGCGGCCTGGAACGCCGGGCTCAGGGCCGCGACTTCTCCTTCGGTCGGCCGGACCTTGCCCGTGACGTCGATCCCGTTCCACCCGAGCCGTTTGTCACCCTTTGCCAAAGCATCCTCCAAGGTCAACCGGCCAGTGAAGAGATCGTCCGCCGTTTCGTGCGGCTCGAGGTTCGTCTTGAAGGCCGTGACCACGAAGGCGTGGTCCTGCAGGTTTGCACCGACGCCGGGGAGATCGAGTACCGTTTCCACGCCCGCTCGGCAGAGAACGTTGGTCGGTCCGATTCCGGAGCGCTGTAGGATGAGCGGGCTGCCGAAGGCGCCGGCGCAGAGGACGACGAGTTTGCGTGCCCTGACGGTTAGAGTTTCTTCGCTTTCGGGCACCTTCTCCGCAGCGGTGGGCCAGTTAGGGTTGGCAACGAACTCGACGCCGACTGCCCGCTTCCCCTGTTCGTCGAGGAGCACCTTGAGCACCTTGTGCTGGACTAGCACGTGCAGGTTCTCATGCGCGCCGTCCTGCAGCAGGGGGTGCAGGTAGCGGCTTGCCGTATCCTGGCGTCGACCGTCGGGGCTGACCCAGCGAGACCAGCGCGAGACACCGTTGTTTGAGTCGAGATCCTGGAGGTCCTTGATCTCGGGGTAACCGGCCAGGACACCCCCAGCGATGAGGGCATCCTCAGCACGCTTCGAACGGTAGGTGCCGTCCGAGACGTGCATAGGGCCTGACTCCCCGTGCGTTTCCAGCGACCCGGGGCCGTGATAGGTTTCAAGCTAGGATGGTCAGCCCGGGACGTGGATATGGGGCGCGGAGCAGACGGAACCTTTTTCAGGTAGGGGATGAGCTCGTCGGTGGACCAGCCTGGTGTCTTCCACGAGTCGTAATCGGCACGCTGAGCACGAGTATACCTAGAGCATGTTGATCAGCCGCATTCATCGAACCAATGGACAAAACCGGCGTACATGGTCGCATTGACCGAAGTCCCTCCGCCGAGCAGGCCACCGGTGGACACGATAGGCACCCGGCCCCCAAGAGCCGGTGATGGATTGCCCGGATAGAAGTGGTGCATCTTGGCCGCCGGATCGAGATGCGTTGGGAACATGATAGGATGGGCCACCTTGGTCATGCTGGAGTTGTCCGGGCCGGCCTCCACGACGAGGATGGACAGCGCCTGGTCCGCCTGAGCGAGACGGCCAGCAATGATGCATCCTGCCGCGCCTCCTGCCGAGTGTTGTTAGAGAATGAGACAGCAGAAGCTTCGAGGGTGAGGAAGCTCACCGCCAGCAATGATGATGTCGACCTCTTGCAGGTCTCTGTTGAGGGTTGTGCAGACGCCCATCTTGATAGCTGTCCTAGACCGAGTATGCTTCAGGCCTGTGAAGAAATGTGCGAGACGAAGAACTTAATAGTCACGACAAGCCGCCTTAGAACCTAAGCGAGACGGGGTGACGGCAGATGACACGGCGGTGTTGGGATTCGGATCCGTCCATCGGATGATCCGAGGATCCCATAAGGGGTACGCATCTTGAACACGGCAAGCACGACCGCCGGTCCAGCCCAATCGGGTGACACCCGACGCCACGTCCGATGATCTAAGAAAGCAAACAGCAAATGGGAGCCATCCATGCGAGGAGGGATGGGGGTGGTCACGATCTGGGGATGGAGGTTTCGGCTTCCTGCGTTCCAGGTGTGCTCGACACGACAAGCCACCCGACCGTAGCTTCCGAGGTCGTTTTCGTCAACACCCGACGCTGCCAACGCGCCACACTCGCGGTTTGGGCAACTGGACCGGAAGCAAACGACAAAGCAAAGGGCACGTGAGGTTTGCTAGTTAGCAATCGCTAACTTGGTGTCCCGGAGCCCGCTCCTTGCTCGATGTGGGTCGCCCTGGTAGGGCCGCGCGAGCGCAAATACCCTGGCGATAAACCCGAAGGCGGAGCCGTGCTTATAATGTGGAGGATGGGATGGATGGAAGGCTTTTGCTCTCGTCGACGTCCGGTAGAGGGACGAATGGTTTCACAGTATCATGTGATGCTGGGCCGACATGGCGGCATCTCGACTGATGGCGTTCCCCAGTTGCGGCCAGCGCGGATACGCCGTACCTGCAAGTCGGCCTTCGGGCGAACGATCCCAGACGAAGGAAAGGGTATCAATCCAAGCAAGTAAATGTATCCCGCATCCCGTGATTCGCGATTCGCGATTCGCCCTCGTCTTCAAGCAGCCGAAGCCGTTTCTCCGGCAGACTCATGCCCGCTCCTCAAGAAGTCTCACCGCCGTCCACGGCGCCAGGACGAGGACTGTCGGCAGCCAGTGTCCCCACGCCTTTGCCCGGTATTTCTCGCCACCGAACCACCAAACGATAGCACCGTCGGCCAACGCCGTGAGGCAGCACGCGCCCACCACCGTCGTCACGGCGCGGTCGTTGCCCTGGTACTGCAGGCCGAGCGTGATGGCGCCGAGGGTCAAGTCGCGGACGGATTTGGCGTACACGAAGGGGGAGACAGTCGCTCTTGGCGCCGAGGCGGCGGGGTGTGTCTTGTCGGGGCTTGGTTCGGAGGTGCCGACTGGAGATGGGACGCCAAAGAGATCGTGAGCCGCGAGCGGTTTGCGAAGCCCGTACAGGCCCACGACCACCAACGGAACGCCGAGCACGTAGGCCGGAATTGGAGATAGAGGTGCCATCGACCTTGGGATTGTGGGATCGCAGGGCGTTGACGGACAGTGGCGATGGATTCGCGATGCGCGGTTGGGAGACGCGCATGCCCGCCCTGCGGTGTCGAAGCTGTCTTCAGGGGTTCAAGCAACGCGGGGTGGCTTCGTCACGTGTACTGTACTCCGAACGGGCCGACGCCGTCCATCCATGGAATGGATCTTCACTGAAAACCCCCCTTCCGTCAATCTGGGACCCTAGGTATGATCGAACGTTCTGTCGAACATTTCTTGGCCCGGCTGACGGCTTTCCAAGAGCCAAACAATCTACCTACCTCCTCAAGATCTTTCGGCACTCTGCCGTGTACGGCAGTCTTCCCTCGTCTCGCAGCTCTTCCGCCCACAAAAGCTTTCCCCACACGGATCAGCCAACCAGCGCATGCCAAGGGCGGCAGACCTGAGCTCTTGGAGGGTCGGCCATACCGGCAGCACCCAGTGTCGTCATAGATGCCGTGCCCTGTTCGGGCCCCCCGACCCCAGCTCCCAGAACAGGCACCTGGCCTCGCTAGTCTCTCGCGCTAGGGGCTGCATCGGGGCGGCGGGGCATCGCCGCCTCGGCTGCCGGGTGCGGAAAGGAACCGACGTCAGCGTCGCCTCGCACTATCAGCCGCCGTATTCTCAGGCTCGCAGACATACTCTCCATACGTCAGGAATGGGCAGAAGGGGCGAGGGCATCTTGACGCCGAATCAACCAGGTACTAACTTACATGACCATGGCGGGTGTTTGCAACGCACCGAGGCTCCTGGCGGAATCTCCCCGCTCGCCTCGACGCCACCTCCGCTGCGGGGACAGATGGCCAAGCTTCCAAGGCTCCTCTCGAGCTCCTCCGCTGCTCGAGCCCGGCTCTCCATCGCGCCACATATGTCAAGGCAAGCCCACACAGGTCTCCAGAAGCGGCAGCTGTCAAGAGGTCCCAAGAACGCCAATTCCCTTGGCCAGCCGCGCGATTCGCTGCTGGCAATCCCGATACCCTCGAGAACCAGCTGGCGTCGCCATCTGGACCGCCCGAGTACACTCGCCGGATCCTGACGGCGCCTTGGGTTGCTCGGCTACTCCTTGCCTGTCTCGTACAGCCCCCGACTGGCCTCTTTCGTGGTCTTGGCCATCTGGCGCAAGATAAGCTCGCCTGAGAGGACCGGGGCGTCTCGTCGCGATCAAGCTTTCCGCGCGACGCCCCGACGGGCGGTCGGCTTGGCTTCTTGTACCTTTCGCGTTCCGGTTCTTCAACTCGGAGCTCGTCCGTATCATGTGCCACCGCAGCGGCTGCGACACCTGGGCTGCGAGGCTCGAGTGACACACGGAAATGCCCTTGCTCCCTTGTTTGCCTACTCGCGCATCCCCAGACGCCAATGATCGGCGCCTCTTCCCTTGCAAGCCTTCGGGCCAAGGCGGCCGATCTCCAAGTGGGTGGCCGAAAGAGGTGCCCCCAGCCGAATCCCCGTCCGTGGCGACGGCTTCCCCAGGTTTGCAAGGAGCGGCCTCGTTCCTCGTGAGCCTCAATCTTTCCCCATCGCACGGTGCCATTGGTTGCGGAGTCACGCGGCGACCCGTCCTCGCCGTTCTATCGAGATTCCATCCCTCGGTACAAGATCTTCGATGGTGGTTTGCTCTCGTCCTCACGCGTCTACCCGCGACGCCTCCTTACGTCATTATAAAGGCTCCCCTCATATCTCGCAGCTCCCCGTCGACGGTGCACGACTCCGTTGATGGGCCACTTCTGACTACGCTCGAGCACTACATCTCGGCGCACCTTGCGACAGCAGAGATCACTCCACAAGTGGATTCCCCCGGAATCATTACCACCCCAGGACGCGCTCCTCAGCCCTTCTCGTTTTGCCCAACATTCTCCCCCAAGTCCAACGACATCACGGGCTGAGGAGCGCGT
>Ga0247771_1000713_pt1 | contig 10295 bp, 7 predicted proteins | sample UWRJL197509C6_FD_179948 | JGI IMG/M metagenome (GOLD analysis project Ga0247771, IMG submission 179948) | Plant litter microbial communities from Arlington Agricultural Research Station in Wisconsin, United States - UWRJ-L197-509C-6 | ecosystem: Environmental > Terrestrial > Plant litter >...
GCCCGCTGCCCGTAAGGTCGCGGCTGCGGCCCTCCTGGGTGCGGAAGAAACGCTCGAAGACCCGGTCCAGGTTTTTCTCCGCGATGCCCATGCCGTCGTCGCTGATCTCGATCAGTACATTGCGGTCGTCGGTATTGTAGATGCTAGCCACCGTGGAGCCGCCGAACTTCCCGTATTTTATCGAGTTGTCCACCAGGTTGCTGATCACCTGCCGGATCTTTTCCTTGTCGGCATGAACCGTCAGCGGCTGCTCGCAACCCTTCTTGATCGAGAAAACTATGTGACGCGCTTCGGCCTTCCACGACAGGCTTTCAAACACCTCACGCACGAGGTCCTGGATGATGAAGTTCTGCTGCGTCAGCTGCAGCTCGCCGCGCTCGAGGCGCGAGATCTCGTCGAGGTCTTTCAACAAGTTCACGAGGCGTTCGGCATTCTTGGCCGCCTTTTCGAGGAAGCGGCGGTTCACGTCGGGCTGCTCCAGTGCGCCCTGCAGCAGCGTATCCACATAACCCTGGATGGCGAAAACCGGCGTTTTAAATTCGTGCGATAAATTCTGAAGAAATTCCTTGCGGAAGGATTCGTTCTTTTTCAGCAGGTCGATCTCGCGGCTGCGCTGCAGGGCCCAGGCTTCCACGTCCTCGCGCACGTCGTCGATGCTTTTCTGGGGCAGGATGTATTTGTAATACATCTCCTCCTTTTTCGAAGCCTTGGTCTGGTGGATGAATTTATAAATGAGCTTGATCTTGCGGTAGATGAAATTCTGAATGATGGTGAGGATGAGGAAGAAGCTGCCGACGAAGATGAGCAGGAAGGAAACGAGTCCTACGACCCAGTTCAACTGAAGCAGGTAGATGCCGAGGCTGATGGGCGCGGCGAGGGCCAGCGCCGTGAAGGCGGACAGCTGCCGCGGGGAAAGATTTTTCTTGCTCACAGCTCGAATTTATAACCAACTCCCTTAACCGTAGTAATACAGTCGACGCCGAGCTTCTGGCGGATCTTGCGGATGTGTACGTCGATGGTGCGGTCGCCAACGATCACGTCGTTGCCCCATACCTGGCTCAGGATCTCGTTGCGGAGGAACACGCGGCCCGGCCGCGAGGCAAGGAGGTAGAGCAATTCAAATTCTTTCTTGGCCAGCACCAGCTCCTGGCCGTTGTATTCCACCAGATATTTCTCGGGGTCGATGACGAGGCCGTCGATGGTGATGGCCTGGGTCTGCGGCTTTTTCACGCGGCGGAAGAGGGCGTTCACCTTGCTGACGAAAACGCTGGTGCTTACGGGCTTGCTTACGTAATCGTCGGCGCCGGTGCTGAAGCCGCGGAGCTGCGTGGTCTCGTCGCTGAGGGCGGTGAGGAACATGATGAGGGTGTCCTTGAAGGCGGGCTGGGCGCGCAGGAGCTCGCACACTTCCATGCCGCTCTTGCGGGGCATCATCATATCCAGCACGATGAGGTCGGGTTGCTGGATGCGGGCCCGGTCGAGGGCCTCGTCGCCGTCTTTTGCCGTGATCACCTGGTAGCCTTCCTTTTCCAGGTTGTATTTGAGGATTTCCAGAATGTCGGGCTCGTCGTCTGCGATCAATACCTTTCCCGGCTTTTTCTCCATGAATCGATCTTTGGGCAAACCTACACGAAAAGCCCCGACAGGCCGGGAGAACATATTCAGATCATACAGACTTAATATAAACTTAATGATGAGCCAGGATGAATTTTGCCTTATATTATCTTTTTTACGTACCTGTCCTGATCCTTGTCTCGCGGCAGCCGCTCTCTTTCTCAATTTCACTCTTTCTTCACGAAAAAACGGGCAGTAGAAGCGGAAAGAGGAAGAGCGGGTTTGCAACGCCCGCCTACTGATTTCTGTCTACTAACGGGAAACGTCCCGCCCGTTTAGTTCTTCGGGTATTAAATTTGTACTATGAGGGGAATGTACCGATCCTTACGATTACTAGTGAAGAGCCTGCCTTTATTCATCTGTTCCTATGCCGGCGCCCAGTACGCCGCGCCCGCAGCCGACAAAAGCTGCAAACCGCCCAAGAATCATGAGCTCTGGCACGACCGCATCGACCGCGAGCAGAAGAACGCCCTCCGCTCCGACGGCCGCGCCGACCAGGTTTTCTTCGCCCTTGGCTCCAACGAGGACGTGAGCTATTACGTGACCCTCGCCCTCACCAGCCGCATCGACGACCTGCAGTGCCGCATCGAAAAAGATTCCACGATCAAGGACCAGCAGAAGGTCGGCTACCTCCGCGGCGTGGAGAACCTGCTCCGCAATTTCTCCACCTTCTACCGCAGCCGCCAGTTCGCGCCCGCCCACCTGCCCACCGCCATCGACGCCTACGAGGATGCCATGAGCCGCGACAAGCGCGGCGAATCCATCGAGCCCGTGATCGAAGGCGCCGTCTATGACGTGGGCCGCCTCGTGCTGGCCAGCGACGCTTTCTCCCGCAACGCCGGCTTCCGCACCGCCCAGGGCAGCCTCGTGCGCAAATACTGCCTCCTCTACCCCGAGCAGACCTTCATCAAGCTGAAAGACAATCCCGACGTGCCTTTTCGCGACAGCCTCATAAAGCTCGCCGCCTATAAATATCCCAAGCGCCTCTACGATTTTGCCGCGGCCGACAACAGCCTCGGCCTCGCCATCCGCAGCATCAACGATCCCTTCATCCAGGCCGTGTCCAAAATTGCGCGGAGCGGCGGCAGCGGACAGATCCTCTTTCCCTTCCTCGACAATATCATCAGCGGCCGCCAGACCATCGAAGAGATCAATGCCGTCAAGGAAGACGACGGCCGCTACTACCAATTGCTCGTGAAGACCCGCATGGACTACGTGCGCCGCTCGCTCAACCACGAAAAGATCGTGAGCATGGACGAGCTGGACGCCATGCTCCAGCGCAAGGGCCGCGACTATTTCGTAAAAGAGATCAACGCCCTGCACGAATCGCCCGACAACGTGCGCTTCCGCATCCTGCAGCAGCTCAACGCCCAGGAGCTTTACTACCTCGTCATTGCCGGTGAGCGCGACCTTTATACTTCGAGCTACGTCAAGGGCATCTACCCCCTGATGATGCAGAAGATTGGCAACCGCGGCGACTCGCTCCTCATGAGCGTGGGCTTCGACCGCTTCAAGAAGTTCATCAAGATGGCCGCCGGCTATAATACCCTGACCGATTTCCTGGCTTCCTTCCCTGATAAAGAAAAGGCCCAGACCCTAATGACCGCCTTCGTGAACGGCCTGGAACGCTCGTCCGGCCTCGAGGACGGGGTGGACGTGGCCGACTCTTATGCCTCCATTGCCGAGAGCATTCAACCCGTGGCCAGCGACATGCTGAGCAACGTAAAAGCCAATTACGACCGCAACGTACGCGACAACAACAAGCGGGGCATGGTGATCTACAACCTGCTCTACAAGCTTTTCCTCTCCGCCGACAGCACCAAGAATATCGACCTGTCGCGCGAGTTCGGCATACCGCCCGTATACAATGTGAGCTACCAGACGCTGGCCGGCGACAGCACCGGCGGCAAGGTTTATATCCAGGTGTTTTTCTATGGCGACAAGGACGGCAAGATGAACTGGGACGGCTTCCTGCCCCAGTTCTCGAACGGCGCCTGGAAAAAGATCGAGGATCAGAAATACTGGGTGGCCTTCGCCTCCACCAAGGGCCGGCCGATCGTTATCTATGCCAACCGCTGGATGGACGATGAGAAAGCCCCCGGCGAGCTGGACAAAGGCCAGGAAGCCCTCAACACCTACCTCGACGGCAAGGGCATCGAGCCGACCGTAGTGGTGCACCGCGGCCATAGCTACTGGGCGCCCTACACCATCGACCAGATCAAGCCCTCGGCCCGCATCGTGTTCCTCGGCTCCTGCGGCGGCTACAACCTTATCCACGACGTGCTCAGCCATTCGCCCGACGCGCATATCATCGCTTCAAAGCAAACCGGCAAGAAAGATATAAACCAGCCCTTTATGAACCTGCTGAACGAAAAGCTCCGCGCCGGCAGCAATATCGACTGGATACCCTTCTGGGCCGAGTTTAAAAGCCGCGCCGGCAAGATCGAAGGCTTTGAAGACTATATTCCGCCGTATAAGAACCTGGGTGCCATCTTCATCAAGGCCTACAACGCATCGATGGGAGAGGAGGAGTAAGCGTGAGGTGTGAGTGCGTCCGCCTTCGCTGAGGCTATGGCGGACGGAAGAGAAAGAGTGCGCAATCTTCTGTTTCTCACACCGTAACTTTGCGCAAAGATTTTATTTTGAGTAGCAGCAGAAAGGAAAAAAAGAAGAGCTCTTTCGACATCTCCCTATTGCAGCGGGTGCTCCTGTTCACCCGGCCGTACCGCGGGCGTTTCATCCTCTCGATCGTGATGGCCATAGCCCTGGCGGCCTTTACGCCGGTGCGTCCCTACCTCATACAGCTTACCGTCAACAGCTATATCGCCAAGGCCGACCATAGCCTGGCCGACCGCGCCGTGCACGCCCTCGTGCTCATCACCCTCATTCAGATCGGGCTGCTGCTCGTGGAAACCGCCGGCCGCTTCTACTTTTCCTACATCACCTCCTGGCTGGGACAGGCCGTGGTAAAGGATATGCGCGTGAAGGTCTTCGGCAAGGTGCTCAACCTCAACCTCCGCCAGTTCGACCGCACGCCCATCGGCACCCTCACCACCCGCACCATCGACGACATCGAGCGCGTGAACGATATCTTCTCCGACGGCCTCATACCCATCGTGGCCGACCTGCTGTCGATCCTCTGCGTGCTGGGCGTGATGTTCTGGACCGACTGGCAACTTACCCTCATCTGCCTCATACCCTTCCCGATCATCATCGTGGCCACCTATTATTTCAAGGAGAGCGTGAACAAGTCCTTCCACCGCGTGCGCAATGCCGTGGCTCAGCTCAACGCCTTCGTGCAGGAGCATATCACGGGCATGTTCATCGTGCAGTCCTTCGCCGCCGAGAAAAAGGAATTCAACAAGTTCAACGAGATAAACAAGGAGCACCGCAACGCCAATATCCACGCCATCTTCGCCTACTCGGTGTTTTTTCCCATCGTGGAGATCGTGCTGGCGCTGGCCATGGGCCTCATCGTGATCCGCAGCACCGACCCGGGCGTCATCACCTCCTTCATCCTCTACCTCAACCTTATCTTCCGGCCGCTGCGCGTGATCGCGGACAAGTTCAACGTATTGCAGATGGGCATGATCGCCAGCGACCGCGTGTTCAAGGTGCTCGACAACGACGATTTCCTCGACCGCAAAGGTGCGACCGCTCCCGCGGAGATAAAAGGCAAGGTGGAGCTGGACCATGTATGGTTCGGCTATTCCGAGGACAGCCCGGTGCTCAGGGATATTTCCTTTACCGTGGAGGCGGGCCAGACCGTAGCCATCGTGGGTAATACGGGCAGCGGCAAAACGACCATCATCAGCCTCCTCAACCGCCTTTACGAGATCGACCGCGGCGCCATCCGCATCGACGATATTCCGCTCGCCGACTGGGACCTGGACGTGCTGCGCCGCAATATCGGCGTGGTACTGCAGGACGTATTCCTGTTCTCCGGCTCGGTGATGGACAACCTGACGCTCCGCAACAAGGACATTCCCGAGGAGCGCGTGATCGAAGCGGCGCGGCTGATCGGGATGCACGAGTTCATCATGAGCCTTCCCGGCGGCTACCAGTACCACGTGATGGAGCGGGGCGCGACGCTGTCGGTAGGCCAGCGGCAGCTGCTGTCCTTTATCCGCGCGCTCCTCTACCAACCTTCGATCCTGATCCTGGACGAGGCCACGTCGTCGGTAGATACGGAGAGCGAGCGCATGATCGAAGGAGCCATCGACAAGCTGATTGCCGGCCGTACATCCATCGTCATCGCCCACCGCCTGTCGACCATCCAGCGCGCCGACCAGATCATCGTCCTGGAAAAGGGTGAGATCCGCGAGAGGGGCACCCACAGCGAATTGCTGCAGAAGGGAGGACCCTACAGCAAGCTGTACCAAATGCAGTTTGAGCAGAAGACCGCACTGGTGGACTAATCGTTTTTTCGTACCGAAATATGACGTAGATTAGCAGGTCTAAACAGTGATATGAGACGTTACTTATATTTAGCATTGACCCTGCTAACCGTAGCCTTTGTGTATTCGTGCCAGAAGGAAGTGAGTTATGAAGCCGCGCAGCGATCGAAAGGCTCACTGCAAAGCGCCCTCGGGGACTGCCTGCCCAAGCGTGTGGCCGGCGTGTACAAGGCCGCCCAGGTGCTCAACGACAGCAACTACCTGGAAGTGACCGTGAGCGTGCTCCAGACCGGCGCTTACACCATCTACACCGATACCGTCAACGGCTATTATTTCCGCGCCACCGGAACCTTCTCCACTACAGGACCGAACCTCGTACGCCTCAAGGGCACCGGCAAGCCGGTAGTTGCGCAGGACGACGATTTCCTCGTTACGTATGATTCCAGCAAATGCTTCGTCACCGTGCCCGTGCTCGACGGTGGCGCGAGCAGCGGCGGATCGGCCATCTACACCCTCCAGGGCAGCGGCGGCGCCTGCATGAACTACAGCCTCGGCACCGCAACCTATACCGCCGGCACGGCCCTCGCCGCCGCCAACAAGGTGGACATACAGGTGAACGTAACCACGGTCGGCAGCTGGAACATCAGCACCGCCACCGTTGACGGCTTCTCCTATTCCGGCTCGGGTACTTTCACGACGACCGGCGTGCAGACCATCACCTTGCAAGGCTCGGGAACGCCCGCCACGGCCGGCGCCCAGACCTTTACCGTAACGGCCGGCAGCGCCTCCTGCACCTTCCCCGTGACCGTAGCCACGGGCTCGGGCGGCGGCGGCACACCGACCTGCGCCACCGTAGCCGGCACCTATACCGCCGGCACCGCCCTCGCTTCGACCAATAAGATCACCGTTACGCATACCTACGCCACTGCCGGTTCCTTTACCGTAAGCACGAACACCGTTAACGGCTACGGCTTCGGCACCGCTGCGGCCACCGCCACCGTGGGCACGCCCGTAACCGTGACCCTCACCGGCACCGGCACCCCCACGGCCGCCGGCACCAACACCTTCACCGTAGATTTCGGCGACGGCCAGAACTGCACCTTCACCGTAACGGTGGGCTCGGGCACGCCACCCGTAACCAACAACGACTATTTCCCCCTGACTCCCAACAGCTGGTGGAGCTATTACGACGGCATCGATCCTACCGACAGCATCAAGACGGTAAATGCCTTCGCCTCGACCTTCAACAGCAACAGCTACCGCGCCTTTGAAACCTCGGATGATATCGGTCCCTTCGATACCTCCTACTACCGCAAGGATGCTTCCACAGGCTTCTATTACAACTGGGTGCCGACCTCTTCTTTCGACCCGAGCTTCCCGATCACCTTCACCGGTTCGGGCCTTGATATCCTGTTCCTGAAGCAGACGCTGACCACGGGCCAGACCTGGAACTCGGACCATGCGGGCACGCTCTCCGGCGCGCCGGTGACCCTGCGCTTCGCCTTTACCTGCGTGGATGCGAATGCCACCGTTACCGTTCACGGCCAGACCTTTGCGAACGTGTATAAGATCCGCCAGATCGCACAGCTGGGCGTAGGCGGCAGCTTTTCGGACGTAGGCACGAGCGTGGACATCTACTATGCCAAGGGCGTCGGCCAGATACGTGTTGACGACCAGGGCGACTTCCAGGACATACTCCACTACGTAGTGTTTTAATAAAATAAAGATTTTTGCCAAAGGGCCGCTTCGAAGAAGCGGCCCTTTGCTTTGGCCCCTGCTCATCCGTAGGGCGCTTCTCCGGCAAAGAGGTTTTTCCCCGCGCTCCGCCCTCTTTCTCTTTCCGATTCTTGCGCTCTTCCCTTATCTTTGCGGCAAATTTCGGGTAGACTATGATTGTTAGACGTGTCAAATCCTTATTGGTAGCGGCTTTCAGCCTTTTTTGCCTTTCAGTGGCGGCGCAGCACCCCGGCGAAAACGGCGGGGCGATCGATAACGAAGCCGGAAAGGGAGAGGCCAAGGAAACCAGCAAGAAATTCGATGCCAACGAAGTGATCTTCGGCCACGTGCTCGATGCCCACCAGTTCCACTTCCTGAGCTACAAGGACAAGGAAGAAAGGGTGCACCATGTAGGCATCAGCCTGCCCGTGATCCTCTACTCGCCCCAGCGCGGCTTCGAGGCCTTCAGCTCCGCCAACTTCCACCACGGCGAGGCCCGCTACAAGAACTACCTCCTCGTAACCCCCGAATACAAGGAATACCTCATCAAGAACAACGTATACACCGAAGAGCAGGCCATGAAGCTTCAGAACGAAAGCATCATCGCCACCGACGAGAACGGCCTGCCCTCCAGCACCGTGAAGGTGTACGACTTTTCCCTCACCCGCAACGTGGTGCAGATGATCCTGGCGCTGATCGTGCTGGTATGGATCATGCTCTCCGTAGCCAAACGCTACCGCCGCGGCCAGGGCGTGACCTCCGCACCCAAGGGCCTGCAGAACGCGCTCGAGATCGTCATCACCTTCGTACGCGACGACGTGGCCAAGCCCAACCTGGGCCACAAGTACCGCAAGTACATGCCCTACCTGCTGACCGTTTTCTTCTTCATCCTCATCAATAATATTGTCGGGCTGATACCCGGCTCGGCCAACGTAACCGGCAACATCGCCTTTACGCTCGTGCTCGGCCTGATCTCCTTCCTGGTGATCCTCCTCAGCTCGAACAAGCACTACTGGGGCCACATCTTCAACCCGCCCGTACCCGGCGGCGTCAAGCCAATCATGATCCCCGTGGAAGTGCTGGGCATCTTCACCAAGCCGATCGCCCTTATCGTGCGTCTGTTCGCGAACATGATCGCCGGCCACATCATCATCATCTGTCTCATCTCGCTGATCTTCATCTTCGGCAACCTGAGCAACGGCGTGGGCTGGGGCTTCTCGCCGGTGTCGATCGCCTTTACCGTGTTCATTTATTTTATCGAGATACTGGTAGCCTTCCTGCAGGCCTACATCTTCACCAACCTTACGGCGGTGTTCATCGGCCAGGCCTTCGAAGGCAGCCACGACGATGTGAACCACCACGAAGACCCGGTGATCGTATAACGTCTTTTTTTAACCAACATAAAAGAACAGTCATGAGTTTATTAACCACTTTGTTGAGCACAGTACCCTTCGCGAACGCAGGCGGTGCTATCGGTGCCGGCCTTGCTGCCATCGGCGCAGGTCTTGGTATCGGACAGATCGGCCGCGGTGCGGTTGAATCGATCGCCCGTCAGCCCGAAGCTGTAAACGACATCCGCGCCAACATGATCCTGACCGCCGCCCTGATCGAGGGTGTTGCCCTCTTCGCGGTGATCGCAGGTATCCTGGCGATGTTCGTATAATCGCTCAACGCAAAGAACAGCTGCACCCCAAGCACAGGGCGGACGGGTGCAGCTCTTTAAAAAAATCATTCAAACAAGATATGGAACTGTTAACCCCCTCGTTCGGCCTGATCTTCTGGACCCTGCTGGCCTTCATCATCGTCTTCCTCATCCTGCGCTCGCAGGCCTGGGGCCCCATCCTCACCTCGCTCGAGCAACGTGAACAAGGCATCGCCGATTCCCTCTCCACCGCCGAGCGCGTGAAGCTGGAAATGGCCCAGCTGAAAAACGAGAACGAAGCGCTGATGGCCAAGGCCCGCGAAGAAAGAGGCGCCATGCTGAAGGAAGCCCGCGAAACGAAGGACCGCATCATCAACGAAGCCAAGGAACAAGCCAAGGTGGAAGCCAACAAGATCATCGTGGAAGCCCGCCAGCAGATCAACGCCCAGAAAATGGCCGCCCTCACCGACGTCAAGAACCAGGTAGGCCAGCTCGTGATCGAAGTGACCGAGAAGGTGCTGCGCAAGGAGCTTTCCTCGAAGGAAGCCCAGGAAGCCCACATCAAGGCGCTGGTGAACGAAGTAAACCTAAGTTAAGACCGAACGCTCAAGCGAGAACACATGACCAATCCACGTTTAGCCTCGAGATATGCGAAATCCGTTCTGGACCTGGCCGTCGAAAGAGGCCAGCTGGAGGAAGTGTATGCCGACATGCAATACCTGCAGCGGCTCGTCAAGGCCAGCCCCGAGTTCCTGGCCCTCCTGCGTAGCCCCGTAGTGCCGGCCGAAAAGAAGCAGCGCGTCATCGAATCGATCACCGACGGCAAGGTCGGCGCGGCAACGGCCACCTTCGTCCGCCTGATCACCAGCAAGGCCCGCGAAAGCGAGCTGCCCGAGATCATCACCGCCTTCATCAGCCAGTACAAG
>Ga0247771_1000714_pt1 | contig 10292 bp, 14 predicted proteins | sample UWRJL197509C6_FD_179948 | JGI IMG/M metagenome (GOLD analysis project Ga0247771, IMG submission 179948) | Plant litter microbial communities from Arlington Agricultural Research Station in Wisconsin, United States - UWRJ-L197-509C-6 | ecosystem: Environmental > Terrestrial > Plant litter >...
TATATAATCCGTGATTACGAATGCGCGTCGTCCTTCCCTTCGAAGCGAATCGGCTTACTCGATGTTAACGCGTGTTAAAGGAAAGGTAAAGGCCGTGTCACGGGGTATTGGCGTCCCTCGGCCTCCCAGCCTACCAGTCGACTGTTTGATCAGGCGTAAGTGCAGTGACGCCCCGAGCCTACGTTGCCGAGGTTGAATTTTGGGTGGGCAAAACTGCATCTTTTCACCCAGTAGCATTGGGGGCAGATCGCCTAACACACTCACAGGTACCTAAACTCAGCCTCCCGCGAAGCCCAACTGCAAGCGGCAGTACCTGTTATATACACTGTGTACTTCGGTAGCTTTGCGCTGCTGCCAGGCCCCAAGGAAAACGTCGGGCCCTAGTGCAGACGAAGTGCGTCCTGACCGCTGTTTGCTGCGTCCTCCGATTCGAGGGCCTACGACGAATTGCGCCAGGGGGCGCCTCCGACTGCTCCCCTAGAGGGTGCCACCTCACACCCAATCTCACACATCATAGGGATTCACTTCGTCTTCGTGTCGTCCTCCACGCCACTCAAATCTCCTACTCTTCATCAACCAAGCTCGAAAGGTACCTACACATCCCCCTAGGGAGCCATGTCACCACGCCAACAACGTCTGCGCCACTTACACGTTGTCAGTCCCTCCCGCCCGGTAATTGGAACAGCGATCGAGCGGAGCGAGTTCGGGTTTTGTGCTGACCTCTGCGGTTCTCGGCCTCAGAAGAGCAACGTGATACGTGTTCTCGCCGTCGCCATCTCGAGCTTGGTCACGTTTCCATACTATCGATTCTACAGACAAAACACTCTCTTCCCTATCCTCGCCATCGCCGAAGGCGTGAGGCGCGGTGAGGAGGGCGCGGATCTGGCGAAGCACCTACTGCACTGGAAGAGTAGAAAGCTAGATGAGCTGCGATTCGTGCAAGTCGCGGTACGTATCGTCTCCATCACCGGCTTCGTTACCTTCTTGGGGTTAGCTTGGAGACTCGCGCTCCTGCGGCTCGGCCGTCTGTGGCAAAAGTTCTGACTCGTCCGACTCAGAGCACCTTGCTCGCAGCCGCCGTCATAGGCTGCTTCTCATGGACCCCGGTGGTGGGCGAGCACTGGGCCGGTCCCGCGGCGCGATATTCGAGCCTCCTCTTGGCGCTCTTCGCCACGCTCCTGTCATCTTCTCAGGCCCCCATCTTCTCAAGCTTCCAGGGTCCTTTGGGCACGACTGACCTGGATCACGTAGTGGCTCTCCTCTTGAAGGTCCATCGTGACAACCCCGGAGAGCCAACCCAGCGCCCAGCTTCAGATCCCGAGGGTGGCCAAACGACGGCAGAAGCCACACCCGCCCACTGGACCCCGTCCGTCGTCCATGTCAGATGGACCATGGTATTCGTCTTTCAAGCGCCAATGATGCTGATGGCGTACTCGATGACCTGTTTTCTGATTGGGTTATCACTCTATGTCTGTACTCCCCTGTATGACGGAGGGGGGTTCCGCGGCGAGAGCAAGGTAAGTATCTAGCTGAACCATACGAACAATGACTCCTTCCTTGCCTGACTATTAAATCACAGACCGCTATTGTGTTTTCTATTACGTTCGCTGTCGTTGGGGGTATCTTTGCAGGGTGTTCCTTCTGGGTGTACGAATTCGTAGACTTGGATGGTCGGCCGGCCGGACGGGCAGATGCTCGACTGACGTTGGCTGATATCCGAGATTAGCTGGATGGCCTACTTGTTCGTCGACGCCTACGGCTGCACGCTCTTTTGGCGCTTCTGAGTGACTCGGTATCTATCACTGAATTGCGTTACACTGTATTATATGTCTTGGGGATACACAGAGCAGGTCGCAGATCAAAACAAAGCACCGACAGATGGGTGGGATGTTATGACCAGAGCGAAGGTCTCGCGCCGACTTCGTTTCTCTCAACTGCACATGGAATCTGGAATGGGACGCAGTCTTGTCTTATATGTGCTAACTTTTAGCGTCATTGCCGGGTTCCTTTGCGGTCTGGCTGCGTCCAAGGAGGCCTGCTTCCTCCAAGGCTGCGTTGTCTGGAGTTCGTGGGACGTCGAGGAGCTGGCAACGGGCGAGATTAGGAGGTGCCGTGAGGGAGACCATAACAATCTCCGACTCTGAGTCATTGGCCTGGATGGAGGCTACCGGGCGTAGGTACCTAGGAGTTGCCTGCGTTCGACGTCCCCACAAACACAACAAGAACTGCAGCGTAAGTCGCCGTTGCCACCAACGTCTCTACGTTGGACACTCGCACGCCTAATGAAGCGACCAGAGCGAAGATGATAACACAGGCGGAGACCGTGATCAGGCTCTTGGTCTGTGACTGATTGATGCTCATGACGATCATAGGAATAACGACAAAGGCACCACCGGTGAGGGCAATGACGAAACGGACAAGCCTGTCCACCAACGTGGACACTTCCTTAGGCAGCCGCCCTTCCGTGTACTCCTTCTTTCGTTCTCTCCTCTCATGAGAAGAGAAGCTGAGCTGAACAGGAAGATGCCGCATGAAGAATCTCCGCAGGGGGTCAAGTTTGTGGTGGTTGTCTCTGAAAGCCGAGTAGTGCGACTGGAAGGGATCGTTGAAATCGCTCTCCGACTGGAAAAATCGTTGAAGCAGTAGTTTGCGGTCCCTGGTGCTGGTCTTGTCGAGGCCGTCGTGTTGTCTAAGGAACTCATAGTCTCTGATAGCGCTGGCTTTATGTTGACGAAGTCAGCAGTCTTGCTAAACAACGGGAAACCGACCACCAACATCTGCCATACCGTACTCTCGCATTGTCACAGATAGGGAATCAAGCTGTGTCTGTGATGCCCGGCCATTCCGCTGGAAGTCGCTCTTTAGGCGCACTAGCTTGACCTGGTGGTTTACAATGTTCAATCGCTGGAGGAACTCCAGGCGAAGGAAGTGGAACTCTTCTTCGTCTTCGAGGGACCGGTTCACATAGGTGACAAAGTTTCGCTCGTCGCTTTCCGGTTCGGCCGGTAGTGCCATCACGTACCTTGACACGGCTAGATGAAATTGAGAGAAAATTGTGTTGTGTTTGGTTAACTGGGCTTAAATCGGGCGTGGAGGTGGCAGCGCATAAGGTAGGTAGGCAGCAAGAGTGACTAAGTTGCCTTGTTGTGGCTTTGTTTGACAGGTGCCGCCACAGGCTCCCTGGTTTGCCTAGCCGTGGCGGTGTTTTCGATAGCGCGCTGCGCCCATCAGTTGGAGAGGCTGCCCTCGTGACAGGTGGCGGAGGAGTTTAAATGGCGTTGGGGTCAAAATTGATAGCGGGCTGTCCGCTCAAACACCCAAATTTCACCTACCTGCTTGCTGCCGTCTTAGGATGGCTGTGTGATCTCGTCTTACCGGCCGACTTCCCTCGATCATGGAATCTCGGGTATCATCAACGGTTCCGAACGGTATCTCCCGGTTGCCGGTGAATCCCAATTTGCGCGAGGTCGAGGTTGCCTGTCTAGCGCTTCAAAACTGGTGCGCGCAGGAGATCACCACTGCCTCTGCAGCTGAGAAGGAAGCAATCTATCGCGAGCTGAAGCGTCTCGAGGACATATGCGATAACTTCGAATCTGCCAGTCGACTCTCGAAACCCCGAGGAATCAGTTCTCAACCACTACAAGAGGCGTTGCCTATTCGCGGGCCTACGCGACAAACGTCGCCCGTCACAGGAGTGTTGAAGCCATCAGATCGAACAGGCCAGGAAAAGAGCAAGAGAAATGGCCTAAGTCGAATATCCGCACTATTGCGACCTAGCAACTGGAGGGCATCTCGAGGACGTCCGGGACCGGATCCTAGCGTCGAGGCTCTGCACAGCGCACGCGGCGCAACACATCCGAGTTCCAGCAGTGTTCCCCGCCATGCCTCGACAGATGACTCGACAGCTAGAGAGACACAGAGGGCGACTCAGAGCCAAAGCAGCGACGCCAACGATGGAGACAATTTCAGCCGACGCAGTACCGGGAGCGAAGCAGAGAATGGCAATGTGCGGACCAAATGGTACGGACGACGGCGGTTGAAGACGAAGCGATCAAGGCGCCCCACATCGAGATCGGGTTCTACGTCGTCCGTTGGATCCCAAGTTTCCGACAACTCAGTCGCTGGCGTGGAAGAGGTACTGCTTGCCATGGCTCAACTTATTGCAGCGCAGGAACATGCCCTCAACAAGTCCTCATCCCAACTAACATTCCCGCGAGGTATGGGAAGGCGCCAGGCCGAGCAGACAGCGAGCGAAATGGCCAGGGTCGCTCTTCAGCGGCTATCTCATAGGGTTATTGTTCTACGGAGGAGGCAAGTCCATGGTGAGTAACGCGTTAGGCAACTAGGTGAGGCTGATTTGGTGTATCCACACCGTTCTAATCCATTTCTGCGCAATAGCTGAATGCCACAAGGATGTGCTGGCTATCTACGATGATATGCAGAGAGGTTTTAGGGGGTATAGGGACTTGACAAGCGGACCGGAGGCGAATGGGAGAGAGTTGATGCTTAACAGGTACAGGGCGTTCATTGAATCGTTTGAACCTAGGATTGAGAACATCATTCGGAAAACCCAGAGATTTCCTCCTAGATCTAGTCATGCCTTCATGAACACATCGTTTCTTCCTAGCTAGAGTAGGTAGTTCATACTGAGGGCTGCAGGCCAAAGGCTACGTCTAGTCCGGTAGACAGACACCCTTGACATCCAACCCCTCCCGCCCTGCCCACCGGTTCGATCGAATCAAGTTGGCCCTAAGCCTAACACTGGACCTGTTGGGGCGGCGTGTTAGCGCGCCGAGCACTGCGGGAGATGACGAGAACGAGAACGACGATGTCAAAGACAACGCCTTGGTATTGGCATGCGATTAACTCCAGCAAGTCGGCAAATCCGCAACCAGCTCCTTGACAGGACCGATAATGCCGACAAGGTTGAATTGTGCGAGAAAACAATGCAACGAACTACTCCGCTGCGATACTGGGCTACAGATTCTCATCGCCGCCTATAACGATGTCATGTCGGCTGCCTATTGCGGGTTTGCCAACAAAAAGCAGAAGACTAGTACGAGGACGCTATTGCAGACTGGTTGCAACAAGAGAACCAACAACAACGCCGAGCGTGACGAATGGGAGCGCTACTTCGGCGTCGCCAACTCCGCGGCCCGGGCCAAGTCCAAACGCTCTGTCGGCGATGGACTCGTGCCGGAAAAGCGGTGGCTCATCCCCGCGACACGCACTCTGCTTCTACCTCAGGCATCCAATCTAGCCCCGGCGCTCGCGAACCCTGATCACTCGGCGGTCCTGGAGCGTATCTAAGCCCGGGTCGACGGCCGCATCCCCGAGTCGGCCGCCTACTCGAGCGTTTGCCCTTCTCGCACACGGGATAGCCCATACAGCGACGAAAGGATCGTCCACCTCGTGAACATAGGACTCTGGCGGCATTGGTTCGGCCAGCGGGGGGAGTGTTCACCTCTGAGAGAACTCATCCGAGGGTTGAACACGGAGACTGCTTTTTGCCATCAAACCTATCCCGTTGACTGGCCCTCAACTAAGTGGCCCTCTTGCCGACACAAGCTACCTGCTGGTTCTCTTTCATTCTAACATTATCGTACAACATCTGCTCAATATCCGTATTATTGGGCACCCAAGACAACCGAAGTCTCGCGCGTCTCCAGCCTTGTAAGTACACTCGCATCGCCTCCCGCAAGCCAGATTTGAAGCTGGAGTATCCGACGGCTAGCGCAAACTACAATAGCCCAGTCCCCGAGTCCCATCTGCAGCGTGGCAAGCAGGAGCATGTGGACGCTCTGATCCGTACCGCGACTGGAGGGCGCTACAGCCGTAAGCAGCCAGTGGAGAACGCCGAGCAGGCTCTTCCATGTTTCCAGGGGAACTTGTTGTATGGCCTCGACGAGTTCGAGTGCGTCCTTCTGCGAGCAGGCCTTGCTGAGTACCGTGCGCGATCGTATAGCACGGCAGAAGATCAGTGCGGCCAGCTGCACACACCGATGGATACCGGGATCCGCACCGGATGGCTTGCGTGATACATCGTCGGCCGGCTGACAAGTTTCCGGTCGGATTGCGGAGATACGGTCGTCCATCCAGTCTGACAAAGATTTGAGCTTCGCGGCCTCCGGAGGAGACGGAGCGGGTGGCATCGAAAGAACCGTCTCGACAAGGAATTGTATGTCGTCCAAAATTGACGCAGTCACCTCCTCGAGCCCCATTTCTTGCGCGCATTTCTTGAAGGGACCCGTTGACGGGACGAGGGGCGTACTGTAGCGTAGTCGGACCGGCTGAAAGACCGGCAAGCCGGTTTCCAATGCCACAAGTGCTTCTCCGAGTAGTAGAGCAGGGAGCTCTAATGTCAAGGAGCTGACGATGTCGGCGCTGTGTCTCGTGAGTCGACAAAAGCTTAGATCTGAAGCCGTTGAGAAAGTCACTCACATTATCGCCAACTTGAAAATCAGTCCGTTCATGCCGAGAGATGAAATTCCACCCCGTAACCGGATCATCTCGCGGAACCCGCACACGTGTAATCGCAGATGCTCAAGATTGTCGTGACACAAGTCGGTGCTGACAAGTAGTACCACCCCTAGAATGGTGTCATCGCTCGGCGATGAAGTCTGCGAGGCCAAGGTCTTGTTTAACGTCTGGATTGCTCGTCCTTTTGTAGCCACCAACACTCTGTGGTCGAGCTGCTTGACCCTGCTGAGGAGACAAGCACCCGTATAGGTTGATATCTGGGAGATCAAGGGGCTTCTGGCGGAATGCGGGATGAATTCAGTCTGATACGGGTTCGGCTGTTCCAAATCCAGCAAGGAGGCTTGACGCGAATGGGCTTCAACATCTAAAGCATGGATGTCAGAAACGAAGAATCCTTGCCTGGCGGACTTGAGTGGAGAGTTACTAACAGAACCTCAGCAAGATGTCACAATACTGAGCGGAATGAATCGAGACCATAGCAGCCTGTTCCGCCAGGGAAGCCGCAAGAGCCGTTGACGAAAGCTTCTCGCGGCTCTCCCAGTTCCTGAAGTTTCGGTGGTCCTTCCGGGGACCAGCATTCAATTCGCCATATGTCTGTTTTGTTGATACAGAAGATGGAGGCGACGGCAACCGTATAGATGTCGACTCCCTTACACTTTAGTGCCTCTTCTTAGACAAACCTAACCTGACAGATTCGCTTACCGAGCATGGTGATAGTCGCATACCGGAACTGGAAACCGACGAGCGCAATGACAGCACGGCTGCTTTCGATCGCACTGCGATAAAAGTCTATGAACAAGCAGCTCCTAAGTTCACGTTCTGGGAAGCGTTGTATAGGTACCTTCTGTTTCCTACGCCTGCACTCGCCGCAAGTCACTCTTCGTCGTCGAGGGGCCCGTTGATGACCTCTAGGTCCGTGGAATCTTGACTCGGGTGCCGACATGTTCGCAGCTGGTACGGGAGAATACGAGAGAGTTGAGATGAGCTACCAGCAGATCATCGCGTTGTCTCATACGTCGTGTGCCGGCTTCTCTGCTTGAGTTAGACATTCCTGATTAGTTGAGGGTGGCGCTTGGGAAAGGGGCGCTTCGAGGATGATTTAGTCAGTTTTTGGCCAGGTTACAGCACTGCCGCCCTCGTTCAAAGGCCTGAGGCAAGAATGCATGTCACCGCGGCCTCGGATTGGTCGGCCTGTAAGTCTTCGGACCAAAGCCACCCACTGCCTGCTCCTATCCCGGTCGTTTTCTTCCTCGCACGTGACAAGCTCCCTCAGCCGCACAACTCGTCAGATGACAGGGGTCACCACAGTGTGGCTGTCGGCCAAGAAGCCACAGGTACCTACCTTATACCAGGTGGGTAGGCATGGTCCCAGCGTTTGGACGCACTCAACAACAGAGATCATCGCCTAGACTGAATATAACGAGCGCAACCTTGTCTACTACATGTTTAAGCAATGCCAGTGCCTAATAAGTCCTTCGCCGAGACACAGAGTGATTCCTAGGACCCGAAACCTCCTCTACGCTATATCGGGCATCTATACACGACGTGCATGACGTGTATAGCCTGCTCTGCCTGTCTACAGCTACGGAAACAACAAAAACCAGCACCCGAATTGGTTCTAAAAGCCGCAGACACTAACGGAAATATGGACTATTAGACGAGTTGAGTGGTGAATAAGGATACATAGTACTAGGTACCTAGCATTCCTAAATCTCCCTAACCAGTACGCCGAAGAAGAGAATTCATAGTGTACAATCCACGTCGTAGCCTAATCTAACCTATATACTGTCTACGAGTCCGTCCATTTGCCGTGAAATCAGCCACCCTTCGCGTCATCGTCATCGTCATCGTCATCTTCGTCAAGTGCGTACGGGTTCTCAAGTTTGGCGTCATTTGCGAGCCAACTTAGGTTAAACCCGTTCTCTAAGCGGCCTTTCGACTCTTCGCTGTGTCGGCCGACAACCTCTTGCAACTTTGTGACCCACAGCTTTCTTTGGCCTTCTGTCGTGAACGCTAGTGTAATACTTTCTATTCCCTCCACCCCTTTCCATAAGACTCGACATCTGTACTGTCCTGGAGAGATGCTTAGTAGACTTGTCAAACGCACACTGCCAGCTGGTCATACCCGTATTGAGACTCGCGGGAGAAATGACATTGAGTGTGCTGCTTATCCATATCCTGCCGTTAAATTGTAACTCGATAGGAGCTTGAGGCGTATCGGTAAGTGTCGGTCTCAGCAACATGAGGCTTTGGGGTCCCTTCTTCGTTGGGTAAATGATCCGAAACGTCGTGAGTATGTTCTCAAAGAGGCAGACGTGATACTGCGAACATCAGACCTATGGGGCTTAATTTCAGAGACTTGGGGATTACACTTACCCGACCCGTAAGGTGGCTCTTTTCGGGGAAAATGGTGAGGTCGTCGAAAAGCAGCAGGCGTCCGAAGGAATCGATCGTGTGGCCTTTCCAGTTTGTCACCAGTCTTTTGAGTTCCTCCATGGCGTGCTGAAGCTCCCATTCCTTGGATTCCCTGTTTATATCCGAGAGAAGCCCACCCATTAGCGCCAGACTGCTCTGGATGTCGTCTGGCACAGTGTCGCCCAAATGCCAGATACTGTCGACGCCCCGTACCAGACCCAGCAAGTTCTATGAGGGATCAGCGGGGGTTCCTTGAACTTTAGACATGGGACTTTGACTACCATCAGAAACGGATTGTAATTTCCTAGTCGCTCGGCCGGCAGCACGAGGAGCCTCAGGATAGGTGTCAGAAGGGAATCAGCACGATCACCCACGTATTGCTGGCATCGCTTCAGCGCTGAACGGATGCATGCTTTGCTTGACTCCTCGGAACCGATAACCGAGGCGTAGATGCTGGCAACGTCCCGTATTTGATGGAATGCTTCCTCCCATCGCTGAAGCGCTCCGGTTACCACGGCATTTAATTCCACAATCGCCAGGAAGTTCAAATGTGCCTCGATGAGCTTTGGAATATCGGCGAAGATTGCCTTCCTCTCACCAGGCGATAGGAAGTTGTACTTCTCGATTTCGTCTCCCAGGCGAGATAGAGTCTGAAGCTCATAGATATATGTCTGCTCTTTGCCGAGGAACTCGTCGATGATGAGACGCGCTGAAATTGGAACTGAACTTTGCAGAGTCTGTTCGTTTACCGGCTCGATGACTCCAATGCTCGTGAGTCGAGCAAGCTTCAATTCGACGATCGTCATCATCTGAGACGCAGTGTGTGAGGTTACCACAGTGTACAAGTATTGGGGTCGTCCTAGGACTGAACAAACCTTCATGAACTCCGTGAGGTTCCCCCCAAAAAACCCAGCAATAGACGGCAGGTCGTTTCCTGATAGATCTTCTGTCTTGCTGCAGTATTGGAGAAACTCGAACACCGCCTGCTTGGCGGCTCGGTGACGCCCCGCATGTGTACCTCCCCCCTTGGGCGCGGACCTCGATTCCTCACTCCCGTCGAGGACGTCCCTCAGGATCAACAGGGGCCAGCCTTGAACCATAACATCGAAGAGTAACGCTCGAGGTGTTGTATGTCTTGACACTGGAGCATGCCAAATGCTGTCCCAGGCTTCGTCGTGGAACAAGTCCGCAAATCCGGGGAGCTGACAGAGCTGAAGCTTGACTTCGACGCAGTCGAGAAGTATTGAACGACCCTTGGGCTTAGGCGGCGGCGGATCAGGTCGTGTCGTTGGCACGCCAGCATCGGCGCCGAAGACGTAGTGCTGGGGATTGGCGAGGTCGTCTACGTAGACGGGTAGTGCGATAACAGCGATGACGGAGATGTCGGACAGGCTCAG
>Ga0247771_1000715_pt1 | contig 10280 bp, 6 predicted proteins | sample UWRJL197509C6_FD_179948 | JGI IMG/M metagenome (GOLD analysis project Ga0247771, IMG submission 179948) | Plant litter microbial communities from Arlington Agricultural Research Station in Wisconsin, United States - UWRJ-L197-509C-6 | ecosystem: Environmental > Terrestrial > Plant litter >...
CGAGAAATGGGAACGTGAAAAGCTTCGACAAGAGCTGAGAGCTTGTTTAACGGCTGCGGCGGTCAAGATGCGAGGGCCGGCGTAGGACTTGTATTCCTGCTCGAGCAAGAATAGTCCGAATATTTTATGGCATGGAGGAGGGGAGACTGTCGTGAGGTATTGCGGACGTCAACTCGAAGCTACTCATACTATTATGGGTTCAGTAAGGTGGTAGTGCGGGGCGTAGCAATTGTGCCAGGCGTTCATGAGAGAAGGCTTGCATTTAGGAGTAGTTCGTGTGTTCTAGAAGGTAAGGCGGAACTTCGGTTCATCCCACAGGTACCTCCCCCCTCCAAGGGTGCGCTTTCTTCACCACAATACACACCGGGACGACCTATCGACTGGTATCCTAGGCAATGCAATAGGTACTGGCTTCCAGGGCCACCTTGAGTGTCAAATCGCCGGGCACCGTGTATGGCGCACTGCCGACCGACGTTTTGGGCTATGATGGAATATTGTCTGGGTTCTATTTATAAAGGCGAAGCCACACGAGCTTCCGCTAACCTCATTCTTCCGAGCGGGTAACTCAGCCTACGCGACCGCCCTGGATCGCGTCTCGTAAAATCCGGGTGCGAGCTCTCGAGACGAGTGGTGCGCCGACCAGGGTAGGAATTAGCCTGAAGCCCAGGGATGAAAGAGATGCTCGCACGGCACATGAAGCAGCTGTCCGTAGAGGCGGACGGCTTGTTATTATGAGAGAGCTCGACACTACACCACTTGGTCCAGAACGTGCGGTGAATTGTCCCGGGCGCCGTGACTCCTTGCCCGTCTTAGGGTGCCATTATCCCCTCCACTGTACCCAATGTTGAAGCTTAAAACCGGGAAGGAATATATTAGATCCCAATACTTGGTGATTCTGCCCAACATATGAGGGAGGCAGTGTGCTCAGAATACGCGATCATCGTACCAGCAACTTGCCGGTCAACAGGCGGCTTCGAGGCGAGCCTGGTGCTTGATCTCCGTCCGAGGCGCCGACCACGACGACGTGGCCCCAGCTTCTAGGTCACACGGCACTATGGTACCTTTGACAGCGGTGTGGGCAGCGACCTTCGTGCTCGTTGTCCTCAGCCCAGGTTCTGTCATCGCAGCCAAGTTGGACGCTCCGGGGCCCTCACTTCGGATCAGCACCGACGGAGTATGCGGAGATGGCACCACCTGCCTAGGATCCGACTGGGGGATATGCTGCTCTGCCCACGGATTCTGCGGCAACAGTAACGCGTACTGCGGTCAGGGCTGCCTCCCGGCGTATGGGGCCTGCGGGGAGGGAATCGATGAGGAGCCTACCACCTTGGAGTCGTGTCCCAAGCCAACCACCAATGTAACCCGGACGACGACCGTGACAGCTACGTTCTGGGAGGCGGCAACGGAAACGCGGCTGCCGTCAGGCTGGACGGAATCGACGCGAGAGGTTACGATGGTGGTGCCGAGCACATCCCTCGTTCTCGTAACCAGCACTAGGATGATCAACCGCATCCAGACTCTTACGGCGTCTCTGACTATCAATGTGACTGTAACGTCGACATCGACGAACATTGTGCGCGAGACGACGACCAGCACGAGGCTCTTCCGCACCACGAGCGTCGTTGTCGAGACGTCGACAAATCTGATCAACAAGACGAACATCATTGTCAGCACCTTCATCGCCACCTTGGGAACGTGCTCGGCCCCAAGCTCACCAAGCCCAACCCGACGGACGTCGACGGAAGACGAAGCACCGACATCGCTACATACCAGCAGTACGGGTACTCCGCGCCGTGACCAACCAAGCACGAGTCGTACCAGCCGTTTCCCCGGCGCCTCGACGACCGCCACGCGGGTCTACACCGGGGCCACTAGGACGGTTACTACAACCACAACGGCGTTCGGCGCGTCCAGCTCGAATACCCTGCCCGGAATCAATGTTGAGTGTAAGCTCGCCTAGCCCCCACGGTGTTCGTATGTGGCAGTTGACCCTTTTTCATAGGCAAGCGATTTTACACGACGGTGGATGGGGATACATGTCAAAGCGTCTCCAGACGGCAAAGCATAACGCAGAATCAGCTGTAAGCCACCTCTCGTCTCGTCGGTGCTCATAAGTAGAGCTTACATATCGCTTAGGCTATCGTGGAATCCGTCGTTAATAGTAGCGCGCTCTTCCCTAGGCAGGGGATCACAACAGCTGTGCGAATGGGAGGACATCACAGCCCTGCGTGCTGGCAGATGTAAACTGGATTGCACCGACCTCTGGCCCAGCTACAGACTATGTGTTGGCATCTAATTGTTAGTTGTAACCTTCACGACAGGTCAGGCTGATTGGGGGCGTTGTATGTAATGTGTGGAACCTTGAGCGTGGTGTCCGGTGGTGTCGTTTAGTTGATGAGATATCGAACCAATCTCGGCCATGTAGCAACAATACCATGGTGTTAACGGGACATAGGGATGCCGGTGAAGGCGACATTCTGGCGAGTGTTTGACGATCACGTTAAAAGTAGCGATTATTACCTAAGTCCTGCTCTCCGCCGCTAGTTTAAAGCTACGTCCCCGTACGTACCTAAGGTACCTACTGTGGAGGTAGGTACTTACCTAGGTGTCCCGGATGCTATTCCACCTTGACGCTTGACCGAGGAATACAGCACGGATCACACGAGACGTTCACGAGTCTGACACAAGAGACTAGGTAAGGCAGGTACTGACCAGGGGGAGCCTAAGTCCTTCCTTGGAGATGGAACACTGGCACCCGTGATTGGATCCCGTTTCGTGTTGCACCTGAACCGTTGAAAGCTGATTCCGAGGCAACGCCTTTATAGGAAAGTTCCAATAATCCGGGTCCGATCGAAAGCCTGAGTGCCACTTCCACTACCTACCCAGGCGGTACTAACTGTAGGTGCCCGTAGTTATTCTCATTTAGGTATGGTTGGTGCCTCTCGCCAACTCTTAGGTCAGCAGGTTTCGCGCTAGGCCCATTGTGGTGTGTCTCGAGTCATCTCAGTGGTCAGCTCGGACTTGAACGAGATGTGTCGCAACGCCAACGCTCGGAGACTTTTCGTGCTCAGGAGACCGTGAAATCTGTCCGGAAAGGCCGACACACCCATTTCGCTCGTCTCCCTACTCCGTTGGGACCGTTGGGACCGCTAAAACCTTCTGCGAGCAATAAAACAGAGGCCCACCGTCACAGGCTGCCTCGGATTTCCGTGTCCGCATCCGGCGCGGACAAGCGAGCGGCAGGAGACCGCGGCTCGTGCCGAGATCGCCGTGGAGCCACGGTGGAATAGCAAGGGGCGAAGAACCTATCATGGCGAGGAAGGGGTCCCGGAAGGTTAAGACGGGATGCCTTACATGCAAGTGCGTTCTTAGCCCCTTGCCAGCGCCGACAATCCATGCCGGCTCGACCCTCTTTGACGGCTTGAGCTCATCTGCGTCTTAGGATCCGCAAGGTTAAGTGCGACGAGGCCAAACCGGCGTGCGAGAGGTGCACCAAGACGGGCCGGACCTGTGACGGGTATCCGTCGCCCGAGGCGAAGAAGCGCGAGCCGGCGACGGTCAAATGGGTCATCGGGCCGGGCAGGGGACCTAGGGAGCGCGTGAGCGAACCCGAGTCGCGGGCCCTCGACTTCTTCCATCACGTGGTCGCCCCCGTCATCTCGGGCCCCATCAGGACCGACTTCTGGGACCGGATCGTGATCCAGCTCAGCACACAGGCGCCGGCGGTTCGTCACGCGGCGATGGCCATCAGCTCGCTGTACGAGGGACTGGAGCCCTACAAGGCCGCCGACGACAAGAACCCGTTCGCCATCCAGCAGTACAACCGATCCATCTCGCGGCTACGCGCCGCGCCCGACGACGAGGCCGTCGTGCTGGTCGTCTGCGTCCTGATGACGTGCGTAGAGATGATGCAGGGCAACATCAACGCTGCTATCCAGCACTGCCACCACGGCATCGCCATCCTGAATAGCTCGACCGCCACCGCTGCCACGCGGGCCCGTCTTGTCCCGCTCTTCTGCCGACTCAGCCTCCTCCCTTTTCTCCACGGCCGCAGGCCCGACAGCTTCCCCCTCCTCGACGACGCCGAGTTCCTCGGCCTGGCCGGTCTCGGGCCCGGCGCGTCCGAGCCCCCCAGGAGCGTCGAGGAGGTCCAGAACTCGCTCGACGTCTTCATGCCGCGCTGCATACACTTTGTCCGCACCGCCGAAGCGTTCCGACAGCTTCCTCCTGACGAGATTCCGCCGGATCTCCTCGCCCAGCAGAAGTTTCTCGAAGAACACCTCTTGCGGTGGAAGGCCATCGCCGATACCTTCCAGCGAGACCGAGTGCTCACCACTGACGATAATATGACCTTTCACATCGTCGAGATGCGCTACATCATTGCTTGCATCTGGGTCGATATGGCTTTCGAGCCCGACGAGGCCGCCTACGACACGCACTTGGCCAAGTTCCAGCGGGTCGTGGACCTCGCAACGCTGGTGCTCGCGGGCTCCGCCTTCGGCTCGGGAGCGGGCCGACCCAAGTTTCTTTTCGAAATGGGGTATCTCCCTTTGCTTTACTTTGTCGTTATCAAGTGCCGCTGCCTCTGCACCCGCGTCGCTGCCCTGCATTCGATGCGGGCGCTAGCCGTGATGCGTGAGAACCTGTGGGACGTTGATGTCATGTACGCCGTAGGACAGAACGTCATCGAGATGGAGAACGGCGTGCGCGTTGACGGCGTCGACCTCAACCGCGACGAGCCGTCACGCTATCAGGAGAAGGTCAGTCTGATCAAAGGCCAGCTCGAACGGATCGTCGAGGTTCCGTCGGCACAAGGAGGTTATTCCGGTGGCACCAACAAGAGGGTAACATTCATCCTCAGGAGGCAGCTCCAAGACGTCGTCATCCGCGAGCGTGTTATTATGAGCGAGTGACACCTTAGCAGTGGTACTTTGGTTCATCAATGCCTTGCCTTAAACGTCCCTTTTTGGTGCTTTCCCGCCCAACGTGATATGTCGGTGACCATTAAATAACCTGCGAACCGTCGAACCTAGCGATCTTCATGGCATGGGACTCGCGGGAAAACCTTACTAGTACCCAGCCCGCTTATACCTCCCGTCTCAAGACCCTCGAGGGTCCCGACTTATTTCCAGCCTTTCTTACTTTCGTTTCTCCGACAGCTGGGGTTCTCTTTGGTTGATATCGCTCCACAGCTGCCGCATCTCATCTACGCCGTCGTGGTTCTCGCCTCCGTAGGCGTGCCACGCCTCATCCGCAATCCGTGCGTAACGTCGCGCCTTGTCGGGGCGTCGTACGCTGAGATAGGCCCGAGAAGCAACCGTGTAGTACTCTGTGAACAGCGGCCACATCTCCTCCTTCTCGATCAGGTACGTCAATTCCTCGACGCGGTCGTCCACGTACTTCTCCCCCACGGTGTAGCTCTCCATCTCCTCGTGGATCTGGGCAAGCCGGTGACGCCGCAAGTCCGACTGCGCGATGTGTTCCGGGTCGGCGGCACACAGCTCACATGTACAGTTGAACCCCCAGCCCTCGAGTGCGCGCCTTCGCAACTTGTACGTAAGACCCAGCGACGTGTCTTGTTCCGGATTTTAGCTCGTCGACCCTCCGGGTATTAAGCCTGGGTGGAGGCGAGCTTACAACTGTGAGACAGTTCCTCCCCTGCCTTGATATCTCTCATTGCAATCACCTCCTGTGCCATTGTGATCGGGTCATATCGCCAAAAGGTACTGTGGATGGAGTGTCAAGATCACGTCCGCGCCGAGCTGTTATGCCGCGCTTCTTCGATCCTTCGGAGTGCTTACTTTGGTCTGCAGTTGTGATTCACTCTCTGTCGCAACGACAGTCAGCCGTAGTTTTCAAAATGCCCTTCCCGGGTAACCTTTCATGGATTGGGCGGGCCACTTCGACGCTGGTAGCAACAAGATGAAGGAAGGCGCTTACCGAGCCAACAGGAAATAGCCCAATGTGGGAGACACCACCGACGGCAACGCCTCCAAAGACGTTCGTTTTCAGAATGTCCTGGATCACATCTCCGCTTCCCGAGCGCGCTAGGCCCAGCACGCGCTCTCGCTGGGCCTCCGGCAGTCGGCTGACGCCCTGCTCCAAGAGTTCTCGGATGTCGTTTGGATTTGATATCGCCGGATATTCGTTCTGTGCGATGAGGGCGGGAAAGTCCACCATGATGACCTCCCACTGGCGGAAACGACGAGCTGCCACTGTTCCCTTGCCTCGTCCGGATATGTCTTCCACTCGGACTGGGGCGTCCCCGCCAGCAGACATGGTGCTGGAGGGGTGCTGGCGCAAGTTTTGTGGCACAATGCCGTCGTCGAGAGACGAGGCCATGGCGGCGGCCACATCGGGCGAGGTCAAGATACTGATGCCTCTGCCTCCTCGGAACGCCGTGTCCGTGAAGACACAGAACTCGGGCAGCTCGGAAATGATCTGCCCAAGACAGGCAGGCGGGTGGGACCATGGCGCAAAAGAACCCGTGCCGGTGAGGTCTACCTGCGGCGGGCAGACCTGGAACCCAGATGGGAACGGGTGCGGCCTCCACGAGCACTGAGGCGATTCCACAGCGCGTCCTTGGACCTGGGCGAGAAGAATGAAGAAGAAGAGGCGTGTATGGATTGAAAGTCCTTCCAGCACCGCCATGGGCACTAACTGAGCCTCTCACGCTCGGCTTCCTATGCAGGACAATCTGGCAGTGTCCACCGTAGGTGTCATGATCAGACACGATTGCAGCCCATTGCTTTTTGACGAGGTGAAACCGACTCGGGTAGTCCACTGTCGCAGTGGCTGCTTCCGCCTTGGGTTTATCCTGCATCATATTGCCAGGGTCCTTGGGTGCCGTCATCAACTGGTCCCGTCGCGGATAAATTGGGACCGTTTGCGGCACCATCTTGGCTTGAACGTGGGCAGCTGGCATCGGCAGCACTTCTTCATGAAAGGGAATGCAAAGCAACGGACTCCGGTTCGCCCGGATGAGAGAGGACTAGACCGCTATCTGTTTTCCCATGAGACAGCATGGCCTCGGAGAGAGACCCCCCAGGTAGTCGTCTCGGCCAAAATGGCGAACCATCCGCCATTAGGTCGCGGCTTACTAGTCCACCACGCGGAGCATATCGTAGGCGTCGTGGCGGATGGCCCTCTTGACCACCGCCAGCGGATCGATCTTCCTCTTCTTTGCCGCTACGACGGTCAAGTCTTCGGCCTCTCGGTCGTCTCCGCCGTGTTGAACCTCTATGGCATCCTCGTCTGCCTCGGCTTCATCATATTCAAAGCCTCCACCTTCCAGGAAGACCCTAAGCATCCCTTGAGAGTATCCGCTCACTAGAGCAGTGCCCAAGTCGTCGGTTGTGACCGGTTTGGGGGCCGTAGGGTCGCCTGTCGTCCCGTGGCCGTGTCCGGCTCGGCCGCCAGCGAGGTTCCAGAACACCAACTCGGGGAGTTCGTATCCCGCGGCCGCGTACTCTTTCGCAATGCGCTCGTATGACGTGGCCCAGGCCTGCGAGCCGGCGCTGTCGAACTGCATGTCGCTGAAGACGAAGACGCGCTTGACCATGTCCTCCGGTTTGATCTTGTTCTTGAGGGCCATGGGGAGAATGAGCGTCTGAAAAACGGCAACCAAATCGGTGTTCATGCCCCAGTTAGAGCCCTGTAACCGGCGTATCTTCTCCGAAAAGCTGAGCGAGAGATCAACACCGCATACTTTAGGGTAGCTGGAGAAGGTGATAAAGGCGCCTCCGAAGGGCGGTTGAGTAACCTCGGCGATCAGTAGTGATAGTCCAATGGCCGAGTCCATGGGGCAAGTGCCGTCAGGAAACGTGGGAGAGAGCATCGACCCCGACACGTCACACACGGCGATGCAGTCCCCGAGTTTTCCGTTGTCCTTGATGCGCTGAACTAGCGTTTTCCACTGGGCGTCGGCTACGTCGAGGTCGACCTTGCGTAGCTTCGCATCAATCATCTGCTTGGAAGATGCGTTTTTTCGACTCCAAGACGTGGTGAGGTTGGGGCCACGGCGAACGGCATGCACCAGTGTGCTCGGAAGCAGCGTAGCCCCCGAAATCCTGGTCTTCCCGTCCGCCACGCGGTCGATGTACTGCTCAAAGCGCTCGGGGTCGTGGGCGGCAAACAGCTTGGCATACCTGTTCATGGCGGTGGAAGGCACGCGGTCGTATTTGATGTTGGAGTACGTCTTGGCTGTGAGTTCGCGCTCCACAACGCCGAGATGCGCGCGAAGGGAGGCGACATCCTTGCGGTACGACTCCCGTGCATACCGAAGGTACGTCTCCCGGTCCGACGTAGGGAATAGGGACGCCGGGTGCATGATCTCGGCGATTGACGAGACGATGAAGGTATGTTTGTCGTGGAAGAGACGCGTGGACGGGGCCCATTTGGCACAGAGAGAGATATCGCGTTTCGCCTTTACATCGGTGCCGCGGAGATGAACAAGGTCCGTCTGCAGCTGCGCTGCGAAGAGGCGGGCGACGGCAAGGTGGAGAGCACGGTACGTAGGGTTGTCGTTGAAAGCTGCTGTGGCGGCGGCATTTCTGTCCCGACGCGCCTCATGGCGCTTGGACTTGGCTTCCTCCTTGTTCACACGGGCGACATCCTTATTCTCTCGCTCGTCGACGTTGAGCACAACTCGGGGATCTTGGAGGGGGTGCAACTTGTTGTTCACACCGAGGACCAGGATGTTGAGCAGATCCTTCCAGTATCCATGGGCAACGCCATGACGGACGTCAGAGTGCGCGGCGGCGGCGTCGTCGTCGAGGTCTCTTGCTTCGACCATGACCGGCCCTTCACGGCCGCTCTCGTCCTGCGCCTCCAGCTTCTTTCGAATGACGGGCCGGCTGAGCCACTGCAGATTTTTGACCAGCGTGAGGGGATGACTCTGGGCTAACCACCCGGCACAACGGTAGAAGGTGGGCCGCGAAGCCTTGCCGAGATGGATGGAGCGGGCGTTGAATATGAGCTTGAGGGTGACCAGGCTGTCACGGGCCCACGCGGCGTTGAGGAGCTCAAGAAGGCGAGGGCCCGAAACGACGTCCTCGAGCTCGGCAAATAGATCAACCAGCGGGTCCGTGGTGGAGCGATGAGCCACGTCGCCGTTCTCCGTCATCATCTTGTTCTCGGGCGTGGGCGGTTTTTGGTTGTCATGACTGAGGAGGCCCTGCATGAAAGGATGCTCGCTCCCGCCTCGAGATGCCGGGGCAGGGTCGCTTGGGGCCGCACCCTGGAAGTCGAGCCTACGGATGGCCTCTCTCACGTCGGCGGTTGTCGAGACAGGCCTGCTGATCAAGGTGAAGTTCTCGTCGCCGTCGTCGGGTGCCGGTGGAGAGGCACCGGACATGAGGTCGTCGTCTGCTCTGAGATCATGATAGAGGAACGAATCGAAGTCGTCGGTGGAAAGAGTCAGGGCTGGATGGGGAGGGACGAAGACGGGAAAGCTGGCCCTCAAAAACCATGGTTCGGCCGTCGCATCTTGGTTTGCCGCCATGATGATAGTGGTATGCTTGCTCTGCTCGCGGAGCCGGGCAGTCGACACGGCGGCAATAAAACGACAAGGGGGAGCAGCAGGAACGGGGAGAAGGGGCGCGGCGCTGCTTAAAGTACGGTAGCTTCTGTCGCATGTATCGACGATAGGGGCATTGGTGAGTCAGTGAGGCCAAACGACCAACAACCGACCTCGCTGCAGCTCTGCGGCCCAGCCACCATCGGCTAACACCCGCGGAGAACAGCGTCCCTGACGGTTAGCCTGCTCGTGGATCGTAGGGTTGTCCCGCAGCAATGGGCTGCCCCATTGCAGGGTCCGTCCGTCCACCACCGCTGCCTGGAGGGCTGCCAGTGTCCCGGCCTCAATTTTTTGGGCAATGGAGTCCGGGTCGCGGATTTGGTCAGATCAGCGGACCTATCGCGGGGGGTCCACCACCGCTTGGCGCAAAACCTCGCATGACGGATACCTCCATTCAAGAATTCGTACCGATTACCAAATCGCGACGTGACCTCGCCAAACCCCGCCGTCCCTGCTTCGACGCTCGCCCAAACCCACTTCACAATGTTTCGACAATCATGACACATCGACCGGACGATGGCCCTGTCAAAGACGCGCCGCAGATGGGGGTCCTTCCCGCCCTCCCCCCGGACGCGCTTCCGGACAAGCAACCGCGCACCAACGCGGCGACGGCCGCCTCGGCCGCTGGCGTCCGCGCGCTCTCGGCCCAGGCCGTGCAGTTCTACTTCCGCGCCCCCGTGAAGGCATTCTTCCGGACCAGGGT
>Ga0247771_1000716_pt1 | contig 10277 bp, 12 predicted proteins | sample UWRJL197509C6_FD_179948 | JGI IMG/M metagenome (GOLD analysis project Ga0247771, IMG submission 179948) | Plant litter microbial communities from Arlington Agricultural Research Station in Wisconsin, United States - UWRJ-L197-509C-6 | ecosystem: Environmental > Terrestrial > Plant litter >...
CGGCCTTTGTCGGGCTCAAAAGGCGGTCCAAAGAGAGTCCCGCCCGACCACAATTTTAAGGCCGAAATCCCCATGTCAAATCGGCCACGTTCCGTGGCCCGCACCCGCCAGTACCAGCGTGGTTATTAGTCGATCCTGTGCCTGCTGGGTGGGCCACTACCTTGTATTGGGCCTGCTTGTGGCCCACCAATCAGCACTGTGCCTGCTGGGTGACCCACCACGTTGTCTTGGGCCTGCTTGTGGGTCATCAATCAGCGCTGTGCCTGCCTGGTGGGCCACCACTTTGTCTTGGGCCTGCTTGTGGTCACCCAGTTGTCTTGCGGGTCGACAGGGCTGTGCGGATGGCTGAAGCGAAGCGCAGTGGGGCCGTGTCGTCCGTTTGACGGAAGCCCAATGAAGGCTCCGCCAGTTCCAGTTCCAGCAGCAGTGGGTGACCGTCGTTTCCTGTTACCAGGTCTACGCGGGCGTAGAGGAAGTCCGTTCTGCGGATGCCCAACCGTGTTGCCGCGGCGTCCATGGTGTCTTCGGCCAGGCGTCGTTGTGGTGCGGTGGGGGTTGCCGGGGCCAGGCGTTCGACGATGAACTTGCCTGACGGGTCCAGTTCCGCGTCCTCGGTGAGCATGGCGCTCTTGGTGAAGGCGTGGGAGTACTGGCCGCCGAAGTAGACCAGCGCGGTCTCGCCGTGGTTGTCCACTGTGGACTGGTAGGGCTGGAGGAGGGCTTTCACGCCCAGGGAGCGCCAGTGGTCGTCCGCCGCTTGGTGGTCTCCCGCGGTTACCCGTAGTGCGCCGCGTGAGCCCGCGCCTACCGCGGGCTTGATCACGAAGTCGACGTTCGGCCACTGTGGACTGTCGCCGGGGTTCAGCAGTGTCGTGGGGACGATGGGGATGCCCGCGTTCGCCAGGTCGACCATGTAGGACTTGTCGACGTTCCAGCGGATCGTGGTGAGCGGGTTGGCCAAGGCCGGTACCGTCGCGCACCACGTGAGGAACTCGTCCAGGCGGTCCGTGTAGTCCCACGGGGTGCGGAGGAGTACCAGGTCGGCTGACGTGAAGTCGGTTCCGGAGTCCCACGGGGACCACTCGGCGTGGACTCCCAGGTCCGCCAGGGCGTCCACCAGTGGTGCGTCGTCGCCGTCGCCGGTCGGGAGTTCCGCGCAGGAGACCAGGTAGAGCTTCATCGGCCTGCCATCTTGTGGCGGTGGGTGGGGCCGATCTTCAACGACGCCGTGGTCTCGCGGTCCCACTCGGCGGCGTCGAGGTCGGTGATGTGCTCGACCAGGGCCTCGGCGGTGGGGACGTCCGGGAGGACGAGGTCGCCCATGGCGCCGTCGGCGCCCACGAGTACCACGCGGGCGCCTGCTCGGCCCAGGGGTTCCACGACGGCGCGGGAGCCCTTGCCGTGTTTGGCGACGAACGCGGTCGCCGACTTCACCGCCTTCGGCGGGGCGGTGGGCGTCTTGGTCGTCGTCTGCTCGTCGTCAGCCACGGGAGCTACTTTAGAACCAGCGGGTAACTTGTGGGCGGTGACCGGTCCCACGTGGTGCGGGTAGTTTTCCACCGTGTGAAGACACTTGTCGACGGCGTGCTCGGGTGGCACTTCGACCGGTTCCCCGGTCAGGCGGCGGTGCTCGGGTCGCTGGACCACGATCGGACGTTCGGGGACTTCAGCGCGGACGGGTTCGCGCGGTACGAGCGGGAGGCCGGGGAGTGGCTGGCCCGGTTCGACGAGGTGCCGGACGCCGGGCTGAGCCTGGACGACACCGTGGACCGCGACCTGCTCGTGGCGGTGCTGCGGGGCGTGCGGGCGAAAGCCGCGTGGCCCGCGTGGCGGCGCGACCCCTCCACCTACCTGTCCTCCGTGCTGTTCCCGCTGTTCACGGCGTTCCTGCACCGGTTGCGGCCGGAGCCGGAACTGGTGTCCACGGTGGTGGCGCGGTTGGCGGAGGTGCCGTCCGTGTTCGCCGCGTGCCGGGCGAACCTGGACCCCGAGCTGGCGTCGCCGGTGATCGTGCGGCGGGCCATCGGGCAGGCGCGGTCCGGCCGGGCGTACCTGACCGGGGTGCTGCCCGCCGAGGTGGCCGATCCGGGGTTGCGGGCACAGCTCGCGGCGGCCGCCGAGCCGGCGGCGGTCGCGTTCGACGAGCTGGCCGCCTTCCTGGAGGGCTTCGCCGAGCGGGCGCGCGGGGACTGGCGGATGGGCGAGGAGCTGTACTCGACGCTCCTCGTGGAGCAGGAGCTGCTCGGGTACGGGGCCGGTGAGCTGCACGACCGCGGGGTGGCGGCGTACGACGGGCTCGTCGCGGAGATGGACGCGTTGACGGCTCCCCGGCCGTGGCACGACGTGGTGCTGGAGCAGCAGGCGAACCACCCGCCGACGGTCGCGGACATGCGGGCAGAGTACGAGGCCGAGACGAAGCGGGCGCGGGCGTTCCTCGCCGAGCACGGGCTGGTCACGTTCGCCGACGGCGAGGAGTGCCTGGTGGTGCCGTCGCCGGAGTTCCAGCGGCCGATCGCGGCCGTGGCGTCCTACCTCTCTCCCCCGCCGCTCACGGCCGGGCGGACCGGGCACTTCTTCGTGCCGTACCCGCCCGCCGACTTCACCGACGAGCAGGTGCTCCAGCGGTTGCGCACCAACGCCCGCGGGCAGCTGCCGACGATCGCGGTGCACGAGACCTACCCCGGCCACCACTGGCACCTGTCGTGGCTGGCCGCGCGGGACCGGACGGTGCGCAAGGTGTTCCGCACGCCGTACTTCAGCGAGGGGTGGGCGCTGTACTCGGAGTCGCTGATGCGCGAGCACGGCTACTTCACCGACCCGGCGCACGAGTTGGCGCACCTGGAGGCGCGGTCGTTCCGCGCGGCGCGCATGATCGTGGACACGGCGCTGCACTGCGGCGACATGACGCCGGAGGAGGCGGAGGAGTTCATGACCGCCAAGACCTCGCTCACGCCCGGCACGGCGAAGGGCGAGGTGAGCCGGTACTGCGCGATGCCGACGCAGGCACCGTCGTACCTCACGGGCGCGTTGGAGATCGAGAGCATCCGCGCCGACTACCTGCGCGCCGGGTGGGGCTCCCTGCGCGAGTTCCACGACACGATCGCCGGGTCCGGCGCGCTCCCGCTGGGGCTGGCGCGCCGGGTGGCACTCGGCGGGACGAACGACCACGAGAACGGGGAAGTGCATGCCTAAGGCAGTGCTGGTGCGCGAGACCGGCGGACCAGAGGTCTTGGAGTACGTCGACGTCGAGCCGCGCAAGCCGGGGGTCGGCGAGCTGGTCGTCGCCGTGCGCGCGGCGGGCGTGAACTACATCGACACCTACCACCGGTCCGGGCTGTACCCGATGGAACTGCCGTTCCGGCTCGGCAGCGAGGGCGCGGGCGTCGTCACGGCGGTCGGCGAGGACGTGACCGGGTTCGCCGTGGGCGACCGGGTGGCGTGGCACGGGGCGGGCGGCAGCTACGCCGAGGAGACCGTGGTCCACGCCGCGGGCGCGCTGCACGTGCCGGAGGGCGTGGACGACGACACGGCCGCCGCGACCCTGTTGCAGGGCCTGACCGCGCACTACCTGGCGGCGTCGACGTACCCGATCCACGCGGGCGACACCGTGCTCGTGCACGCCGCCGCGGGCGGGGTGGGGCTGCTGCTCACGCAGTTGGCGAAGTCGCGCGGCGCGCGGGTGATCGGCACGGTGTCGACGGCCGAGAAGGAAGCTCTCGCACGGGAAGCCGGGGCGGACGAGGTCATCCGGTACACGGAGGTCGACTTCGTGGCCGAGGTGAAGCGGCTGACCGACGGTGTCGGCGTGCACGCGGTGTACGACGGCGTCGGCAAGGACACCTTCGACGGCAGCCTGTCGGTGCTCAAGCCGCGCGGCTACCTGGTGCTCTACGGCGCGTCCAGCGGCCCGGTGCCGCCGGTCGACCCGCAGCGGCTCAACGCGGGCGGCTCGCTGTTCCTCACCCGCCCCACGCTCGGGCACTACGTCGCCACCCGCGAGGAGCTGGAGTGGCGGGCGGGTGAACTGTTCGCGGCGATCCAGGACGGCTCGCTCAAGGTCGCGGTGGGCGGGCGTTACCCGCTGTCCGAGGCTCACCGCGCCCACGAGGACCTCCAGGGCCGGAAGACCACGGCGAAACTGCTGCTGATCCCCTGACGCGCCAACGTCGAAGGGCCCGTCCGAACGTCCGGACGGGCCCTTCGACGTGCGGTCGGTCGGATCAGCCGGTGACGTTCACGGCGTCGATGACGAACACCAGGGTCTCGCCGGGCGGGATCGAGCCCGAGCCCTGCGGGTAGCCCTTGTCGGACGGCACGACGAGCAGGCGGCGGCCGCCCTGCTTCAGGCCGATGAGGCCTTCGTTCCAGCCCTGGATGACCGACGCCTGGCCGATGTTCTCCAGGTCGAACGGCTTGCCGCTGTCGTAGGACGACTCGCGGAACTTCTGGTCGCTGAAGGTGTTGAGCACGTAGTGCAGCGAGGCCGTGGAGCCCTGCTTGATCTCCGCGCCGGTGCCGACCTCGATGTCCTTGACCAGCAGGCCGTCCTGGGGCTTGCAGCCCTTGGGCACGGTGATGGTGGGCTTCGACCCGAGCGCGCCCTCGACCTTGAAGTCGTCCGGGGAGCAGGGCGGGCCGCTGGCGGGGGACACGGCCGTCGGCTGCGCCTTGGTGGCCGCGGGGGCCGTCGCGGCGGGCGTGGAGGCGCCGCCGGTGGCGGTGGACGCGCGGTCGCTCGCCGTGCAGGCGGTGACGGAGAGCCCGGCGGACAGCAGTGCAGCGAGGATCAGGGCCGTACGGCCGACAGTACGCATGGTTGCGGAGCTTAGGTGGAGCGTCCGACCGGCTGACGCCCAGGCCCACCGCCGGCCCAACGGCGTTCACCGTGCGCGGTCACCGCGGCGGAGTTCGCCCGGAATGCGCCACTAATTGCGGCTATCGCTGGTCGAAACCCAGGCGTACAGTTACTCCTCGCGCTCGATCGGATACTCAACGCATTCATCCGTTCGGGTGCGCACCTAGGAGGTGAACTTGTGTCCGCGGACGCCGGAGGCATCCGCAGCAACCTGTTGCAGGAATTGTTTTGGACCCGAACAGGCCTGCTCCTGCTGAGCCTAGTAGTCACTTCGGGCATCTGCCTGACCGTGTCCAGCGGTATGGATCCGGGAACGTTCAAGAATTTCCTCAACTCCATCGGAACCGGCACCATGATCTCCGCGGTCGTCGGTTTCGGGCAGACGCTGCTGACGAGTTCCGCGACGCAGAGGGCGCTCGTCGCCCCCGTCGTCGAAGAGAGCCGGAAGGCCCTGCAGGAACTGACCGCCGAGTACCGCGCGCTCGATCGCGAGTTCTTCCCCAGCCACGTGTTCGAGCCGACGGCGCTACCCGACCGGGCGTTCAACCAGGTCATGACGCAGGACCTCGACCGCACCCGGCTGTACTGCTTCCGCGGCTTCGCGGGCAGGTACGCGGCGTGCAGGCTGCTGCTGTCGCAGTCGGAGTGCGAGCTGCGGGCGGTGCTCGCGGACCCGCGCGACGGCAGCGCCATCGGCGGACGGGCGCGGTACCTGTTGCGCAACGAGGGCGCGGACGGCGACTACGACTCCATCCAGTCGGAGTTGCGCGAACAGATCTCGATCGGATTGGTGGGCCTGTTCGTCGCGCGCAGCCGGTGCACCCGGATCGACGTGACGATCATTTCCGACCCGCCGCTCGACCGGCTCGAACTGTTCGACGACAGCGCCTGGCTCACGCTCTACAGCAACACGAGCGCGGGCGTGGTCCGGCTCTACCCGCGAACGCTGCGCTTCTCGGAAGGCTCATTCCTCTACGGAATGGAAAGGGCCGAATTCCTCCGGATCAGCAACTCGCGGGCAGGCCAGCACTTCGTGATCCGACCGAACACCACTCGCGTGGAATTCCAGGCGTTGTTCGAGAAGATCACGGGTGCGCCGCTGACCGACAGCGGCTTCCGATCACTCGAAGAGAAGTTCCACACCTTTCGCCGGGAATTCTCGGCCTCTGCTCAGCTGGGGAGCTGATAGCGGTGACCATCGACTTGGCCGGGACGGCCTGTCTGCTCGACCTCGCGTCCACCATCACCGCGGCCGGTCCCCCTGCCGTCGACCGGTGGGAAGTCGGACCGGTGTTCGACGGGTGGGCCGCCCAACCGGGGCTGCGGGAGGGGTTGCGGCGCCACCTGCGCACCCTCGGCCCCCAGGAGGAGCGGCTGCTCGTCACGCGTTCGCGCGAGACGACCACGCACTTCGCCTGGTGCCTGCGCGACGAGCCGACCGAGCCGTTCACGTTCTGGCTGCACGAGTACAAACCGCAGCGGGACTGGCGGCACGGGTACGCGGACTCCGTCCACAACCACCGGTACCACTTCTGCACGACCATCCTGTCGGGCGGCTACCTGCACGAGCGCTACACGGCGCGGCTCGGCGACGGTGACCGGACCATCCTGTCGGCGGCGCTGCTGCGCCGCGCCGAGTGCCGGACGGGGGCCACCGGCACGATGCTGGCGCACGAGTTCCACCGCATCCCGCGTGCCGAGGACGACACCATGACGTTCCTGGTCAAGTCCCGTGCGGTGAGCCCGTGGAGCCTCTCGTACGACCCGGACACGCTCACCAGCCACCGGCACGTGCCGGTCGAGTCGCGGTTGGAGGAACTGACGAACCAGCTCTAAGGATCACCTGCGGGACCTACCATCGGCCCACCCACTAGGGAGGGTTCCGATGCGTGTCCGAAACGCACAACCGTCCGATGTCCTGACCTCCGACGTCCTGACCGATGTGGAGCGGCGCGTGTGGGAGTTGTGCACGCGCCTCGCTCCCCGGCTCCAGTTCCACGGCTGGCACCACGTCAGCTTCGTGCGCGACAAGGCGGTGCACTTCGCCGAGCGCAACGGCTCCACCGTCGACGTGGTGCACGTCGCCGCGCTGGTGCACGACGTGAACTACGTCGTCCGGCGCAACTCCCCCGCCTCCGAGGGCAGCGACCTGCGGCAGGAGATCCTGGCCGAGGCCGGTGTGGACCTCGGCACGGCGGAGTGGATCGACCGCATCGTCGACGAGGCCGAGATGCGCACCCGGCACCGCGACATCAGCCTGGAGGCGCAGGCCCTGTCCGACGCGGACACGCTGTTCAAGGCGCTGCCGGTGACGCCGGTGGTGCTCGCGCACAAGTACCTGCTGGAGAACGGCATCACGCTGCGCGAACTGGCGCACAAGATCGTCGGCGAGCAGCAGGACAAGCAGGACGACGGCTACTACTTCTACGACCCCGAGGCGGCCGCCACCTACACCCGGTGGGCGACGGCGAACCTGGAGCTGTGGCAGTGCATCGTCGAGTCGTTGGACGACCCGTGCGTCACGGACCTGCTGGCGGCGGTGTCCTAGCGGCCAGCGCGCCGAGCAGGTCGGCGAGGGCCGCCAGCCCCTCCTCGCCGAGTCCGCCGAAGATCCCCCGCAGGGCCTCGTTCCCGGCGTCGGTCCCGGACGCGAGCGCCGCCGTGCCCGCCGCGGTGAGCGCGACGATCTTGGCCCGGCCGTCGTCCGGGTCCGGGGCGCGCTCGACCAGCCCGTCCCGCTCCAGCGCCTCCACTGCCTGGGTAACGGAGCGCGGCGCCGTGCCCGACTCCGCCGCCAGCTCGGCCTGCCGCAGCGGCCCCCGGTCGGCGAGCACGCGCAGCGTCTTCGTGCGCGCGAGCGACAGGCCCGCCCCGACCATGCGCTCGTCGACGGCCCGGCGCACCCGGTGGGCGAGTTCCAGGTAGCGCAGCCCGACCTCTTCGGCGTCCACGCGTCCTCCAAGTCGTGAGGTACCTCATCGGTGCTACATTGCTGAGGTACCTCACGATACCGTCGAAGGAGTCGCCGTGCCCCACCAGCCCGTCGTCGTCGTCACCGGGGCCACCCACGGCCTGGGCCGCCTCGTCGCGCTCGACCTCGCCCGCCGCGGCGCCCGGCTCGGCGTCGTCGCCCGCAGCGCCGCGAAAGCCGAGGTCCTGCGCGCGGAGACCGGCGCGGACGTGTTCCTCGCGGACCTGTCCTCGATGGCCGAGGTCCGCCGGGTCGGCGCGGAGATCGACGCCCGGTACGAGCGGATCGACGTGCTGGTCAACAACGCGGGCCTGCACGCGTTCTCCCAGCGGACGACCGTGGACGGCTTCGCCGAGATGACGGCCGTGAACTACCTCGCACCGTGGCTGCTCACCCGGACGCTGCGCGCCAAGCTCGTGGCGTCCGGCCCGTCCCGCGTCGTGACCGTCGCCTCCGAGGCCGCGCGCCGCTCCGGCGGGATCGACCCCGCGCGGGACCTCACGCTGGTCGACCCGTTCACCCGGCGCGAGTCCTCCGCGCTCTACGGCCGCACGAAGCTGATGGACATCATGTTCAGCCAACACCTGGCCCGCACGCTCGCCGGCACGGACGTCACCGCGCTCTGCTGCGACCCCGGCTTCAACACCAGCGGCCTCGGCCGCGAACTCCCGTTCGCGGGCGTGCTGGAGAAGGTCCTCACCGGACTGAAGGTCGGCGATCCCCGCCGGGGGGCCGGGATCATCACCCGCCTCGCCGTCGACCCGGCCCTCGCGAACGGCGGCTACTTCTCCGTCCGCGACGCCCGCCCGCTCGACTGCCCGGAACCGGGCCGCCCCGAGGCCGTGCAACGCGCGCTGTGGGACGCCACCGAGGCCCTGCTCTAACCCTCGCGGCGCAACGCCGCCAACACCTCCCGCGCCGCGGCCACCAGCGCCGCGCACGGGTCGCCCAACGCCACCACCAGTTCCTCGCGGTGCGCGGCGGGACGCTCCACAAGGGCCTCCCCGCCATCGCCGAGCGCCTTGCACGCCAACGCCTTCAACGCCGCGGACGAGTCCACGACCTCAGGCGACGTCCAGCACGACTCCCCCGCCGAGGCACGCGCCGTCAACGCCTCGACCACCAGTTCAGCGGACCCCACCACACGCACCCTCCCGACACGACATCCCGGTCACCGGGACTATCGGGGCCACGCGGGGATCGCTACGGGCACTCACCCGAAGGAGTTAGAACGGCCACCCGAGCACGGGCAGGCCGACGACCGCGTCGACGGCGAGGCCGCAGAAGACCAGCATCAGGTACAGGTTCGACATGTGGAAGAACTTCATCGTGTTCGTCGAGCCGCCCTTGCGGACCACGTTGTGCAGCTTGTGGGCGAAGACGGCGAACCAGACGCCGGACACGGCGGCGATCGACACGTAGATCCAGCTGGTGACCGGGGCCAGCAGCAGGGTGCAGACGACGGTGATCCAGGAGTAGATGACGATCTGCCTGGTGACCTGCTGGGCGGTCGCCACGACCGGCAGCATGGGGACGCCCGCTCGCGCGTAGTCCTCCTTGAACTTCATCGCGAGCGCCCAGGTGTGCGGGGGCGTCCAGAAGAAGATCACGCCGAACATGACGAGCGCGGGCCACTCGACGGTGCCGGTGACGGCCGACCAGCCGATGATCACCGGCATGCAGCCCGCCATGCCGCCCCAGATGATGTTCTGCGACGTGCGCCGCTTGAGCACCAGGGTGTAGACGAAGATGTAGAAGAGGATCGTCGCGACGGCGAACACGGCCGACATCAGGTTCGTCGTGATCCACAGGAACGCGAACGACAGCACGCCGAGCACGACGCCGAAGATCAGCGCGTTGCGGGGCGGGATGGTCTGCTGGGCCAGCGGCCGGGCCGTGGTGCGCTTCATCACCGAGTCGATGTCGGCGTCCACGTAGCAGTTGAGCGCGTTCGCGCTGCCCGCCGCGAGGGTGCCGCCGGTCAGCGTGCACGCGATCAGCCACAGCGGCGGGACGCCGCGCGCGGCGAGCAGCATCGCCGGGATGGTGGTGATCAGCAGCAACTCGATGACGCGGGGCTTCGTCAGCGCCACGTAGGCGCCCACGACCTGTCGGGGCGACCGCGCCGGGGCCTCGGTGACGGCACTCATCGCGACGCACTCCTCTACCAGGTCGGGGATGCCGGAATCGTAACCGCGAGGTCCCGACACCACCCGGCCGGGTGGTCGGCCGACCGGGACCTTGGTCCTGAACGGAACGCATTGGTATTCCGTATGCCCTTGTGCCGACACACACAGTCGTGTCGGCACGCGCTCAGATCACACTTGCGGACCCTCGGGACTAGGCTGAGAGGAGGACGAGGGAACCCGCGGGGATGAGCCGACTGTATCGATGGAGAAGGCCGTTTCCGCCAACGTGAGAGTGGAGCTGTGTCCGTGTCCGTGAGCGACG